>ERZ772917.1379-NODE-1379-length-14026-cov-3.570682_pt1 | contig 14026 bp, 10 predicted proteins | sample MGYA00511187_ERZ772917 | MGnify/ENA primary metagenome ERZ772917 (study PRJEB29015, sample SAMEA2737925) | human oral metagenome | biome: human oral; feature: human-associated habitat; material: dental | place: China | collected 2012 ... | reverse complement strand
AACCGCTGTGCTGCACTCATCTGCGCCTCCCCCGCCAGTATGCGGCGAAGTCACATGCCCAGGCCCCAAGAGCACACCCGAACAGGGCGAAGGACACCCCCTCGCGACTCCATGCGTAAAACGGCGCTACAAGCGCCAACAGCACAGGCACTAACACCAACACGACCTTTTGCATTTCCTTCACGGTGGATGTGCTAAACCAGGAGGAAAAGGGGGAAGTTGCCTCCACCCTACCTTTCAGTGTTTCCGCTTCGAAGAAGCTGCTTTGTTCCCTCATCCACCGCCGCACCTCCTTTCCTAATGTAAAATCATACCATGAATATCGCGCCTTGGATCTACGATCCAAGCGCAATAAAAAAACCGTGGCTTATGCTACAGGGCAGGCTGCAAAGTGACCTCAAAAAGCCCCTGTTTGCCGCGAACCGGCGGAGTGTCCGGCACTGCCACAGGGTTCTCCAGAACCCAGGAAAATCCCTGCACAGAGGGCAGATCGTCTTCATCAAGCATCGCCGCCTCGGCATCTTTTTTGGCGTCGAACGGGCGGACCTCGACCAGCTCAACCGTCGCGACCGCGACGCCAAGAGGCCATTTTTGCCTCGCCTCATCAGGGTCAAATTCAAAATAGATATCGTCTGGAGTTTTCCCCGAACAAATCAGCAACGGCCCTCGATAGTGCGTTCTCCATGAACGCCACTCGATCGTCTTCTGCCCGCCGGCGATCAAACTCGCCCAAGGTTGTTTTACCGACAACGCTTTCATCTCGTCACGTCCTCCCCGCTTCGGATGCAAACAAATAGGTGTTCTTTTCATCATACCACATAGACTCAACACGACCAGCATCGCGGTGTCCCTGGGCGATACCTCGCGCGAGATGACGGTCTGGCACGCAGCGGACGTCGGATCCGTCAGCCAGCTCCGGAGCCGAAGCGTGCCCCCCTTGCCCTCGATGGTGAGGTTCCACACGTCACAATCGGCACAGTTGCAGCCCTGTAAAACCCACCTTTAAAAAAATTCGGCAGCCCCGCGGGGCTGCCAAGGCTTTATGCCGCCATCCTATAGCGGTTTTTATTTTAACTTTCAATAGCCAGCAGGGGAACGCTACTCCAGTTGTCCCAGCTCTGCGGCCTTAACCAAGTTCATCAACACAAAGTTGACGGGGGTTTCGATGCCATGCTTCTTGCCCCTGTCCACGATAGCGCCGTTGATCGCAAGCACCTCGGTGTGGTTTACGTTCTCAATGTCCTGCAACATGGAGCACTTGTTGCTCTGTGTGCGGACGGCCACGTCGGTGACGTGCTGATACAGGTGGTCGTAATCCAGCTTGATGCCCTCCAGCTTCGCCACCTTCATCAATTCCTCGACGGCCAGCTTCTGGATCTCGCCTGCAGGTTTCACGAGGTGCGTCTGGCCGTTCGTGATACGGCAGAGGGCACCTATCGCATTGATGCCAACGTTTACAGCCAGCTTCGTCCAGATCAGGCTGTTCACGTCGTCCACCATCTGGACCTCAAACCCTCCATCTTCCAGTATCTTTGCCAGTTTTTTGATTCGGTCACTGATGCCACCCGAATACTCACCAATGGAGATGGAGCCCGTTTCGCTACCCCTTGTGCAGCCCGGCGCGAACTGCGTGCTGCCAAAGGTGGTGGTCCCCACCACGGTACGCTCCTTGCCCACGATCTCAGCGATCGTTTCATAGTTCCCGATGCCATTCTGCAGCGTCAGGACTGTGGTGTTGTTTCCGATGATCTTCAGGCAGTCTTGGGCCGCGGTGACGTTGTCGTAGGACTTGACCGTAAACATGATCAGGTCTGGGGATGGAACGTCTTCGATGCGGTTCGTGATTTTAATCTTCAGGGTTTGTTCTTTATCCCCGCGAAGTATCTTCAGTCCGTTCTTCTGAATTGCGTCGATGATCTCCTGCCTCTTCTCCACCAGGGTGACATCCTGTCCGTGGTTAAACAGTATGGAACTGAAAAGCGTACCAACAGCCCCTGCGCCCACAACGACAATTTTCATGGTAAAAATCTCCTTTACTTTCTTAGACGCTGCACAGCAAATGCCTTTTCCAAAAAATCCCGCAGCTTAGGTTTTAAGGCGGATCAAGAAATAATACCTCTAGGCTAGAATATACTAAAAGGGGTCTAGGAAGTCAAGGGCTCTCTTTAGATTTAGGATTGATCTTTCCGGCAGAATTGCGATATTCTCCTAAGAGAAATCGTTGACATTTTCAAATCAAGTAGGTATATTAGAAATAATACGTCTCAAAATTCACAATGGGGGAGCTCTCTCCATTGTCTGAGGGTGTCCCAACGGACGTTGGCCGGGCCGTCGCCGAGGCCTTCGAGATTCCAAAGTGGCCTGGCTCACCAGGCCGTTTTAAAGGGTGATGTAGAAGATCATGATACGGTTAATAGAGCATATCGGCAATTTTGTGAACAGGTTCCTCATGTTTTTTGTCTTCGCGGTAGCCGTGGCGGCACTTTTGGCCCCGGAGGTCTTTCTACCGGCGACGCGGTTGCGCCTGATGGGCTTCCCCCTAATCAACATCCTGCTGATGGTCATCATGCTGGGGACGGGAATGTCCATCGATGCGCTGGAATTCTTCCGCATGTTGCGAAGACCGAGGATGCTCTTGGGCGGCATGGCAGTCAAGTACTTCTTCATGGCCACCGGGGCATGGATTGCTGCAAGGCTGTTCAGTCTGAACAACGAGCTTGCTTTTGGAATGGTTTTGCTGGGCTGCATGCCCACTGGGACTGCGTCCATGGTCCTCATCAATATCGCGGAGGGAAATGCGGCGCTGTCCGTCGCCCTTCTGTCCCTGACAACGCTCCTGGCGCCGGTCCTCACCCCCTCCCTGACCTACCTTTTAGGCGGCGGTTGGGTGGAGATTGACTTCCTGGATATGTTTAAAAATATTGTCATCATCGTTATAGTCCCGGTGGTCATCGGGATGCTGATTCGGAGGCGGGCGGAAACGCTGTATACCCTGATAAAGCCCACCATCAGGCTGATCTCGCTGATTGCCATCCTGATCATCGTGGGGGTGTGTGTGGCCCCCAACAAGGCCTCGATCATGGCTTTGGATTCCGTCAAGGTCATTGCCGCTCTGACGGTGAACTTCGTTATTGCCGCAGCGGGGGCCATCCTCTCGACAAAGTTCCTGAGGCTGGACCACAGGGAGGCCTCGGCGCTCGTCATCGCTTCCCTGTCGCTGAACACCAGTCTTTCGGCCGGCATCGCAGCCACCTTTCACGACGTCTACCCAATGGCTGCCCTCCCCTCGCTTATCAACGTTCCCCTAAACATCCTGCTGACCACGGCGACGATCAAATTATTCCTTCGCCCCGGTTCAGAACGTTGAAGAAGATACTCAAGGCCTTCTGTACCCGCTGCGCAGAGTCGGCGACGCTACACTTTGCAACCTCTTCTGCGAGATCGCGGATTAGGCCGTGTCATCAACGAACGGAGGCGCGCTAAAGACGACAAAGTTCAGCGCGCTGGCAACGCCGGTCAGACTGTCACTTCACAGTATGCGGGGAGCGGGAAACCGCTCCCCTTTCGTATCAGACGACGGACCTGGCTCTGGCGCAGTGCGGGCGGGGGCGCTCAGCGGCTGAGGTACGTCCACGCGAAGGCGGCATGGATGGCCGCGGCGCGCTTCAGCTGAGCCTCGTCCAGGTCGAACTTCGCCGAGTGGTGGGGCATGTGGGTCCCCGGCCGGTCCGGGGCCGCCGTCCCCAGCTGCAGGTACGTCGAAGGAACGGCCTCCGCGAAGCAGCTGAAGTCCTCGGAGCCCATGTTGAGCGGCGCCTCCACCATGGCCTCCAGCCCGAAGAGGTCCGTCCCGGCCCGGATCAGCAGGTCCGTCATGGCGGGGTCGTTGACGGTCGCCGCTGCGGAACGGTGGTAGTCCAGTTCCGCGCGGCAGCGGAAGGCCGCGGCGATGTCCGAGGACAGGCGCCTCATGCCCGACTCGACGGCGTCCTGGACGCCGCGCTCGAAGGTGCGCACGGTCCCCACCATCTTCACGCGCTCCGGGATGATGTTGAAGGCCTTGGATGAGGTTTCAAGGCAGCCAACGCTCAGCACCGCGGTGTCCCTGGGCGATACCTCGCGCGAGATGACGGTCTGGAACGCGCTGCCGATCTGGAACGCAGCGGGCGTCGGATCGATGGCCAGCTCCGGGGCCGAACCGTGGCCGCCCTTGCCCTCGATGGTGAGGTTCCAGACGTCGCAGGCGGCATAGCAGGGGCCGCGGCGGTACAGCAGCTTGCCCGCAGGGAAGATGGAGGCCACGTGCAGGCCGAAGGCGGCGTCCACGCCGTGAAGGGCCCCTTCCTCGACCATGGCCCTGGCTCCGGACCGGTCGCCCGCCTCCTCCGCCGGTTGAAAGAGCAGGCGCACCGTGCCCCGCAGCTCGCTCCGAATCCGCATCAGGATCTTCGCCGCCCCCAGGAGGGCCGCCGTATGAGCATCGTGCCCGCAGGCGTGCATGACGCCCTCGTTTCGGGAGCGGTACTCCACGTCGTTCTCCTCCGTCACCGGCAGCGCGTCCATGTCGGCGCGCAGGGCGACGCACTTGCCCGGCGCCCCTCCCTGGATGTCCGCGATGAGGCCGCTCGACGTGCCACCGTAGCCCCGATGCACCGTTTCGATGCCCAGCTTCAGAAGCTCCTCCTGAACGCGGTCCGTGGTCCGCTCCTCCTGCCACGACAGCTCAGGATGGCTGTGAAAATGCCGCCGCAAGGCGATAATCTCCGGCTCAAACTCCCCGGAAAGCTCTCCGATCCTCTCGATGACGTCGTTCATAACCGAAACTTCCTTTCATTTCTTTATACAAAGCGAGCGCAGGCACGCCTCCGGTCGCTCACCTGGGCTGCTGCGCCCCCTCGCCCGCCACCCAGCCCGTGCTCCAGCAGATCTGGAGGTTGAAGCCGCCCGACGGCCCGTTGAGGTCCAGCACCTCGCCGGCGAAGTAGAGGTTCTCGCACCGTTTGGAACGCATCGTGGCGGGGTCCACCTCCTTCAGGCTGACGCCCCCTCGTGTGACCACCGCGTTGTTGAAGCTCCACAGCCCGTTGACCGTCAGGCGGATGTCCTTCAGCAGGTCCGCCGTCGCCTCCGCTTCCTCGCTTGAAACGTAGGCCGCGGGTTTGTCCTCCGGCACGTCCGACAGCGCGAGGATCATCGGAATGAGGGGGCCGGGCACCAGCCCCTTCAGGGCGCCGGCGAAGCGGCGGGTGCTGAACTTCTCCAGGTCGCGGCGCACCCGTTCCGTCAGCTTCTCGCGCGTCAGGGCCGGCTTCAGGTCGATGGAGAGGGAGAGGGCCCCCTGGGCCATCCAGTCGGGCACGGAGGAGCTCATGTCCATGATGACGGGCCCGCTGACGCCGAAGTTCGTGAACTCCATCTCGCCGAAGCGCTCGTCAACCGGCTTTCCGTCCACCAGCGCCGTCACCCGCACGTTCCGCAGGTCGCACCCGTGGGCCAGCTTCACCCAGGTTTCATGGGTCTTGAGGGGGACCAGCGCCGGCATCGGCGTGACGACCGAGTGTCCCGCCTGCTCCGCAAAGCGGTAGCCGTCCCCCGTGGAGCCGGTGCGGGGGTAGGACTTGCCGCCCGTCGCCACGATGAAGCGATTTGCCTCCAGCTCCTCGACCTCCGTGATGAGACGCTCCACGCGCCCGTCCCGGACCTTCAGAGACCGCACGGGGGAGCTCCTCAGGATGCGCACTCCGAACTTCCTGCAGAGCATCAGGAGCGCGTTCAGGACGCGCTGACCGCCGCCCTCCGCGGGGAACACGCGGCCTCCCCGCTCCGTCACGGTCTCGACGCCGTGCTTCCGAAAGAAGGCGAGGGTTTCCGCCGGCCCAAAGCGGCTGAAGGCGGACCACAGGAAGCGCCCCTTGTCCCCGTAGCGCGCGATGAAGGCGGCCGGGTCCGGCTCCGCGTTCGTGAAGTTGCAGCGCCCCCGGCCCGCCAGCAGGAGCTTGGTCCCCAGGGAGGCGTTCTTCTCCGTCAGGAGGACGCGCTCCCCCAGCTCCGCCGCCCGCAGGGCCGCCATGAGGCCCGCCGGCCCGCCGCCGATCACGATGGCGTCGAAGCGTTCCATCAGCGTCGCCGCTTTCCGCCCTCGGCCAGTTGTTCCCTGAAGAGCGAACCCATGGTCATGTCGGGCCTCTCCGGCCTCTCGCGCCGTCCGCCGGCCCGATGCGCCCCCTCACCGCGGAGCCTGCCCTCCGGGGTCTTTTCACCCAGGTCGGACTTCCGCGCCGAAAGGGCGATGCGGCTTCGCTCCATGTCCACCTCCAGCACGGCCACGCGGACGTGCTGCCCCGGCTTTAGGTGTGCGTGGGGGTTCTCCACGAACACGTCCGCGATGCGGCTGATGTGGACCAGCCCGTCCTGATGGACGCCGACGTCCACGAAGGCGCCGAAGTCCGTCACGTTGGTCACGATGCCGTTCAGGATCATGCCTGGAGCCAGGTCCGTCATCGTGCGGACGTTGGGGTCGAAGGCGAAGGGCTCGAACTTCCGACGCGGGTCGCGCCCCGGCTTCTCCAGCTCCGACAGGATGTCCTGCAGCGTCGGGAGGCCCGCCGTCTCGGAGACGAAGTCCGGGAGGCGGATGCGGGCGCGCAGCGCGGGGTCGGAGAGGAGGTCGGCCACCGTGCAGGAGAGGGCCGCGGCCATGCGGGCCACGGTAGCATAGTTCTCCGGGTGGACGGCGCTGGCGTCCAGAGGGTTCGCGCCCCCCATGATCCGGAGGAAGCCGGCGGACTGCTCGAAGGCCTTGGGGCCGAAGCGCGGCACCTTCTTGAGGGCCTCGCGGTCGCCGAAGGGGCCGTTGGCCTCGCGGTACTTCACGATCTGGGAGGCCGTCTGGCGGTTGAGGCCCGAAACGTAGGATAAAAGCTCCGGGCTTGCCGTGTTGACGTTTACACCCACGGCGTTCACGCAGTGGGTCACGACGTCGTCCAGCGCCTGCTTCAGCTCCTTCTGGTCCACGTCGTGCTGATACTGGCCCACGCCGATGGACTTGGGGTCGATCTTGACGAGCTCCGCCATGGGGTCCATGAGGCGGCGGCCGATGGAGACGGCCCCGCGGACGGTGACGTCCTGGTCCGGGAACTCGCGCCGGGCCACCTCGGAGGCGGAGTAGATGGAGGCTCCACTCTCGTTGACGGAAACGACGGCCACGTCGGGCAGGTCCAGGCCCCGCACGAAGACCTCCGTCTCGCGCCCCGCCGTGCCGTTGCCGACGGCCACGGCCTCGAGGTGGTACTTCCGCACCAGCTCCCGCAGGACTCTGCCGGCGTCCTCCCGCTCGCGCTCCGACCGCTGGAGGAAGACGACGGTGTGGTAGAGCAGAGCCCCCTGCGCATCCAGGCACACGACCTTGCAGCCGGTGCGCACGCCGGGGTCGATGGCCAGCGTAGCCCTCTGCCCCATGGGTGCGGACATCAGCACCTCCCGCACGTTCTCCGCGAAGACGCGGATCGCGTCGGCATCGGCCCGCTTCTTCATCGCCCCGCGCAGCTCCGTCTCGATGGACTTCCGCAAGAGCCGCTTGTACCCGTCCTCCACGGCGGCGGCTACCATGCGTGACGCCGCGCCCGCGCCCCGCACGAAGCGGCGCTTCAGCAGGGAGATCGCCTCCTCCTCCGGAGGCGCGGCGCTCGTGGTGAGGAACCCCTCCCGCTCGCCCCGCAGGATGGCCAGCACGCGGTGCGACGGCATGGAGGCGGCGCTCTCCTCGAGCTCGAAGTAGTCCCGGTACTTCGCGCCCTCCTCCTCCTTGCCCTTGGCGCAGGCGCTGGTCAGCACGGCCTTACGGGCGAAGAGCCGCCGCGTCTCCTGGCGGGAGTCCGGGTCCTCGCTGACGCGCTCGGCCAGGATGTCCATGGCGCCGGCCAGGGCTTCCTCGACGCTGGCGACGCCTCGATCCCCGCTCACGAAGGCCTGAGCGGCGGCGGCGGGGTCCATGGCGTCGTCCTGCGCCATCAGGAGGTCCGCCAGAGGGGTCAGCCCCTTCTCGGCGGCGATGGAGGCGCGGGTGCGGCGCTTGGGGCGCCAGGGCAGGTAGACGTCCTCCAGGGCAGTCATCGTCGGGGCGGCCGCGACGGCGGCCCGCAGCTCCTCCGTCAGAAGGTTGCGCTCGGCCAGCGAGTCCAGGATGGCGGCACGGCGCTTTTCCAGCTCCGCCATCCGCGCGGCGCGGTCCCGGATCGCGGTGATGACGGTTTCGTCGAGCGATCCCGTCGCCTCCTTGCGGTAGCGCGCGATGAAGGGGACGGTGCAGCCGTCGTCGAAGAGGGTCAGCACAGCCTTGACCTGAGCTCGGCTGAGCTTCAGCTCCTTTGCGATGGCGTCTGGAATGTCGAGGGCAGGGTGAGGGGGGTGAGCCTCTGGGTTGGGGGTAGAGCGTACCGTCGTCGTTTCCACTCAGAATCATCTCCTCCCTGGCGGAGCTACGGGCCAACCGCGTCCCAAGCCGCCTGAATGGAATTGATCGGAACGAAACGATTATACCAAAAGCCAAAGGGGGAGAAACGAGGGGCTCCGCCTCCGGCCCCTTGAAAATTGACGCGGATGCGGCACGGGTATAGAATATATTGATAAATATTTGCGTCAACATTGGATGCTGCGGCGATTTCCCGTCTGCGGGCTCTCAGGGAGCCTGAGCCGATGGCCCTTGACGAATGATGACACCGAGGTGGTCGCGTTGAAGCGTATTCTCAAGTTGTTCCTGTTTTCCCTGTGCCTGACCGGCGTCCTGGCCAGCGAGGCCGCCGCGCTGGTGCAGATGAGCTTTCCGGATTACCTGAAGGAGATCCTGCTGAACAACCACGCCCTGCGGTCCGGCGTCAAGGCCGTCGAGGCGAACTACTACGCCGTGCTGGCGGCCATGGGCGCGCAGCGCCCCAGCCTGGGCCTCAACGCGAAGGGGGCCTGGCTCTCCGAGATGAACGGCGAGGACAACTACACCATGGGCAGTGCGGGCCTCGCCCTGACGCACCGCATCGACCTGTCGGGGAAGTACTCGCTGGACGAACGCCAGAACGTCCTGGGCTACGAGATCGCACGGGCGCAGTTCGACGCGAACGTGAACGCCCTCGTGGCCACGGCGGAGCAGACATGGTGGTCGGCGGTCCTGGCCCGCGAGAACGTGCGGCTTCAGCGGGAGATCCTGCGCCAGCGGGCGGAGAACCATCGTGTGACGCTGGAGAAGTACCGTCAGCAGTTGGTCCCGAAGCTGGACGTGGTGCGCAGTGACGCTCAGGTGGTGGAGGCGGAGACGCTGGTGAAGCGCGCGGAGACGAGCTACAACAACCTGCTGGCCAACCTCTCCTACCTGGCCGGAGGGCTGGACGTGGAGCCGCGGAACGAGCCCCTGCACGTCCCGGCCTTCGACATGACGCTGAGCTACGACGAGGCGCTGAAGAACCGTCCGGACATGCGGGCGGCGCAGCTGACGCTGGATCGGGCGAAGGTGGTGAAGAAGCTGACGGCCCGCGGGCTCTCTCCGACGTTGGACGTCAGCCTCCAGTGGACGGCCTGGGCCGACCCCGACATATCCGCCACGCCCCAGAGCCACGAGGCACAGGCGGGGCTCTCCCTGAACGTCCCGATCTTCGACGGGCACCAGACGAAGTACGGCGTCCTGAACGCGGACCGCATGGTGCAGTCCGCGGAGGCGGCCCTGGACTCCCTGAAGGAGGAAACCCGGCAGGACATCGCCGTGGCGATGAACAACTGGAAGAACGCCGAGGCGCTCGAGGCGGACAAGAAGCGCCAGATGGCCCGATCCGAGGAGGAGCTGCGCATCACGGAGCTGATGTACGCGGAGGGCATGGGCGCCCAGATCGACCTCATCAACGCCCAGACGGCCTACCGTACCGTGCGGACGGAGTACCTGGACGCCGTGAAGAGCATGTACGTGGCGCTGGTCGCCATGCGCAGGGCCATCGGGGACTACGCCCCCAACGAGGACGGAGCCTGGAAGGAGGCCGTCGCCCGCTACGGCAAGGGCACTGAAGTGGCGGGCGAGGTCGGGCTGGTGGGCCTGCGCGGGGAGCGCCGTCAGAACGGGGAAGCGTCTGAGAAGTCTCCAGCGGAAGCGAAGTCCCAAAAGAAAACGGAGTCAAAGAAGAAACGATAGGCGAGAACGACCTCAACCTTTGCGGGGCCTGTGTCCAAGGGAAAAATCTAAGGGAAAAGGACGGTTCCTTTTCCCTTTTTTTTCGGATTTTCAGCCTTGACTCCTGTGTTAATATCTCTACCGTAATTTTTCTATGCGGGGTTTTAGCGTCTAGGGCTTCTTTGGCGAAATGGGGCAGTAGGGGCGAGAGGATCGCCTGCGCCCTTTAAGAGAGGATGCGTTTACATTCAGGTAAAGAAGCTGTGATGTGCTGTCTGGCGTCTGTTGGTCTGCGGGCTTGAGCGTTTGTGGAAACGGCGTTCTCTTTCTCGTCCGTCATCCAGTCAGGCAGGACCCCAAAATCTTTCCAGGGGGGACGCCCAGTGAATTTTAGGAATGCTGCGCGCGGTCGCAGCGCAATTTTGTGTCTGTTGGCGACGGGGTTCTTCGCCCTTCCGTGGGCAGCGGAAGCGAGCGACGAGGAGGTCGAGCGCCTGTTCGGACACTCGGAGCCGCTGATTACGGCCAACATCCTTCCCAAGGAACCCGTGACCGTCACGGCAACCCGCAACAAGGGAAAGGCCCCAAAGAAGGCCGTTGCAGGCCAGCGGGACCGTGAGGCGGAGTTGAAGAGCATCAAGGCCCTTCTCTTTCGCTACAACAAGAAGCTGTCGCCGCAGAAGGCGCGGCTTTACGCGGAGTTCATCGTCGAGGCGGGGCAGCAGTTCCAGCAGGACCCCTTCGTCATCGCGGCCATGATCGTCAACGAGTCCAGCGCGCGGCACGACGCCCTTTCCCGCGGCGGGGACTACGGCCTGATGCAGGTGCGGTGGCGCGTCCACAAGCGCACCATCACGAAGAAGTACCCCCACATCACGCAGGCGAAGGACATGTTCGACCCGAAGTACAACGTCCTGGTGGGCACGGAGATCTTCTCCCGCTGCTGTGCGGCCTCTGCGGACCTGCAGGGCGGACTTCTGCGCTACAGCGCCGGCAACCGGCGGCTGGCACTCAAGATCGTTGCGGAGGTCAAAAAGCTGGAGGACGCCTATCAGCGACACCTGAAAAACAGCTGACGGCATAAAAAAAACGGAGGGCCCCAGGGGGCCCTCCTGACGTTCTCGGAGCAACGCTCCAAACTTTTTTGTTACTGTCCCAGCGCCTTGTTCAGCAGGTCGACGGCGATCTTGGCGGTCTCCATGGTCCCCTCCCGCCAGCGGCGCATCCAGAAGGAGTAGAGCCAGCCCTCTGCGGACGCATCCCACTCGGAAAGGTACATCGTATCGTCCTTCAGCTCGATCTCCATGGCCGCCGTGTAGTAGGGCTTGTCCCCGATCTCCGGGAAGCCCGCGATGTGGAAGATCTTTCCTCTCTGAATGGAAGGATACTCCCCCTCGCCCATTATTTTGCTGAACTTCTTCTGCCATCCCTCCGTGCCCACGATGGCCTCGTAGTAGCGGGGCAGCTCCTTGAGGGTCGCCTCGAGTTGGAGCGGCTTGACGACCTGCTCCACGGCGCCCTGGACGAGCCTGTCCAGCGTTGGGACTCCCCCCTGGCACAGAAAGGCGACGATGGGACCGGCCTCTACGTGCAGGGCGTAAGTTCCCTCTCCCCCTTCCGCATCGCTGGCGGCCCTGAGCAGACGGGCGATGCGGAGCCTGCCGCGGAGCAGCGCCATAAAGTGGTCGTCCTTCAGTATCTCCTCGGCCGACTCCGATCCGATCTTCAGGTTGTCCCCGTTCAGGTTCAGGGCCTTGGCCGCATCGACGTAGCTTTTAACGTCCTCGGCCGTCAGGCACTCCGCAGGGACCGCCTGCGTCAGGAGAAATATCGCCGCGGCAAGAAGCGGCAGGGACAGGGAGAACATCGTCTTTCTCATTCGTTAAACGCCTTCCTTAAATATTATGATGGTGAAGCAATGCACTTCATTATATATTTCATCGCCCAGGCAGGGCAAGGGTGGTTTTTTTCGCCCCTTCGCTGCGTGGGGCTTTTCGAAGCGCAGGACTCGAGCGACGCGTCAGGGCGGCGTAAAAAACTCCCCGATCGTGTCGGCAGGAGGTCAGCGAACGTGAAAGCGTTGGGTGGTGGCGTTTCCTTCGTCGAGCGTCGTCCGAAAAAGTGGCGGAGGCGTGTGGGGATCGAACCCACCAGAGACGGCGAGAACCGCCCCTCACCGGGTTTGAAGCCCGGGCCCGTCACCAGACGAATCTCACCTCCGAAACTGATTCATTATACTTGCTGGCAACGGAAAAGTCCACATCCTCGAAAAAAGATATATTCCGCCCTTAGGAAGCCCCGTCAGTCCTCAATTTCTACCCTTTTAAGGTATACTGAAAACAGAAGGTATTCAACAGCTTTTTTCATGGCGGCGGATGTCGTGGCGTTCCCGCGCTGCGGAGCCCCGGCGGATTCTGCCGTCCAAGACGAAAGGGGAACGGAAGAGATGGACAAGGACGCGGATCGATACCTGCGCGACGTGGACCCGGAGATCGCGGACATCATCGTGGAGGAGTATCGCCGGCAGAACGATCAGATCGAGCTCATCGCATCGGAGAACTTCACCTCCCGCGCGGTGATGGCGGCCATGGGCTCCGTGCTCACGAACAAGTACGCCGAGGGCTACCCGGCGCACCGGTATTACGGCGGCTGCGAGGTCGTGGACAAGGCGGAGGACCTGGCGCGCGATCGCGCGAAGAAGCTCTTCGGGGGCGATCACGTCAACGTTCAGCCCCACGCCGGAAGCCAGGCCAACATGGCCGCCTACTTCGCCTGCCTCGAGCCGGGGGACACGATCCTGGCCATGAACCTGACGGACGGCGGGCACCTCACCCACGGCTCCCCCGTCAACTTCTCCGGCAAGCTCTACAACGTCATTCCTTACGGCGTTCGAAAGGACACGGAGACCATCGATTTCGACCAGGTCCGGGAGCTCGCGAAGAAGCACCACCCCAAGCTGATCGTCTGCGGGGCCAGCGCCTACCCGCGCGTCATCGACGCCTCGAAGTTCCGGGAGATCGCGGACGAAACGGGGGCCCTCGTGATGTTCGACATCGCCCACATCGCGGGGCTGGTGGCGGCGGGCGCCCATCCCAACCCGGTGCCCTACTGCGACTTCGTCACGACGACGACGCACAAGACGCTGCGGGGGCCCCGCGGCGGCATGATCCTGTGCCGGGAGTGCTTCGCCAAGAAGGTGGACTCCGCCATCTTCCCTGGGATGCAGGGCGGCCCTCTGATGCACATCATCGCAGCGAAGGCGGTGGCCTTTGCCGAAGCGCTGAAGCCGGAGTTCAAGGACTATCAGCATCAGGTCGTGGCGAACTGCAAGCGCCTGGCGGAGAAGGTCATGGAGCGCGGGTTCCGCCTCGTGTCCGGCGGAACGGACAACCACCTGATCCTGGTAGACCTGACGAGCAAGGGCGTGACGGGCAAGGACGTCCAGATCGCGCTGGACCGCGCCGGCATCACGGTGAACAAGAACACGATCCCCTTTGAAACGCTGAGCCCCTTCGTGACGAGCGGCGTCCGCATCGGAACGGCTGCGGCGACGACCCGCGGCTTCGGAGCGGAGGAGATGGACCGGATCGCAGACTGGATCGACCGCGTCGTGACCCACATCGCAGACGAGGCGGAGATCAAGAAGGTCCGTGCGGAGATCTCGGAGCTCTGTGCGTCGAAGCCCCTCTACCCGGGGCTGTACTGAGCGCATTCATACCAAATCGCGTCTAATGTGGATTGCCTCTCCTGAAAGGGGAGGTGGTCCGAAGGACCGGAGGGGTTGTTTCTGAAGTCAAACGTTCAGTTTCCGGCCCCGGTCCTCAGCGCCTCGACCTCGTCAAGGGACAGCCCAGTGAAGTCGGCGACCTGCTCAGGCGA
>ERZ772917.1377-NODE-1377-length-14043-cov-16.270017_pt1 | contig 14043 bp, 9 predicted proteins | sample MGYA00511187_ERZ772917 | MGnify/ENA primary metagenome ERZ772917 (study PRJEB29015, sample SAMEA2737925) | human oral metagenome | biome: human oral; feature: human-associated habitat; material: dental | place: China | collected 2012 ... | reverse complement strand
CGCCTGGGTCACCGTCAAGGGCGAGAAGATGAGCAAGTCGCTGGGCAACTCCCTGGTGGTCTCCGAGCTTCTCAAGACCTACGACGCCGCCGTCCTGCGCCTGGCCCTGGGCACCGTCCACCACCGCTCCACCGTGGAGTTCTCCGCCGAGACCCTCGCCGAGGCGGCCTCCTTGTGGGAGCGCCTTAGCGGCGCCGTGGCGCGGGCCCTGACCTACGACGACGCCGTGGACGCCCCGAGCCGGGAGGTGCGCTCCCGTCCCCTGCCCGCGGCCTTCACCGCCGCTATGGACGAAGACCTCAACCTCGCCGGGGCCATGACCACCGTCCATGCCACCCTCAAGGCCCTCAACACGGCCATGGCCCTGGACCAGGACGCTGCGGTGCCTCTGAGCGCCAAGCAGCGCGTCGCCGTCGTCGGGCGGGACCCGGCTGCGCACCTGGCGGCCGCCCCCACCCTGGGCGCCCTGGTTGCCGCCCTGGCCCTGGACCTGCGCTCCCAACTCGACGTGCTGGGCCTGGACCCCCTGGCCGAGCCGTGGCGCACCAGGGTGCTCGACGGCGCCACCTCCTCGGGGTCCTCAGCCGCCATGGACGCCCTGGACCACCTGGTGACTGCCCTGCTCGCCGAGCGCGCCCGGGCTCGCGCCGCCAAGGACTGGGCCCGCGCCGACGCCCTGCGCGAGGAGTTGGCCCGCGCCGGTGTCGTCGTCGAGGATTCGGCCTCGGGCGTCCGCTGGCACCTGGGCTGAGCCGCCCCGGCGGGCCCGGCCCGCCACCGACAACTCCATCCCCAACCGCCCGGTCCTGGGCGGTACCGACCCACCGGCGGGCCCGGGGCCCGCCGCGCACAGAATTGAGATTGAGGAGGCCCGCTGCGATGCCTGGAAACGACCGCCCGCACGGCGCCCTGCGCAAGCCCGGGAAGAAGAAGGGCCCCACCAAGGGCTCAGGCGGCAACCGCCGCCAGGGCCTGGAGGGCAAGGGCCCCACCCCGCGGGCCGAGAACCGCGTCGGCCACCCTAAAGCCCGGGCCCGGGCGCGGGCCGAGGCCCGCGCCGCCCAACCCACCCGCGCCCAGCGGCTGGAGAGGATGCGCAGCCGCTTCGCGGTGCCGGCCGACCACGAGATCATCTGCGGACGCAACGCCGTGGCCGAGGCCGCCCGCGCCGCAATCCCCATGACCCGGGTCTTTATGGCGGTGCCGGCCGACTCCGATGAGCGCCTGGAGGCGGTTGTGCGCCGTGCCGCCCTACTGGGAGCCCCCGTCCTGGACACCACCAGGATGGGCTTGGACGCCCTCACCGAGGGCGCCGCCCACCAGGGCGTCGCCGCGGAGATCCCCGCCTACGAGTACACCGACGCCGCCGGCCTCCTGGAACACTGCCGGGACGCGGGCCGCACGCCCCTGCTCGTGGCCCTCGACCAGGTTACCGACCCCCACAACCTCGGGGCGGTTCTGCGCAGCGCCGGCGCCTTCGGCGCCGACGGCGTCATTGTCACCGAACGCCGCAGCGCCGGGGTGACCGCCGCCGCCTGGAAGGTCTCCGCCGGGGCGGCCGCCCGCGTCCCGGTGGCCCGCGAGACCAACCTCGTGCGCACCCTGGAGGCGCTTAAGAAGAAGGGCTGCTTCGTCGTCGGACTCGATGGCCGGGGCCAGGAGAGCCTGGAGAACCTCACCGTGGCGGACATGCCGCTGGTTCTGGTCACCGGTGCCGAGGGGGCGGGCCTGTCCCGCCTGGTGCGCCAGGCCTGCGACATTGTGGTCTCCATCCCCATCTCCCGCACCGTGGAGTCCCTTAACGCCGCTGTGGCCACCGGTATCGCCCTGTACGAGGTTGACCGGCTCCGGCGCGCCGCCCGGGCCTCCCAGAACTGAGACCCCCAACCGATCCCCGCGCCCCGGGGCCCGGCCGCCCCCCACCGGGCGGCCGATGCTGACACAATGGGGCGCACGCAACACAAGGAGACCACCATGGCTCAGGACGCCGCCCAGCGCTGGAACCGCACCGAGGGCGTGGTTATCGCACCGGGTACCCAGCCCGAGGACGTCGCTGCGCGCCTGGAGGCCGAGCGCGTCGTCGCCCGTCTGGAGTGGTACCCCTCCACCCCGCACCTGCTGTCGGTGACCCTGCTGGCCGACGTCGAGGGCCGTGTGGCCGTCACCCCGCCCACTCGGGGCGGGGTCATGGCCGGCGTCGGGGTCTCCGAGCTCTGCGAGAGCCTGGCCCGGGAGTTCTCCGCGGTGGCCACCATTGGCCCGGCCACCTTCAACGCCCTGCCCGCCGGCACGGACCTGCCCGAGGTCTCCTCGCACGGCGCCGCCACCTCGCGCACCATTGTGGTTTCTCCTTTGAGCGCCTACATGGTGCCCCTGCAGGCCACGCTTCTCGAGCGGCCCTTGGCGGTGGCCTCAATGCCCGGCCTGGAGCGGCGACTGGTCATGTACTCCGGGGAGGGGCCGGATCTGGGCACCTACGGTTGGGATGAGGAGTCCCTTCCGGCACTCATTCTGCGCGCCGACCTGGAGGACATGACTGTGCGCGCGGTGACCACCGATGACCAGGAGGACGACGCCGTCTTCTCCTGGGGCATGACCTCGCGCTACGTGTGGGGCGGGGTGGACAATCCCGGACCCGCCCTGAAGGGGATCGTCGAGGATCTTCTCACTGACGTCACCGACGCTTCGGCCATCGCCGGGGCCGTGCCCGGGGCGGACCAGGAGGCGGTGGCCGCCGCCCTGGCGACGCCGGGCATTGACGGCATGGTCGCCCTGGTGGAGGCGCTGGGCCTACCGGCCTGGGTGGAGGCCGTTCTCACCGGCCGCCTGGCCCCCGCCGAGGTGCCGGGCGCCGTCGTCCACGAGCCGCGGGGCCTGTCCAACGCGGTGGGCCGTTCGGTGGGGCTCATGCTCGCCGACCCCTCCACTCCTGGCTCGGCCTTCTGGCGCTCCTATGTTCGCACCGTCACTGAGATGCCGTGGGCGGTACGCGTGGGGGCCATCCTGGAGGCCGGCGTGGGCGGGGCGCTGCTGGGCACCGCGCTGCGCCGTCGTCGCCGCACCGGGGCGCTGCCCGTGGGCATGGTGGCTTTCGGGACCTTCCTGCTCCTGGACGCCGTCGCCGAAACCTCCCTGGCCTCCTGGACCCGTCACCGCGAATTGCGGCGCCGGGCCGACGAGGAGATGGCCATGGTTGCCGAGGAGCTCGGGGCCTGAGACGAAGAAGGGGGCCACGCGCACGCGCCCGACCGGGCGGGGGCGCGTGGTCAATGCCCGCCCTTGCCAGTCCAGGCGGCGCTACTCGTGGCCGGGGCGGGCGCTACTCGCCCTTGAAGCGCAGGCCGGCGGTGAAGCCCATGGGGTTGGCCTCGTAGGCGGCGGCTGTCTCTTCGTCGCGGGCGGCGAACTCGGCGTCGTCCTCGAGGTGCTCCTCCTCATCGTCGGAGAAGATCGCCGTCATCTCGTGGGTGTCTCCCAGGGAGAGGTAGGACTGCTCGTCCCAGTGCTGGGGCAGGACGTGCGCCACGTAGTCCGCCACGGCCTCCTCGGTGCTCACGTCCCGCTGCTGCTGCTCGGACATGTACCAACGGTGCTCCAGGACCTCGTGGAAGATCTCAGCGGGCTCCAGTTTGCGCCGTAGTTCCATGGGCACGGCCCGAATGGTCGGCTCGAAGACCTCCGCGAGCCAGGCGTGCGCCACCTGCTCAATGGGCGCGTCCTTGAGGCCCCGGATTGTGCGGAAGGCCTCCAGGTCGTTGAGCATGCGCTGGCCCTGGCGCTCCTGGACGTCCAGGCCCGTCAGGCGCATGACCTGGCGGTGGTAGTGGCCGGCATCCACGACCTTGGGCTGAATCACCATGTACTGGCCCTGGGCGTCGGTGCGCATGGTGAGTTCGCCGACGTCGTAGCCCAGTTCATTGAGCCGCTCAATGCGTGAGCGCACCCGCCAACGGTCGGCCAGGGAGAAGGACTCCTCAGCGGTGAGCACGTCCCACAGGTCGGTGTAGCGGGTCACAATGCGGTCCCCGACCTCAATGGTGTCCACACTGGGCTCCAGTAGCGCACCGGCCTGGAGGTCCATGAGCTCGCCAATGATATTGGTGCGCGCCACGTCAATGTCGTAGAGGCGCTTGCCCTCGGTGAGGCCCTCCGGGTAGAGCTCCCCGGTCTCAGCGTCCACCAGGTAGGCGGCGAAGGCGCCGGCGTCGCGGCGGAAGAGGGTATTGGAGAGGGAGACATCCCCCCAGAAGAAGCCCAGCAGATGCAGGCGCACCAGGAGCACCGCCAGGGCGTCAATGAGCCGGGTGGCGGTCTCGGGGCGCATGTACTGGCTGAACAAGGCGCGGTAGGGCAGGGAGTAGGACAGGTGCTCGGTGACGAGTACGGAGTTGAGCTCCTCCCCATTGACGTCACGGCGGCCGGTAATAACCGCGGTGGGGGTCACGCAGGGGGCTCCCAGGCGCAGCAGATTCCGCAGCAGCTCATACTCCCGGTAGGCGACGTGCTCGCCGATCTCCTTGACGGCGATCACCCGCTCGGAGAGGTTGACGAAGCGGACGATGTGCCTCGACAGGCCCCGCGGCAGGGCGGCCAGAACCTCGGTGGGCCACTTCTCCAGCGGGATTTCCCAGGGGAGGTCAAGCAGGGCGGGGTCAATGGTTGCCGCGGTAATCTGCATGGACTGGGACATGGGCACATTCTTTCAGGAAACCACGACGACGGTGCGTTGGCCGCGCGGATCGAGGCAGTGACGAGGCAGTGACTCAGTCACGGCCGGGTGTCGTGGCTGGGTGTTCGGTTGGGTCGGCGCAGGAGGCGCGGCAGGGGCGTGGGCGCCCCGAGGCCGAGGCTCCGCGCGAGGTCCTGGCCGGCGGCCGCGGTGGCGGCCTCATCGACACCGACCCCGTCAACATCACATGAGGACCTGCCGTGCCCGCAGGTCACCGCGCTGCGCTCGCGGCGCCTGGTGAGCACCGCGAGCGGGAGGCAGCCCTCGGGGGTCTCGAGGATGAGTACCGGCTGGTCGATGTCCAGGCAGGGGCCATCAGTGGAGTACTCCGCCATGGCCCACAGGGACAGGCGGTTCACGGGTGTCTCCAGCACGGTCCGGCTCCGGAAGCGGCCCGCGGTGCGCAGCCGCACGCCCTGGGCGTTGGCAACGAGGAGACAGGGGCGACTGCGACGACTGCGGCGCATGCTCCTCATGCTCCGGCGCCCGACGGCGACGACCGGCAGTACGAGGACCTGCTCGCCGACCTGGCCGGGCCCCTGTCCGCTACGACGCATCTCCCGGCGCCGGCTCCGTTCCAGCCGGCGTGTCTCTCTGCGCAGACTCCGTTCCAGGCGGCGCCAGGAGATGCGCCGGCCGGCTGGCGCGCCGGTCTCGTCGGGCTCGAGGCGCAGGCCCACCTCGACGGGCAGCCAGCAGAGAAGGAGGACTAAGATCGCCATGGCTGCGAAGTAGGCCATGAGATGCATATTGCCCGCCCGCGCTGCCAGCCAGACCGCGGTGCACAGCGCTGCCTCGGGTACCCCGACGAGGAGCACGCGCAGCAGGACGGCCATGCGCGCGCTCCCCGCTTCCTCCAGGACCAGGTACAAGATGAACATATAGATGAGGAGGATGAAGGCCATCCCGACGGTCATGAGTCTCTCGCTGTCGATCGCCCACCCCCAGGCCACCAGCGCCCAGGGACCGACCAGCAGCACCACCAGGATCATGCCGAGAACGAGCCTCGTCATCCACCGGCGCAGAACCGACGGCTCGTCGTCCTCCGCGGGGCGGGCAGCAGGTGCGTCCTCCCACTGTTGCGCGGTGTCGTGCTCGGCCTGAGCCCTGGCCTTCTCGACCCACTCCTTGGTGTTCTCGGTTAGGACAACATAGGCTTCCTCGTCGATTTGGAGCCCGCCGACTCGGGAGACCAGGGTGTCCGGGCCGCTGGACAGTCCCGAGGGGGCCGAGGACCAGCCGGACATCTCCAGGGTGTAGGGGTGGGTGAAGGTCGCCAGTACGTCCCGGGGGATCGGGAGCGGAGGGGTGAAGTCCTCGTCCTCCCGCATCTTCTCCATGATCTTCTCCCAGTACAGCTCATCGTCCCACCACTCCTCCCACCACAGTCCCGACCAGTCCCTCTTGGGCCCGAGGAAGCTGTCGGCCGGATCCAGCGGGCGGATGCGGATGGTGTGGAAGGGATGGGAGAAGGTGAGGCTCCCGTCGTCGGGGGACTCCTCGAAGACGAGATCGGGTCCGAAGGCCGCGGCGAGGTCGGTCGGGGTGATGGGGCGCGCCAGGTGCAGCTCGTACTCGACGATCTTCGGCGGGTTGATGATCATGGCTGTTCCGGTGCTCCGGGAGTCGGGGGATGAGACAACAAGGGAGGACGGGGAAACGGAGACGGGATGGGGACAGGGGAAAGACAGGGGAGACCGGGACGGGAGAAGGCGGGCGGAGACGAGCGGGAGCCCCGCACTGGGGCGGGGCTCCCGGATGGCGGCACTGTGCGCCAGTTGATGCGTCCGGTCAGACAGGCAGACGGTCGCCGGTGGAGGCGGAGAAGATGTGCTCCTGTCCGGGGCGGATGCGCACGTAGATGGTCTCACCAGCGTCCGGGGCGGTGCGCGGGGGCACGCGCACAATCACCTGGCTGGAGTCCTCACCACTGCCGAGCTTGGAGTCCGATCCCTCATTGCCCACGAGTTCCCCGTAGACGTAGGCGTCTGAACCGAGCTCCTCCACGAAGGAGATGCGCACCGGGATGGACAGCTTGTCGGTGGCCGAGACGACATCCAGTGACTCGGGGCGGAAACCAATGGTGACCTTGCCCTCGTCCTCCGGGGTGATGGCGTCCAGGGTGGCCCGGGAGAGCCGAATGCTGGCCGAGCCGAGGGTGGCCACGTCACCGGAGACCGTGAACTTGCCCAGGTTCATGGCCGGCGAGCCAATGAAGCCGGCGACGAACTCGTTGGCGGGCTTGTCGTACATCTCACGGGGGGTGCCGACCTGCTGAAGGATTCCGTCCTTGAGGACCGCAATGCGGTCGCCCATGGTCAGGGCCTCGGTCTGGTCGTGGGTGACGTAGACGGTGGTCACGCCCAGTGAGCGCTGCAAGGAGGCGATCTGGGTGCGGGTCTGCACACGGAGCTTGGCGTCCAAGTTGGACAGGGGCTCGTCCATGAGGAAGACCTTCGGCTTGCGCACAATGGCCCGACCCATGGCCACGCGCTGGCGCTGGCCGCCGGAAAGGGCTTTGGGCTTGCGATCCAGGTACTCCGTCAGGCCCAGGATCTTGGCGGCATCGCGCACGCGCTTGTCGATCTCATCCTTGGGGGTGCCCGCGATCTTCAGGGCGAAGCCCATATTGTCGTGCACTGACATGTGGGGGTACAGGGCGTAGTTCTGGAAGACCATTGCGATGTCGCGGTCCTTGGGCTGGACGTCGGTGACATCACGGTCACCGATGAGGATCCGGCCGGAGTTGACATCCTCCAGGCCCGCGAGCATCCGCAGTGATGTTGACTTGCCGCAACCGGAGGGCCCAACCAGGACCAGGAATTCGCCGTCGGCGATCTCGAGGTTGAGGGCGTCCACGCTGGGGCGGTCATTGCCGGGGTAGATGCGGGTAGCGTGGTCGAAGGTGACAGTTGCCATGGGCTATTTGATCCCTCTCACCGGCAGGTACGTGCCGGACGATCCGAAGTGGGAGGTGCCGATGCGTGTCCGCATTGACACGTACCGCCGGGCGGGAGCCCCGCGGTAAGGCTCATGTTGTCACAGGAGGGCGACGATCAGCCATAGTGATTTCAAAATGAGTGAATACCGATGTGTGAGTCCACTCACCTCCTGAGGCTCTGGCGGGCCTGCCGGTAGTGTGTTCGGCATGACGCAGATTCCCGACGCCCGGGCCGCCGCCTCGCCGCCCCTGTCCGCATTGCGCGCCGGAAGTCTCATTGGCGGCTACCGGCTGGTCCGGCGCCTGGGCGCCGGCGGCATGGGGGTGGTGTGGGAGGTCGCCGACGGCGAGGGCAATCACGTTGCGATGAAGATCCTCCACCCCCAGATCGCCGCCGACCCCACTGCCCGCCGCCGTTTGGACAGGGAGGCCTCCGTCCTGGCGCGGGTCCGCCACTCCAGCGTCGCCCGCATCCTGGACATTGAGACCGGCGACTCCGACGGCGGCAGTGGTGTGACCTTTGTCATTACCGAGCTGGTTGACGGGCCGACCCTGCAGTACGAAGTCGACCACGAGGGCGCCTACGACCTGACCACCGATATCCGCGACCTGTCCGACCTCGCCCACGGCCTGGTCGAGGCTCTCACCGAGGTTCACACGGCCGGCGTCATTCACCGCGACCTCAAGCCCTCCAATGTCATGCTCGGGGCTCAGGGGCCGGTCCTCATCGACTTCGGCATTGCCCAGGTCGCCGACGACGTCCGCCTGACCCAGACCGGCCAGGTCACCGGCACGCCCGGGTTCATCCCGCCCGAGATGCTCGACGGCGACGATCCCAGCCCCGGGGTGGACTGGTACGCCTGCGCCGGGGTCCTGCTTTTCGCGGTCACTGGGCGCGCCCCCTTCGGCTCCGGCCCCTGGCAGGCCGTCTTCCGGCGCGTTTACGCCGGCACCCCCGAGTTGGGGAACTTGGAGGGGGACAGCCCCGCCCTGGCCCGCGCCTTCGCCGCCGCCCTGGCCCCCACGAGCAAGGACCGCCTGCCCATTGAGGACCTCCTGGCCGTCATTGACGAGATCGCCGACGGCGGCACCGGGGAGAAGGCCCTCGCCCACGCCCTGGGGGAGAGCCTGGCCCAGGAGGCCGCCGTGGACACCGGCGCCTTCGACCTGGGTTACGGGATGCTCCCCGATCCCGCCGCTGCGGATTCCCGCGCCGCACCATCCCCAGCGGCGCAGTCCCCCGCCTCGCAGTCGCCCTCCTCTTCCAGTGGCAGGCACGCCGCCCCCAGCGCCGAGCCCGCCGCCCCCAGCGGAAGACACGCGGCGCCCAGCCCTAACGGCCACGAGGCCACCGGCGGTTACGGCGCAGTGTCCTCGGCGTCCTCCTCCCCGGCGTCCTCGGCGTCCTACGGTGTGGTGGGGGACTCCAAGCCCGCCGCCTCCCCGTCCGCGCCACCGCCCTCCTTCCCGCCCAGCGGCTACGGTTCGGCGTCGGGGGAGGCCTCCAGCGGAACCTCGATCCTCTCGCCGGTGGAAGCAGCCCCCGCCTCAATAGCCCCTGGTGCTCAACCGGCGACTGGTGCTCAGTCGGTGACTGGTGCTCAGCCGGTGACCAATGGCGGCACCGGCCCGCACCAGGTGGCTCCGGCGGCCTCGATGCAGGCGTTCTCGCCGGCCGTCCAGAGCGGGCCGCAGCCCCCTACGCCGGCCATGCGCTCCGCAATGGTGCCGCAAGCGGCCATGCAGCCGGCGCCAATGGCCCGCCCGCAGCCCCCGGTGCCCACACCTCCCCCGATGGCAGCGCCGGCGCCCGCCGCCATGCCCCAGCCAATGGCCCGCCCGGCCGTCATGCCCGGGCAGCCCGCCAGCAACTTGCCCAGCTGGGCGCGTGAACCCGACCGTCACCCCGGGGTGGTTGGCGCCATTGGGGCGTTCATTGCTGCGGTGAGCTTCTTCGCCCCCGTCTGGATGCCCATTGTGCTGGCGGTCCTCACCCTGATCGTCGGCACCGTCGGTCGAGCCGACGATGCGCGTCGCTGGCGCCGCCTGCGGATGGGGCGGATCTCACCGAGCGATAACACCCGGATGGCGGCGGCGCTGCCCTGGTATCTGCTGCGCTCACTGCTGTCGACCTTCTTCGCCTTCCTCCTGTCCCTCGTGGTGGCGGTGGTCGTGTTTTACGTGGCCACCAACGCCCAAGGGTCGACCGAGGACATCTCCCCCCACGGCGCAATGCGGATCATCGTTCTCATTATCGTGATTCTGGAGGTCGGGGTCTGGTTCGCGCCCTGGGCGGCGTCGACGCGTCGCGGTGGGGCCCTCGCCATTGAGACGATCATGCCCACCAAGATGGTCCGTATAGCGGTGGCCATCACCTTGGTGGCGGTGGCGGCGGTGTTCGTGCTCCTGCATCTACTCCAGCTCCTGCCCGTTACATTGTCCCCGATCCCGGAGAGCTGGTACGTCTCCTGAGGGATCGGGGCACTGGGCGCGTGAGACAGGCCGCAGGGGCGGGGCTGCCCTTCGCGGCAAAAGCCAGGCACAATGCCTACTGTCTGTTCACAGCCGGTGGCGCGCCGCGTCGTCGTGCATGGTGCCGAAATCGAATCGGAGGAGCCCCGTGGCCTCGAACCACCCCCGTCCTACGAAGGCTGAGCGCCGTGAGGCCGCCCGCGCCATGGCTCAGAAGATGCGCGCCGAGCAGGCGCGGAAGGAACGGCGGAAGACGATCACCCGCCGGGCTCTGCTCGCCGGCGGTGCTGTGGGCGCGCTCGGTGTCGTCGGAGTCGGGGTCGGGGTCGGCACCGGGCTCATCTCCTTGGGGAACAAGAAGAAGGAGAATGAGAAGGAGAATGAGGGCCGTGCGGACAGGCTGCCCAGCCCCATGGCGACCCCGGTCGCGGGTATGCCGGCTCCTGTCAACGCCGATGGCTCCTGGACTTACGTCAAGGGGGCGGTGATCGGGCAGGGAAGCCCTGAGATTCCCCTGCTGGAGATCTACTTCGACTACTCGTGCGGCCACTGCGCCAAATTCGACGTCCTTCACGCCGACGAGATCAACACCCTCCTGGCGGAGGGGGCCATCACCCTGGTCCTCCACCCGTGCAAGATCCTGGGCCAGCCATGGACGGATATGGTCATGAACGCCATGGGACTGGTGCTCGACCAGGCCCCGGACTCCGCGCTGGACTTCCACGAGTCCGTTATGACCCTGCGGGCCACTGCGAAATCCGCGCTGACCACGAAGGACTTAATGGCCGCCGCAGAGGGAGTCGGCGTTTCCACAAGTGTCACGGGCCTCTTCCAGGAGACCATCGACGCCGGCACCTACAGCACATGGGTCGAGACCTCCACCCGGGCCTTCCAGGACGAGAACCTGCTGGGGACGCCGACGGTCATGCTTGACGGCCAGGTGCTCGACCTGGCCACGCTCGCCACCGCCGACGCCCTGACACGCGTCGTCAAGGGCGACAACAACTAAGGGCTTGACGGGCGGCACGCCGCGCGAAGCGGGTCGGCCCGCCCGCCGGTGCGGCCTCCAGGAGGCAGAGCCCTCCTGACCCGTTCCCCGATCCGGGTCCCAGTAGTCCCGGGTCGAGCGGCAGCGCCAGGACGCGCCCAGCCGATTCGGGCCCTGGCCGCGCATGTGCCAGACTTGCCCCTGGCGGTCGCGGGCCCACCGCGACAGCGCCGTGTTAGCTCAGTTGGTAGAGCAGCTGTCTTGTAAACAGCAGGTCATCGGTTCGAGTCCGATACGCGGCTCCAAGAATCTCGTAGGACCCAACGGTTCACGCCTGCATGACCGCGTTCCCGGCCCCGGGGGAGCAATATCGAGCACCTCTCATGTGTCTGTGTCCGGGCGCACCCCGGGACCGCTACGCTCTGGGCTGTGAGTGATCCCAAGCCCCTGTCCGAGATTGTGCACCCCTCCTGGGCCCAGGCCCTGGCCCCCGTGGAACCGACTATCCACGAGATCGGGGTGAAGCTGCGCCAGGAGGTCGCCTCCGGCGCCGGCTACCTGCCCGCCGGCACCGATGTGCTGCGCGCCTTCACCTATCCACTCGATGAGGTCCGCGTCCTCATTGTGGGCCAGGACCCCTACCCGACCCCGGGTCACCCCATGGGCCTGAGCTTCTCCGTCCAGCCGGGGGTCAAGCCCCCGCGGAGCCTGGAGAACATCTTTACTGAGCTGGTTAACGACCTCGGCGTTGAGCGCCCCACCTCCGGCGACCTCACGCCGTGGTCCCAGCAGGGCGTCATGCTCCTCAACCGTGTGCTCACGGTGCGCCCCGGCGCCCCGGCCTCCCACAAGGGGTGGGGCTGGGAGACGGTGACCGCCCGCGCCATTGAGGCCCTGGTTGAGCGGGACGCCCCACTGGTGGCGATCCTATGGGGGCGCCCCGCCCAGTCCCTGACCCCAATGCTCGGTTCGACGCCGATTGTCGCCTCCCCGCACCCCTCGCCCCTCAGCGCCTCGCGGGGCTTCTTCGGTTCGCGTCCCTTCTCCCGGGCCAACACCATGCTCACCGAGCAGGGGGCTGAGCCCGTGGACTGGCGCCTGCCCTGATCCCGACCGCGCCGGGACGCACCGACCCCACTGACTCCACCGACTGCTCCGTCACAGCCGCGCGCGCCGGCCGGGGCCTGGCCGACCCGGCCGGGATGGGCCCGGACGACCCGGTCGGTCCAGGCCTTCAGGGCGGCCCGCCCGAAGCCCGGCCGGTGCCTGCCCGGGGCGGGCCGCATGGGCCGCTGAGACCCGTCTGGCCCCGGGCCGAGGGCGGTTCATGCGCAGATCGACGGGGTGTCGCAGGGGATCGTGCGCCGGTGAGGCCGTGAGCCCGGTATTCTCGCCGGGTGAGCCGCTACGAGTACCCCGAGGACGAGTTCGACGCCAAGCCCGATGATGGACCGGTGCCTGTCGGCGTCCACCGCGCCGAGGTTCCTGCATGGCGCAGCTGGATACCCCTGCTCATTGTCCTCATAGTGGTGCCGGCGCTGGCGTGGGGCGCTGTGCGCTTGCTGGGGAGGAACGCGGGCCTCTCGGCGCCCGGCGGCACTTCCTCCAGTGCGCCTAGCGTGGCCGAGACCGCCCAGCCGAGCCCCCAGGCCCCCTCGACTCCCTCCCAGAAGGCTGCTACCCCCAGTTCGGCCGCGCCGTCGGCGACCCCGACCCAGGAGGAGACCCCGGCGGCGAATGTTGATTACGACACAGGTGTCACGGTTCACAACGGCACACCAACCACCGGCCTGGCCGGGCGCACCGGGGATCGTCTCGCTAGTGCCGGATTCACCGGCGTCTCCGTCTCCCAGGGCATGTACTCCGCTGACGAGCCCGCGGCCAGCACCGTCTTCTACGCCTCCGCCGAGTACGAGGCGACCGCTCAGGCCGTGGCCTCCCAGCTCGGTATTACCGCGGTGGTGGAGTCCGCCGACGAAGCGACATCCAACCCGATTGTGGTGGTGCTGCGCGAGGACTACACGGAGTGACGCTGTACACGCCATACATGCAGTGACCCCGATCCGTGTGGCGCGGATCTCCGTAGCGGGCGTTCCGCTTCGCCATGGGAGGAGCGGGGAGCGGCGGACGGCCGGCGCCTTGCACTCGAGGAGCGAGAGTGCCAGCATTGCGGTTAGCACTCGGAGCCAACGAGTGACAAAACCGAGGCTGAGAGGTGAGGATCGGCCCAGGGCGTGACGTGAACGCCCCGAGTTGGTCCGTCCGTCGCGGGCACCGACCGGCCACCACCGTGCAGTGGAGGAAACTCAATGCCCAAGATCATCGCCTTCGATGAGGAGGCCCGCCGCGGGATGGAGCGGGGCCTCAATGTCCTCGCCGACACCGTCAAGGTCACACTCGGCCCCAAGGGCCGCAATGTCGTGCTCGACAAGAAGTGGGGCGCCCCCACGATCACCAACGACGGCGTGACCATCGCCAAGGAGATCGAGTTGGAGGACCCCTACGAGAAGATCGGCGCCGAGCTGGTCAAGGAGGTCGCCAAGAAGACCGACGACGTCGCCGGTGACGGCACCACCACCGCCACCGTGCTGGCCCAGGCCCTGGTCCGTGAGGGCCTGCGCAACGTGGCCGCCGGCGCCAACCCCATCGCCCTGCGTCGCGGCATCGACAAGGCCGTGACCGCCGTCGTCACGCGCCTGCTGGCTGACGCCAAGGAGGTCGAGACCAAGGACGAGATCGCGGCCACCGCCTCCATCTCCGCCGCGGACGAGGAGATCGGCGCCAAGATCGCCGAGGCCCTGGAGAAGGTCGGCCACGAGGGCGTCATCACCGTCGAGGAGTCCAACACCTTCGGCCTGGAGCTCGAGGTCACCGAGGGCATGCGCTTCGACAAGGGCTTCATCTCCCCCTACT
>ERZ772917.1376-NODE-1376-length-14052-cov-31.457955_pt1 | contig 14052 bp, 13 predicted proteins | sample MGYA00511187_ERZ772917 | MGnify/ENA primary metagenome ERZ772917 (study PRJEB29015, sample SAMEA2737925) | human oral metagenome | biome: human oral; feature: human-associated habitat; material: dental | place: China | collected 2012 ... | reverse complement strand
ACTGGCCAACGCGACGCGGCGCGGGGAGTAAACCCCGCGCGAGCGGGGATGATCCCCTCGAACTGGCCAACGCGACGCGGCGCGGGGAGTAAACCCCGCGCGAGCGGGGATGATCCCCTCGAACTGGCCAACGCGACGCGGCGCGGGGAGTAAACCCCGCGCGAGCGGGGATGATCCTTGATCCACCGTCTCATGAGCGATCTCATGATAGTAAACCCCGCGCGAGCGGGGATGATCCGCGCCGCGTGGGTGGCGTCGGCGGCGCTCGCGGGTAAACCCCGCGCGAGCGGGGATGATCCTCCAATCGAGGAATCCCTTGAAGGCGTCGGTGAGTAAACCCCGCGCGAGCGGGGATGATCCGTGGGTGACGTCGCTCGACATGATGAAGAACGCGTAAACCCCGCGCGAGCGGGGATGATCCGCCGAGTCGAGGCCCCAGACGGACAGGAAGAGCGTAAACCCCGCGCGAGCGGGGATGATCCGATCGGCGCCGACCTGCTGTGGACCGGTATCCAGTAAACCCCGCGCGAGCGGGGATGATCCTGCTCTCACGGCGTCCCACGACTATCCGGTCACGTAAACCCCGCGCGAGCGGGGATGATCCGACCCTCTACGACCAGGCCCGCGCGGCCGTGCCGTAAACCCCGCGCGAGCGGGGATGATCCGCGCGGGCGTGGTCCAGGACTGGTCGGCGCCGACGTAAACCCCGCGCGAGCGGGGATGATCCCGGCGCGGGTCAGAGGGGCGGCCTCCCCGTCCAGTAAACCCCGCGCGAGCGGGGATGATCCCGGCGCGGACCTTCGTGTCCGTCGCCTCGGGAGGTAAACCCCGCGCGAGCGGGGATGATCCCGGCATCATGACCGCCGTCCAGATCGTCGTCGCGTAAACCCCGCGCGAGCGGGGATGATCCTTAAACTCATGAGCGACGCCGATTTTTACGAACGTAAACCCCGCGCGAGCGGGGATGATCCCGCCACGGCGGAGAAGATCCAGGAGCAGATCGGCGTAAACCCCGCGCGAGCGGGGATGATCCGAGAGGTCATGAGGAGGAACTCGTCCCATTGGTGTAAACCCCGCGCGAGCGGGGATGATCCTGACCCAGGAGGCACTGTCCACGCTCGGGAAATGTAAACCCCGCGCGAGCGGGGATGATCCTCCCCAGGTCCGTGAACGCCTTATGCCCGTCATGTAAACCCCGCGCGAGCGGGGATGATCCGCAGAGCACCTCCCGAATCGGACCGGCCGGGTCGTAAACCCCGCGCGAGCGGGGATGATCCTTACCCCACTGAGTCTTCCTGTCCCCGTACGCCGTAAACCCCGCGCGAGCGGGGATGATCCCACGATTCTCGCCGCCATTCTGGGAGTCGCGGCGTAAACCCCGCGCGAGCGGGGATGATCCCCTGACCGAGTACGACGCGCACATCGACGCCCGGTAAACCCCGCGCGAGCGGGGATGATCCCGCGAAGTACGGGCTCGACGTCATCGTCGAGTGGTAAACCCCGCGCGAGCGGGGATGATCCGTGGGCAGGTTGGAGATGCCCACGGCCGTGTCCGTAAACCCCGCGCGAGCGGGGATGATCCGAAATTGGCGGATCATTTGGCGGAGGCTCGGTCGGTAAACCCCGCGCGAGCGGGGATGATCCCGCCAAGGCGGAGAAGATCGAGGAGCAGATCGGGTAAACCCCGCGCGAGCGGGGATGATCCGGGGATATGTATTTGAAGGCGGCTGAATTGAAGCGTAAACCCCGCGCGAGCGGGGATGATCCCGCTCCCGGTGCTCGACCAGGTAGTCGACGATCGTAAACCCCGCGCGAGCGGGGATGATCCGGAGGTCCTGGGCCGGACCCCAGTGGCCGGGGGCGTAAACCCCGCGCGAGCGGGGATGATCCGGCGGATTCGGCGGCGCCGAGCACGTATCGCTGGTAAACCCCGCGCGAGCGGGGATGATCCCCCTATTCAGCACCGAGGACATCAAGGTCCTGAGTAAACCCCGCGCGAGCGGGGATGATCCGGCCTCCTACCCGCGCCTCGTCAAAGCCCTGGGGTAAACCCCGCGCGAGCGGGGATGATCCCCGCGAAAGGACCCGCACCATGACCACCGCCGAGTAAACCCCGCGCGAGCGGGGATGATCCTGCGCGGTCGCGTCAAGCCAGTTTCGTGTGAGCGTAAACCCCGCGCGAGCGGGGATGATCCGTGCGCGGATGAGACGACTCAAGATACTTAACCGTAAACCCCGCGCGAGCGGGGATGATCCGTCCGCCACGGCCACTCCGTCCAGAGGATCGTCGTAAACCCCGCGCGAGCGGGGATGATCCCGAGCAGTACGATATCGAGGTCTATGCGTGGGAGTAAACCCCGCGCGAGCGGGGATGATCCTTCGCTGTACCCTTATGTGATGCGTGAGAGGCCGTAAACCCCGCGCGAGCGGGGATGATCCTCGCATGGTCACCTGCGCCTTGTGGGGCGCGGAGTAAACCCCGCGCGAGCGGGGATGATCCGCTGGAGACCGTCACCCGCTACCTGAACGCCACGTAAACCCCGCGCGAGCGGGGATGATCCTGCTCCCGCCGAGTCTCCCGACCCGACCACTGCGTAAACCCCGCGCGAGCGGGGATGATCCAGAGCCTGCTGCACCGCTTGGAGGAGGACCGGCTGTAAACCCCGCGCGAGCGGGGATGATCCTCCGTATCCGCGTAAAGGAAACGATCGTAATTCGTAAACCCCGCGCGAGCGGGGATGATCCCGCGTTCTAGAGGGTGTGTGACGCAGATCATGTGTAAACCCCGCGCGAGCGGGGATGATCCGGATTCTTCGGCGCCTCCCACGGCGACGGCCGCGTAAACCCCGCGCGAGCGGGGATGATCCCTGTCCAGTAAACTCGCCGTCTTAGATGAGGACGTAAACCCCGCGCGAGCGGGGATGATCCGCGCGTGGCCCGCGCCCTGACCGGTGCGCCCACCGTAAACCCCGCGCGAGCGGGGATGATCCGGCCTGATCATGGTGCGCCTGAAGAATAGGGATGTAAACCCCGCGCGAGCGGGGATGATCCGCAGCTCGGCGGTCAGCGGTCGGGCGCATTCGAGTAAACCCCGCGCGAGCGGGGATGATCCGGGTGCGGATGTCGTCGGCCATGGCCGACGCGGTGGAGCCGGTGGTAAACCCCGCGCGAGCGGGGATGATCCGCGAGGCCTTGCCCTCGTCGCCCTCGAAGAGGCGTAAACCCCGCGCGAGCGGGGATGATCCTGATATCCGTGCGAACAATAATGTGGAAAGCCAGTAAACCCCGCGCGAGCGGGGATGATCCTCTGCCGACTTTCTCGATCCTCAATAATGGGTAGTAAACCCCGCGCGAGCGGGGATGATCCGGACCTCGGCTCGTCCACCGCCCCGCTCACCCCGTAAACCCCGCGCGAGCGGGGATGATCCTCAGAATAATGCGAACATGGGCCAGCAACAGCAGTAAACCCCGCGCGAGCGGGGATGATCCGATCGCCAGGTATGCGGGCGTGAAGCCGCGGGCGTAAACCCCGCGCGAGCGGGGATGATCCCGCGTAGAAAGAATATCCGCACCATGAATAACAGTAAACCCCGCGCGAGCGGGGATGATCCGGCGACGGTGCAGTGGCAGCACTCCCGCACATCGTAAACCCCGCGCGAGCGGGGATGATCCTGCCGTGCACAGGAATGATACCGATGGCCAGCAGTAAACCCCGCGCGAGCGGGGATGATCCGGCGGCCTCATCAGCGGCCTGCTGCTCAAGAAGGTAAACCCCGCGCGAGCGGGGATGATCCTCCGGCCGTGCGCGCCGGATTCACCGGGGCGCAGTAAACCCCGCGCGAGCGGGGATGATCCGACCGCCTGCACGAGCCGGTCGTAGGGTCGGATGTAAACCCCGCGCGAGCGGGGATGATCCGAAGGGGCCCCTCCACCCACCGGGTGGAGGGGCGTAAACCCCGCGCGAGCGGGGATGATCCTCTCATGGCCGCCTACGGCACGGTGGATAAACCGTAAACCCCGCGCGAGCGGGGATGATCCCGGGATCCAGACCGTCTGGAACGGGATCAAAGCGTAAACCCCGCGCGAGCGGGGATGATCCCGAGCACTTCCTCTTACCCGGCCGTATACTTCGGTAAACCCCGCGCGAGCGGGGATGATCCGGTTTCGTTGACGGGGTTGCCGCCGCCGTCGAGGTAAACCCCGCGCGAGCGGGGATGATCCTGGTCAGCAGGAGATCACCTTCACCAATGGGTCGTAAACCCCGCGCGAGCGGGGATGATCCTACTTTCCGACGCCCTGTTCCTGGCGTCCGCGCGTAAACCCCGCGCGAGCGGGGATGATCCCTCAAGAGAATCGGCCCCAAAAGTCTCGCTCAGGTAAACCCCGCGCGAGCGGGGATGATCCGCGGAATGCGATCCGGAACTTGCCCTTATCATAGTAAACCCCGCGCGAGCGGGGATGATCCCCGATTTCGGCGCCACCGTCAATTCCTGGCTCGGTAAACCCCGCGCGAGCGGGGATGATCCTTTTGGGTGGGAGAATCTCTACCCGCAGTCCACGTAAACCCCGCGCGAGCGGGGATGATCCTGTCCCTCCCACGCCAGCGGCTCCAGTGAATCCGTAAACCCCGCGCGAGCGGGGATGATCCCTCCGCGTCTCCCATCTCCTTGATCTCATGCTCGTAAACCCCGCGCGAGCGGGGATGATCCGGTCATCGCCGCCGTCACTGGCCGCTCCATCACGTAAACCCCGCGCGAGCGGGGATGATCCGCCCTCGACGTCATGCGCGAACTCATCGCCCTGGTAAACCCCGCGCGAGCGGGGATGATCCTCGGTGGTCCGGTGATCCGCAGGGCCGGCGCCAGTAAACCCCGCGCGAGCGGGGATGATCCGTCGGGTGCCGCCTGACCGTCGAATTCGCCGCGGTAAACCCCGCGCGAGCGGGGATGATCCCAGCGCCTGGGGCAACGAGGCGTACCTGGGCATGTAAACCCCGCGCGAGCGGGGATGATCCGTAGACGCGCAGCCGCGGGAACGCGGCCTTGGTCGTAAACCCCGCGCGAGCGGGGATGATCCACGCGGTCATTCGGCGCCAGTGGAAGAGGCAGAGTAAACCCCGCGCGAGCGGGGATGATCCGGCGTTCTTGTCCACTCCCAGGGCCCAGCGCTGGTAAACCCCGCGCGAGCGGGGATGATCCTTCGGCGTCGATGAGGACGGTCGCATCCTCGAGGTAAACCCCGCGCGAGCGGGGATGATCCTGGCTTACTGGTGCGCCACCGATGAGAAGGGCGGTAAACCCCGCGCGAGCGGGGATGATCCCCCTCCTAGACTCAGCCGACCGGATTATCGGGCGTAAACCCCGCGCGAGCGGGGATGATCCGGAGCATTATGACAAAATGTTAGAGGCTACGTCGTAAACCCCGCGCGAGCGGGGATGATCCTAGGAGTAGGAGGGCGGGGATTGGGTGGGATGGGTAAACCCCGCGCGAGCGGGGATGATCCGTCGACGCCGGGGCACTGTGCTCCTAGTGAGCAGTAAACCCCGCGCGAGCGGGGATGATCCGGCCGACAGCCGCCCCGCTTGGCGGGGCGGCGAGTAAACCCCGCGCGAGCGGGGATGATCCGGTACCCGCTTGGTGATGGGGCGTCAAGGGAAAGTAAACCCCGCGCGAGCGGGGATGATCCGGCAAAATCGGATGCTCTCTGAGACGGGGCGTGGTAAACCCCGCGCGAGCGGGGATGATCCTGCATATAGAAGCGGAGGAAGCAAGGGACTAAGGTAAACCCCGCGCGAGCGGGGATGATCCTCCAGCGGGTCCCCATTGCCGACGTAGATCAGGGTAAACCCCGCGCGAGCGGGGATGATCCGTGCGGTGTGGACGTGCGGCGTGGTGCGGTGGTGTAAACCCCGCGCGAGCGGGGATGATCCCCCCAAACCAATTTTGTGGCACCAAACACCCACGTAAACCCCGCGCGAGCGGGGATGATCCGGAACCCGCTATGTCGGCCTAATCCGACCATACGTAAACCCCGCGCGAGCGGGGATGATCCCGACCTGGATCGGGGAGCCGGCGCCCAGCACCAGTAAACCCCGCGCGAGCGGGGATGATCCTAGGGCTCAGCCATTCGATTCCTTTTGTTCTGAGTAAACCCCGCGCGAGCGGGGATGATCCATCCCAGCCAGCTCACGCCAGCCCATGTCCCACGTAAACCCCGCGCGAGCGGGGATGATCCCGCAAATGTGATGCGCGCCATTTAACCGATCGGGTAAACCCCGCGCGAGCGGGGATGATCCGTGGACCACAACTGTGGTGCCATCGCCATCACCGTAAACCCCGCGCGAGCGGGGATGATCCGCTCCGGCGACCAGGGCGGAGCAATCGGCGTCGGTAAACCCCGCGCGAGCGGGGATGATCCACCGCCGCGATACGCCCGCCGAATATCAGCGTCAGTAAACCCCGCGCGAGCGGGGATGATCCGGTACTCGGTGGGTGAGGGCTAGTCAAGGGGTAGTAAACCCCGCGCGAGCGGGGATGATCCCCCCCGTCCAGAACCCCTGAACCGCAGGCGCCAGTAAACCCCGCGCGAGCGGGGATGATCCCATACAATACCTTCCCCATATGACTCCCCTCACGTAAACCCCGCGCGAGCGGGGATGATCCACGTTGGAATTGCAAGGAAAGCTTTATGTGATGGTAAACCCCGCGCGAGCGGGGATGATCCTGATAGTTGGTCCCGCATAGGATGGGTTCCTCGGTAAACCCCGCGCGAGCGGGGATGATCCATCCGTTATTTGTACACCTAGAACCGATTTGGGGTAAACCCCGCGCGAGCGGGGATGATCCTCGGCGCACCACCAACGCCCGCATAAAAACCGAGTAAACCCCGCGCGAGCGGGGATGATCCGTTCGTCGGCGCCAGCCCGCTGCCTCCGGAGGAGTAAACCCCGCGCGAGCGGGGATGATCCCCCGGCGTACGGCTCGTCGTCGGAGACGTAGCAGTAAACCCCGCGCGAGCGGGGATGATCCAAGGCCGTCTGGGTTCGAGGATGGCGTGGGCGCGTAAACCCCGCGCGAGCGGGGATGATCCCTATACTGCACTACGCAGTGAGGTGCAAGGGGTGTAAACCCCGCGCGAGCGGGGATGATCCGATGAATGTGATTTAGAACACAGGTCAAAATATGTAAACCCCGCGCGAGCGGGGATGATCCGCCCGGGCGTACCGAGCCCGTTGACTGGGCCGAGTAAACCCCGCGCGAGCGGGGATGATCCGCGCACTATCCAATTATCAATCACACGCGCTCAGTAAACCCCGCGCGAGCGGGGATGATCCTGAAGCGGGCGGTGGCGTGCACTTCACCGAGGCGTAAACCCCGCGCGAGCGGGGATGATCCTCGTGCCCGAAATCGCCGGGATCATTCACGGGAGTAAACCCCGCGCGAGCGGGGATGATCCGGGTGCGGACAATGTTATCTGAGGTGATCGCGGGTAAACCCCGCGCGAGCGGGGATGATCCGATTCCCCGCCGGGACCGACTTCGGCGCCACCGGTAAACCCCGCGCGAGCGGGGATGATCCGTCCAGGGCTGGACGCGAGTATACTACGCTTGGGTAAACCCCGCGCGAGCGGGGATGATCCTCTCCGATACGACGGGAAGGATCGACGACATGAGTAAACCCCGCGCGAGCGGGGATGATCCCGCCGCACTCGGCCGGTGCGGGGTCGTCCCCTGGTAAACCCCGCGCGAGCGGGGATGATCCGCACGCCCCCGACCCCTCCCTGGACCTGGACGAGTAAACCCCGCGCGAGCGGGGATGATCCCCAGGCCGCGGCTATTGGTACCGGGTATGGGCGGTAAACCCCGCGCGAGCGGGGATGATCCGAGCTGGATCTTGGTCTTGGGCTTGCGCACGACGTAAACCCCGCGCGAGCGGGGATGATCCTGCTCACGGCGTTGGCGAGCATGAGTACGCGCGGTAAACCCCGCGCGAGCGGGGATGATCCGCGCTTCCTGGGTCATCCGGTGGATCCGCTCATGTAAACCCCGCGCGAGCGGGGATGATCCCGCTATTTCGAATATGAGCGAGGACCTTCGGCGGTAAACCCCGCGCGAGCGGGGATGATCCCCCCGTTCGAGTCTTGAGCCAGATATCGGGCACGTAAACCCCGCGCGAGCGGGGATGATCCGGTGCCGTCCAGGTCGTCGACCGCCTGATCGAGTAAACCCCGCGCGAGCGGGGATGATCCACCGCCGCGATACGCCCGCCGAATATCAGCGTCAGTAAACCCCGCGCGAGCGGGGATGATCCTACTGATACTGGCTCGAAGACTCGCGCGGTCAAGTAAACCCCGCGCGAGCTGGGATGATCCTTCATCCGCCGGCTGCGCACGAAGATGCGCGAAGTAAACCCCGCGCGAGCGGGGATGATCCGAAATAGATCCGGCGCCGGCCGGTGCGTCTGGCGTAAACCCCGCGCGAGCGGGGATGATCCTCTCATCGGCCCGGGTGTCATAGGGCAGGACCAGTAAACCCCGCGCGAGCGGGGATGATCCGGTCATTCTGCTCTCCGGCATCGTCGACCTCTAGTAAACCCCGCGCGAGCGGGGATGATCCGTGAGTATCGCTGACAACGCCGCCCATTGGGTGGTAAACCCCGCGCGAGCGGGGATGATCCGATGGCAGTGGCGATCCCCACATACTTGCGTGAGTAAACCCCGCGCGAGCGGGGATGATCCTTAAGTCACCCTCCTTAATTTGTGAAACCGCATGTAAACCCCGCGCGAGCGGGGATGATCCCTCCGCGTCTCCCATCTCCTTGATATCATGCTCGTAAACCCCGCGCGAGCGGGGATGATCCTGTCCGTTGAGTAGGTAGCCGATTTCATTTTCGGTAAACCCCGCGCGAGCGGGGATGATCCCAAGGTAAGGGTGAAATAGACTACACACTCCCCGTAAACCCCGCGCGAGCGGGGATGATCCCTCCCTCCTGTGCGACCTGATTGGACTGGCCGCGTAAACCCCGCGCGAGCGGGGATGATCCAGGAGCGCCCCAGACCGATCCTCATCGTGGTCGAGTAAACCCCGCGCGAGCGGGGGTGATCCGGCGCGGATGGACACGTAGTAGGAGTGGCGGGTGTAAACCCCGCGCGAGCGGGGATGATCCGCGGGGCAGATTGCACAGGAGCGATTCTGACGGGTAAACCCCGCGCGAGCGGGGATGATCCTGTCCGCAGGACCGAGCGGCTCAAACAAGCCGTGTAAACCCCGCGCGAGCGGGGATGATCCCATGTACGTGAACGACGCGATCGGGTTCCGGATGTAAACCCTGCGCATGCGGGGACATGCGGGGACATGCGGGGATGATCCTGCCGACGACGGTGCCACCCTCGCCGTCGGTCAGTAAACCCCGCGCATGCGGAGATGATCCGCCGACCTCCGTCACGATGAGGCAGACCATGTGGTAAACTTTGCGCATGCGTGATCCGGAGGTGTCCGTGGAGTTCCAGGCGGTTCCCGTTGACCGGGCTGTTGAGATCATGCGGACGTGGACGTTCCACCGGTGGCCGATGACGGTGGACGAGGGGGTCGGGGTGTACACGGGCCTGGGTTTCACTTCACTCACGGAGGATCGGACGTTCTTCACGTCGGACATGTCGCCCCAGGAGGTCGACTCGTTCCTCGTCGTTGAGGGGAATCTTGTGGGGGAGGTGTCGTTGCGGTTGTCGAATTGGGTGCCCGAGGAGGACTGGGAGCAGTCCCTTCCCAAGTCGCGCGCGGCTTTCGCCGAGTACGTGCGGGCGTACACGGAGGTGCTCGGGGAGTCGTTCTCCTCCGAGGACGAGGGGACGGACTTCTCACGCCGGTGGATCCTCGACACCAAAGTGATGGTCGAGCTCGCGGGGAACGAGGCGTTCGTGGAGCTGTCCGTGGACTCACCCGAGGGCACGGGGGACTTCCTGCGCGAGCGCGAGATGGAAGAGCGCGGCGAGCCCATCGACCAGGACTACTTCTAGCCGCACACCGGACACAGGCGCCGCAGCCGTGAGCCCCCGCGCGCTTGGCACCACCGGGACTGCACCGCGTCAGCGGGATCGCAATACGGCTTCGCTTATTCCTGCAGTCTGTCGACCCACGCGGCATAATCCTGGTTGAACTGCGCCCAGAAGGCGTCGTCGAAGCGCACCTCGTCCAGTTTGCCGTCCTGATTGCTGTTCTCGTTGAACCAGCGGAGCCTGTCGTTCTGCTCGTCGTAGAACAAACGGAGCTCAGTGCCCACCGGCATGAAGTAGACGGGAAGGATCATCGGCTCGATCTCACCGGCGTCGTTATAGGGGACGATCACGAAGTTCCCGTCGCCCTCGATGTACTCCGGGGTGTCGGCGCGGGAGTACAGGCGCCATCCCGAGTCCTCGGGGGCCTCGGGCTCGACGCGCACCAGCCAGCCGAGCGGCGCGTCCTCATTCAGGAACTGCTTGGACGCCAAGCAGTTCAACGCTCCAGGTATCCGTAGTTGCGGCATTCATCCTCCCATGCAGTCGAAGGGACCCGTGTCCCTGTACCCCGTCAGCCATTCTACAGGAACCCTCTAGTGGCCCACTCCGGCCCTTCATTGATCTGCGCTGGCCTCGTCGGCCGTGCAGTCGAAGGGGCCCGTGTCGCGGTAGCGTGTCAGCCACTCGAGGGCGAATCCCCCTCGGAGGAGGCGGGCGGCCTCCACCAGGTCGTGGCCCCCTTTGTCCGGTGTTGTGACGTCCAGGTCGGGCGCCAGCAGGAACGGCCGGTAGAGGGGGGCCATCTGGGCCCTGGTCCCCTTCCGCAGCAGCAACTCCGTCAGGGGGACCATCCCCTTGTCGTTGCGCAAGTTGATATCGGCCCCCATCTCGATGAGCCTCACCGCGATCCGCGCGTCGCGCGCACTGTCCCAGTCCACCCTGCTGAACAGCACGTGGAGCGGGCCATCGCCGTACGGGTCCGGAGGGCCGGGCACTGCGCCCTGCTCCAACAGGAAGTCCACCATCGCATAGCGGTCCTCCATACTGTTGTTACCCAGAGCCCACATCAACAACGAACTGCCGCTGTACAGCTTGCGCGCGGCGTGCCTGCGGAACACTCTGGCCCGCTTCCGGTACGCCTTGAGGAAATCCGCATAACTCCCCATCAAAGCGGTCATTTCCAGATTCATCACTCACTCCTCATCCGGATCCACATTTTCAGCCTTACGCCCCCTGTTCGACGAGTACAACTCCGGCCTGTAGTTCTTGGGATCCTGGAACCACTCCCGGAACTCTTCCGGCGTCATATCCTGCTCTATATACCGCTGATGAACAGTCCGGTACTGCTGCTTTGGCAGATGCCCCATATCCCACACATTCTTCCGGGGCTGCCCGATCTCCCATTCGATTGGTGTCCCTTTCGCAGGATCACGAACGATGCCATCGGGCGAGTCTCTCTGCGCACGGCGCCTCCAGCGCCTCGACCACGGCCCCGCCCAGCTCCGGATCCTCCTCGATCTCAAGGCCGACCACGTTGCCAGAAGCGTCGACCTCCACCCTCACCCGCTCATCCCTGTCAACGCCCACACCGCGCACATCGGCCAGCGAGTCCAAGAAACCCCGCGCCCGCTCGGCCAACTCCTGCGCACCAGCGACCTCGCCCTCCACACGGGCGACCGCCTCATCAAAACTATCCACACGGTCAAGATACCCCCCCTAATCAAACACCCCAAACAAAACGCGTTACACATCATAAACGTGATTGCTTGCGAAGATTCGAGTACGGTTCGGTGCTCGTGGCTCGAGGACGAGGAGAACGGCATCCTCTTCGACTACGACTTCTGATCCGGGTGCTGGCATTCATCCGGGTCGCGCAGCGTTCGTGGCCCAGGCCATTGGCGCTGCTCGAGCGCCGACGGGAATGTGCGGGCGGGACCTCTGCGCGCCCCGCCTGCCCTCCGGCCCCCACCCTATGGGACGGGGCCGCGGAGAACTTGTTGTCCCCGGCGGGCACGCACTCCGGCCCCCACCCTATGGGACGGGGCCCGGACCCGGTCGCCCCGCTCGGAGCCGATCCGGTGCCCGGTCCCGTTATCCCCGTGGCAGCGCCCCCTGCCCTGCGAGACAGGGCTCAGCCGGGGATGTCCCTCCTGCGGTAGACGGCCAGCCCGGCGCCGCAGCACGCGAGGCCCACCACCAGTTGGACCGCCAGCGGCGCCCAGTGCGTCGTCCCCCACGGGTCGGCCACGTGCCCCAGGACGCTGAGATCCTGCGCCCACTTCGGCATGTCGATGAGGCCCCCGAAGAAGCGCGCGAAGGAACTCCACGCGATGACCGCCCACGCCAGGGACCTCCATCGGGGCGCTGCCCCCACCAGCAACGCGGCGATTCCCGCCGCCGTCACGACCCCCGGTAGTTGGGTGAGCGTGGAGACGAGCGCGCGGCCGGGAGCGTGGTCCTCGCTCACCTGGGTGGCCGTGGCGGCCGCCAGCACTGCACCTGACACGACGAGCAGGACCACTCCTGAGCCGATCGCGTCGGCCAGGGTCGCTATGAGCGCGCGAGTGCGCGGGACCCCGCAGGCCAGCACCGCCTCGGGCAGCCCCCGCTCCTCCGACGCGGCCAGGTCGAGCACCCGCTGGACGACCGCAGTGGCGACCAGGGCCACCATCAGGACCGTGAGCAACGTGGTGTACTGGACGACGGGCCGCATCTCGGGGGCCATCTTGTCGATGTAGGCGGCGCTGGCCGGGTTGTTGGCGATCAGGTCGGACAGCCCGCCCGACATCGCGCCGAAGAGCGCCCCTGTGAGCGCCAGTGCGAAGATCCAGGCAGCCAGGCGCCGAACGCCCAGGCGGGCGGTCAGGCCCAGGGGGCCGCGCACGCGCCACCGCCTGGTGGACACGGAGCGATCGGCCAGCACCGCCCCCAGCAGTTCGCGGCGGGAGTGGAGCAGCGCCGCCAGCGCCACCAGCGCGGCGGCGACGAGCGCGAAGACGGCGAGCGCCCACACGCGCTCCGCCCCGAAGGGCTCGGCGATGTCCCGCCAGGCCAGGGGGCTCAGCCACCGCAGCCACGCGGCCCCGGTCTCGTCGGCCAGGACGCGGACGGCGAAGGCCGCCCCGAAGACCGTGAAACACAGTCCCCGCGCCTCTGAGGCGTCGCGAACCAGCTGCGAGGCCACCAGGGCGACGCCCGCGAAAGCCCACCCCTGGGTGATGGCCACGCCGCCGAACACCAGGGCCCCCCGCAGGGGCGTCTCGCCCACGACGGCGTCCACGCCGATCAGCGAGGCCGCCAGGCCCGCGCCCGTGAGCGCCATGGCGCCCAGCGCCCACGCGGTCGCCGAGGCGAAGGGCGCCCAGCGGCCCGCGCCCGCCCCGAGCACCACTTCCACGTGGCCGTCCTGCTCGTCGCGCCGGGCCAGCGCGGTCGTGAGCATGACCGCCATGATCGCCACGAACCACAGCAGGTACCCGCCGTCCTCCCAACTGGCGAACTCCCCCACGCCGCCGGTGGCGGGGAGGGGCCCGAAGAGCAGGCGCACGCCAGGCGCGTCGCGCATCTGGGACAGGATCGCCGTGCGCTCCTCGAAAGAGGGGTAGGTGCGATGCAGGGCGATCGGGTGGCCCAGTAGGAACAGCCACAGCGGCACCATCCACGCGAGCGCCTGCCACCTGTAGCGGCGCGTCGCCAGCCCCAGGCACCGCCGCAGTCCCGTGAACGCGCTCATGACCGCGCCCCCTGGTCCCCCGAGTAGTGGCTCATGAACAGGTCCTCCAGGCTTGCCGGCTCCACTTGGACGTCGTCCGCGCCCAGCTCCGCGACCACGCCCAGGACCTCGGGCACCAGGGAGGAGGGGACGCGCGTCTCCACGCGGGTGCCGGTGTGGTGGACGGGGGCGCCGAGCCCGGCCAGAGCCTCGACGAGGCGGGGGCGCCGCGAGTCCGACTCCCCGACGCCGACGCGGATGGCGGTCTCGGCCAGGGAGCGCAGATACGACAGGTCACCGCTCTCCACGGTGCGCCCGTCCTTGATGATCGTCACGTGCGAGCACA
>ERZ772917.1375-NODE-1375-length-14061-cov-4.300942_pt1 | contig 14061 bp, 8 predicted proteins | sample MGYA00511187_ERZ772917 | MGnify/ENA primary metagenome ERZ772917 (study PRJEB29015, sample SAMEA2737925) | human oral metagenome | biome: human oral; feature: human-associated habitat; material: dental | place: China | collected 2012 ... | reverse complement strand
AGTCATGGAGCTTGAGTCGTTGGTAGCCTTCTAGGCCAAGCACTGGAGCAAGCTTCTCCTTAGTCTTAGTGAAGCGGAAAGGACCTAGACCTATATAGTCTACGGGCTGTGATCTTGCCTCATCTAGATCCTCTAGGCTATTGCAGGTACGGCCAATCAGCACCGAAGGACCTAGGATCTGACGAGCAAGGGTAGGGGACATATCTTCCTTGCCTAAGTGCACCCCATCTGCAGAGATCTCTTCGGCGATGTCTACGTGGTCATTGATGATGAGTGGAACTCTGAAGCTACGGCAGATAGCTTGTAGGTCACGAGCCGTCTCAAGGATAGCCTCCCGTGGACTTCCCTTCATCCGTAGCTGGACAAGATCCGCTAGCCCCAGTCGAAGGACACGCTCTGTCTGCTCGAGGATCTCTGTGTTTGTCCTACCGTGGGTGATGAACATCCGTCGTCCTAGATGCACTTGTCCCTTCTCTTCGGGAAGCATACCCCCGCGACGGTAGCACCCAACGGCTCGCTGTGCCTTTCCCATAGCTTGACCGAGTTCTTCCCCACGAGCAAGCGCCACGGCGAGCTGTGCTGCGTAGAGACAGCCCGTACCATGGCGATCTTCTCCCATAGATAAGGTTGTGCGCTGGATTGATTCCCCATCGGGGAGGTAGGCTATATCGGTGATCTCCCCGCTCGTAGCTAGGGCGGACTTACAGAGGAGTATTGTGTCGGAGCATCGGGCGACCTCTTGAGGTGGCATTCCCCCGAAGAGTACTTCCCGTTCGTAAGCATTGGGGAGAAGAAGGTCGACCTCACTTATAGCCTGATGTAGCGACTCAGGTGTGCTGTCGGAGAGGAGCGTGTAGCCTGAGCTAGTCCTTAGTATAGGATCCCACGCGATCAAGCAGGTGGGGAAGAAGCGGCGAATATGTTTGGTGATCGTGAGGACTTGTCCGAGTGAGGTAGCAAGACCAATTTTAGCGACCTCTGGAGAGGCTTGCTGGGAGAGCGCCTCCAGCTGCCCCACGAGATCCTCTTCACTGACGGAGGTACATCCGTAGAAGGAATGAGCATCCTGCCTCGTCAGTGCCGTAGCTACCGTATAGCACCGAGCACCAAGACGCTCGGCATGGCGAGCATCAGCCGTGATCCCCGCCTCTGCTGTAGGGTCAAGTCCGCCACAGAAGAGCACCCTTGGCTGGTACATGCGATGGAGAGCTCCCTCTAGCTCGTGAAGCCTTAGTCCTTCCCAATAGCCTAAGCTCGCTACCGCCGAGAAGCCTAGCCGAAGGAAGAAGTTAGCGTTCTCTGGGAGAATACCGCCCAGAGCGATGAGGGGGAAGGTATACGATCGGCAGAGATCTATTAGCGTCTCTTCCGACCAAGCTCTTGTAGCTCCGTAGCCCACCTTGCTTATGCTCGGAGCCACGGGGCTTAGGTAGGCATAGCTAGGAGCGAAGGGGAGTGCCTCAAGTTCCTCTTGGCTGTGGCAACTTACTCCAATAAGCTGGTCGGATCGAAGACCCTTAGGACGCTGAGAGAGTCCCCTCCAGTCTGAGACAGAGAGGTGCACTCCTCCCAAACTATATTCGCAAGCTAAGTCGACGTGATGAGATACGACACATCGCCTCCTCAGCTCCCGAGGGATTGCTTGAAGGAGCTCTATAAGTGCCTCCCGTGTCGCATTAGGCTTACGTATATGCACTCGGCATATCCCGAGGCGGAGGAGATGAGCTATCCATATCGCCTCTTCCGCCCCCCTAAGTTCGGGGGGGGGGATGACGATGATCTGATGAGGTTGCATAGGAGATGGTCTTACTCTTCCCTTTGACAGCATCCTCCCTCAGAGGTATGAGCGATCCCTTGTATCCTTTGTGGAGCGCTAGGAGACTGCCCTGCCAAGAGTGTCTGACGGAAGGTGCGGTTAGCACGCATCGAGCAGAAGTGCTCTCCGCACATGGAGCAGAAGTGCTTCTCCTTGTGTATCTCTTCGGGGAGCGTCTGGTCATGAAGCTCCATGGCTCGCTCTGGGTCTAGGGCTAGATGGAACTGATCCCGCCATCTGAACTCAAAGCGTGCCTTGCTCATCGCATGATCACGAAGGTAGGCTGTGGGGTGTCCCTTTGCTAGGTCGGTCGCATGAGCTGCTAGCTTGTAGGTGACGACACCCTCACGTACATCATCACGCTCGGGGAGTCCGAGGTGCTCCTTGCGTGTCACATAGCAGAGCATGGCTGTACCGTGATGCCCGATGATGGAGGCTCCTATGGCTCCTGTGATATGGTCGTAGCCTGCGCCTATGTCTGAGACCAGAGGCCCGAGGGTATAGAATGGTGCTTCGTCGCAGTCGAGGAGCTCCCGAGTCATGTTCTCTGGGATGAGCTGCATCGGGATATGCCCTGGTCCCTCGATCATCACTTGCACATGATATTTTGCTGCTATCCTATTGAGCTCACCAAGTGTCTTGAGTTCGGCCATCTGGGCGGCATCGTTGGCATCATGGATACATCCAGGACGCAAGCCATCCCCGAGGGAGAGGGAGACATCATAGCGGGCTGCTATCTGGCAGATCTCTTCAAAGTGCTCGTAGAGGAAGCTCTCCTTGTCCTTCTCTGTGCACCAGCCTGCCATGATCGCTCCTCCACGGCTGACGATGCCCGTCAGACGGTGTAGCGTCAGAGGGATATGTTCCTTCCTAAGTCCAGCATGGATGGTGAAGTAGTCTACCCCTTGCTCTGCCTGCTCGATGAGGGTGTCTCGGTAGATCTCCCAAGTCAGATCAGAGACACGCCCACGTACCTTTTCTAAGGCTTGGTAAAGAGGGACGGTACCGATGGGCACGGGACTATTGCGGATGATCCACTCTCGTGTCTCATGGATATGCCTTCCTGTCGAGAGATCCATGACAGTATCAGCTCCCCAACGAGTAGCCCATACCGCTTTCTCTACTTCTTCGGCTATACTGCTGGTGATGGCAGAGTTCCCGATGTTAGCATTGACCTTACAGAGGAAGTTACGTCCGATGATCATCGGCTCCATCTCTGGATGATTGATGTTCGCTGGGATAATCGCTCGTCCTTGGGCGATCTCATTGCGGACGAACTCAGGAGTAACTACATCGGGTAGGACGGCACCCATAGCATCGCCTCGGAGGGCGAAGCGCTCACGGGCTTCCTCGATAAGCTGATTCTCTCGGATAGCGACGTACTCCATCTCCTCGGTGATGATCCCTTGGGAGGCATAGTAGCGCTGAGTCACACAGCCCTCTCGGGCGGCAAGAGGCTGGGTAGATATATGTCGATAGCGTAGACCATCAAGGGCATGATCGGAGAGGCGATCTTGAGCATACGTACTCCCTAAAGCTTCTTGTCGAAGGGTGTCGCCTCGTCGCCCTATCCATGGGGTTCGCAGACGAGGGAGTCCCTTCTCTAGATCGACTACATATGCAGGATCGGTATAGGGCCCTCCAGTATCGTAGACGACAACGGGAGCATTGGGAGTACGGCTTCCATCCTCATGGATGGTATCGGATAGGGGGATCCTGCGCATCCCTACACGGAGGTCTGGGAATAGCTTGCCTGAGACGTAGATCTTCTCGGAGCCCATCATAGGGCCATGGGTCACGACTTCGTTGATTTTCATTGATAGATAGTGTTTGATCGTTGGGTATGAGGGGGTACTAGACAGGCTATCCTCCGAAGGTCGGGAGGATGAGGAGGACATCATCGCCGTCCTGGAGCTGGGTATGCTCAAGGGTAGAGCGTGTGATGATCTGAGCGTTGATGGCTACAGCTGAGCGTGGGGGCAACTCTCGCCCTAGATGGGCAAGGGCTTCGGTCAAGGTACAGGGGGAGGGGAGGAGGGTAGGCTCTCCATTGATCTGGATCTTCATCGGATTATTCTTCCTTCATGGTGCTATATGATATGCGAAGAGAAAGCACGAGCTAACTCTTAGTCCAGAGAGCCTAGACCATGAGGGAGGAGGCGATGAGCGCATACACCATCGCCAAGCAAGATAAACGGAAGATACAAGAGGATAAGCGGCGAGACTTCGCCATCACTCTCTGCCTACGCCAGCATTATCTGGATCAGGTCTTCGGGTATAATCTCAGCTCAGCTCAGGACTTATCGTCTCTGTGCCAGCACCCCTTCGAGTTGCTCACGACAAAGGTAAGCCTTTTCCCCAGATCTCCAAGGGGAAAGGTCAATAAAAGACCTCCGACACCATGAGCCCCATCTGGTGGGTACTACATGGTGTCGGAGGTAGTGTACTGTTGGCTAAATGGAGAGGGTACTATTTACTCCACCAGATGCGTCGTGCTTCGGGAGTCTTGGGATCAACCTTCTCAACACGCTTCTCCACTTTATCGGGGAGGTGATAGAAGAAGTCTAATCCCGTGAACTTCTCAAGCTCTTGGACGGAGAGGGTCATGTCCTCGATGTGCTCACTCCTACCATAGTTGCGATGCTCAGTGAGGAAGGCTATAGCATGGTAGGAGCTACCCTTCTTCATCAGTACTGCCATCCAGAAGTAGCGAGGGATGACGACCTTGCCTGCAAGGCGCTTTTCTTCGATCTGATCCTCTCGGATCGTAGCACCCTTGGCTACATAGAGCTTGTCGCAGAAGTTGCGGTCACGTCCCCACTGTTGGACTTTGTTCTCTAGGCGATGCCAGACCCCTGCATTGTGCGACTGGAGCTGTGGGCTCATGTTGGTGTAGTAGAAGGTCTGTTCATTGGCCTCACGAGAGTAAATCCTATCCTCAGAGGCGACGAGATGTCCTCGGCTATAGCCGCTATGACGGAAGAAGGCCGAGGTGTCATAAGCCTTGGGGACCTTAGGATCCCAGCTCCAAGCATTGGTGCGTGAGATGCTGTCTCTCGAAGTCACCTCATCGAAGGAGAAGGCGACCCAGCGGGCATGGAGCTTATGGACGTCGTACTCCAGCGAGTAGTTCACGACTCCCGAGGCATGGTGCGTGATGAAGTAATTCTGCGCTCCTCCGGCAAGACGTGGGAGCTCCAGGAGGGTCGTATCGCCAAAGATCAGTTCCTCCGAGATGCTATCTAGTCTCTGTGTAGGCGGTAAGGAGTCGGTGGGTCGCCTAGCCCCGATGGGCTTCGACCCAGGGGGAAGGATCGAGTCGGTGGCAAGGCTATCCCGTCCCTTAGTATGGCGGGAGGTAGTGGTAGATGTGCCGGTAGTGACCCTTCTCGTCTTCGTCGAGGTCTGCGACCGATCCTGACGGGGCTGAGGGATGCGATTAGGCTGGTAGCTACAGCCAAAGGAAGCCACCAGAAGTCCAAAGGCAAGGGTGGTAATTAGCTTTTTCATGTGCGTGTGGTGTTTAGGAAGTGAATAAGCTTACTTCAAAGGTAAGAATTTTCTAGGGATGACTTACAGAGGAGAAAGGGTAATCCTCCTATAACGTAGCTCTCGGACTCGTAGGTACATAAAAGAAGCCTAACCCTAAGGGAGCTCAGCTCCTCTTAGCGCTAGGCTTCGACCGTTTAAGAGCTCGTCTGCTTCACAGCCTAAAGGTCACTCATATCCTTCTCACGAGGGTGCAGAGTCATCGCTGTGATGGTGACGAGAAATGGTACTCTCTCCTCTGATGCACTTAGGCATCCATAGGAGGTCTTATTCTTCTCTGCAAAGGTAATGATAATCCTCTGACTCTACCTAATTGTGGGGAGAAAAAATAGGGATGGCATACCTACTTATTCCGATCCTCCGCGGGTGGATAGAGCAAGAGCCCTCCCTCGGCTGAGTGTAGCGGGGAAGGGCTCTTGACTAAGAGGAGAGGCTTATGCTCCTATTCGATAGCTGCCTGGGCTGCTGCTAGGCGAGCGATAGGCACACGGAAGGGGGAGCAACTGACGTAGTTCAGCCCGATGCTGTGGCAGAACTTCACCGAGCGAGGATCACCACCGTGCTCACCACAGATACCGCAGGGGAGATCTGGGCGGGTAGCACGTCCACGCTCTACGGCCATCTTGATCAGCTGACCTACACCCTCCTGATCGAGCTCCTGGAAGGGGTCGACACTGAGGATCTTCTTGTCGAGATAGACGGGCAGGAAGCCTGCGATATCATCTCGGCTGTAGCCGAAGGTCATCTGCGTCAAGTCGTTCGTACCGAAGCTGAAGTACTGGGCATGCTTAGCGATCAGATCGGCGGTGAGTGCTGCTCGAGGGATCTCGATCATCGTACCGACATGGAAGTCGATCTCTACACCTTCTTCGGCGAAGAGCTCACGTGCGGTATCACGGATGACCTTCTCCTGCTCGTCGAACTCATTGACGATACCGATCAGCGGAACCATAATCTCTGGTCGTGGGTCGTAGCCCTCCTTCTTCAGCTGGATAGCAGCCGATAGGACGGCTCGTGTCTGCATGACCGTGATCTCAGGGTAAGTGTTCCCTAGGCGGCAACCACGATGACCGAGCATGGGGTTGTGCTCACTGAGCGAATTGACACGACGTGCCACTTCTTCTACCGATATACCCATCTCATCGGCCATGATCTGCTGACCAGCGAGATCGTGGGGGACGAACTCATGGAGAGGGGGGTCAAGGAGACGAACGTTCACGGGGCATCCATCCATAGACTTGAGGATGCCATAGAAGTCTTCCTTCTGGTAAGGTAGGAGCTTGGCAAGAGCCTTCTCACGTCCTTCCTTCGAGTCAGCAAGGATCATCTCACGCATGGCCTTGATCTTCTCGTTCTCGAAGAACATGTGCTCCGTACGGCACAGACCGATACCGACAGCACCGAAGGAGCGAGCTATAGTAGCATCGTGTGGTGTATCGGCATTCGTGCGGACGACGAGCTTGGAGTACTTCTCACAGAGCTTCATCAGATCAGCGAAGTCACCCGTGAGCTCTGCGGGCTGCGTATCTACCTGACCGAGGTAGACTTCCCCTGTGCTCCCGTTGAGCGATAGGTAGTCACCTTCCTTGAGTACGACCCCATCAATCTCTACGGTGCGACGCTTGTAGTCGATATTGAGAGCACCTGCACCTGAGACACAGCACTTACCCATACCACGAGCTACGACGGCTGCATGGGAGGTCATCCCACCACGAGCGGTGAGGATCCCTTCGGCAGCAGACATACCTGCGAGGTCTTCGGGAGAAGTCTCGATGCGTACCATGATCACACGGCGGCCTTCTTCATGCCAGCGGGTAGCGTCATCGGCGAAGAAGACGATCTGCCCTGATGCAGCCCCAGGAGAGGCTGGGAGCCCACTGGTGAGGACCTTAGCTTGCTTACGAGCTGCGGGGTCGAAGACGGGGTGCAGGAGCTCATCTAGCTTGTGAGGCTCGCAGCGCATGAGAGCGGTCTTCTCATCGATGACTCCATCACGCAGCAGATCCATAGCGATCTTGACCATGGCGGTACCTGTGCGCTTCCCGTTGCGGGTCTGGAGGAACCATAGCTTTCCTTCCTGGACCGTGAACTCCATGTCCTGCATATCTCGATAGTGATCCTCGAGCTTCTGCTGGATAGCATTGAGCTGGGCATAGATCTCGGGCATTGTTTCCTCCATGGAGAGGTATCGGGTCGAACGTACAGACTCCTCGACGCACTGCTGCTCAGCCCAGCTAAGTGAGCCAGCCTTAGTGATCTGTCGTGGGGTACGGATCCCTGCTACGACATCTTCTCCCTGAGCATTGACGAGATACTCCCCGTTGAAGACATTCTCGCCAGTGGCTGCATTACGGCTGAAGCAGACCCCAGTGGCTGAAGTGTCGCCCATGTTACCGAAGACCATAGCCTGCACATTGACGGCAGTACCCCATTCGGCGGGGATGCCTTCCATCTTGCGGTAGAGGATGGCTCGTTCGTTCATCCAGCTATCGAAGACAGCGCAGATAGCTCCCCAGAGCTGCTCCATAGGATCGGAGGGGAAGTCCTTGCCCGTACGACGCTTGATTTCTTGCTTGAAGAGGACGACGAGGCTCTTGAGTTCGTCGACATTCAGTTCATTATCTAGATGTACACCACGCTGTGCTTTGACCCGATCGATGATTTCTTCGAAGGGGGCTACATCCTCTTTGCTCTCAGGCTTCATGCCGAGGACGACATCCCCGTACATCTGGACAAAGCGGCGGTAGCTATCATAGGCGAAGCGCTCATTGCCAGTCTTCTTGGCGAGCCCTTCGACGACGGTATCATTAAGACCAAGGTTAAGGATGGTATCCATCATCCCTGGCATCGAGGCACGAGCCCCTGAGCGCACGGAGACGAGGAGCGGGTTGGAGGGATCGCCGAAGGTAGATCCCATGAGCCCCTCGATATGATGGACCGCCTGCATGACTTCTTCGGTGAGGAGGGAGATGAGTGTTTCTTTGCCCCGAGAGAAGTACTCGTTGCAAGTCTCCGTCGTGATCGTAAAGCCTGGGGGGACGGGCACACCGATGAGGTTCATTTCTGCCAGATTAGCCCCTTTACCTCCGAGGAGATTCTTCATTTCCGCTTTACCCTCAGCAAGGCCGTTCCCGAAGGTATAGACTCTTTTGTTGTCTCTCATTGTTAGCGTAGTTTAATGCGTTGGTTATACATTGACATGAGCAAATGTATTGATTATTCCGATAGCTTGTTCCGCTTGGTAAGGCTTGGCGATTTAATATAGTTTTTAAGGAAGTATATACGGGAAGGTAAGGCTCGTAATCTTCTCTTTTTAAGAAGTTTAATGATGTCTTAGAGGAGAGGTTGATCAAGCTTCAGTTTGTGGGTAAATGAGCGGGAGAGGGGTGATTTCTACCTCGCTTTGCTTGGGGGATGCTACATGGAGAGCTGGAGGTGACTTTGGTAGAGCATCGAGGGAGTGCAAGTATCCTCAGCCGAAAGGGTCAATAGAGATCTTACCTAAGCATCCCATTCATAGGTCATCAGAGGGAGGCATACATGGGTCGCTCAAGTACCCCATGAATGGGTCGTCTCGGTGACCCATTCATGGGGTGCAAAAATCCCCTTTATGCTAGGGGCTTCCTTCGTCATCATGACGCAGGTAGCCACCCTTGTATAAAGGGGAGTATGGGGTAGCCTTAGCTTATGAGCTTGGGGCATCCCCTAAGAAGGTGTGAGGCTAAGCCATCTCGACGACGGTGATCCCAGCACCTCCGAAGCGGACATCTTCATCGTGGAAGTGCTCGACCCCAGAGACACCACTGAGGTAGGTGCGTATCGACTCACGTAGGGCACCCGTTCCTGTACCATGCAGGATACGTACTTGGTTGACTCCAAGCTGGAGAGCCTCGTCGATGAAGTAGGCTACGGCATCCACGGCCTCTGAGGCACGGAAGCCACGTACGTCGATCTCCTGACGGAAGCTGAGTCGCTTCTGGTGGATTTGGTCGATGATCCCCGATGAGCGTACGGCTTGTGCTGGGGTGGTCTTCCGAAGGTGGCGCTGTGCTTCAGCGGATGATACCCCATGGAGACGCTTCAGAGGGATTGTTGTCTTCAGAGCTCCAAGGGCTACACTAGCCTCTCGGTCAGAGATGGAGAGGATCGTGCCTAGTGCCTTCTGTCCCTCGATGCGAACGACACTACCGACCTCGAGTGGGGCATGCCCCTGCATCTCCGAGGTACTGGTCGCTGAGGCTTCGGTGCGGAGCTTGAGGGTAGGTGTCTCCTTCCCCTTAGTCTTGCGCTCTGCGTGGCGCTGTCGTCGGGCTAGGAGACGCTCTACCTCCCGCTGGGTCTTCTTTGCTTGTGCTAGAGCCTCTGCTTCAGCCTCGGCTGAGAGTTCCTCCTTGTAGTCCGCTAGCCTCTGACGTATCGAGCGGGTCTCGTCCTTAGCCGCCTCGGCCTCTCGGATCTCACGGATGGTACGTTCGATCTCGGCATTTGCCTCTTGGATGATGCGCTGAGCCTCCTTCTTAGCCTCTTGGATGATACGCTTGCGCTCGGTAGCAATTTGGCTCATCCCCTCGGCATATTTGCTTGAAGCCTCTTGCAGGATCTTCTCTTCCTGTCGGATGCTTTGGCGCTTCGTCTCCCAGTAGCGTTTATCTCGGATGACATCCTGCAGGTACTTGTCCATGTCGATGTAGTCGGAGCCTACCTCCTCACGCACCTCTTGGATCACCTCTTCGGGCAAACCTATCTTACGCGCGATCTCTATGGCGAAGGAGCTCCCTGGACGACCGATGGAGAGCTTGAAGAGCGGACGCATCTCGTGGCGGTCGTAGAGCATAGCCCCGTTGATGAGCCCAGCATGATCCTCGGCGTAGGTCTTGAGATTCTGGTAGTGCGTCGTGATCACTCCGAAGCATCCCGCATCATTGAAGCGGTGGAGGAGTGCCTGCGCTATCGCTCCGCCGATGGTAGGCTCAGTGCCTCCACCGAACTCATCGATGAGAAGTAGGCTCCGTGAGCCTCCCTCCTTGACGAAGTGCTTCATGTTCCTCAGATGCGAGCTATAGGTACTGAGGTCATCCTCGATGGACTGCTCGTCACCGATGTCGATATAGAGACGATCAAAGATCCCTACGGACGAGTGATCGGCCATCGGCACGGGGATCCCACACTGCACAAGGTACTGCAGAAGCCCGACGGTCTTGAGGCAGACGGACTTCCCCCCTGCATTAGGCCCCGATATCAGAAGGATGCGAGCCTCGGGGGCTTGTAGTCGTATATCCAGAGGGACGATGCTTCGGTCCTGAGCTCGGAGCGAACGGAGCAGGAGGGGATGCTTAGCTCCCCACCATTCGAGGGTAGGCTGGTCAGAGATGCGAGGGCATATCCCCCCGACATCACCCGCCCAGCGTGCTTTGGCTCGGACAAAATCATAGTGTCCGAGGAGCGCATAGGCACCGAGCAGATGCGGGATATTGGGGCGCAGACGACTCGCTACCTCTGTAAGGATGCGGATCACCTCACGACGCTCTTCGCTCTCCAGCTCTCGGATATGGTTGTTGGCCTCGACAAGCTCCACGGGCTCGATGAATACGGTCTTCCCCGTGGCGGATTCGTCATGGATGATCCCTCGGAGCTTACGCTTGTGCATCGGGCTCATGGGGATCACGAGGCGACCATCACGTAGTGTCGGCTGCGTGTCTGGCTCTACCCAGCCCTCCTGACGAGCTGTGGAGAGGATGCGCTGGAGCATACCCGAGAGGCCGCGCTCTGTCTCACGGATCGACTGGCGTATGCGTAGGAGTTCACGGGAGGCATTATCACGGAGCTTCCCCTCCTCGGTGAGTAGGGAGCGTAGGTGGCTCTCGATCTTGGGGAAGGATGGAGTACCCTCCAGAAGTAGGGCGAGGCGAGGGTAGGTGTAAGCGAAGGTCTCCTCGGCTCGCTCCCCCGAGGCATGCTCCTCTAGGAAGAAGTGCTGTAGACTATGCAGGGTCTCCAGCATACGCAGGAGGTCTAGGAGCTCTTCCTCCTCGATGTACGTGCCTTGAGGACGGATGCGGCGAAGCACCTCGCTACAGTCGACGAGGGCCAGAGAGGGGAGGACGGACTCTCCAGAGAGGATGGTGATCATCTCTCGAGATTCATCCTGTGCTCGGGCGATCTCTGTCGTGTCGCACGAAGCCTCTAGGCGCTGCATCTCCTCTTGCCCTAAAGTGGAGGTGCAGTAGCCCTCGAGGATGTGTCTGACCTCAGTATAGCCGATCTTCTCGGAGAAGTTATGTGGGTAAACGTCTAGTTTGCTGCTGTTCATTCAGGTCAAGATAAGGGGCAGGTCGGCGGTGCGATCTGCCCCATAGCTATGTCTTAGTATAATAGGGGAGAGGAGTCGGGGACTAGCGTCGCTTGGTCTTCTTCTTGCGTACCGACCAGCCGAAGTGTCCTATGTATTCTCCTAGGCCGAAGTATTCGCCGTGGGCATAGACGAGTAGTCCTGCCCGCTTCATGTCGAAAGCTCCCGTCTCGGGATCAATATACTGCTCATCGGCACGTACGCCTACGACCTCGGCGAGGAAGAGATCATGACTCCCCAGCGGGGTGACCTCACGCACGCGACATTCGAGACTGATGGGTGACTCCTCGATGAGTGGTACTCCGAGCGTGGAGCCTGCCTCCTTGGTGAAGCCACAGGCTTCGAACTTGTCCATCTTCCGCCCCGATACGACACCGCACCAGTCTGTCTCACGTGCCATAGAGACGGTAGAGAGGTTGATCCCAAAGGCTCCATGCTGCTGGATGAGATCGTGTGAGTAGCGCTCGGGACGAATGCCGACGACGCACATCGGGGGATTGGTACACACGGTGCTCACCCACGAGGCGGTGAGGATATTCGCCTCGCCATCCTCCATCGACCCGCAGCTGATGAGTACGGCGGGTAGGGGATAGATGAGCGTCCCCGGCTTCCAGTCTACCCTCATAGGAGTTCGGCCTCCTCTGCTCTAGTCTTGCGCCCGCAGTAGTGGCACTCGAGGACAGCCTTCCCTCCCTTGGCCTCTTCGGCTGAGATATGGAAGAAGGTCTGCATAGGCTCAGCGTTGGTGATGCACTTAGGATTGGAGCAGCGTACGAGCCCATGGATCTCGGAGGGGAGGCTGACCTTACGCTTCTCGATGACCTGATAGTCACGGATCACATTGAGGTGCACATTAGGAGCAAGGAGGGCTATCTTGTCGATCTCTTCGGCGGAAACGAAGTGGTCTGCCATCTTGATAATGCCCTTGCGCTCTTGGCGGGCACTTAGGAGGTTGTTCCCGATCGTCACAGGAGTCGTCAGCTCATCTAGATGGAGGAGGGCTACGATCTGAAAGAGCTTCTCTGCTGGGATATGGTCTAGGACGATCCCATCACGGATCGCCTCGACGAGCATCTTATCTTTATTCATGAGTCTCTAGGTAAGGGGCAGTGTGAACTAGTCGTCGATCTCTATGCCCAGGACTTCGCAGAGGATGGACTGGCGGACATACAGTCCTCCCTGAGCCTGCTCTACATAGTAAGCCTGTGGGGTATCGTCCACATCTAGGGCGATCTCATTGACACGGGGGAGCGGATGGAGGATGCGCAGGTTCTCCCGACAGCCTTCGAGCATGGAGGCGGTGAGGACGTAGACATTCTTCACACGTTCATACTCCTCGAGGTCGATGAAGCGCTCACGCTGTACGCGCGTCATGTAGAGGATATCTACGCTGCGGATCACCTCGGGGGTGAAGTCGGTCGTCTCCGTAAATGGGATCCCAGCCTGCCGACAGAAGTCCTTGCACTCCTCGGGCATGCTTAGCTCGGGAGGAGAGACGAAGATGAAGCGAGGTCGGAAGGGAGCCATCCCGACGATGAGGGAGTGTACTGTGCGCCCGTACTTCAGATCCCCGACGAGGGCGATGGTCTTGTCATAGAGACTGCCCTGCGTCTTGCGGATGGCATAGAGGTCAAGGAGCGTCTGCGAAGGGTGCTGGTTAGCTCCATCCCCAGCATTGATGATCGGTGCACGATTAAGCTCCGAGGCATAGAGAGCTGCCCCCTCCAGATAGTGGCGCATGACGATGGCATCGGCATAGTTCCCTACCATAGATATGGTATCCTTGAGGGATTCGCCCTTGGAGGAGCTGGAGGTAGAGGCATCAGAGAAGCCAATGACACGACCTCCAAGACGATTGACAGCCGTCTCAAAGCTCAGACGAGTACGTGTTGATGGCTCGAAGAACAAGGTGGCGATGACACGCCCCTCAAGAAGCTTACGGTTGGGATTCTGCTCGAAGAGAGCGGCTCGATCTAGGAGATGTAGGATCTCTTCAGAGGAGAGTTGGTTGATCGATACTAAGTGCTTCATATCACTGGAAGAGGGTCTATAGGCACCATGCAGCTGGCATTGCCTAGAACAAAGATAGTGAGATTATGACGAAGCAAGAATGGGCTCTTACATGCCTCGAAGAAGTCACCCATTCATGGGTGACTGAGGTGACCCATACATGGGTAGCTCGAGTACCCCATGAATGGGTCTCTTTGGTGTGCTATGAATGGGTACTTGGATGCTCTACGACGGGTCACTGGACCTACTATAAATAGGGTAGTGCAGCCCCTAGCTATATGGGCTCTCCAAACTATGTGCTTACCATGAATAAGAAGTACTGAGGGGGAGTCCAATG
>ERZ772917.1373-NODE-1373-length-14080-cov-16.415187_pt1 | contig 14080 bp, 12 predicted proteins | sample MGYA00511187_ERZ772917 | MGnify/ENA primary metagenome ERZ772917 (study PRJEB29015, sample SAMEA2737925) | human oral metagenome | biome: human oral; feature: human-associated habitat; material: dental | place: China | collected 2012 ... | reverse complement strand
TCGGATCAAAGGAGAACAAAATCTCCCAGTGTCCGAAAAACACCACTCACCCCAACCACCTACACCTGGGACTGGGGAGACGGCACCACCACAACCACCACCGACCCCGGAGCCCCCTACCCCAACCACACCCTCACCCACTGGTACCACACCACCGCACTCAACATCACCACCACCCTCACCACCACCTGGACCGCCCGCTACCGCCCCACCGGCACCACCACCTGGCAACCCATCAACGGCACCCTCACCACCACCGAAACCTCCACCCCCTACAACGTCCTACGCCTCACCTCCCTCCTCACCGACACCGCCGAAGAAAAACAAGGACACTAAAAACATACGGTTAATAAATCCTTTTAATGCCGCCATTAACGGAAGGGTCCTCGTTCACGATTCGGTGAACGATCTCGACGGGCATGGGCGTTCGCCCCGACATGCCCGTCTAAGTTGGCCGTGACGCCTGCCGGGCAGACGGCCTCCGCGCGCACGGCAAGGAGACGGCGTTGAGGATGGTCGCGGTCCCGTCGCCGAGACGGCCTCCGCGCGCACGGCAAGGAGTCCACGGCAAGGAGTCATGGCGCACCGTAGGCTGGCCCCATGCGCCTCCATGTTGCCGACCATCCGCTCATCGACCACAAGCTCTCCGTGCTGCGCAACGAGCGCACCCCCTCGGCGGTCTTCCGTCAACTCGTCGACGAGCTCGTCACCCTCCTGGCTTACGAAGCCACCCGAGAAGTACGCACCGAGAGGATCCAGGTCCAGACGCCGGTGGCGCTCGCCAGCTGCCGCCACCTGGCCGACCCGCGCCCCATTGTGGTACCGATCCTGCGAGCCGGCCTGGGCATGCTGGAGGGCATGACCCGCCTGCTGCCCACCGCCGAGGTCGGTTTCCTGGGCATGAAGCGCGACGAGGACACTCTGGAGGTCGAAACCTACGCCAACCGTCTGCCCGACGACCTCTCGGGTCGCCAGTGCTTCGTCATTGACCCCATGCTGGCCACCGGCCACACCCTGGTAGCGGCCATTGACTACCTCTTGGAGCGCGGCGCCCGCGACGTGACCGCCATCTGCCTCATTGCCGCCCCTGAGGGGGTCGCAACCCTGGAAGAAGCCGTAGGCGGGCGCGCGAACGTCACCGTCGTGACCGCCGCCGTCGACGAACGCCTCAACGAGCACGCCTACATTGTCCCGGGCCTGGGCGACGCCGGGGACCGCCTCTACGGCATAGTCGACTGACCGCTCAGCGCAAGTGCGCAGGCGGCGGCGCCCGGGCCCGGAACGTTCTTAAACGCTCTTAACAGCCGGCCGGCAAGGCAGATCCCCCGCCCCGCTACCGGGTTACTTCGGTGCCCTGCTCCCCGGCTGAACGCTCACGGCGCTTGAGAAGGCGCGTGCACAGTCGCACCCACGGCGTGTGCGAGGCGGGGCGGGCCACACGACCGGTGGACTCGCGCTCGGCATTGTCGAACAGGTCCTCAATGACCGCGTTGTGTATGGGTCCGACGACCAGGGGGAACAGGACCTGCATAACACCGCGCGGACGGCCCAGCAGCACGTGCCTGAGACGGCAATGGTCCTCCCCCAGCGGTTCAATACTCAGCTCGTGCACGCCAATAATGCCGGTTGAGCGATGGAACCTGAAGCGCACCCGACGCCCCGGCTTGTACTCGGTGACCTGGTAGCGGATGGAGCCGTGCCCGCCGTCGGCGCCCACCGAGAGCGGACGGTCCAGCACCATGGGCACCCACAGGGCGGAGGGCCACAGGCGATCCTTAACGCCCCCGAGCTCATCAAGCAAGGGGCCCAGGACACTGGCCGGTGAGTCGATGGTGCGCTCGTGGACATTGCGGATCATCTGCGGCTCCTTTGGCCGGCGGGGATGAGGGATCACCTCAGGGGACAAGGCCTTGGGCATGGGGCCTTGCCGATCAGCATAGGGCCAGGATTCGGTGAATGAAACCGGGGCCGGTGATGAAGCCGGGCCGACGCGCCCGCCTTTTATCACCGGCCCCGGTTCTCAGCACTGGACCCTGGTCCTACCGGAGCATCCTGATCGGCAATCAGAACGCCGGGATGACCGAGCCGTCCGACCAGGTCGTCTCAATGAAGGTCTTGACCTCCGGAGAGGTGATGAGCTTGGCAAGAGTGGCAAGGTGCTCGTCGTCCTTGTCCTCGGTGCGCACCACCAGCTGGTTGACGTAGGGGCTGTTCTCGGCCGTCTCCAATACCAGGGCGTCCTCGCTGGGCACTAGCCCCGCCTCAATGGCGTAGTTGCCGTTAATGACCGCGGCATCGGCGTCCGTCATGGAGCGGGCCACCTGAGCGCCGTCAACGAAGGTGAAGGTGAGGTTCTTCGGGTTGGAGGTCACATCGGTCTCGGAAGGCAACTCCACAGAGGAATCGAGCTCAATGAGCCCTGCCTGGACCAGCAGCTGCAGGCCGCGGGCGGCGTTGGCCGGGTCGGAGTTGAGGATGATCTTGCCGCCGTTGGGAATCTGGTCAACGGAGGTAATGGTGGAGGAGTACAGCCCCATGGGCTCAATGTGGACATCCGCGATAGACACGAAGTCGAAGCCCTTGTCGGCGATCTGCTGGGCGAGGTAGTTGGGGGTCTGGAAGAAGTTGGCGGCCAGGGAGCCGTCGGCCAGAGAGGTGTTGGGGGTCTGGTAGTCGTTGATCTCAACAATGTCCAGGCTGATGCCCGAACCCGTGACCAGATTGTCCTGGACGTACTGGAGGATGGTGACGTGGGGCTGAGGGGTGGCACCCACGGAGATGACGACCGTGTCGCCGTTCTTCTTCGCGCCCCCGGGCAGGCCGGAGTTGTTCTTGGAGCAGGCGGCCAGGGCCAGGCCGACGGCGGTGGCCAGGGCTCCGGAGGTGAAGAGGCGGCGCGAGACGGTGTGGGACATGGAAGTTCCTTTCGGGGCAATAGGGGGCAATAGGACCGGGGCGGATGCGTTATGACGCCCCGGGCGGTTCATGGTCTGTGTGAGGGCCCCGGCAGTAGCCGGGTTGGGCATGGTGCCCACGGTGGCCGCTGAGGCCTGAACCCAATGGGGCCTGCGCTCCGGCTGGTGGTCGCCTCAGCGGTGGTCCACCAGCCGGCTGAGCATGTCGCCAACCACCTGGATGATTGCCACGATCAGGAGAATGAGCACGACCGTAATGACCATGACGTCGGTCTCGTAGCGCTGGTAGCCGTACTGAATGGCGAGGTCCCCCAGGCCACCGCCGCCAACCGCACCGGCCATTGCCGAGTAGCCGAGCAGGGTGATGAGGGTAACAGTTGCCGCCTGGATGAGGGTGGGCAGGGCTTCACGCACGAGCACGCCCCAGGTGATCTGCAGACGGGAGGCCCCCATCATGAGGGCCGCCTCGACCTTGCCATGGTCGACGCCGCCCACGGCGCTCTCCACCAGTCTGGCGTAGAAGGGGATGGCGCCAATGGTCAGTGGGACGCAGGCCGCCTGCCATCCCAGGGAGGTGCCCACAATGAGCCGGGTGAACGGGACGATTGCCACCATGAGGATAATGAAGGGCATGGAGCGACCGATATTGACCACCTGAGAAAGGACCTCGTGCAGTACGCGGTTGGAGTGCTGACCGCGCTTACCGGTGGTGACCAGGGCCAGGCCGAGCAGTAACCCGAAGAGAATCGTCAGCGCCCCCGACACAAAAGTCATCTCCAGGGTCTGGAGGGTGGCCACCCCGAGCTTGCGCTCAATGACCGGGTTGTTGAACCAGGTGTCCTCGTCCCCACGGGCCGCGGCCCGGGAGGCGCCCAGCAGGAGGGTGGTGACGGCGTTCATGCGCGGACCTCCGCGGTAATGCCGGCCTTGCGCAGGACGTCAATGGCATGGTCGGCCTGCGGACCGGGGATGGTAATGGCCAGGCGCCCGATCTGGGCGGTACCAATGGTCTCGAAGACCCCGGCGGCAATGTCCCCGCCGAGCTCGGCCACCATGGACATGAGTGCGACCGCGGCGGGCTCGCCCGGGTGGGCGGTAATGGACACGTCTAGAACGGCCTCACCATGGGCGACGGCCTCACCGGGGACCTTGGGGGCCGGAACGATCTCATGGGACAGGCGGGAGTCGACGTCGAGTACGACCTCCTCAATGGAACCGCTCTCCACAATACGGCCGGCTTCGAGCAGGCTCACGGAGTCGCAAATCTGACGGACCACGCTCATCTCGTGGGTAATGATAATGACCGTCACACCCAGGCGGTCGCGCACGTCGCGGATAAGGTCGAGGATGGAGCGGGTGGTCTCCGGGTCCAGGGCACTGGTGGGCTCATCGCACAGGAGAACCGCGGGGTCGTCGGCCAGGGCGCGGGCGATGCCCACGCGCTGCCTCTGACCGCCGGAAAGCTGGGAGGGGTAGGAGTAGCCGCGGTCGGAGAGCCCCACGAGCTCGAGCATTCTGGCCACGGTGTCGTGCCGTCTCCCCTTGGGGACGCCGGCCAGCGCCAGGGGGTAGGCGATGTTCTGGGCGGTGGTGCGCGAATCCAGGAGGTTGGCGTGCTGGAAGACCATGCCGATCCGCCGTCGGGCCTCACGCAGCCCGGCAGTGTCTAAGGCCGCCATATCCTGGCCGGCGACGCTGATCTCGCCACTGGTGGGCCGCTCCAGGGAGGTCAAGCAGCGCACCAGGGTGGACTTGCCGGCCCCGGAGGTCCCGACAATGCCGTGGATGGAGCCGGCGGGAATGTCCAAGCTCAAGCCGTCAAGGGCGCGAACCTCGGTGCCGTCGCGCAATGCGTAAACCTTGACGACGTCGCGCAACGAGATCATGGGCTCGGACGCGTCCGCTGTGCTCATGGTTCCTCCATCGGTCCTGGCGGAAGCACCCTCACCCGTGCGGGGGGTTGCTGCAACGTCGATGAGCCAGGTCTCTCGGCTGCTCTGGATGGTTGAGGGATACGCTACGCAGGAGGTGCCGGCGGCGGCAAGCGGAGCCCCCCAGGAGGGACCAAGGTCACGCACACGCCGGCCCGGCCTTGTGCGGATTCGTGCCGATCCGCCCGGGCTCCGCGCGGGCCTGCGCGGGTTCCCCGGGCCGCACCGGTCATGGTGCTTGCGGATGGCACAAGGAGTGGGAGGATCAGGGCATGACGCAGTACGGCATCACCGTGGACCTGAGCACGGACATTCTGGGCGAGCCGTGGGTGGCCAGGCGCCTGCCGGTCGCCGAGTCCGACGCCGCCCCGGGGGCCGACCACGCGGTTCTCGTCCACCAGCGGGAGGCCGCCCCGGCGACCGGCGGGCGGCCCCGCCACGAGCGCGCCGTCCTGTACTTCCACGGACGCAGTGATTACTTCTTCCAAACCCATGTCGCCCAGGCCTTCCTCAATGCCGGCTACGAGTTCTACGCCTTAGAACTGCGCAGCTGCGGGCGGGCCGGGGTCGGCCACCGCTCCCCGCACGACGTGCGCGACCTGCGGGTCCACGACGAGGAGATCAAGCAGGCGCTGGACATTATTCGCACCGAGCACGGGCACTCGGCGGTGGTGCTCAACGGCCACTCCACTGGTGGCCTGCAGGCCGTCATCTGGGCCGGCGACCACCCCGGTACGGTCGACGCCGTGACCCTGAACTCCCCCTGGCTGGACCTCAACGCCTCCGCGTTCTGGCGCTCTTACGGCTCGGCCTTCACCGACCTGCTGGCCCGCTGGGACCCGGACCGGATTATCTCCAACCCCGATGAGGCCAAGGCCGCCAGGAAGGCCGCCAAAGCGGCGCGGTCCCGAGCACGGGAGGACACCGGCATCCCGGCGCCCACTGGGCCCGAGGATTCCGGGGCGGAGGCGGCGCCCCCCACGGGGGCCGGCAGCCAGGAGGCGGCCGACGCCGGGGGCACAGCCGGCGCCGTGGGCGCACCTGAGGACCCGGAGGCCGTCGACGTCTACGTGCGGGCGCTGCATCGCCGCTGGAGCGGGGAGTGGGACTGGGATCTGAGTCTTAAACCCGTCCCCTCCTCCCCTGTGCGTGCAGGATTCCTGGCGGGGATCCGCCGCTTGCACCGCGACGTCCACCACGGACTGGGTATTGAGGCGCCCGTCCTCCTGTGCTGCTCGACCGACTCCACTGGGGCCGGGGCGACGCTCGACGAGGCGCTGCGCAGCGACGTCGTCCTCTCGGTACCCCAGATGCTGGCACGCGCCCCCTTCCTGGGCGACGACGTCACTGTGCGCCAGATCCCTGGGGGCGTCCACGACCTGGCGCTGTCCCCCGAGCCGGCGCGCAGTGAGTACCTGGATGCCGTCACCGACTGGTTGAGGGCGCACCTGGGGTGACGCCCGCCCCATGAGCGCCCGTGACCCGGCGCTCGTGCGACGGCGCCGCACGCCTCGGCGACCCGGGTGGCCGGCGGGCCGTCCGCGAGCGGGCGCCCGGCCCGCCGCATTGAGATATTGAGATGCCGCATTGCGACGGCAGAGGGTGCAGCGGGTTCAGATGGGGCGCTCAGGACACGGTGACACTCCCGGACGTGGTGCCGGTGGCGCCGCCGCCGTTGATCGCCGTCACCGTGATGGAGGAGGTCGAGCCCGCGGTAATAGCGCCGTCGGAGGTGGTGGCGTCCAAGGTGAGGGCCAGCGTGCCGCCATTGGATCCCGAGGTGCCCCAGCGGTCCTCGTCGGCCGAGGCCAGGGCGCCACTGGTGCTCAGGGTGCAGTCGGTGAGCGTGGCCTGGGAGGTCGTGTTGGTGACGTAGAGGAGCGGGACCGGGTCCGTGCAGGTCAGTGACACGCCGGTCAGGGTCAGTGTTGAGGCCTGCGCGGCGGCGTCGGCGTCGGCGGCGTCACCGGACATGGACTGGTAGAGCATAATCCCGGCCCGCCTCGAGCCCGTGGTGAGTGTCGAGTCCGAGACGGCCGCCTGGTTCTTGCCCTCGACGACGACCGCCTCGGCCCCGGTGGCGCTCCCCGTCAACCCGGAGACCGTGATGGCGCCAGTGGAGTAGATAAGGGGTGAGCCGTCCCCGGCGGTGGTGAAGGTGTTGGTCCCCTCCACGGTGACGGTCCCATTGCCGCGGTCGGTCGCCACTGCGGCGCAGTGGGCTCCGAGGGTGTTAATGCTCAGGTCGGAGGCGGTGATGACGCCCTCATAGGTGGCGTGCAGTCCGCGCGAGGATTCTCCGGAGGTGGAGACCGCGCAGGCGGTGACAGTCGCGGTGGCGGTGCCCGTGGCGACCACGGCGTTCGACCCGGAGGAGGTCGTCTCCAAGGTGGTTTCGTTAAGGCTCACCGAGGAGCCGGCACCGACCACCACGACCGCGGAGTTCAGGCCGTAGAAGTTGTAGGAGTCGTCCACGCCGGTGTTGCCGTTGCTCGTGGCGTCCCCGGACTTAACAACCGCGGCGTTGGTGAGTGTGAGGCTGCCGCCGTTAACGACGAGGAAGACGGCCTGGTCGGCGGTTGTGGACTCCCAGGTTCCGCCATCGAGCGTGGCCGTCACGCCGTCCACAATGTAGGCGCCCTTGAGCGTGACCTCCTTGTCCCCAATGGCGCCCGACCAGGTGCCCGCGCTCAGGGCGGTGTTGGAGGCGGCGGGCTCGTGGTAGGTCGGGGAGATCGGCTCGAGGGCAGTGGGAGTGGTGGCGGCGGGAGTGGCGCCACCCGCCGCTGTTGTGGAGGTGGCGGGGCTTTGGCCGGCGCAGGCCGCCGCCACCCCGGCGACGGCCAGGCCGAGCCCGCCGATCATGAGGCTCCGTCGACGCAAACCCGCCCCGATTGAGGCTGTCGGGGCGCTATCGCGCCTGTGCGGGTTGGTGGGGTGGCGCGGGTGCGTCGGTGTAGGGCGGTTGGCGGGACGGTGCGGTGCCATGCGGGATGCTCCTTCGTGTGCGGCGTCGGGCCCGGCCCCGGGTCCTGCGACCATCCTGTGAGGGGCGCCCATGGACCGCCTGTGCACAGCCTCAGACGGGAGCATGAGTCCGGTGCGCGTCGGAGCGCATCGGACTCAGGCGCCGGCGCGCTCCCGCAGCCGTTCGGCGAGGACGTCGCTGACGCGCTCGACCACCTCAAGAGTCTCCACGAAGTCAGCCATGGTCCCGTACCAGGGGTCGGGTACGTCCAACGCCCTGCGCGAGGCGGTGCCGGCCCGCACAGCGGCCCGTAGCTCACCCGCGGCCGGGTCGAGCTCGCGGTACATGAGGATGCGGGAGGGGTCCGCCCCCAGGGCGCCGGCGCGGCGGGCCAGCACGCGGTGGTGGGCGTCGGTCATGGCTAGCAGGAGGTCGGCGCCCAGGATCTCGGCGTCGGTCATGCGGTGGGCGCGGTGGGCGGCAATGACATTGGCGGCCTCGCCGGTGTACCCGGCCTCGGCCAGGACGCGGCGCGCCCGGGGGTCCATGGGGTTGCCCTGCTCCTCCGAGGAGACCCCGGCCGAGGTTACGGCCACGCCCCCAGCGCCCAGGTCAGGCACGCCCACGTCCTGCAGACGGTCGCGGGCCACGACCTCAGCCATGGCCGAACGGCAGATATTGCCGGTACACACCATAATGACGCGGTACGGATGCCGGCCGGCGTCGGGCACGGGGCTGGGCAGCTCGCTCATGGCGCTCATGTCACTCATGGCCCCAGTGTCTCAGGCGCCCCGACCCGCCGGGCACGGGGCTCCGGCCAGGTCCGGCCCGACCGGGCACGGGGCTCCGGCCCGACCGGGTCCGGCCCGACCAGGCCCGACCAGGTCCGGCCCGACCGGATGGGGGGAGGGAATATGCCCGGGCGGCCCTTCACCGGCCCCGCTTTCAGTCCAGGGGCCGGCGCGGCCGGGAGCAGCGCATCCAGGCCGGGCGTAGCACGGCTCCCCCCAGAGTGGGGCATAGGCCGAGACCGGTGTTCGTCCCCGGGGAACCAGGCGACGGCTCCCCCCAGAGCGGGGCATAGGCTCCCTCCATGACGACCGACCCGCGCACCCCCACTGCCATTGACGCCATTGCCGAGCATCACGTGGAGCGCTTGGCCGCGCTCTCCCCCGAGTTCGCCGCCGTCACCGGCCTACCCGGCCGGCGCGGGACGCTGGACGACCGCTCACCCGCTGGCCTCCAGGCCTACGCCGCCCTGTGCCGACAAACTCTCAACGATCTTGCGGCGGCCACGGCCGTTGACGACGTCGACCAGGTGACCCTGGCCGCCATGCGCGAACGCCTGGGCCTGACCCTGGAGCAGTCCGAGGCCGGGGAGGACCTGCGGCACCTTGACAATATCGCCTCTCCTCTCCAGGAGATCCGGGACTTCTTCAACCTGCTGCCCACCGACACTGAAGAGGACTGGGGGCAGGCGGCTCACGCCCTGGCGGACGTGCCGCGCGCCCTGGCCGGCTACCAGGAGTCGCTGCGCCTGGCCGCTTCACGCGGTCACGTCGCCGCCCGCCGCCAGGTCGAGGCGTGCATCGCCCAGGCCCGCAACCAGGCCGACGCCGGGGCCTCCTCCTACTCCGCGTTCGTCTCCAGCGCCCGAGGGGCCGGGGGCGCCCCACTGCCGACGGCCCTGGTCGCCGAGTTGGAGCGCTCCGCCCTGGCCGCCCGTCAGGGGTACGCGGCACTGGCCGAGTTCCTGGCCACCGAGCTGGCGCCGCGGGCCGGCGACGCCGACGCCGTGGGCCGCGAGCGCTATGCGCTGCTGAGCCGCAACTTCCTGGGCGCGCGCATCGATTTCGATGAGACCTACGAGTGGGGTCGTCAGCGCCTGGCGGCGATCGACGCCGAGCAGCGCGCCATTGCCGAGTCCTTGTACGGGCCGGGCGTGAGTGTCAAAGAGGCGTTGAATCGCCTCAACACCGAGGAGTCGCGCCTGGTGCACGGCACTGATGCCCTCCGGGCGTGGATGCAGGAAACCAGTGACGCCGCGATCAGTGCTTTGGATGGCGTCCACTTCGACATCCCCGCACCGCTGCGCACCCTGGAGTGCTGCATTGCCCCGTCGGCTACCGGCGGCATCTACTACACCGGCCCCAGTGACGACTTCTCCCGCCCGGGGCGCATGTGGTGGTCGGTGCCGGCGGGGACAACAACGTTCGCGACCTGGCAAGAGCGCACAACGGTCTTCCATGAGGGGGTGCCGGGCCACCACTTGCAGGTGGGCATGCAGACCTACCTGCGCAATGAGCTCAACTCCTGGCGGCGCCTGTGCTGCTGGGTGTCGGGTCACGGTGAGGGCTGGGCGCTGTACGCCGAGCGGCTCATGGCGGATCTGGGATTCCAGGACGATCCGGGTGACCGCATGGGAATGCTCGACTCCCAGCGGCTGCGTGCGGCCCGCGTGGTACTGGACATTGGCGTCCACCTGGGCAAGGAGCGCCCCGCCGAGCTGGCCGCCCTGCCGGGAGTGGGTCAGGGCATTTGGGACTACGACTCGGCGTGGGCATTCCTGCGCGAGAACGTGGCCATGGACGAATCCTTCCTGCGCTTTGAGTTGGACCGCTACCTGGGGTGGCCGGGGCAGGCGCCGTCCTACGCCGTGGGCCAGCGCCTGTGGGAGGAGACCCGTGACGCGGCCCGGGCCGCCGCGCGCTCGCGTGGCCAGGAACTGAGTCTCAAGGACTTCCACACCCGGGCGCTGCGCTTGGGCAGCGTGGGCCTGGAGGTCATGCGCCGGGCCCTGGCCTCCTGAGCCACCCGCCCGGGCCCGCCTGGGCGCCCTAGCCTCCTGAGCCACCCGCCCGGGCCCCGGTTGTGAGGGCGAGCTCCACCCGGACTCCGGTCGTCGGGGCGCTCGGGAAGCCTCCCCGGCATGGCGATGACGCGGTGTTAGGCTGCTGAAGGACAGAAGTCCACTGCCTATGGAGATCTTGTGAACTCATCGCGTCGTCTTCTTGTTCCTGTATGCGCGACACTGCTCGCCTGCGGTGCTGTAGCCGGATGCTCCTCCGGGGACACCGGCGCCAGCGGCGAGGCCTCCCCGCTGACCCCTTCGCCGGCGAGCCTGGCCCCCACCGCCTCCGTCACGCCGTCGGCCACTGCCTCCAGCAGCGCGTCGGCCCTGCCGACCTCGACCCCGACGCTCACTCCTACCCCCACGCCCACCCCAACACCCACGCCGCCCACGGCTGAGGAGTTGGGCGCCCCCGACCGCGGGCTGGTCGTCACCGGCGTGCCCGAGGACCTGAGCGTCGAGGAGATCGAGGTGCTCCTGGCCTACAACGCCTACGACAAGGCCACCTGGAGCGCCTACCTCGATATGGCCGGCACCGCGGACGTCGAGGCCACCACCACCGGCACCGCCCTGGAGGAGTATCTGGAGACCTACAACGCCCATGAGGCCGCGGGCCAGCACACCGAGGGCTCGTACACCGAGGAAGTCCACTCGGTCGCCCTCACCGACGACGGCTCCTCGGCAACCGTCGCGGTGTGCGCCGACCAGAACCAGATGACCATTGTCTCGAACAGCGGTGAGGACCGGACGCCCTCCAACCTCATGCACAGGTTCCTCATTCACTACATCCTCACGCCCCAGGACGGAGGGTGGCTGGTCTCCGAGCAGAAGGTCATCTCGGAAGACCAGTGCTGAGGGGGTAGGCCCCGCCTCCGGGCCCGCGCCCCGCCGGTGGGCCCGGTCGGGCCGCCACCGGGCCCGCCGGGCCCACCCCCTCACATCAGTCGGGCCCACCCCCTCGCACCAGTCGGGCCGCTCGGAGCCCCCTCCTGGGCTCGCCCCCGCGGCTCACTGGCTCCAGAAGCCGGCAACGTCAACGGCGCCGCCGGTGGCCTCGAAGTCGGCGCGCACGGCCGAGCGCAGGTCGGCGTCGTGCAGCCAGTCCAGGGCCACTGCCGCGAGCCCGTAGGCGCCGTCGAGCGCGGCCATGTCCCCGCTGGGCGAGCCGGCGGCCGCGGTCATCTCCCGGGTGTGGAGGGCGACGTCGCCGTCGTCGGTCACCTTGATCAGCGGGTGGATGCCGGGGATCCGCTGGGAGACGTTGCCGAAGTCGGTGCCCGCGGCAATGCTCTCGGGCAGGACCCCGCCGGGCAGCGGCTCGCGGCCGCGCTCGCGCTGAGAGCGGACCCAGGAGGCCAGGAGGGCGGAGTTGTCGCGCACGGGCATCTCATTGGTGTGATCGTCGGTCATGATCTCCACGCCGGTTCCGGTCATGAGGGCCGCTCCGCGCATGACGTCCTCGACGCGCCCCACCAGGTCGCGCAGGGTTTCAGCGTGCTTGGAGCGGACGAAGAGACTGAGTTCGGCGCGCTCGGGAATAACGTTGGCCACCTGCCCGCCCTCGACGACGACGGCGTGAAGCCGGTCCATGGGCAGGATCTGCTGGCGCAGCAGGCCAATGCCGGTCAGCGCCAGGGTGGCGGCGTCCAGGGCATTGCGCCCCATGAAGGGCTGAGAGGAGGCGTGTGCGGGCGTGCCGTGGAAGACCACGCTCATGCGGCGCACACCCAGCCAGGTCTGGCGGGTGGCGTCGGCGGCGTAGGCGTGGGTTTGGATGGCGGCGTCGACGCCGTCGAGCATTCCGCGCAGGGACAGGATCTCCTTGGTGGTGGCGTTCTCCTCGGCGGGAGTGGTCTGGAGAATCACGCGGCCGGGCAGGGTGTCGGGCGCTTGCGCCTGGAGCTCGGCCAGGGCCAAGAAGGCGCCCACGGAGTTGGCGCACATGACGTTGTGGCCGCAGCCGTGCCCAATGCCGGGCAGGGCGTCGTACTCGGCCAGGATGGCAATGGTGGGGACGTGGTCTCCCGCACCCTGGTCGGGGGTGGACCGGGGCGCCCCGATCTCGGCGCGCAGGGCGGTGTCAATGCCGTAGACGCCGAGCCTGGGCTCGACTCCATGGGCGCGCAGGAGCTGGGCGACGGCGGCCATGGCGTGGTATTCCTCGAAGCCGATCTCGGGATGGGCGTGAAGATTCCAGGACAGGGCGATGATCTCGGGACCAAGGCGCTCAATCATGGTGGCCAGGTGCTCGCGCAGGGCACTGGGTGCTCCTGCGGCGTCGGCCAGGCCGACGGCGGGCCCGGCGGTCTTGGCCCGGGCGGCGGTCTCGGCCGCCATGAGCTGTTGGATGGCGGGGCAGGGCTGGGTGGGGCGGCTCAGGTCTCGCATGGATGCATCATGCCTACTGCGCCCTGTCCCGTCCCGCCTCACCGCTTCAAACTGACATTCTGGGATGAGACTGGCGTCATAGTCACCAGTCGCATCCCAGAATGTCAGGAGGAGAACCGGTCCTGCCGGTGCGCGGCGAGGCCGCGCCGGTGGTGGCGCGACCGTCCGGCCCTTGGCGATCCCCAGCTGGACGCGGTACGGCCCCGCCCGACCGGCGCGTGGCGCGTCACCGGTGCGGCGGGACCATGCCCGTGCGAAACGGGGTCCGTGGGGGAAGGGCGGCCCTACTTGATGACCAGGCTGGTGCTGTCGCTGTAGGCGTTGTAGATCTCACCGGTGGCCGAGTTCTCCAGCGCCCGGCGCTCGTACTTGACCGTCGTGTTCCCCGCGGGCATGGGAACAATCTTGCCATCGAACTCCTGAACCCAAAGGGGGATCCAGCCGGTGGCCTGATAGGTTCCGTAATCATCGAAGTCAATGCCTTCAATGCCGGCGGCCTTGTAATCATCCTCGTAGTTGCTGGAGAACTGCGCGGTGGCGTTGTAGAGATTGTTATCCTCGTTCACCAGAATTACATTGGCAACGGTCTCCACCGCCAGTGGCACCTTGCCGTCGCTGGTGAACGTGCAGTGCAGCAGGTAGACCGTTCCGTTTATGGAAGTAGTGGCCTTGTAATTGGGGGCGTTGAAATCCTGGATAATCTGGTCGCAGGTCTCCGTCAAGCCGATCTCGGCGTCGTAGAAAGTGATGGGCTCAATGTCCTGGATGACGTCACCGGTCTTCGTGGTCTGACCGCCGGACGAGCCCGGGGCCTCTGAGGCGCTGGCGGATCCAACGGGGCCGTCGGTAGCCACCTCCTCCTCGCAGGCCGACAAACCGACCGCAAGAGCCGCAATGGCGAAGGCCGAAGCAAGACGAGCTGTGCGAGTAATTCTCATGGCGTACACCTTTCATGAGTGCTGGGGCTTGACACTAGTGTCGTGAGTCGTTAATTCGTTGGCAGTAACTGGCGAGGGTTTGTAGGATC
>ERZ772917.1372-NODE-1372-length-14096-cov-41.964889_pt1 | contig 14096 bp, 16 predicted proteins | sample MGYA00511187_ERZ772917 | MGnify/ENA primary metagenome ERZ772917 (study PRJEB29015, sample SAMEA2737925) | human oral metagenome | biome: human oral; feature: human-associated habitat; material: dental | place: China | collected 2012 ... | reverse complement strand
GCATCCATGGTAAGGATGAGGTCTCGGGTTCAAGCCCCGATCGTGGCTCCATTTTAGGATGATAATAAAACTGCTCTGATATAAATAGAGTAGTTTTTTATTGGCTAAAAAGCTCCAACGACTATAGGTATACACATTGATCACTAAAATGGTAGAATAAGGGAAATATGACAACAAGAGAGCGGGTGACATCCCAAAAAATTGATAAAGTGCGTGGTTCAATGATAGGCGGGGCAATTGGTGACGCACTTGGTTATCAGATAGAGTTTGATCGTGACATAGAACCGAGAGCGGTTACTCAATTCACAGATGGGGTTGGTATAATCTCAGACGACACGCAGATGACACTATTTACTGCCTGCGGCCTACTGTGGAGAAATACGAGGCAATATCTGCGCGGCATAGCAGTGCTTCCGCCAGAAGCCGTGTACCTCGCTTATTTAGACTGGCTTGATACGCAGCAAGAACCCAATAGTAACCATGTCTCTGTTTCTTGGATTAAAAATATCCCAAAATTAAATATTATGCGCGACCCCGGTATGACTTGCCTAGGGACTCTGTCTTCAGGTAAGTCTGGCACTCTGAAAGACCCCATCAACGACAGTAAGGGCTGTGGCGGCGTTATGCGAATTGCACCAATTGCTCTTTGCCTTGCAGAAGACGTTGTCGGTGAATTTTCTGCCAAATCTTGTGCTTTAACTCACGGACATCCTCTAGCGATTCTTTCAGCTTACGTTCTTGGCTATCTAATATATTATGCCCTAAACGAAAAACCTATAGAAGAAGCTGTCAAAATTTCAATCCAAAAAATGAATAACTGGACTATTGAAAAAATAAGCTCCGGTCAAGAACCGCTTGAAATCAGCTACAAAAACGAAAAGGCTGAATTAACCAAGTTATTTGATAAAGCCATTAGTCTTGCCTTATCCGATATTGAAGACCAGCATGCAATCCGTCAGCTTGGAGAAGGCTGGGTAGCTGAAGAAGCGGTAGCAATTGCTATTTATTGCTCACTAAAATATCAAAACAACTTCAAGGAGGCTATTATTGCCGCAGCAAATCATGACGGAGATTCCGATTCTACTGCAGCAATAACCGGTAATATCGTTGGGGCACGAGTCGGTTACGACAACATACCAAATTATTACAAGGATAATGTCGAACTAAAGGATATCATACTGGAAATTGCGGACGATTTAGCCAGTGGCATCTCCGTCATAGAGGATGAAAACGGACGTCTACAGCCAACAGATGCATGGCTGGACAAGTATCTCTATGTGGCAGCACCTAATAGCGCAACGTAAAATTGATAAAACTGCCTGTCGGTACTAGCATTTTTACTCCACACATGCTATAATTAGCCAAGACGTTTTATAAAATCTAACGAGTAAAGAGATGGCAAAGAAGAATACGAAACGAAAGCTGATTGGTTTGGTGAGTAACTTGAGCAACCACCGAACTTACTATACTACTGTTAATACCCAAAACCGCACCACTAAAGGTCAGGGTAAATTAACACTGAAAAAGTACGACCCAATTGCAAAGCAGCACGCAACTTACACCGAGACAAAGAAGAACCTCGGTCGTAATGAAGTTAAAGCTCGTAAAAGCTAATTTTACCAGAATCACTAGTAAACTCCCTCAAATCCAGAGGGAGTTTTTTATTACCTAAGAAAATGTTCTTATTTTCGCAGCCGTGAGCGCATGTCACGAATAGCGTTCATGTAGTAGAGAAAAGCGTCATACGGCGAGTCATAAGGACTAAAGTAGGCGTGCACATCACCGTCAGTAAAATTCTTCGTTCCCATGTAATAGAAGTGGTCTGAGGTTTGTAGTTTTCGCCAATCATTAATCAATGATTCATCGCCACTCTTCAGCACTTCATCTCTCAGCTCATAAACATAGCGCAAAGCCTCCCTCTGCAGGCTATTGCCATTCCAGGCCGTCAAATCTCGCTCAGCGTCAGCCCAAGTGACGGGCGACGGCATACTAATTTCGCCAGCTGGCTTATTTTTAGCCAAAGCCTCACTGACTGTATAAAAAGTATTACCACTGGTACTCAGCCACTTGCCAACAAATTTCTCGAAAAAGTCAAAAATACCAGACTCCGCCCACTGATGTTCGCCAAAAGTTTCATAATCCATAAACAAATTAAGCAGCGGCGCATAGCAAACCGAATCAGTCACCCATGTATTAAATTTATCTACAGTCAATGGCCAATCGCTCCATTTCTGGTCACTAAACCTAAACGCCAAATCATCGCTCAATCGATAATTTTTAAGTAGCAATCCAATTTTTTCCGTGCCAGTCGGTCGGTAAACATAATTAGGACTGCGCCAATTAAGAATTGGGCCCCAGCCTTCAGCCAGCACGCCTTTAAAGCCGTACTGTTCGGCCCATTTTGCCAAATCATCACTATACGCTAATTCCGTATTTGCCAGCACCCGCGTCTCCACGCCAAAAACCTCACGGATTTTCCAGCGGTGAAGCTCAATCTGTCTTTCAAACTCCTTACGTGAGTAGAAGAATGCCAGGCTGTGATGATAAGGACTTGATAAAATCTCCACTTGACCAGTTTTCACCAACCGCTTAAAGCTCTCCAATACCTCAGGGTTAAATTGCTCAGCCTGCTCTAAGAACGTACCACTAAAACTGAGCGACAATTTAAAATCAGGATATTTTTTCAGCAATTTTTCAAGTAGAGCATTCATCGGTAAATACGATTTTTCTGCAACTTTCTGGAATATTTTTTGATTGTCCTGTGCTGGATTTTGACCGCCAGAAAAATAATCATGCCTCCAAGCTACGTCGAATATGCTATATTCGCGCACCCGCCAAGGCTGATGGACATGAAGATATAAAACTATACCTTTATTTTCGCTCATGATAACGCCCCCTCATACAGCCTTAAACATTGTCTGGCCGCATCTTGCCATGAAATCTTTGCATACTCATCCTTAACGTTTTGCTTGAGAGAATTCTTCAAAGCAGGCGACTTGGCAATATTGACAATTTCATCTGCCAATTTATTTACATCCCAATAATCAAACCGCATGATATTATTCAGCACCTCACCGACACCAGATTGACGACTAATCAGTAGCGCCGTATCATGATGAGCTGCCTCTAGCGCCGTTAAGCCAAATGGTTCAGAAACCGAACTCATCACAAAAACATCAATCAGACAGTAAATATCCCGCCATTGTTTTCCGCGCACAAAACCCGTAAAAATCATCTTATCACTAATGCCCAGGTCTGCCGCCAGCTCAATCAATTCGCCTCGCTGCTCGCCATTACCGGACAGTACGAACACAATCTTCTCACACTTATTAAGAGCCTTCGCTGCGGCCCGCACAAAATAAGTCAGACCTTTCTGCACCGTCAAACGCGTTAAAGCACCTACGACTGTGTAGCCATCGCGCTTCAACTCCTCCAAATATCTGTAAGTACTGGCGTCATACTCGTGCGGCGGCAAGTCAGCCAAATCGATCGCATTATAAACTACTTCAATTTTCTCCGGTGGAATATGATAATTCTTAACAATTATATCCTTAGTTATCTGGCTAACGGCAATTATTCTATCCGCCATCAACAAACCTTGTTGCTCAATTTCATGCACCAACGGATTTCCCGATTGCTCTCCAGAACGGTCAAATTCTGTTGCGTGTACATGCACAATCAATGGCGCACCAGTCATTTCTTTAGCAATCATCCCAGCCTCCATCGTTAGCCAATCATGTGCATGAATGGCATCAGGCTGATGACTCTTCACAAATTTCCGAACATACTTACCGTATCGTCGCTGTACGGCACGCATCGGCGAAAGACCATGCTCATCCTGAGCGTTCTCCCGATCCTCCGGTGAGCCATTATTATAAGCACCCAGGTCATAATAATTCGGCGGCAAGGGTGTAGCTGAATAGATATTCATATAATCAATTCCTGGATGCTCAGCATTGTAGGGAATAATAAAATCAATATCCACACCCTGAGAAGCCAGGGCCTTCGACATCTGATAACAAGCAACACCAAGTCCGCCACTGTTGTGCGGAGGAAGTTCCCACCCAAGCATTAAAATTTTCATCTCTGTTTTTATTGTAGGACGACGCTTATGTTTTTTCAAGGGATTTTGGTATTTTTTTCACGGAATTTTTCTTTTTCACAATTTTAACATTTGTCAGAAGAACAATTCGTGATAAAATGAACGTCATAGGAGTGTAGCTCAGGTGGCTAGAGCACTGGTCTCCAAAACCAGGTGTCGGGGGTTCGAGTCCCTCCACTCCTGCCAAGATTCTCACTTAAAAGAGAATCTTTTTTATTAGTAAAAAATCTGTTATAATCTCTCCATATGAAACCTCTATCGCCTTCGCTTCCTCACATTATTGCCATGGTTGGTGCACCGGGTTCAGGGAAGACTCAATTCGCCACAGAATTTGCAAAGATTTTTAATTCTCCAGTAATCAATTCTCGTCAATTTGAAGTTTTTACCGATGATACAAAAGCCATTTCTGACGCGACTTTGGCTATCTTAGAAGAATTTTTGAAGACCAAGCAAACTGTCATCCTAGACGGCGCTACCGACCAACGCACTAACCGCATGCGTATTAATCGGTTGGCTAGAGAATATGGATATAAAGTCCTATTCGTTTGGGTGCAGACTGATTCTGTAACCGCCAAACGACGCTGGATAAAGAATTACGGACAAGACAGTGAATCGTTCGATCGTCGATTAAAACAATTCTCCGCACCGCACAGTAGCGAATCTTACATTGTAATTAGCGGCCGCCACACCCTAAGCACTCAGGCTCGCACTGTCCTTAAACAAATTGGCACCAGTCGTCCAGAATCCCCACGTCGCGTTATGCCAAATCGCATTAGCATAGGATAAGCATGCCAACCATTACCGATGCTGAATTCGGAGAGATTGTCGTTAAAAGACAAAGTCTAGCAAAGAGCGTTAGTCTAAAAATCGCGCCAAATGGTCGGCTTAGGGTTACTATGCCTATGTATGCGCCTGTTGTCGCAGCAAAAATGCTAATTAAAACCTCGCGTAAACAGATTCGCGAATTAGTCTCTAAACATCAAGCAAACTTTTCTTATACCGAAAATCAGCAAATTGGTAAAAGCCATCATCTGTTAATACAATCCACAACTAAGCCGTCTACTGTGAAAATTATCGGTACTCAAATATTAGCGGAAATTAACGAATCAGAATCAATTAAATCCGCTCCAGTCCAGCAAATTATTCGTGATAAAATCCTCATCGCCCTCAGGAAAGAGGCAAAAGGACACCTACCAAGGCGTCTGTCATTTCTAGCAGAGAAGCACGGTTTCTCCTTTTCTCGCTGTAAAATAACTCACGCCTCCAGCCGCTGGGGAAGCTGCTCTTCTTCCGGCACAATCAGCCTAAACATTGGGATGATGAACTTGCCGTTTGAGCTTATTGACTATGTAATTATTCACGAGCTATGTCACACCAGGCACATGAACCACTCAACAGCATTCTGGTCGGAAGTTGCCAAATTTGATCCGCAATATAAAATCCACCGCAATGAACTAAAAAAATATTCACCGCACGTATAGAAATATATACGCTTATGCTATACTTAAGCCATGTGGGTGTTCATTATTTTGTTGATTATTCTTAGCGTTATCTTGGGAAGCATAACTATTGCCCTACATCAATTGTTACAAAAAATTGACGGCAAATTAACTAAAAAAACCCCCAGGAAAAACCTTAGAGAACATCAAAGACTAATCACGCTAATTAACAATATCACTGACGCCATTCTCAGCACCGATGAACACGGAATCATCAATACTTATAACTCTGCCGCTCTTAATTTAATCGACACAAACAGCGGCATTAATGGCGAGCATATTAGCCAAGTTTTAGAACTGAAGACGATTGATAAAAAGCCAATTGATATTTTTAAGGAACTCACTAAATCTTCAACAATTCGTCAGCGCGACGACATAATCATGATGATTGACGATGACGATTACGTACGACTGGAAGTAACACTCGCCCCAGTTCAAGGTGGCGACAAAATAACCCCGGATGGCTATGTGCTAATTTTACGCGACGTCACCAAAACAAAAAGCCTGGAAGAGGAACGCGATGAATTCATTAGTATAGTGAGTCACGAACTACGCACACCCATTGCCATAGCCGAAGGGTCGCTAAGTAACGCTAAATTGCTTGTCGAACGTAATATTACTAGCAAAATACCTGAGGCAATTGACGAATCTCATAAGCAAATTTTATTTTTAGCGCGCATGGTAAATGATCTAAGCACGTTATCACGCGCCGAAAGGGGAATTGCTGACGAGACAGAGATAATCGACGTGGCCGAACTTGCCGCACAGATAAACTCTGAGTACTCGCCGCAAGCAGCAGAAAAAAACTTGGCCTTTAATTTGGACATTGGTGGGCGGCTTGGGTCAGTCCAAGCTTCTCGTTTATATCTGGAAGAAATCCTTCAGAATTTTATCACTAACGCCATCCGTTACACCCAAGAAGGCTCAGTTACGCTGTCAATTAAAAAGAATCGATCTGGCGAAATTATCTTTAAAATCATTGACACTGGTATTGGTATTAGTAAGGCTGACTTAAATAAAATATTTGATAAGTTTTATCGAGCTGAAGATTATCGCACGCGCGAGACTAAGGGTACTGGTCTGGGACTTTACGTATCCGCCAAATTAGCCAAAAAACTGGGTTGTAAAATTGAGGTAGAAAGCCGACTGAATCACGGTTCAACTTTTGGTTTTCGATTGAAGGAGTTTAAGAAATGATAAAAAGGATATATAGCGCAACTTGCTATTTTTCCTTAGATAGACTACAATAACTATTGACAGTCTGTGAAAAGCAGACTTTTTAAATTGGGAGAAAATATGGCACAGAAAGGCAAGGCAAGCAGCAAAACCACGGTTCGTCGGATTAAAGCTACTGACGACGCGCCAAAAAAAGAAAAAACTGTCACAAAAAAGACTAATAAACCAACCAAGGTAGTCGCAAAAACAGCTAAAAAATCTAGTGAACGCGGCACACTAATTGGTTATTTTAAAGGCGCTTGGGCAGAATTAAAGTTAGTTCGTTGGCCAACCCGCTCAGCTACTTGGGCTATGACAGCAGCAGTCCTCATTTTCACCTTGGCTTTTGTCGTTCTAATTCTATTACTTGACGCTGCATTTAATTGGGGCTTTAATCAATTTTTGAAATAAAAGGAGTTATACATGAGTTCAAAACGATACGACGACAGCCAGCAATGGTACGCAATCCACACTTATTCTGGCTACGAAGAAAAAGTTGCTGAATCAATCCGTCAGCGCATTAACGGTGTTGACATGGCCGATAAGATTTTTGACGTTATCGTGCCAAAGGAAAAACAGATCCAAATCCGTAACGGCAAGCGAAAAATCGTTGAGGCTAAAATTTTCCAGGGCTATGTTCTGGTGGAAATGAAATTGACTGACGAAACCTGGTATATTATTCGTAACACCCCAGGTGTAACCGGATTTGTTGGCGCCGACACGACACCAACGCCAGTTTCAGAAAAGGAAATTGCCAAGATTAAAAAGCGCATGGGCGTTGAAGAGCCAAAGCACCAGATTGACTTCACTGAAGGCGAAATCGTATCAATCACGGATGGTCCATTCAAGGGATTTGACGGCGCAGTTAGCGAAATCGATGCTTCTAAGGGCACACTGAAAGTTATGGTTAGTATGTTTGGCCGCGACACTCCAGTCGAACTGGACGCACTACAGGTTAAAAAAGCTTAGCTTGCAATTTAGCGGATTTTTCGCTACAATATTCGGGTTACGCACTATAAACTATAAGGAATAACTATGGCAAAGAAAATTATCGGTAATTTAAAATTGCGCATTCCAGCTGGTCGAGCAACAGCAGGTCCTCCAGTTGGCTCAACGCTCGGTCAGTGGGGCTTGAACATGATGGACTTCATTAATCCATTTAACGACGCCACCAAAGACATGATGGGCAAGGACGTAATTGTTCACATTCAAGTTTACGAAGATCGAACCTTCACTTGGAATTCGCTTGGACAACCAGTTGACGACATGATTCGTGAGAAAGCTGGCATCCAAAAGGGAAGCGGTAAGCCGCACGTTGATAAGGTCGGTAAGCTTACTCGTGCGCAATTACAAGAAATTGCTGAGGCGAAAAAAGACCAATTGAACGCAATCAACATTGAAGGCGCAATGAAAGTTGTTGCTGGATCAGCTCGCTCAATGGGCGTAGAAATCGTCGACTAATTTGAAAAGGAGAATAGCCCCGAATCTGTCGGGGTTATTTTTATGGTAAAATTTGAAAAATGATTGTAGAAAATATTTTAGACAGTGCAGTTATCTCAGCTCTCCAATCCGATCAGCTAGTCGTCGCTAAGACCGACACTATTTATGGCGTGCTGGCTCGGGCTGGGTCGAAGAAGGCGATTGAGAGATTATATAAAGTCAAGCAAAGACCTTTAGGCAAATCTGTCATCGTTCTTGTCGCTGATATTACTGATATCCCCGGGCTGACACCACATATGCAAGAAAAATACCAAAAACTAGCTACAGAACGCCCAACAACAATTATCGTGAATGTGGCTCCTGACTTCCTGCCGTATATACCACATATTAACGATACTTTGGCATTTCGTGTCGTCCCAAAATCACTGCTATCGGAATTAATTCATAAAGTTGGCTATCTAGCCGCCCCTAGTGCCAATCTCTCCGGTCAAAAACCCGCAAAAAACATCGCTGAAGCGGTCAATTACTTCCATGAATCCGTCGCCATCTACGTTGATTCCGGAGACATAACAGGAGTAAAACGGTCGCAAATTATCCGCATCCGTGAGTGTGGCGAAATCGAGTTTATAAGAAAATAATTTTCAAACAAAAAACTTCCCGTTAGATACCTAAAAGGGAAGCTTTTTTCGTAGATTATCTGACGAACGGATGGGCAATTTCCAAATCTGGACGCTTTTCCGCAATTCTCAGCAGCTCATTATATTTAGCAATTCGCTCCGAGCGTGACATCGAGCCAGTCTTAATCTGACCCGTTCCCAGACCAACTGCCAGATGAGAAATCGTTACGTCCTCAGTTTCACCCGACCGATGGCTCATTACGGTGTTCCAGCCAGCATTTTTCGCCATCACAACCGCTTGAATTGTCTCGGTCAATGTGCCAATTTGATTTGGCTTAATTAAAATAGCATTGCCAGCTTTTTCCTCAATTCCACGCTTCAATCGCTCAACATTCGTCACCAGAAGATCATCACCGACCAACTGGGCAAAGTGTCCCAAGTCTGCCGTCATCTTCTCCCAATCTTCCCAGGCTTCTTCGTTTAAGCCATCCTCAATCGAAAGCACCGGCACGCGCCCCAACAGCGCTTTGTACGTGCGAATCATCTCATCAGCCGACAATACGCGGCGCTCAGTCGACAAGTGATATTTGCCATCTTTATACAGCTCACTTGCCGCCACATCCAGCGCAAATCCAAAGTCAACGCCCAATTTATAGCCGGCCTGTTCAATCGCTCTAGTCAACAGCAGAATTGGCTCCATGTTGCCATTTCTGACATGCGGCGCATAACCACCCTCATCACCAACTGTTGTCGGATAGCCCTCGTCTTTCAATATTTTTGCCAACACGTGAAACACCTCAGCACTCATTCGAACTGCATCGGCAAAGGTCGCTGCGCTAGTTGGAATAATCATATATTCCTGAAAATCAGTCGCACCGAGCGCATGCTGGCCACCGTTCATTACGTTAATCATCGGCATCGGCAGGGACATGAACGGACTACCCGCCAAATTGTTCACATATTGATAAAGCTCAACACCACGTGACTTGGCGGCAGCCTTCGCTACAGCCAACGACACCGCTAAAATTGCATTTGCACCCAAGCGTGCCTTATTTGGCGTACCATCCAGAGATTTCATTTTATTGTCAATCGCCGCCTGATCAAACGGGCTCATTCCTTTTAAGGCCTGAGCGATTTCATTATTAACGTTATCAACCGCCCGAAGCACACCTTTGCCGCCAAACGCTAATTCACCATCCCTCAGCTCAACCGCCTCAAATGACCCGGTACTCGCGCCAGAGGGAACAGCCGCCCGCCCAAAAGAACCGTCACTCAGAATTACGTCAGCCTCAACCGTCGGATTACCACGTGAATCTAAAATTTGCCTTGCCTGTATGTTTGTAATTGTTATATCCATAGTTACTAGTTTATCAAAAATAGTAACTATACGTTAATTTGACGCAGCAGAATTATCAATTACTTTAGCTCACGCTGCACTTCCGCGGGCTCTATATTATACCCACCAGACAATTCCATACTGCCACACACAGAACCTGTTACGCGTATCATACCGTTAGACCCCTCAATATCCACGCGACCAGCACATCCGCTCGTCAATTTATCAACTAGCAATTGACCCTCTTCAGTAGCTTCACCTAACGCATCTAGAATAGCAATAGCAGCAGCACGTTCATCGTCTGTTCCATTAAGTGCACGTTCTGCAAGTTCATTCGCTAAAAGCTTAAGATTCGATAATTTTTCCAAGGCTTCTGTTATATACGGACAGCCACTGCATCGCTTCGGAAAATTTATACCAGCCGGATGATGTAAAATGGGGTCGTCTGGGCTATTTAATCTCTCTCTCATAATTGTTATATTATACAATCCTTCTCCATAAAAGTAAATATTTGCCTCAGTCTCTAAAAATATGGTATAATTTCATCACTATCAATCAATGCTGGGAGGTGGATTCGCCGGAGAGTCACGAATCGCCGTTCGTACCACAGAAAGGATTTTTTATGGCAAAGAAAGCCGAGTTGCTGGAAAAAGCAGCAGAACTAAAATTAGCAGTCAGCGAGAAAAACACAATCGCTGAAATCGAAGCAGCAATTGCAGAAGCTGCCGATACAACCAAATCTCACGATAACAAAGACAAAGACGTCGTCGCTGAACGTGAAGCCGTAGTTGCCAAATCTGGCAAGCGTAGTCAAAAAGCCCTAGATGAAGCTGCTGAAAAAGCAGAGAAGGAAGCTCGCAAGGAAGCTGGCGACACCACTCCACAGTCTGACGACGCTGAGGCTCACGTAAAGAAAGGCCCAAAGTCAGTTACTCGTCCACGCTTGGAGCGCCGCGGTAAAAAATACCAGGAAGTCGCAAAAAACATCGAGAAGAACAAATTGTACAGCTTAGACGAGGCCTTGAAGTTGGCTACTGAAACCAGCCCAGTCAAGTTCGACGCTAGTGTTGAAATCCACATCCGCTTAGGTGTCGACCCACGCCAAGCCGACCAAAACATCCGCTCAACCGTAGCATTGCCGCACGGTACAGGTAAGGATGTTCGCGTAGCAGTTTTCGCACCAGAGTCAGAACATGCCGCCGCTAAAAAAGCTGGCGCCGACATTATTGGTGACGAAGAATTCCTAAGCCAATTGGATAAGGAAGAATTGAACTTCGACATTTTGGTCGCAACTCCACAGTACATGCCAAAGCTTGGTAAGTACGCACGATTGCTTGGCCCACGCGGTTTGATGCCAAATCCAAAGTCTGGCACCGTTGCTACTGACGTCGCTAAAGCCGTCTCTGAAGCAAAGGCCGGAAAAGTTGAATATCGCGTTGATAAGCAAGCCATCGTTCACTTATCGATCGGAAAAGTATCATTCGGTACTGAAAAATTGGCAGAAAACGCACGCGCATTCCTAAGCAGCTTAAACTCTCAAAAGCCGTCCAGCTTAAAGGGTGTTTATATTAAGAGTGTTGCAATCGCTACAACTATGGGTCCTGGCATTAAGGTAGAGAACTCTCTGTAATCTTTATATTTCAGGCAGTTAAATTCCGTCGATTCTGGCGGGATTTTTTATGAGGTGGGGTTTGACAAACTCACTGTATAGGTATTGCATTTTTCTGTATTTTATGCTACAATACCAAAGCCCAGTGGGATGTGGATGTTAAAGCTTGAGTCTTCGTGATTCGCTTGCCAGCCCAGCTGGACGCGAACCGAAATGTACTTTAACATCTGTATCCTTCCATTCTAGAATCCCTAGGAGATCCCTATGCTTAGGCGTCGTGGGCTAGCAGCGCTATTTGCGCTGCTAGCTCTGTTATTCGGTTTCTCGGGGGTGGCAGCTGCTGCCCCCGAGAGCACCAATACTGTGGCAGGAGCGCCACAATGCACCCCGCGGTCAATTTCGCCCACAGAAGTCAGTGCGGAGTATGTCCGCACTGTCGATGGATCCAGCGAGTTCAGCGCATATGAGCGCGTTGAGTTCGGTTTCAGCCTCTCCCTTGAGGAGGGGCACTGCGCAGGTGATAGCATCACCTTCACTCCGCCACAGGAACTGGGGAGCAACGGCTCCCCTATTGACCTCACCACCAAGAAAGGTGAGGTCATCGCACGCGCTGTTTATCAGAACGGCAAGGTCAGCGTCACGCTGACCGATGCTGTTGAAAATGCCAGCCACTACGCCTTCGAGGCGTATGGCTGGTGGAGGGTGTCCATGAAGGACACCCTCATCCCGGGGGAAACCCGGGACCTGGTTTGGGAGATCGGCGGAGAAATCCGCCGGAGCCAGATTAATGTAGCCCAGTGCCCAGGCTGCTCGCAGCCTGGGGCAGATCCCTCTAAATGGGGGTGGGTACACTCTAATAACCCGGAAAGGGTAACCGTCACAGTGGTTACCCCCACTGCAACAAGCAGTGGGCAAGGTTTCCTGGTCCGAGATGTGCTAACATCCCCGGGCCAGGAGTTTAGCTGCCCCGCGCCAGCCAGTCAGGCTAGGGTGTATTCCAATGCGGGACCCTGGGGTCAACCCCAGTACACCCGCCACATTCCGGTTACGGTGGTGGAGTGTACCTCCACCACCGTAACCCTCTCGTTGACGCTCAATACGGGCGAAAAAGCCCGTATTGATCTGAGCCTCTCCATAGGTCCGGGTGACCCGGGCCCATGGACCGACAGTGTGACGATTACATCCCAGGAGCGCTCCTGGGAGGCCAGTGCAACAGTGCGTCGTGCTGAAGCAGGAGGTGGCGCAGGCTACCTCCCGAGGCCGACGCCAGCCCCGGAGCCAACACCGTCGACAACTCCGGCACCCACGCCGGAGCCAACACCGTCGACGACTCCAAGTCCATCGACGACCCCGTCGTCACCCACTCCAGGTACGAGTCCTGTTCCGAGTCCGACGCCAGCACCTGAGCCGACACGGCATAAGCTGGCGACTACTGGGGCAAGTGGAGCCGCGGCCGTTAGTGCGGTCGTGCTCCTAAGCCTCGGAGGTCTCGCCCTTTGGGTGCGCCGTCGTCAGACGGCACGCTCGGAGGACTAATCTCTCTCGTCGAGGGGCGTTAGTTTAATCGGCTAGCGCCCCTTGACAGGGGACGCGGAAAACAGATACAGAGAAAGGAGGTTCGCCCGCCCGCTCCACCACGGAGCGGGCTTTCTCTTTAGTTGAACATAGCAATCTATTGATTCTATGTCAATAATATTGTAAAGTAATAGTATGTTGAATTTAGAAGCTGAATATTGGCGAGATAATGCCGCATGCGCAGAGGGCCCCAATGATACAATATTCTTTCAAGACGGGTTGAAGCGTAATTCTAGGGCAGCAGCAGTAGAAGCAGCTAAACAAATATGCGAGAAATGTCCAGTAATACGTGAGTGCCGGGAATATGCCCTAAAAACCCAGAAAAGACCGAATACGGAGTGTGGGGAGGGTTATCTGAGCTGGAGCGCAGGGCAATACGGAGAAGAGGGGGAACGGCAATCCGTAAGGCTTTAGAATCCGTCACTTCAGAAAAAACATCATCATAACCCTTGTTTTTCGTTGTCATTTCTGCTACAATTCTAAGGAACATTACCAAAGACAGTGGCGATTTGTGTAAAAACAGATGTAAAAATGCCACCGAGGGATGAAACTAACAGTTTTATTTGACGTCTTTGGTAGTGCGAGAATCAAAGACGTTTTTTGGTTCTCCATTACCGCACGTTAACAAATTGGCACATAACAAATTAACTCAATCAAAGAAAGGATTTTTATGGCAATTTCACGCGATAAAAAACAAACTTTG
>ERZ772917.1369-NODE-1369-length-14111-cov-26.238546_pt1 | contig 14111 bp, 11 predicted proteins | sample MGYA00511187_ERZ772917 | MGnify/ENA primary metagenome ERZ772917 (study PRJEB29015, sample SAMEA2737925) | human oral metagenome | biome: human oral; feature: human-associated habitat; material: dental | place: China | collected 2012 ... | reverse complement strand
AGGTCGTCCTCCACCTCGCCCGGGCCCTGGAGACGGGCGGACTGGACTCGACCGGACGGCTGCTCGCCGCCGCCCGGGAACGCGGCCTCGACGGCGAGGTGCTGCGCTCACTGGCCTACCGCCTCTACTCCCTGGCGGAGCAGGGAGGCAGGACGGAGTCCGGCGTCCTGTTCAACGCGCTCGGCAGCTCCTGGCCGGAGATCGAGGCGGCCGCCCGCCCCACCACGACAGCCCCCGGCGGCCAGACCGCCATCGACCTCGGCGCCCTCGAGGAGTACTGACATGCCCGCGCCCTCCAACCACGCCCGCGTCGGCGAGGCCATTGTGATCCTGGCCAAGGTGCTCGGCCCCTGGATCACCCAGGTCCTCCAGGGCCGGATCCCGGCGAACACGACGTGGCCGGAGCTCCTGGAGGCCAAGGACGGCTACCCCTCCGGCAGGCGGTACAGCGCGGGCGACCTGCAGTGCCAGCTGCGGATCATCACCGAGCGCGTCGGCGGCCTCGGCTTCCTCTTCAGCGGGATCCTCTCCCGCGGCGAGCAGAACCTGGCCGGGGAGCTGCGCGAGGTCCGCAACACCTGGGCGCACTCCGCCCAGTTCAGCGCCGACGACGCCTACCGCGCCCTGGACACCGCCGAGCGGCTCCTCAAGGCCGTCAGCGCTCCGCAGGCTGCCGCCCGCGTCCGCCAGCTGCGCCTCGACGTCCAGCGCAGCACCTACGAGGCGGCCGCGCGCCGTGACACGCGCGCCGCCGCCGTCGCCATGCCCGGCCTCGGGGAGGACGGGCTCGCCCCCTGGCGCGAGGTGGTCCGCCCCCACAGCGACATCGTGTCCGGGGACTTCGGGCAGGCCGAGTTCGCCGCCGACCTCCACCAGGTCGCCCAGGGCGAGGGCGCTGAGGAGTACGTGTCCCCGACCCGCTTCTACGAGCGCACCTACCTCACCGAGGGTCTCAAGACCCTCCTGCGGATGAGCGCCAGGCGCCTGGGCGGGGATCGCAACGCCCAGGCGGTCATTAACCTGCAGACGACCTTCGGGGGCGGCAAGACCCACTCCATGCTCGCCGCCTGGCACCTGGCGGGCGGCACACCGCTGAGGGAGCTCCCCCAGGAGGTGCAGGACCTCCTTGAGGACCACCCGCTGCCCGACCGCGTCAACCGGGTCGCCGTGGTCGGCAGCGAGATCTCCCCCGGCCAGCCCTCCACCAAGCCCGACGGGACGGTCGTCAGCACCCTGTGGGGCGAGCTCGCCTGGCAGCTCGGCGGCGCCGAGGCGTACGAGACCCTCGACCAGGCCGACCGCACCGGCACCAACCCGGGTCGCGCCCTGCGGACCCTCCTGGCCCGCTACGCCCCCGTCCTCGTCCTCATTGACGAGTGGGTCGCCTACGCGCGGGGCCTGTACCGGCGTGACGACCTCGTCGGGGGGAGCTTCGACACCCAGTTCACCTTCGCCCAGGAGCTCACCGCCGCCGTCCAGGGGACGCCCGGGGCCCTCCTGCTGGTGTCCATACCCGCCTCCGACGTCCGCGACGGCACCATGACCCGGGCCTCCGAGCTGGAGATCGGCGGGGAGGGCGGGCGCGAAGCGCTCCAGCGCCTCCAGCACGTCGTCGCCCGCGTCGCCCACAACTGGAGCCCGGCCACCTCCGGGGAGAGCTTCGAGATCGTCCGCCGCCGGCTCTTCGCGGACCTCGACGCCGAGGCCACCCGCAGGCGCGACGCCACCGTCAAGCACTTTATGACCTACTACAGGCACCAGCGCGGCGAGCTGCCCCGGGAGACCTTCGAGATCGACTACGAGAGGCGCCTGCGCGCCGCCTACCCGATCCACCCCGAGCTCTTCGACAGGCTCTACGGGGACTGGTCCTCCCTGGAGCGCTTCCAGCGCACCCGCGGCGTCCTGCGTCTCATGAGCGCCGTCGTCCACTGCCTGGTCCGGTCCGGCGACGACTCCCCGCTCATTATGCCCGGCTCCGTGCCCCTGGACGACGCCGCGGTCCGCGACGAGATCGCCAGCTACCTGGACGACGCCTGGCGCACTATTATCGAGAAGGACGTCGACGGGGAGAGGGCCACGCCGCTGCAGATCGACCGCGACCGCCCGCTCTTCGGCAGGCGGGCCCTGACCCGCCGTATCGCCCGGGCGCTGTTCCTCGGCTCGGCGGCCACGCTCGACTCCGCCCACAAGGGGATCGAGCGGGAGCAGCTCTTCCTCGGCGTGGCCATGCCGGGTGACACGCTGGGGAACTTCGGCTCCTCGCTCCAGCTCCTCACCGACCGGGCGACCTACATCTACACCGAGGGGAGCCGCAGCTGGTACGACCGGCAGCCGTCGATCAACCGCATGGTCATTGACCGCGCCGACGCCCTCGAGGCGGAGGACGTCGCCCAGGCCGGGGTCGAGGTGCTCCGGGGCCTGGCCGGGACCGCCCCGGAGTTCAGCGCCGTGGACGTCGCCCCCACCTCCACCGGGGACGTGCCCGACTCGCCCAGCACCAGGCTCGTCCTCCTCCACCCGCGGCACACGGTCGGCGGGAGGGCGACTGCCCTGACCGGCCCCGGCACGGAGTTCGCCCGCGAGCTCCTCAGCCAGCGCGCCTCCGCCCCCAGGGTGAACGCGAACGCCCTCGTCCTGCTCGCCCCGGACAAGGAGCGCTGGAACGACGCCGACCACGCCCTGCGCCTCTACCTGGCGTGGTCGGAGATGGCCGGCCCCGACTCCGTGCGCGCGCACGACCTCACCCAGAGCCAGGCGGCGCAGGCCCGCGGCAAGGCGGACGAGGCGCGTGCCGCCGCGGAGCGGGCCGTCTCCGCCGCGTGGCTCTGGGCCCTCTACCCCGTCCAGCCCGACGGCTCCCGCCCCTTCACCATTGAGGGGACGCGCGTGGACGGCTCCGAGCCGCGTGCGGCCGTGCGCGCCGGGACCAGGCTCGGCAAGGAGGACGTCGTCCTCACCTCGGCCACGGCCACGACCGTCGCCCTCCAGCTCAACGGCCCCAACCTGCGGGCGAGGTGGAACGAGGGGAGGATCACCGCCGCCGAGCTGTGGAGCATCTTCACCCGCTACCCCTACATGCCCCGCCTGCGTGACGAGAGGGTCTTCCTCGCCGCGGTGTCGAGCGTCATGGACGACATAGGCTGGGAGACCACCGGGCTCGGGTTCGCCCTGGCCGGCGGGTACGACCCTGAGCGCGGCGACTTCACGGACCTGCGCATCCCCCTGGAGGACGAGACCCCGCAGGTCACCGGGCAGACGGTCCTGGTCTCCCCCGCCCTGGCCCGCGCCCAGCGCAGGCGGGAGGAGGCCGAGCGGGCGCGTCCCCAGGAGCAGACCGGCCGGGACCCGGCGGCGTCCGCTGACGCGGAGGGGCCCCGCACCCCGCGCCCCGGTCCTGGGGGCCGGTCCGCCCGTCCGGGACCGGGGCGGGCCAGCGCGGACGGCACCCGGTTCAGGGGCGCCGCCGAGCTGGACCCGACCGGCGACGTCGCCGCCCAGCTCACCACCCTGGCCGAGGAGATCCTCGTGCACCTCCAGCGCGGGGCGGACAGCCTCGAGATCGCCGTGAGCATTGACGCGACCCGCCGCGGGGGGTTCGACCGGGACACCGTCCGCACCGTCACCGAGAACGCGCGCGTGCTCGGCCTCAAGCCGGGACGGTTCACGGAGGGCTGATGGACCCCATTGCCGTCGTCTCCCACCGGGACGTGCCGCCCGACCCATCGATCGCGGACGCCGTCGGCACCCGCCACGAGCTGCCCACGGCGCTGGCTGACCTGCTCGACAACGCGATCGATGCCGGTGCCAGCCGCGTGCACGTGCGCTTCCTCACCAGCAACGGGACCCTGATCGGCCTGCTCGTGACCGACGACGGGAAGGGCATGGACGAGGCGGTCATCGACGCCGCCATGACCTTCGCCCGCAGGCGCGACTACGGTGAGCGGGACCTCGGCCACTACGGCCTCGGCCTCAAGGCCGCCTCGCTCAGCCAGGCCGACGTCCTGGACGTGCTCAGCCGCGCCGTCGGCGGCGTGCCCGTGGGACGGCGCATTGCGAGGGACCGCCCCACCCGTGTGGAGACGCTCGACCCCCGGCAGGTGGGGGAGTCCCTGGCCGCGCCCCTCTTCCGGATCCCCGGGGCGGCCCCGTCCCACGGCACCGTCGTCCGCTGGCACGGCCTACGCACCGTGCTGACCGCCCCCGACCCGGGCGAGCGCGCACGGTGGCTGAGCGAGTGCATCGAGGAGGTCCGCGCCTACCTGGGGCTCGTCTTCCACAGGATCCTTCAGCGGGCCGATATCAAGGTCAGTATCGACGAGTTCGACCTCGGTACCGGGGAGGCCGGGGCCATGCGGGGGGCGCGGGCCCTGGACCCGCTGGCCCGCGGCGTCACCGGGGTGCGGTCCACTCCGCTCGACGGCGCCGTGAACGGCCGGCCCTTTACGCTGACCGCCGTGGTCCTCACCGAGGACGCGTTCCGTGACCCCGCCGTCCGGGCCTCGGTCCGGGTCTCGACGGCACCGAACGGGCAGGGGCTCTACGTCTACCGCAGGGACCGTCTCCTTCAGATCGGGGGGTGGTGCTCCGTCATGCGCGAGGACCGGGACCACGACCGCCTGCGGATCTCCCTCGACGTCGACGACACGCTGTTGGACGTGGTCCAGGTCAACCCGGAGAAGAGCGGGGTCGTCCTCGACGCGGACATGCGCCGGGCGGTGCACGACGCGGTCAGCGGCAGCGGGCGGGACCCGGGCGTCCTCGGGCGGGCCCGGTCAGCCTCCGCACAGGCCCGCAGGCGCACCAGACGCCCCGTCACCCTGGTGGAGCCCGGCCGGGGCCTGAGCCGTCAGGTGTACGACGCCGTCGCCGACACCGTCGAGTTCGCCGAGGCCGACCCCGTCGACATCCGCTGGCGGCGCCTGCCCGGCACGTCCCTGGTGAGCGTTGACATCGAGCAGCGCACGCTCTGGCTCAACGACGTCTACCGGCCGGTCCTGTCCGGATCCTCCCACCCCGAGGACGCGCCCCTGCTCAAGACCCTGCTCCTGCTCCTGTACTCCCCCCTCCTTAAGAACGCTCACCTGAGTGATCGCAGGAGGCGTGAGATGGCGGCGTGGGACTCCGTGATCAGCGCAGCGCTCGACGAGGAGCTCAGGAACCGCGCGGCCCAGAGAGGACGAACCCATGACTGACCGCACCGGCGGGCACCCGTCCGCCTTCACCCCTGAGACGCTGGCCGCCTACATGGCCTCCAGCGTCCCCAGCGAGCAGCGGATCGGTGACACCCCGCCCTGCGTCCTGGGTATCGACCCGGTCCGCAGGGAGCTGACCCTGCGGACCCCCGCGACCGGCTCGGACGTCGATGTCTCCCCCTACCGGATTATCCATGCGGACCTCTTCGAGGAGCTGGGCGAGGAGACCGTGTGGTTCCGTCTGACCATTGATGCCCGCGGCATTGAGTACGAGGCCTACTCGCTCCTGTGGTCGGTGGCCGACCAGCTGCAGCGGGGCGAGGAGATGGAGCGCGCGCTCCGCGTCGCCCTGGAGAGTTACCACGACCTTCTCGCTCGGGCACCCCGCCTTAGCGAGGACCAGGAGATCGGGTTGTTCGGTGAGCTCATCGCCCTTGAGCGGGCCATCGGAAACCTTGGCGAAACCGCTGCCCTGGCCGCATGGCTCGGACCGCAGTCCGAGGAGCACGACTTTGTCCTGCCCGAGGGGGACGTCGAGGTCAAGACCACGAGGACCGAGCGACGGATCCACGTCATTCACGGCGCCGACCAGCTCACCCCCAAGCCCGGCCGACCCCTCTACCTCATGTCCATCCAGGTCACGCGCGCGGGGGCCTCGGCTGAGGGGCGCACCCTGCCGGAAGCCATCGAAACGCTCCGAGGCCGGCTGCAGAGAGGAAGAACCGCTTTCGATAACAGGCTCGAATCGTTGGGGTGGAGCGACCACAGGGCGGAGAGCCTCTACACGGCGCGATTCCTCCTGCGCAGCGAACCCGCCTTCTACACGGTGGATACCTCATTCCCCGCCATCACCACCGACGGGCTGGCACGGATCCTCGCCCGTCCCGATCTCGTTCGCCTCGTGGACTACCGTATTGACGTCACGACGCTCAGCCCCTGCCGCCCGCTGGCGTCGTTTGTGAACAGTCGCGCTGACGATGCGAGAGAGGACTGACACATGCCAGCAGACGTCTACGGCCGGGCGCTCTACAAAGCCCTGAACGGAATGACCGACGGACCCGAGACACTGCATCCCATTGTCTCCGCCTTCCTCGTCCGGTCCGGGCAGACCATATCCCCGGAGGAGATTCCCGAGCTCGTCCTCGACGCCGATACCAACGCCCCGGAGCGCACCCAGCTCCACATCCGGATCAGCCAGTGGGACGCCGAGAAGGACGTGAGCTGGGCCGAGGGCACGGCTCCCGGGACCAGCGAGCGCCGGAGCCTGGTCCTGGAGCTCCTGGGCCTGAGCGGTGCCGCGGAGAGCATCAACACCGCCTGGCCGCCCGTCCTGGACAGGACGGCCATGATCGTCAACCCGACGTGGGCTCCCTGGTACGACGAGGACCGCCGTCGTGGGCACCACTTCTACTGGGACGACTACCGCAGGGTCCTGGAGCGGAGGCTGAGCCCCGAGGCCGTCGCCTCCATCGACTCGGTCACGACCGACATCGTCTCCCGCCTGGCCGACCCCTCCAGCCGCACCCCCTACCAGTCCAAGGGGCTGGTGGTCGGGCACGTCCAGAGCGGGAAGACCGCCAACTTCACCGGAGTCATTGCCAAGGCCATTGACGCCGGCTACAGGCTGGTCATTGTCCTCACCGGTACGGTCGAGCTCCTGAGGGCCCAGACCCAGCGGCGCCTCGACATGGAGCTCATCGGAACCGAGAACATCCTCGGCGGGATCGACCCGGGTGACCGGGACCTCCTGGGCGACGTCGACTACGCCGGTACGGACGACGTCGACTGGAAGGAAGGGAAGTTCGTCTCCCACGGGGACCTCGCGGCCGCAGGTGTCCCCACCATTAGGCGGCTCACCTGCGCGAAGGTCGACTACAAGCGGCTCAAGGCGGGCCTGGATACGCTTGATCCGCGCTCCGGCAATGAATTGAAATATCCTGAGAAGCCGGTCTGGCACCCTGACAATATCCACAGCACCGACGCCAGGATCGTCGTCGTCAAGAAGAACAAGGACGTGCTCACGAAGCTCGTCGATGATCTTCGACGCATCAGGGCGCCCCTGAGCGAGATCCCTGCGCTCATTATCGACGACGAGGCCGACCAGGCCTCGGTGAACACGATCAACCCGAGAAGGGCGACCGCGGACCGTAAGCGCACGGCGATCAATAAGCTCATCGCTGAGCTCCTCGGACGTCTTGACCGGGCTCAGTACGTCGGCTACACGGCGACCCCCTTCGCCAATGTCTTCGTGTCCCCCGAGGACGCGGAGGACATCTTCCCCCGGGACTTCATCCTCAGTCTCAGCGCCCCCTCCGGGTACCAGGGCGGACGGGCCTACCACGACTTCGAGGAGCTCACCGACCAGGAGAGGAACGACCCGGCTGTGTCCAATGAGCGGGCCTTCGTGCGCGACCTGAGGGCCCCCGACGACGACCCTGACGCTGTCGACGGCGAGCTGCGGGGCGCGCTGGACTCCTTCGTCCTCACCGGGGCCGTCAAGCTCTGGCGGGCCTCGGTCGCCCCAGGGCTGTCCGGGGCCTTCCGGCACCACACAATGCTCGTCCACGAGTCCGTCTCCCAGGCGCAGCACGCGGACCTCGCCAACAGGATCCGCAGGCTGTGGGGCGAGGCGGAGTTCGGCTCGCCCCGGGCCAGCGCCCGCCTGCGCAGGCTGTTCGACAAGGACCTCAAGGTGGTCACGGCCGCCAGGCAGTGGGAGAGCGGTCTGCCAAAGGCCGCGACCTTCGACGAGGTATCGCCCTTTATCGGAGAGGTACTCGACCGAGTTCTCGTGAGCGGCGGCGATCCCGTCGTCGTCGTCAACGGCGACAAGGACCAGCAGTACAACCAGGTCGACTTCCAGCGGGACCGCGTGTGGCGGATCATGGTCGGCGGGGCGAAGCTCAGCCGCGGGTTCACCCTCGAGGGCCTGACCATCACCTATTTCAAGCGGAAGGCGATGCAGGCCGACAGCCTCATGCAGATGGGCCGCTGGTTCGGATACCGGCGCGGGTACCCCGACCTCGTCCGCCTCTTTATGGCGCGCGAGGTCAGGGGACGCGGACGGCAGGTCTACGACCTCTATGAGGCCTTCGGGGCGATCGTGCGGGACGAGGAGGACTTCCGCGCCCAGCTGGAGGTGTTCTCCCAGGTGGAGGAGGACGGGGTCCCGGCGGTGAGACCGATCGACATTCCGCCGCTCGTCTTCCAGCAGCTGCCCTGGCTGCGCCCGACCAGCAGGAACAAGATGTACAACGCCAGGCTCGACTACTCCGGGATCGGCGGACAGCTCCAGGACTTCCCGCGGCAGCCGGAGCGGGGAAACGGTTCTGTCAACACCGAGCACTTCGGCCTCGTGCGTCCCTGGCTCGAAACGGGGCGGTTCGGACCGGTGGAGGACTTCGAGTACTGGGATGACAGAACGGGAAGAACCGGTTCATTCAAGGGCCGGGTCGCGATTGTTACGGCGGACGAGATGCGGCGGGTCCTCCAGGGGTTCCACTGGGTGGAGAAGTTCGACTTCGGGCCGACACTCAGGATGATCGGCCAGGCCGAGGCCGAGAGGAAGCTGGAGGACTGGGCCGTCCTCCTCCCGGAACTGAGCGGCAGCACGGTGAAGACCGTCGACGGCATTGACGTCCCCATGCTGAAGAGGACCCGGCGCGACGGAACGCGCGGGGGCTTCTCCGGGAGCTCCTTCCGTCAGCGCGACGCCATTGAGTCCATTGCGGGACGGCCCGGCGCCCGGGGAGGGGACTCCGCCCGGGCCTACTGCACCGGCAGGAGGGGCGCGATGCTGCTGACGTTCGCCGCGGACACGAGGCCGGGGCAGGAGCGCTCGCCCGGGCTCCTGCCCGGCTCAATGCCCGCCGCCGATACCGCCACCATCTTCTCGCTCGCCCTCCCCTACGGGGCCGCGCCGAAGGGTCGTATCGTCTTCTCGGTGAGACGTCCCGACAAGCGTGACGAGCCCGTCGTCGACGTCGTGTCGATTCCTGAGCCTGAGCGGAGGAAGTCGTGATTACGCGCGAGGAGGCCATGAGGATCGTGGCCGGGCGCTTCGTGCCGAGGGGCATGGTGCTCGACGACGAGGTCCTGGAGGACGATGACTGGTACGGGATCTCCTGGTTCGAGGCCGACCCGTGGGAGCGGGCGACCACTCCGGACGGCGTCCACCATCCGGAGAGGGTCGTGGACGGCGTACCGGGTTCCGTGCTCGTGAGCAAGCACGACGGCTCGGTCAGAGTGGTCTACCCGTCCTTCTTCGAGGAGGAGTTCACGATCTTCTCCGCGATGTACAACGCCGCCCACCCTGAGGAGCACGAGGACCACACCGACCCCCTCCCCGACGACGCCCCACCACCCATCTGCCCCATGGGCTGACCTACCACCGCCCACCCCCAGGCCCCCGCCACCGTCATAGTGCCGGGGCCTCGGTCCCAGGGAGCGCGTCTTTACCGGGGCGCGCTGGCCCCGCCACTGCCACCGGTGCCGGCGTGAGGCAGGCGCCCTATGGGTAACCGGGAGGCCCACGTCGTCCGCGACCTGAGCGGCCCGGTTCCAGCGCCCCCACAGGCTCCCCTGGCAGACTCGGCGTATGACGATGCCTGCCGCAACGCTTCCCGTAGCGCTCCCCGCCAGCCCCGACTGGTCCCACCTGTGGGACGAGGCAGTGGCCCGCCTCGCCCCGGCCTCCCCCGACCCCCACGGCCTGTGGCCCGCCCTGGTGGTCCTGGCCGCCGTCCTGGCCCTGCCGACCCTGCGTCGCTGGGGCCGCACCCTGACCACAATCGTCCACGAGGCCGGACACGCGGGCGTCGGCATCCTCGTGGGCCGGCGCTTCCACGGCTTCGTGGTGGGGCGTGACCTGGGCGGACACGCCGTGACCAGCGGCAAGCCCACCGGCCCGGGCCGGGCCCTGACCTCCTGGGCCGGCTACCCCGCCCCCGCCCTGCTGGGCCTGGGCCTGGTCGCGGCCGCCCTGGCTGGCTGGGGCGGTGCGGTGCTCGGCGTGGCTATCGTGGTCCTGCTCGGCCTGCTGGTCATGTCCCGCTCGCTGCTCACCGGTGTCCTGGTGCTCCTCTCCGGCCTGGCCGCGCTCGCCCTGTGGTGGTGGGGCGCCACCTGGCGCGACGCCGCCGTGGCCGGGCTCGGCCTGGTCCTGCTGCTGGGCGCCTGGGACTCCCTGCGCGACGTCGCCGCCTCCGGGGACCCGAACCAGGACCACGGGACCCTGGCCTCCCTGACCCCACTGCCCGCGGGCTTCTGGCTGTTCACCTGGTTCCTGGCCGACGCCGCCGCGACCGCGGGCGCCGCCTGGCTGGTCTGGCAGGCCCTGGCCCAGGCGTGACGGCGGCCCGGGTGTGGCGGCGGCACCGAGAACCCCCCCCGCCCCTCAACCCCCTCAGGCGGGGTCCTGGCTCAGGCGTGATGGCCCGGGTGTGGCGGCGGTCCGGGTGTGATAGCCCGGGCGCGGCCTCGGGCCAGCGGTTGGAGGCCCAGGCGCCCTGGGCCGGGTGAGGCCTCACGAGTCTGTGGGGCGCTGGGATCCTCACCGGACCTCGTTGGTGGCCGTGAGAAGGGCCGTTCGCCCTGCACTGGCTGTCCTACCCCGCGGGATAGCCCCCATGTGCCGCAAGAACAGCAGATTGGCGCGCTCCAGGGGCTCCAGGTCGGCGGCCGGGGCCCCGCCGCAGGGGTTGCGCCGGGCTAAAAAATAGATATCATTTTGCTAGCCAAGGAGGTTCTCATGTCCACTGCTCCCACCCCCCCTGCCGCTCCCACCGGCCCTGAGGCCCCGGGGCGGGCGCCCGACGCCCTCGCGCACCCCTCCGGCCGCGTCGACATCGCGGAGCAGCCCGCCCGCGCCGCCGGTCCCGCGGCCGCCTTCCTCACCCTCGTCCTCCTGCTGGCGCTCATGGCGGGGGCAGTCGTCCTGTTCGTCAGCGGCGCCGTCGCCGCCGACGCGGGCAGGACCTTGGGGGTGCCCTTGATTATCGGCGGGTCCGTGGGGTTCGTGCTCACGACCCTGCTGCTGGTCACCTCCCTCGTCATCGTCGTCCCCGGCCAGACCAGCGTCCGCCAGTTCTTCGGCCAGTACATCGGTACTGTGCGGCGTACCGGGCTCGTGCTCGTCCCGCCGCTGACCACCGGCAAGAAGGTCTCGGTCAAGGTCCACAACTTCGAGACCAGCGAGCTCAAGGTCAACGACCTGGACGGCAACCCCGTCAATATCGCCGCCATCGTCGTGTGGCAGGTGGCCGACACCGCCCGCGCCGTCTTCGCCGTCGAGGCCTACGAGGAGTTCATCAAGACCCAGGCCGAGTCCGCGCTGCGCCACGTGGCCACCATCCACCCCTACGACGAGCCCGGCCCGGGCGAGACCTCCCTGCGCGGGGGCACCGACCTCGTCTCGGCCGAGCTGGCCGCCGAGGTCGCCGCCCGCGTCGCACTGGCCGGCCTGGAGATCGTCGAGGTGCGCATCTCCTCGCTCGCCTACGCCCCCGAGATCGCCCAGGCCATGCTCCAGCGCCAGCAGGCCGGCGCCGTCATCGCCGCCCGCGAGCAGATCGTCGAGGGCGCCGTCACCATGGTCGACCAGGCCCTCAAGCGCCTGGAGACCGACGACATCGTCACCATGGACGACGAGCGCCGCGCCCAGATGGTCTCCAACCTCCTGGTGGTGCTGTGCTCCGACCAGCGCACCCAGCCCGTGGTCAACACCGGCTCCCTGTACGCGTGAGGCCCTGCGACGTGGACGCGCCGCCCCACGAGCCGGGTCCATCGGCTCCCCGTGCTCACAAGGCCCCGGCGCACGTGAGGAACGCCGATGGCGGATAGTCGGCGCAAGCAGGTCCTGCTGAGGCTGGACCCCGCCGTCCACGCGGCCATCGCCAAGTGGGCGGCGGACGACCTGCGCTCGGTCAACGCCCAGATCGAGATCATCCTGCGCCGCGCGCTCGACGACGCCGGACGCGGCGTCAGGGCCGCCCCCCTGCGCGGGCGCGGGCGGCCGCGCAAGGACTCCGGGGAGCCGCGCGAGGAGGAGTGACGACGGCGCTCATAACCCCGCGAACGGGCCGCGAGATCGTCGGGTAACCGCCGAGATCGTCACTCAACCCGCGAGCACGTACCCCTGGCAGACGTGCTCGCGGGTTGAGTGACGATCTCGCGGGTTGAGTGACGTGCTCGTGAACCGGACGCCGCCCGGACTCACCTGCGCGTGGCGGTGATGTAGATGTTGATGAGGATCATGGCGGCGACCACGGAGAAGATCCAGCGGATCAGACCGAGGCTGATCGTGACGGCGACGCCGATCAGGCCCGCGAGCCAGGCGCCGAGGACCGCCCCGACGGCGCCCAGGACGATGGTCCACAGGATCGAGATCCGCTGGTCCCCCTTGAGGAAGAGGCGGGCGAGGGCGCCGACGACGGCGCCGACGACGACCATTGCAATGAGCTGATCGAGCATGGGTGCGCTCCTTCGAGGTGCGGTGGTGCGATGGTGCGGTGGCGGGGTGCTCCGCGCCGCGGCGCCGCCCGTCGGGCCCGGCGATCGCGCCCCCGCAGGGTACCAGGGTTCAGGTGTAGCGCCGTCGGGCCAGAAAACTCCCGATCAGCCAGCCGGCCATGAGGATCGCGAAGGCCCACAGGAAGGACAGATCGGCCAGGCCGAAGGCCTGGAAGAGTCCGACGATCAGGAGGATCGGGGTCCCGATGACGAATCCGAGGGCGAGGGACTCGACCATGACCTTGCGGGCGAGCTCGTCGACCTCCTGGAAGAACTGCCCGACCGCGCGCACCATGAGCACGACTGACGGGAGCACTAGGAGCGCGCACGCCATGTTCCACGGCGGGGCGACGGCGCGCCCGGCGGACAGGGCGACGGGAAGCAGGACGCAGTAGGCCGCCATTGCCACGGAGAATCGGATGAGGTAGCGGCGGGTGGAGGGCTCCATATCCAGATCCTATCCATCGGTTATCGGTTCCACGGGCGCCCCTTCACGCCAGCGCTGCGAGCAGCAGCGGGAGCCCGAGCCCGAGCAGGTCGAGCAGCCAGTGCCCGACGGCCAGCGGCATCACCCGCCTGCGCCACAGGAACAGCCCGGCGAACACGAGCCCGGCCAGGAAGGTGCGCACGATGCCGAAGACCATCGCCCGGGGATCAAAGGGGGCGAAGGCGATGTGCTGGACGGCGAAGAAGGCGGAGGCGGCGATCACGGCCCTGGCCTGCCCCAGGACCCCGGCCAGGCGGGGCTGGAGGTAGCCGCGGTAGAGCGCCTCCTCGGCCAGCCCGATGGTCACCGGCATGATCGTGACGCCGACCAGGGCGATCCACAGGGGCACCGACTGGTACGCCGCCGTCGGCATCGGCCCCCGATAGGCGACCAGGCCGGCGATGAAGGAGGCGGGGAACCAGGCGAGCACGACGATGAGCCCGCAGAGCAGGCCCCAGGCGATGTCGCCTCCCCGCACGGGCCGCAGCAGGTCGGCCAGTCCTCTTCCCTCGGCGCGCAGGAGGCGGTGGACCAGGAGGAGCGTGACGACGTCGACCGGGATGATGAGAACGTTCATCCACAGCAGCGGGCGGCCCGCCGCCGCGAGCGCGACACCGAGGACGATGAGGAGGCCGGGGCGCGCACACATGGCCGGGGCGAGCCGGGACCAGGGTGTGGATGCGACGGGGGTCGCGGCGTCGACGAGGGGCGCCCGGACGGAGGCTGCGGATACTGGATCAGGGGAGTTGCTCATGCGCAAAATGTATAGTGTCCTTGACATAGGTGTCAAGAGTCCTTCACATCTCGGATCGGCGTCCACGACCCCGGGCCGGGGTCTTGCGGGCACCGACGCCCCGCGCCCGGCGCCGCGCCGGTCGGCCCTCAGCGGGCGGAGCGCCGGCGCGTCAGGGCCTGCGGCCGGG
>ERZ772917.1368-NODE-1368-length-14123-cov-8.478746_pt1 | contig 14123 bp, 12 predicted proteins | sample MGYA00511187_ERZ772917 | MGnify/ENA primary metagenome ERZ772917 (study PRJEB29015, sample SAMEA2737925) | human oral metagenome | biome: human oral; feature: human-associated habitat; material: dental | place: China | collected 2012 ... | reverse complement strand
CGACCGTGGTGCTGCCGGTGTGGTGGTGGGCGCGCTCGCGGCTGCGGCGCGCCGGTGTGCCCGACCGCTCCAGCCTGCCCCGGGCGGTGCTCGTCGTCGGCTCCTGGCTGGTGCTCGCCCACGCCCTGGGCGCCTGCGCCGCGGCGTGTGAGAGCCGCGCCGCTCCGGCCGGCGTCTCCTCCGCCCCGGCCGAAGAGCCCCGGGCCGACTCGATCCGGGCAGGGTGGTCCGGGTGAGCGGCTCCGCGCGTCACGCCCTGAGCCCCGACCAGGTCTGGGCGCTGACCCTGGGGCTGCTGGCGGTCCACCAGACCGAGGAGGTCGTCTACCCGATCGAGGCCTGGCTCGAGCGCGTCGGCTCGACGGGGTGGCCCCGCCTGGACGCCCACCTCCGGGGCCCCTCGGGCACGGGCAACCCGCTGGCCGACGCGCGCGCCTCCCGGCGCCTGATCGTCGTCGGGGCTCAGGTGCTCGGCGCAGGCGCCCTGTGGGCCTGCGCCCGCCGCTCCGAGCGGGCCACCCGGGTGCTCGCCACCGGGCTGTGCCTGGGAGGGGCCGCGGCATTCGCCATGCACATCGCCGTCTCGGTGCGCACCCGCTCGGTCATGCCGGGGCTGGCCACCTCCCTGCTGCCCGGCCTGCCCGGGGCCGCCCTGACCCTGCGCGCCATCTGGGCGTGAGTGCGGGGCCTGCTGCCGGTCAGGACGGGGCCGCCGCCCGTCACGGCCCCGGGGACGGTCCGGCCCGGGGCGGGGCGCCTCAAGGGGCGGCGGGCCGCGCATTATGCTGGGCGCGTGACCATCCCCCCCAGCGCCGCCGACCCCGAGGCGCGCGAGGACGGACCCGCCGGCCCGGTCCTCGTCGTCGACTTCGGCGCCCAGTACGCCCAGCTCATCGCCCGCCGCGTGCGCGAGGCCTCCGTCTACTCCGAGATCGTGCCGCACACCATGCCCGTGGCGGACATGCTCGCCAGGGGGCCGTCCGCGATCATCCTGTCCGGGGGGCCGTCGTCGGTCTACGCCGAGGGCGCGCCCGGCATCGACCCGGCCCTGTTCGAGGCGGGTGTGCCGGTGCTGGGCATCTGCTACGGCTTCCAGATCATGGCGCAGACCCTGGGCGGCGCCGTGGGGCGCACCGGCACCCGCGAGTACGGGCGCACCCGGGCCGAGGCCAGCCCCGACTCCTGCCTGTTCGCCGGCGCCCCGGCCGAGCAGACCGTGTGGATGAGCCACGGCGACGCCGTCCAGGCCGCCCCGTCGGGCTTCGCCGTCACCGCCTCGACGGCCCAGACGCCGGTGGCGGCCTTCGAGGACCGCTCGCGTCGCCTGTTCGGCCTGCAGTGGCACCCCGAGGTCCTCCACACCGAGCAGGGCCAGCGCTCCCTGGAGAACTTCCTGCACGTGGGCGCCGGCATCCCGGCGACCTGGACGGCGGGCAGCATCATTGACGAGCAGGTGGCCGCCATCCGCGAGCGGGTCGGGGACGCCCACGTCATCTGCGGCCTGAGCGGGGGCGTGGACTCCTCCGTGGCCGCGGCCCTGGTCCACCGGGCCGTCGGCGACCGGCTGACCTGCATCTTTGTGGACCACGGGCTGCTGCGCGCGGGCGAGCGGGCCCAGGTCGAGCACGACTACGCCGAGGGCATGGGCATCCGCGTCATCACCGTCGACGAGTCCGAGCGGTTCCTGGCGGCGCTGGCGGGCGTGACCGACCCGGAGGCCAAGCGCAAGATCATCGGCCGGGAGTTCATCCGCTCCTTCGAGGCCGCACAGCGGCGCGTCGTCGAGGAGGTGGGGGAGGCCGGCGGCCAGATCCGCTTCCTGGTCCAGGGCACCCTGTACCCCGACGTCGTCGAGTCCGGCGGCGGCGAGGGCGCCGCCAATATCAAGAGCCACCACAATGTGGGCGGGCTGCCGGACGACCTGGACTTCTCCCTCATCGAGCCGCTGCGCACCCTGTTCAAGGACGAGGTGCGCGCCATCGGACGCGAGCTGGGGGTGCCCGAGAAGATCGTGGCGCGTCAGCCCTTCCCCGGGCCGGGCCTGGGCATCCGGGTCATCGGGGAGGTGACGGCCGAGAACCTGCGCGTCCTGCGGGCGGCCGACGCGATCGCGCGCGAGGAGCTCGCCGCCGCCGGGCTCGACGGCGAGATCTGGCAGTGCCCGGTGGTGCTGCTGGCCGGGGTGCGGAGCGTGGGCGTGCAGGGCGACGGGCGCACCTACGGGCACCCGGTCGTGCTGCGGCCGGTCAGCAGCGAGGACGCCATGACGGCGGACTGGACGCGCCTGCCCTACGACGTCCTCGCCCGCATCTCCACGCGCATCACCAACTCCGTGCCCGAGGTCAACCGGGTGGTGCTCGACTGCACCTCCAAGCCCCCGGGCACCATCGAGTGGGAGTGAGCGAGGTGAGCAGCCGGGCCGGCCGCCGTCGGCCCGGGCCGCCGCGGCGCGAGGGGCCCGGGACCTGAGCGGAGGAGGAGCACATGAGTCGCATGAGGAACATGCTCGACTACGCCCGGAGCCGGCTGGAGCGCTTCGACGAGCGCGGCTTCTGCACCGTTGACAGCCTCATCCTGTCCTGGGTGGCCTACACGCGCCTGCCGGCAGGCGACTCGGACCTCGCCCCGGCCCGCGGCTGGGAGGGGGTGCGCCTGGCGGACCTGCACCGCGCCGAGCACTTCGACGCCTACTACGCCGGCATGTGGAGCGAGGAGGCCGGCCTGGCCCTCCTCGCCGCCGTGGCCGCCAGCCCCCGGTTCCGGGACGTGCGGGTCGTGGGTTACGCGGATATCACCGACCCCCGGGCCGAGAAGCAGTTCGCGGCCATGACGCTCCGGCTCGCCGAGGACCTGTCCTACGTCGCCTTCCGGGGCACGGACGCCTCCCTCGTGGGCTGGAAGGAGGACTTCAACCTCGCCTACCGCTGCCCCGTGCCCTCCCAGACCGAGGCTGCGCGCTACCTCGGCGCCGTCGCCGCACGGGTCGACGGCGACCTGCTCGTCGGCGGGCACTCCAAGGGCGGCAACCTCGCCGTCTACGCGGCGGCGAGGGCCCCGGGGGACGTGGGAGACCGCGTGAGGCGGATCTTCTCCCACGACGGGCCCGGGTTCCTCGCGGAGTTCCTCGCCACCGAGGACTACCGCAGGGTGGGGCCCAGGGTCGACAAGACGATTCCCCAGTCCTCGGTGGTCGGGATGCTGCTGGAGCAGCAGGAGAGCTACCGGGTGGTGCGCAGCAGCCGCGCCATGATCTGGCAGCACGACCCGTTCTCCTGGGTGGTGGAGGACTGCGACCTGGTGTCCCTCGACGGCCTGGCGCCGGACGCCCGCTACCTCAACCGCACCATCAGCGCCTGGCTCAGCGGCCTCACGGCCGAGCAGCGCGGGCGCTTCATCGACACCCTCTACTCGGTGATCGACCTCGGGGACGTGACGACAACTCGCGAGCTGCGGGCCGACTGGCGCCACAGCATACCGGTGCGCGCCCGCGCCTTCGCGAGCCTCGACGCCGAGACGCGGTCCTTCGTCACCCAGACCCTGACGGCGCTGGTGCCGCTCGGGGTGCGAGTCGTCCCGGGACTGCTCGTCGAGGACCTCCAGCAGGCGCGGCCGAAGACGCCGGCGGCCGTCGAGGGGCGCGAGTGAGCGTGACCGATTCGAGGTCGGGGCATGGCCGGGCCCGGCCGCTGTCGTGAAATCCTTAGGCAATTTGTTTTCGGCTGCCGTGCCAATATGCGTTCTCCGATTTTTCAGAAGGCCTTCCGGGCGCTTCTGAGAACGGCGGCCCGGGCGCACCTCGGGGATGGATCGGCTACGACGCCGTAGGTGACACAGCGTGATGGGCGGTACTTTCTCGACTCCATGTCATCTGCGTGAGGTCAACCGCTGATTTATCACGTGTACCGGCGGCCTATTTTTGTCTATATTGTGGCTCGTCGGCCGGGCGCGGCCTCTCACGTCCGCATTCCCCTGCCCGCGGGCGGCCGTATCGGGGCCGCTGTCAACGGACGGCTGACAGGCAGCAGCACCCGGGAAGTCCGGGAACCACTCAGCAAGTCTCCGGCTCCTAGGCCGGGGAACGACTCGAGGAAGAGAGAATGGACAGATGAGTACGGACCGCAACTACTTCGACCTGTCGGGCCAGGTGGCCCTCGTGACCGGCTGCTCCTCGGGCATCGGCGTCCAGATGGCCAAGGCCCTTGCCAGCGCCGGCGCCAACGTCGTCGGGGCGGCCCGCCGCCTTGAGCGCGTCGAGGCCGTGACCAGGGAGATCGCCGAGGAGTTCGGGGTGAAGACCCTGGCCCTGCGCTGCGACGTGCGGGACACAGCCAGCGTCGAGGGCGTCGTCGACGCCGTCCTGAAGGAATTCGGCCGCCTCGACATCGTCATCAACAACGCCGGGACCGGCAGCTTCGGCCCTGCCGAGGACCTGACCGACGAGCAGTTCGACACCGAGGTCGACATCGACCTGTACGGGATCTTCCGCGTCTCCCGCGCCGCCGCGAAGAAGGCCATGATCCCGGCCGGCTACGGGCGCATTATCAACGTCGCCTCCATGTACGGGCTGGTCGGCTCGAACGTGGCGGGCATGGCCGCCTACCACGCGGCCAAGGGCGGCGCCGTCAACATCACGCGCGCCCTGGGCGCTGAGTGGGCCAAGTACGGCATCACCGTCAACGCCCTGTGCCCCGGCTACTTCTACTCCGAGCTGACCACCGACGTCCTGGACGACGAGGACACCGGCTCGGCCTTCCGCGCCATGATTCCCCTGGACCGCTTCGGCAAGGAGGGCGAGCTCGACACGGCCATCCTGTTCCTGGCGTCGAAGGCCTCCGGCTACGTCGTCGGCGCCCCGATCCTCGTCGACGGCGGCTACAGCGCCATCTGAGCCATCTGAGGAGCCCGGCCTCGCGCCGCAGGAGCGCCCTCCCGCGGCGCGAGGGCGCATGGCTGCAAGCTGGCCGCGGGTCGGAAGGCGGAACAGGAGGGGCGCCGACACCGGCGTGCTGAGCCGGAGCGTGCGGCGGCTCGTCACGAGTGGCGCTTTCGGCATGTCCAAGGAGGAGATATTCCAGCGCGGCTACGTCCGTGTCGTCGCTCCGAGTGACTTTTCAAGCCCGACGTACGCGGCGAAAACGACTCCGTATGAGAGGCTTCCCTCCATTACATTTGTGTCCCCGGGTCGGAGACACCGGATACGGGGGGCGCCGGCACAGTCATGCAGGGCGTGAATTAGAGCGCGTCGGGAAATCCGTGCTCGGCGTGGTAGAGGCGGGAGCGTCCGCGGAGTCTGTCCCGGTGGTTTCGACGGGGGAGGCGGGCTCGATGGGCTCACCCGGTGCCGGCTCCGCTCCAACCATATCCGATCGTCTGCGCGAGCTTGCGGGCCTGCATGCTGAGGGCATCCTGGATGACGCCGAGTTCGCTGCCGCAAAGGCGAAGCTGTTGGAGAGCCTCTGACGATATTTCTGGAGAGTCTCCTCAAGATGCTGAGATAACGTGTTCGGCCTTGGCGGCGAGGGCGGGCAGCGGGTGCTGGATTATCGTGATGGCGCGCCCGGCGAGCGCCTCGGAGCAATCTCGGTGCGGAAGTGAACCGATCTCGGCGGGAGGGAGGGGAGGGGGTGTCCGAGGAGTGGGACGCCGCGGTGCGGGTCTTGACAACCGCCACCGGTCTGCCGGATAGGATTCGCCTCGAACGCGCCGCCGGCACCGGGCCGGGGTGCTACGCAGTCGAAGGGCACATTATGACGAGCACGGGTCGAGGCGCCGCAGCGCTCCCCCTCGTCGTGCGCGCCGAGCGCGCCGCTGTGTCCTCCGCACCCCTCCACGCCATGAGCCCGCAGGCCGTGGCGTGTTGTCGCCGCTGCATGCCCTAGGGCGTTCGCGCCTCTGGCAGCCCCCGCATGACCGCGCCCGGTGCTTGCACACCGGGCCCGCGGCCGGAGCGGCTAGCAGACCACCCGCGCGGACGTCCCCACCCCTGCCAGGGCCGTGAGCGCGCACCCCCGCCCGCGGCTGCCGAACCGGGACCGAAGGAACCCCTGTGACTGCTGCTGCCGCCGCACCTGCTGCAACACCTACCGCAACCGCCCCCGCCACTTCCACCACGACCCGCGACTCCGCCGAGGCCCGCGGCGTCCGCTCCGCACGACGCCGCGCCGCCGCCCGTTTCGTCGCACGACGCCTCCTCCAGGGCGCCTTCGTCGTCTGGGTCGCCGTCACCGTCACCTTCATCGGCCTGCACCTGGCGCCCGGCGACATGGTCGACACCCTCCTGGGGCAGGACCGCAACGACGCCGAGCTGCGCGCCAAGGTCATCGCCGAGTGGGGCCTGGACCGGCCTGTCGTCCTGCAGTACCTCGGCTACCTGGCCGGCCTCCTGCACGGCGACTTCGGCACCAGCTACGTCCAGCACAAGCCGGTCCTCGACATCTTCACCTCGCAGATCGGCGCCACACTCCAGCTCGCCGGGGCCGCGCTCCTGATCGCCGTCGTCGTGGCGCTGGGCCTGTCCCTGTGGCTGGCCGGCAGGCGCGGGGCCGTCCGCTCCCTCGTCGGCGGCGCCGAGCTGACGGTCCTGTCGGTGCCCAGCTTCTGGCTCGGTCTCATCCTCCTGACCGTCTTCTCCTTCCAGCTGCGCTGGTTCCCCGTCCTGGGCGACGACGGCCCGCGCGCCCTCGTCCTGCCGGCCCTGGCCATCGGCATCCCTCAGGGCGCCTACCTCACCCAGGTGCTCCGGGAGGACCTCGACGGTGAGCTCGTCCGACCCTACGTCCTGACCGCCCGCTCCCGGGGCGCCTCGATCGGCCGTGCCAAGCGTGTGCACGCCCTGCGCCACGCCGCCCTGCCAGCCGTGACCATCGGGGGCCTGCTGGTGGGCGGGCTCCTGGGCGGCGCCGCCATCACCGAGACGGTCTTCGGCCGCCCCGGCCTCGGACGCATCGCCGTGAAGGCCGTCGAGAGCCAGGACATGCCGATCGTCCTCGGCGTCGCCTTCTTCGCCAGCGCCGTGTTCGTCATCGCCTCCACACTCGTCGACTTCGCAGCCCTCGCGCTCGACCCGCGGCTGCGCCAGGCCCGTTCCTGAGCCGGTCGCGCCCCGCTCAGGAACCTCTCATCTTTCAGGAGCCCTCATGACCGCCACGAACCAGCCAGCCTCCTTCCTCGTCTCCATTGAGATCACCGGCACCCGCCTGGGCGCCGTCGCCGGCCGCCTGGCCCGAGCGAGACGGAGCCTTCGCCGCCCCCGGACCGCCACCGTCGTCGCCGCCCTGGTCTTCGGCGCCGTTGCCCTGGCAGCCGTCGCCCCGGACCTGTTCACCCGTGTCGACCCGCTGACCACCGACCCCCTCAGCCTCAACCGGGGCCCCTCCGCCGAGCACCTACTGGGCACCGACTACCTCGGACGGGACCTGCTGGCCCGGATCGTCCACGGCGCCCGCTACTCCCTGACCATAGGCGTCACCGCGACCGCCGTCGCCGTCGCCCTCGGCCTGGTCATCGGCCTGCTGGCGGGGATCTCCCCGCGCTGGCTCGACACAGTGCTGGCCCGGTTCATCGACGTCCTCGCCTCCTTCCCGGCCATCCTCCTGGCGCTGGTCGTCATCGGCATCACCGGCACCGGCATCGTCAACCTCGCCGTCACCCTGGGCGTCGCCACGATCCCCACCTACGCCCGGGTGGTGCGCGCCCAGACCCAGCAGGTCATCCGCTCCGACTACGTCGCCCAGGCCCGCACCTTCGGGCTGACGCCCGGCCGGCTCGTCGCGCGCCACGTCCTGCCCAACGCCCTCGGCGTCATCCCCGTCGTCGCGACCATCGAGCTGGGCGGGGCGATCATCGGGGCCGCCTCCCTGTCTTTCCTCGGGCTCGGCCCCCAGCCGCCGACCCCCGAGTGGGGCGCCATCCTGGCCGACTCGCGCGACTTCCTCGTGATCGCCCCGTGGACCGGGATCCTGCCCGGGCTCGTGCTCACCGCCACCGTCATCAGTGCCAACGTCCTGGGCCGCGCCATCAAGCGCGGCTACGAGAGGAGGAGCGCATGAGCGCCCCGACCACCGCGCCCGCCGACCCGACCGCGCAGCCGGAGTCGCAGCCCGCGACGCAGGATCCCGCCCGCACGCTCATCGACGTGAGGGGCCTGTCGGTCGCCTTCCGCCGCCCCGGCGCCCGGGGAGACGACGTGGACGACGGCGCCGTGCGGGCCGTGCACGGCCTGGACCTGACCGTCGCCCCCGGCGAGGCCGTCGGCATAGTCGGCGAGTCGGGGTCCGGCAAGTCCGTCACCGCCCGCACGCTCATCGGCCTGACCGGAGGCGACCCCACGATCGCCGCCGACCGCCTGGAGGTCGCCGGGCAGGACGCCACCGGCCTCACCGACGCCCAGTGGCGCGCCATTCGCGGACGCCGCATCGGGTTCATCCTCCAGGACGCCCTGACCTCGCTCGACCCGCTGCGCACCGTCGGCAGGGAGATCGCCGAGGCCCTGCGCCTGTCCGATGTCGTCAACGCCGAGCGCGAGGCCGCCGGCGAGAGCCGCCTGACCGGCCGCGCCCTGGCCGCCGCCGAGCGCGAGCGCGCCATCGCCCTGCTGGAGGAGGTGGGAGTGCCCGAGGCCGACCTGCGGGTCGACCAGTACCCCCACGAGCTCTCCGGCGGCCTGCGCCAGCGCGCCCTCATCGCCTCGGCGATCGCCGGGCAACCCGACCTCATCATCGCCGACGAGCCCACCACAGCCCTCGACGTCACCGTCCAGGCCCAGGTCCTCGACGTCCTGGCGGCCCGCCGCGCCACGGGCTCCGCCCTGCTGCTCATCAGCCACGACCTGGCCGTCGTCGGCCAGGTGTGCGACCGGATCCTGGTGATGAAGGACGGCGAGGTCGTCGAGTCCGGACCCTCCCGGGACGTCCTGCTGGCGCCCCAGCACCCCTACACCCGCCGCCTGCTCGCCGCCGTGCCCTCGGCCGACTCCCGCGGACGGCTCCTGGCCTCCTCCCGGCCCGCCCCACGGCGCACCGCCCCCGGTCCCGACGCCGCCGACAACGCGGCGCCCCTGCTGGTCGCCCGCGGCCTGGTCAAGGACTTCCCGGGGCCCGGCGGGACGGTGCGCCGCGCCGTCGGCGGCGTCGACGTCGAGGTCCGCCCCGGCCAGACCCTCGGCGTCGTCGGCGAGTCCGGCTCCGGGAAGTCCACCCTGGCCCGCCTGCTCATCGCGCTGGCCGAGCCCGACGGCGGAACCATCAGCCTGGATGGCGAGACCTGGTCCCCGCTGCCCGACCGCCGTCGGCGCTCCCGCCGCCACCGCATCCAGATCATCAGCCAGGACCCGATCTCCTCCTTCGACCCGCGCTACAGCGTGCGGGAGGTCATCGCCGAGCCGCTGCGCTCCCCGGCGGCGGGCGGCCGCCGCTCCGGCCGCGCCCGGGTGGAGGAACGGGTGCGCGAGGTCGCCCGGCTGGTGGACCTGCCCCTGGGCCGCCTGGGGGCGAGCCCGCTCGCCCTGTCCGGAGGCCAGCGCCAGCGCGTCGCCATCGCCCGCGCCCTGGTCACCGAGCCCGACATCCTCATCGCCGACGAGCCGGTCTCCGCCCTCGACGTGTCCATCCAGGCCCAGATCCTCGACCTGCTGGTCGAGGTCCGCGCCCGCACCGGCGCCGCCGTCGTCTTCATCAGCCACGACCTGGGCGTGGTCCACCACCTCGCCGACGACGTGCTGGTGATGAAGGACGGGGAGGTCGTCGAGTCCGGGGACGTCGACGCCGTCTTCACCCGGCCCGCCCACCCCTACACGCGCCGCCTGCTCGCCGCTCTGCCGGTCCTGCCCGCGGCCGAGGCCGCCTGAGACGGGGACGCGATGAACGCCGCTCTCGCCACCGCCCCCACCGGGGCCGCCCCGCCCACCCCGGTGACCGTCCGGGTCGCCGCGCCGGAGGACTACGACGCCGTCCGCGCCCTGCTGCTGCGCGCCTACGAGTCCCGCTTCTGGATCACCTCCTCCTACCGGGAGAGCCTGCTCGACATCGAGGGCCACGTGGCCGACCACGGCCCCGACGGGCCGCGCGGCGAGGACCTCGTCCTCGCGGTCGACGACGCCGGCGACGCGGGCGGCCACAGGATCCTCGGCGCCGTCTTCGTGCCTCGTGACACCCAGACCGGCCCCGACGGCGCGGTCGAGCAGTCCTTCGGCCGCCTCGGCGTGGCCCCGGAGGCCGCCGGGCGCGGCATCGCCCGCGTCCTGGTGGAGCACATCGAGGCTCTGGCCCGAGGCCGCGGGGCGAGCCGCATCGCCATCCACTCCGGCCCGCAGATGCACGGCGCCCACCGCATGTACGAGCACCTGGGATACCTGCGCCGCCCCGAGCGGGAGGACCTCGTGGTCGACTCCGGGCAGCGCCTGCTCGTCTACACCCGGGAGCTCGGCGAGCCCGAGGCGATGCCCCGGGCCTCGGGGCCGCCCGCGCGGCCCGACGATCCCCGAACCGACCCCGCGCTCCGCGCCCCGGACCCCAGGAGAATCCCATGATCAACCGCCGCCTCTTCCTCGCCGGCCTGACGGCCTCCGCCGCTGCCGCCGCCACGGGCCTGGCCGCCTGCTCCAGCGGCTCCAGCGGCGAGCCCGTCAACGGCGGCACCCTGCGCTTCGGCTTCGAGACCGAGCCGGCCACCCTCAACCCGCAGCTCTCCAGCCAGGACACCGTCACCCCGCTGCTGCGAAACGCCTTCGACTCCTACCTCTACCGGGACGCCGACGGCGTCTACCACCCCTGGCTCGCCGAGTCCTACGAGCTCAGCCAGGACGGGCTGACCCTCACCCTGGTCCTCAGGGAGGGCGTCACCTTCTCCGACGGTGAGGCGCTGACCGCCGACGCGGTCGTGAAGAACTTCGAGAAGTTCACCCAGAAGGACTACACGGCCACCAACCGGGTGGGGCGGGCCAGCCTCGCGTCCTGGAAGGCCTCCGACGAGCGGACCGTCGTCTTCACCCTGTCCCAGCCCGACAACCTCTTCCTGGCCTACCTGTCCTCCGTGGGCGCCACCCCGCTGAGCCCGGCGGCCCTGAGCTCGGGAGACCTCAAGGCGGGCGGGCCCGGCATCGCCGGCATCGGGCCCTTCACCATCACCGACTACCAGCAGGGGTCGTCCCTGACCTTCACCAGGCGCGAGGACTACGCCTGGGCACCCGAGGACCTCACCGGTCGGCAGGGCGCCGCCTACCTCGACGCCGTCGAGGTCTCCTTCCTGCCGGAGGCCTCGACCCGGGTCGGCTCCCTCCAGTCCGGCCAGGTCGACATCATCTACGGGGTCCCCGCGCAGAACGTCGCGGCTCTTGACGGAGTCGGCGGCTTCTCCTACGAGGAGGTCCTCAACTCGGGCACCCCCTACTCCCTGTACCTCAACATCTCCAAGTCCCCCCTCGACGACGTCCGGGTGCGCCGGGCCTTCCAGCAGGCCGTCGACCTCGACACCCTCGTCGACTCGGTCTACTACTCCACCGCCAAGCGGGCCTGGTCGGCAATCTCCCCGGTCTCCTCCTTCTACGACTCCTCCCTGGAGGGCACCTCGATCGCCTTCGACGTCGACGCCGCGAACGCCCTGCTGGATGAGGCGGGCTGGACGGGCCGGGACTCCGAGGGCTACCGCACCAAGGACGGCAAGCGCCTCACGGTGCGCCTGGTCTCCGGTGCCATCTACGTGCGCGACGCCCGCGACACCCTCAACCTGGCCATCGCCGACGAGATGAAGAAGAACGTGGGCATCGAGTACGTCTTCGAGCCGGTCGACGAGGGCACCGAGACGGAGCGGGCCGAGGCCAACGACTACGAGGTCTTCGACAACACCTACAACGCCCCGGACGTGGCCACCGCCCTGGACCTGCTGTACAACTCCGACCCCGCCAAGGGCACGATCGCCCGCGGCCGCTACCACGACGCCAAGGTCGACAAGTGGCTGAACACGGCCCGTGCCGAGACCGACCAGGAGGCCCGCAAGGCCACCTACGCCGAGTTCCAGGGCTACGTCGTGGGGGACCAGGCCTACCTGCTGCCCCTGTACGTGCCCCGCAACTCCCTGGCCTACTCCGACAAGGTCCACGGCACGCTCGTCGACCCGGGAGCCGGCAGCGTCTTCAGCGCCTACAACATCTGGCTCGCCGCCTGAGGCGCTCTTCCCGTCCTCCGGCTCCCCGTCCTCCGGCTCCCCGTCCTCCGGCCTCCAGCACAGAATCGAGACAGTCATGAGCACCTCTCCCGCACCGGCCGGTCCCACCGGCTCCAGCAGCCCCGCCGGTCCCGAGCCCGCCCCCGACCCCCTGGCCCCCGAGCGGCTCGTCGAGCAGACGCCCGACGGCGCCTTCAGGCGCCGGACCAACCACTTCCGCACGCTCTTCGGCGACGGCGAGGGGCGGGCCCCCGTGGAGCCGGGCCGCTACCGGCTGTACGTGTCCGCCGGGTGCGGCTGGTCGCGCCGGCAGACCATCGTCCTGCGGCTGACGGGACTGGACGAGCACGTCTCCATCGGCTGGGTCGGCTCGCGCACCCACGAGGGGCGCACCTTCGACAACCAGCCGGGCGGCGTCGACCCCGTGACCGGGGCGCGCCTGCTCGACGACCTCTACCGGGACACCGAGCCCGGCTACCAGGGGCGGGCCACGGTCCCCACCGTCTACGACCTGACCGGGCGCCGCGTGGTGAGCAACGACTACCACCTGCTGTCGTACGAGTGGGAGACCGCCTGGAGGCCGCTGCACGCGCCGGGCGCCCCGGACCTGTACCCGGCCGACCTGCGCGACGACATCGACGCCCTCAACCAGCAGCTCTTCGACGACGTCAACAACGGCCCCTACAAGGTCCTGTTCGCCGGGTCCCGTCAGGCCGCCCGGGTCGCCAAGGGCGTGTGGGAGGCGCGGCTGGCCGAGCTGGACTTCCGTCTGGCGACCCGCCGCTACCTGTTCGGGGAGCGCCTGACCGACTCCGACGTCCGCCTGTTCGTCACGCTCCTGTCCTTCGACCAGGGCTACCGGCCCTCCTTCCCGCCCGAGATCGGGCCGGCCGCCCGCATCACCGACTTCCCGAGCCTGTGGGCCTACGCCCGTGACCTGTTCGCCACCCCCGGCTTCGTCGTGGAGCCCGAGCTGAGGTCCACCGGCATCCTCTCCTACGCGGACGGCACCTGGCGCAGCTCCTTCGGCGGGCCCCGGACCGCCGATCCGGTGGACGGCAACCCCCTGGCACGCTGGACCGAGCCCGCCGATCGTGAGGGGCTGGGCGGCTCGCCCCTGTTCTCCGGCCCCGGCGGCGCCGGCAGCTGGGAGCAGCTGCGCGGCTGGACCGAGTCCTGCCGCGCCGGCCGCCTGACCGGGATCTGATCCCGTCGGGCCGGCATCCCGCCGCGTTCCAGCTCCTGACCGCACCCCGAGCAGCACCATGACCGACCAGCGCTCCGCAGCCACCGGCTGGATCGCCCCGCCCGCCGACTGGGAGGAGGTCCGTGCCCGGCTCGCCGGGCTGGCCGAGGAGTACGCCCGCTTCCTGGCCGGCCGCGACCCTGCCGCGGCCGAGGCCACCGGCCTGCCGGGTGAGGAGCCACTGCCCGTGACCGGCCCCGAGGCGCTCGCCGAGCGGGCGGATATCGAGAGGCGCCTGCGCCGACGCGTGAGCGCCGTCGAGCCCGTACGGGGCCCCGGGGAGGGCGCCGACGGCGGACTCGGGGACGGCGGGCACGGGGACGGCGGTGCGTGGGATGCCGCCCCGCGGCCCGTGCGCGTGCTGCGCTCCCACCTGCTCGAGCGCCTGGACACCTCCATCGAGATCCTGGAGTCGGGCGACCAGGGCGCCCTGCTCAACGTGCTCGCCTCGCCCTTCCAGGGCGTGCGCCGCGCTCTGCGGCTCCCGGGCCCCGGCGCCCGGCAGGAGGAGTGGGGCCGGCTGCTCGAGCGCTACCGCGCCGCACCCGGCGCCCTGACTGGCATCGCCCAGTCCCTGGAGGCCTCCGCGGCCCGCGGGGTCCTGCCCCCGCGCAGCCAGATCGAGGCCGTCGCCCGGCAGATCGACCGGTTCGCCGGGGACACGGCCGCCCGGGAAGCCGGCAGCGGGCCCGCTGCCGGACACAGCGCCCCGGACGAC
>ERZ772917.1367-NODE-1367-length-14124-cov-14.820101_pt1 | contig 14124 bp, 11 predicted proteins | sample MGYA00511187_ERZ772917 | MGnify/ENA primary metagenome ERZ772917 (study PRJEB29015, sample SAMEA2737925) | human oral metagenome | biome: human oral; feature: human-associated habitat; material: dental | place: China | collected 2012 ... | reverse complement strand
GCTGGTACTTGTAGCCGATGTAGTAGCCGTGGACGGCCTCGTCGCGGATGATGAGGCGGATGAGGTCGGCGGTGTTGGTGAGCTTGGCGTGGCTGGACCAGTACATGGGGGCGTAGAAGCCGGAGTAGAAGAGGAAGGACTCGAGCATGGTGGAGGCGACCTTGCGCTTCTCCGCGTCGTCGCCGCGGTAGTAGTCCAGGATAATGCGGGCCTTGCGCTGGAGGTTCTCGTTCTCCTCGCTCCAGCGGAAGGCCTCGTCGATCTCCGCCGTCGAGATGAGGGTGGAGAAGATCGAGGAGTAGGAGCGGGCGTGGACCGACTCCATGAAGGCGATATTGGTGTAGACCGCCTCCTCGTGGGGGGTGCGGGCGTCGGGGATGAGCGAGACGGCGCCCACCGTGCCCTGGATGGTGTCCAGCAGGGTCAGGCCGGTGAACACGCGGGTGGTCATGTTCTTCTCGGGCTCGGTCAGGGTCGCCCAGGACTGGACGTCGTTGGACAGCGGCACCTTCTCGGGCAGCCAGAAGTTGCCGGTCAGGCGGTCCCAGACCTCCAGGTCCTTGTCGTCGATGAGGCGGTTCCAGTTGACGGCCTGGACGCGGTCGATGAGCTTGATCGGCTCGGGCATGGGGGCTCCTCCCGGACGGGTGCGGCTGACGCCGTCATGCTACCGACGGCGGGCGCGGACTCTCCCGGCGCGCCCGGGTCCCGCGACGAACCGATTGATGTGGTGATGTTGTGATGCGATGATACTTGCATGCGCACCACGCTCGAGATCGACGACAGGGCCCTCGCAGTTGCGCGCGAGCGGGCGCGCCGCGAGGGAGTCTCGCTGGGCAGGGCCGTCTCGGACCTCGCCCTCCGGGGCGCTGGCGGGGGGGACCTGGGCTGTGAGCAGGCGGGGCGTGCCGCTCTTCACGCCGCGGGCCGGCGAATCCGCACCGGTGGTGACGCCGGAGACGGTGGAGAGGTATCGCGATGGCGAGGAGTGACGCCCCGCTGCGGCTCCTCGACGTCAATGTTCTGATCGCACTGTCCCTGCCGAACCATGTGCACCACGGGCTGGTGTCCAGGTGGTTCGACGGCGTTGCGCGCTGGGCGACCTGCTCGATCACGCAGTCCGCGTACATCCGCCTCCTGCTCAATCCGAAGGCGACGGGTTTTCCCGTTGCCGCCGGCCGGGCTCGTGAGGGGCTCGCGCAGCTGTGCCGGGTCGAGGGGCACGAGTTCCTGGCCGACGACGCGCCCCTGGCGGAGCCCCTCATCGACATGACAGGACTCGTCGGATTCCGACAGGTGACGAACCTTCATCTTGTCGATCTCGCGGCGCGGCACGGTGCCGTTCTCTCCACCATCGACGGGCGCATCCCCGACGCCCTGGTCGCGGGCGACCGCCGGCACATCGAGCTCATCGAGGTGTGAGGCACGCGGTCTGGAGCCGGACCCCGGCGAGGTCGCGGCCATTCCCCGAGTCCTTGCCGACAGGGAACGGGCCATCGTCATTGGAGGGACGGTTTCCGATGCCGACGATGACGCTCCTGGCAATGCGATGGCGCCGCAGCAGCGCCAATCGCGCAGGCGGCGGGATGTCGGGTCCTGGAAGTGCGTACAAGCATGCCCGTAAACTCAGGACAGAGCCTCCTCGATGATCCTCCGGCTGTATTTGTTGGTGTCCTTCATGGGCCCGGTAATGACTCCGTCCGACATGGACATCATGAGCCGCTCGGGATCCGGATAGTGGCCCCCTGAGGGATCCTCGAGGATGATCGTGACCTTCTCGATAACGGGACCCCCCTGGATAGCCCGAATAAGTCTCACAGCCAGATCGCGGCCATTCCCCTGGTCTTTACCGATAGGAACGCTTTCACCGCCGCCATCTATAATGAGCTCGGGAACGTCGCCCTGGTCGTCCACCTTCATAAAATACCCGTTCCCCTGCGACGCCGAATCAGGGACGGAGGAGAATATCCTCTCGAAGGGGAAACCCGACAGATCGGTGTCGGTCGCCCCCCAGACGGTGACGCCCCAATCAGGAAGCTGAATCCACTCCCGAAATCCACGCAGCCCTCCATCTTCTCCCCGCGGGTATGCGAGAACAAAATCATCGGGCAGTTTCTCCTGCGCCTGGTACGCAATCTCCATGTCAGGAACTCGGACGCGCGTCACGCTCCCCTGCGAGAGCTCCACCGCCCATTCGAGCAGATCCCGAAAAACTTTCGTCCGGTCATCGTCAACCCATTCATAGAGATTATAGTCTTGGCACGCTATTGAGGCGCCGTTGCAGGTCCAGCCGAACAGAAGCCAGGTCTCCTGATTACTCAGTCTGCCCACCATTTTATGTGCAGCGCCCCGGAGCATATCGACAATGGCGTCAGTCCCCGTATCATCCTTGAGGGTGAGGTCAATATCGATCGAGCTCTCGAACTCCGCGCCGCGGCGGTAGTCCACCTGCGATCGCGTGACGATATCCTGCTCGGAGAAGTAAGCCTTGAAGGCGCGGTACTCCGGAGTATCCTCCGGATCGGAGAAGACGCACCCTGAAGCACCCCAGGCAAGCCCCAGGGCGAATCCCGTCAGGACAGTCCTGCGCGTAGGTCGGGGGAAAAAGGAAGCCAAAACCACGGCAGGCACCCTAACGGTACGGTCCCACGGCCTCCATGGGGACACCTGCCCGTCACCCTGTTGGTGGTCCTGGGGCCGGACCGGCAGAGCCGGCAGAGCCGGCCCTGGGCCGGCATGACGGTTCGCGTACTTCTTGCCCGGCTGCGCCTTGTTAGCGTGCCGGCCCCGGGCCGGTATGACGGTTTGCCCCGTCCGTAGATGGTCCGGAGGCGAGAAGGTGGCCCGGGCAGCGACGAAGGGCGCCGCCTCCGCTGCCGGCGGCTGGGCCAGCGCCCAGGCGGGCGCTGCGATTAGCGCATGTGTCGGCAGACCGGTTGGTGCCGCGACACGCTGTCGGAAAACTCATCGGAATCTCCCGGCGACGGCTCGCCGCCCCACTCCCATCGGGCCGGCAGGCACCGCAAGTGACCGCCCCATCTCCCAGGAGGCCGGACTGAGGATCCGATGCCCGTGTTCTTGTCGGGCGTCATGGCATGGTGCTCCCGTCGCTCACCGGGCGCGGCTGACAACTTCGCAAACAGCGCTGACAGACGGTGGACGGCCGCCAGACAATCGCGGACGGTCCGGCCGGAGCCGCCAGCGGCATGATCATCGGAATGTCTGGAGCTGAGCGAGCAGACTCCCGGCTCAGCCCAGGATCTCCGTAAGGAGCCGGCGGCTGTAGTCGTCGGTGTCGAACGTCGGCCCGGTGATGACGCCGTCCGCCATGGATACCCAGAAGGACTCCGCCTCCGGGTAGCGGGGTCCTCCAGGCAGATCAAGACCCTCTGGACCACAGGAGCCCCCTGGATCGCCCGGATCAACCTGGCGGCGAGGTCGCGGCCGTTCCCCGAGCCCTTGCCGATGGGGGACAGGCCGTCGTCGTTGGATTGACGGTTGCCGATATTGAGATAGGGACCGTCCTTGGCATTCCAGTAGGTGTCTACCGCCAGGCGATGTCTCAATCCCTGAGGGCCGGGGTCGGGAATGGAGGAGAGAATCTTCTTCAGGGGAAAGTCCGACATGTCGTCGTCGCTTGTGGCCTGAATATCGATGTCCCAGCCCGGCAGGGCAATTCTGCTCTCGAACTTAACACGCTCACTGTCAAATTTCTGCGCATTGAGCACAAAATCCTCGGGCAGCTCGTCATGAGCCTCGTACAGGATGCTCATCGAAGGAACATAGATGCTCTGGACTTTTCCCTGCGCGATCTCCGTCGCCCATTCGAGCAGACTCAGCTCGTGCGGCTTCTTCTGGTCGGCATTCTTCCACAGCCCAAGGCCGGTAGTGGCGTAGTTGACGAGGGCGTCGCTATAATGCCAATCGATCCAGATCCTGACGTCGGCCTCCTCCCCCACCTTGCGAGCCGCCCCCTGGAGCATACTGGCAACGGAATCCGGCTCGGCGTCGTTCTTGAGACGCAGATGAGCCTCAATAAAACTCGCCCTATCCACACCAAGGTTGTATTTCACCTCCGCTTTCTCCACAATTTCCTGCCCGGAGAAGTAGCCCTTGAGGGCGAGGTAGTCCGGGTTGGTGACCGCACACCCCGAGGCGCCCCAGAGAATGCCGAGGACAGAGCCGACCAAAACGGTCCTGCGTGCGGGCTTGGCAAAACGTGCAGTGGAGGCCATGACGGAGAACCTATCGGAGCCTCCCCGTAACCTCCACGGGGAGATCTCTCCACTCAGGGCCTCCTCGCGACCGCGCATCAGGCGGGACAATGGGGACATGAATGGAGATGCAGGCCCTTCCCCGCGACTCACCGGCGAGGCTCCGATCCTCCTGACTGGGCTGGTCGAGCGCCTCCGCGAGCTCCTGACGGCCGACGGCGCGCCGCCACGCCTTGTCGTCGGCATCACCGGACCGCCGGGAGCGGGCAAGTCCACGCTCGTCACCGCGCTGGAGACGGCACTGCGTCAGCGCGGCCTGCTGGCGGGAATCGTGCCCATGGACGGCTTCCACATGTCCAACGCGGTCCTGGATGAGCTCGGCCGCCACGGGCGTAAGGGCGCGCCGGACACCTTCGACGTCGACGGCTACCTGGCGGTCCTGGACCGGGTGCGGCGGGCGGGCCCGGGCGGCGAACCCCGCGAGGTCCTGGCGCCGGTGTACCGCCGTGACCTGCACGAGCCGGTGGCGGCGGGCACACGGGTGGCGGGCCGCGGGATCGTCGTCACCGAAGGCAACTACCTGGCATTGGACTCGCTGGGCTGGGAGGACGCCCGGGAGCGCATCGACCTGCTCGTCATGCTGGAGGTAGACGAGGAGGAGCTCATCCGGCGCCTGGTGGCCCGGCACATGTCCTTCGGCCGGCACCGGGCCGACGCCGGTCACTGGGTGCGCGCCGTCGACCTGCCCAACGCCCGGCTCGTGTCCGCCTGCCGAGACCGCTGCGACGAGGTGTGGCGGATCATCCGGTAGCGCAGCACCAAGGTCGGGTGCACACCCCGCCCCGACGTCAGACGGACCGCCCGTCCCGGGGCTGTGGAACGACATCGTGATCCGCAGTATATCCGCAGTAAATGGCATGAGGTGGGCTCGCGCGGATCCCGATCTGCGCGGGCCTGTCAAGGTGGGGCGAATCGGCACCAGGTCTCCGCGCGCCCACGGCGTCATGGGCGGGTTGCACATGGGAGAAACCCGGCGCCCTCGCATCACAGCCTGATTTTCGCGGAATTATGCGGAAAACGCGATGCGCCCGCCAGCCGGCAGTCAACTCCCATGTGCGCAGACCCCCCTGTACGCACATGGGAGCTCGGCAACCAGTGTTGACGCGCGCGGCAAAACCCCGAGATTCCAACGAAAATCGGCCTCGGTCGCCCGATCGCGCGTCTCTCCCATGTGCAACCGGGCCGCCGCGACCCGCAGGCGAGCCAGCGCGGTTCCACCGCCATCCCCCTACCCTGGCACCCATGCCGGGGGCGAGCATGCCGACGCCCGGCGCGGTTCCGCCGCCATCCCCCTACCCTGGCACCATGACGTACTCGCAGCCGCACACCGTCACCCGCCACCAGATCTTCCAGACCAGCCTCATCACCGCCCTGGCCCAGGGCGTCTACGAGGATGAGATGACGCTGGCCGAGCTGCTCGGGCACGGCTCCTTCGGGATCGGCACCTTCAACGGGCTCGACGGCGAGATGGTGATCCTGGGCGGCACCTGCTACCGGCTGCGCGGCGACGGCTCGGTGAGCGTGCCCGACCTGGATGAGCGCACGCCGTACGCCGTCGTGACGAACTTCGTGCCGGCCATCCGCCAGGAGGTGGGAGGCGGGCTCAGCCGAAAGGAGTTCTCCGAGATCATCGACGGCCTCGTGCCGAGCTCGAACTACATGTATGCGCTGCGAGTGACGGGCCGCTTCGCGTGGGCGAGCGCACGGACCGTAGTCAAGCAGGAGAGGCCCTACCGGCCGATGGTCGAGGCCACCGACGGCGAGGAGGTCGTGCGGCGCGGGGACTTCGAGGGGACCGTGGCGGGATTCCGCACGCCCCTGTACGAGCAGGGGATCTCCGTGGCCGGCTGCCACGCCCATGTCATTGACGAGGACCGCGCCTGGGGCGGGCACCTCGTGGACTTCGAGCTGACCCGGGGCGTCGCCGAGCTCTGCCTGGGCACCGACTTCCGGCTGAGGCTGCCGGTGACCGAGGAGTTCGGGGCGGCGGACCTGAGCGAGGACATGAGCGAGGAGATCCGGCGGGTCGAGCACCACTGAGCGGGGTTGTGCAGGTCGAACGCGACCACCACCATGACTCCAGGACAGCGACAGGACGGCTTCTTGCCAGAACGCGACACAACGCGTAATATGCCCTTTGACTGATTCCCAGTAAGCCTCGCCGTGATTGCGAGGTTGAATGCTCCGCCGGTTCGCCGGTCGCGTCTGCCCGGTTCTCGTCCGGATCGGGCAGACGCACACACAACTACCACGACCCAGCCGCGGATGTGGTTAAATACACTACGTGACCACTATGCGCATCCGCGTCGGCATTGACGTCGGAACTAATTCCGTTGGGTGCTGCGCCCTCGTCGTCGACGAGGCGGGGGCCCCCACAAATATTCTGTCCTGTCTATCCTTGATACATGACTCCGGCATCGGCGAAGACGGCCAGAAAACCGCTTCCAGTCGCCGCGAGCAGTCCGGTGTCGCGCGTAGAGCACGCCGCCTGCTGCGTCAGCGCCGTAAACGCCTCCGACAACTGGACGCCCTTTTAGAGAAACGGGGATACCCGATCGTGGACCCCTCTGCTCAGAAGGATCCCTACTTGGTGTGGCGAGTCCGTGCCAAACTAGCGCAGGAGACCCTCCCGGAAGAGAGCCGCAGATACGCTCTCTCAATGGCACTGCGCCATATCGCACGACATCGAGGATGGCGCAACCCGTACGCCAATGTCCAGTCCCTCCTGCTCCCGGCACCTGAGTCCGAATTCATAAAAGCAATGCGTCAACGAATCATGGAGAAGACGGGCGAGATCCTAGACGAAAGCATCACACCCGGGCAGGCCATGGCCGAAACGGCCCTGACCACCTCGATCCCCATGCGAGGGCCGAATGGGGTTCTGGGCAAGTTGCACCAGACGGACAACGCCAACGAAATCAGGCGAATCTGCGAGAAGCAGGGGATCTCTGCTGAAGAGTGCAAAGAACTCCTCTTGGCGGTCTTCGCCTCCAAGTCTCCCCGGGGCTCCTCCCTGGGCCGCGTCGCATCTGACCCGCTGCCCGGACAAGGCGGGCTCAAGCGGGCACCGAAGTGCGACCCCGAGTTCCAACGCTTCAGAATCATCTCGATCGTCGCCAACCTGCGAGTAACCGAGCAGAACAAGGGCAGTCGACCGCTATCGCCCGACGAACGCGAACGTGTCGTGAACTTTCTCCTCGAATCGACATCAGAAGACCTTGCATGGGCAGACATCGCTGAACTGCTCGGCATCCGCCGCCAGGACCTGCGTGGAACAGCCACAACCACTGCGGATGGAGAACGCGCCAGCGCCCAGCCGCCTACGGACGTAACAAATCGGATTATGAGCGGCTGCAGCGTCAAAGCACTGAGAACTTGGTGGAAGAAAGCGGACGCCGATCGGCGCAGCGCGATGATCGGTTACCTCTACGAAAGCGCAGAAGACTCGGAGTGCGCCGACTTCCTGGGGAGCCTGACGGAGAAAGAACAGGGCAAGCTGGACTCGCTGCACCTTCCCGCTGGCCGTGCCGCCTACTCACACGACTCACTGGCGCGTTTGAGTGAGCGGATGCTGCAGACCGACGATGACTTGCATGCTGCCCGTATGCATGTTTTCGGAGTCGACGACGCATGGAGGCCTCCGGTGGAGGCCATCGGCGCCCCCGTCGGCAATCCCTCCGTGGACCGCACCGTAAAAGCCGTAGCACGGTTCCTGAAGGCCGTGGATAATGTCTGGGGATATCCTGAATCCATTCAGATAGAACATGTGCGCGATGGCTTCGCAAGCGAGAGAACAGCTCGAGAGCTCGACCGAGAGAATAACCGCAGGTTCAAGCAGAACCAGGATACCGTAACCGAGATTCAGAAAGTTTACGGCGTTCAGGGGGAAGTTCATCGCAGTGACGTCATGCGCTACACCACCGTGACGCAGCAGGACTGCACGTGTGTCTACTGCGGTAGTACCATCACCTACCTGACCTGCCAACTTGACCACATCATCCCTCAGGCGGGAATCGGCTCCAATAATCATCGGGAGAATCTCGTTGCCGTGTGTGAGCCATGCAACCGGTCCAAGTCGAATCTTCCGTTTGCAGTCTGGGCAGAGAAATGCGATGCTCCGGGAGTCAGCGTGGAAGAGGCTGTTGCCCGAGTCCGGAAGTGGAGGAACATCCAACCCGGGCGCGCCCAGGCCACTCGATTGAAGAAACTCCAGAAAGATGTTATCGCCCGCCTACGACGTACCGACGAGGATCCGGCCATCGATACGCGCAGCATGGAGTCAGTGGCCTGGATGGCAAATGAGCTTCATCAGAGGGTAAAGTCCGCGTATCCGTCGGCCAAGGTTGCCGTTTACCGGGGTTCCATAACGGCGGGAGCCAGGCGAGCAGCAGGAATCGACTCACGTGTTAATCTTCTTGGCGAGCGAGGGCGCAAGGACCGGCTGGACCGTCGGCATCATGCTGTTGATGCCGCCGTGATCGCGATGATGTCTCCGGGCATCGCCAAGACTCTCGCCGAGCGCTCAAACCTGCGCTGGTCGGAATGGCTGTCCGGCAAGCTGGAGACCTGGAAATCTTTCACCGGCGCCACTCCCGGCGCACGTGAGAACTTCGGGGCCTGGCGTCAGCATATGCTTCGACTTACTGAGCTGCTTAATTTCGCGATCGCAGAGGACCGGATTCATGTTACCGAGAACTTGCGGTTGCGACTCGGGAGTGGGAACGCCCACGACGAGACCGTGCGTCCTCTGATACTGCACCGATTAGGAGAAGGTTTCACCTCAGCACAGGTCGACAGAGCCTCCTCGCCCGCCCTGTGGTGTGCGTTGACGCGAGAGCTAGATTTTGATTTCGAGACGGGACTGCCGGCGTCAGAGAATCGCGTTATCCATGTTCATGGAAAAAGACTGAACGCTGACGACACCGTATCATTCTTTTCAAAGAAGTCCGGAGACGACTCCAAGGAGAGACCTTTCGCGGCAATTTCTGTTCGAGGTGGATTCGCGGAGATCGGCTCAACAATTCATCACGCACGAATCTATCGCATCAATGACGAGAAGCCCATCTACGCTATGCTGCGAGTCTTCACCCAGGATCTCATTCCCCATCGACATTTCGATCTTTTCTCGGCCCCCCTCCCGCCTCAATCAATCAGCGTCCGCTGCGCTGAACCGAAAATGAAGGACGCACTTTCGGCGGGGACTGCCACTTATCTCGGATGGGTTGTCACAGGTGACGAACTCGAAGTCCCCATGGAAGGTTTCACAACGGGACAGATCGGAGAGTTCCACAAGGAGTTCCCAACGATCACGCGCTGGAGGATACGGGGCTTCTTCAGTGAGGCACGCCTTAGACTGCGTCCCGCGCTCCTGGCATCCGAAGGACTTCGTGACGCCTCTGATCCCGTAAGGAAAACGCTGTCTATTCCTGGATGGGTTATTTCTGTCAATGGAATTTGCTCGACGCACCCGACGGTCGTTCGGCGAGACTCACTCGGGCGGGCTCGCAACTCAACCAATTCGGGCCTGCCAACAAGCTGGACAATCGAGTAGAGCGACATCATGGACACAGCATGGCGTATTGTCGACTGCTCTTCTTTAGAGGGGATGCTTACTTCAGAACGCGGCTCTATTTTGGTACGTCCAGACAACGGCCCACCCACGAGAATACCGGTGGTCGACGTCACGGCTCTTCTTTTAGGTCCGCGCGCATGTTTTTCAAATGCGGTCTTACATAGGCTTCTGCACTCGGATGTCGTCGTTATGTTCTGCGACTGGCGCGGCGTGCCTGAGGGCGCGGCCTATCCATGGAGCGGCCATACACGTATAGGTGCCCGCCAGTTGGCTCAGGCTCGTTTATCGGTTCCACGGCAGAAGAATGCGTGGGGCCGAATAGTGAAGGCAAAGGTACTAGGGCAATCGATTGTTTTGGGCCGCGCAGACGCTCGGGCAGCCTGTCGCCTTCGTGAGATGTCCCGGAAGGTACGCTCGGGCGACCCAGAGAATATTGAAGCTCACGCAGCCAGACTGTACTGGTCGAGAATATTTCAGGGCGAGGAACGCTTTCTTCGTGATCCTTCAGCCGAAGACAACAGAAATAACTGCCTCAACTACGGTTACGGAGTTCTGAGGGCGCACGGTGTTCGAGCGGTCGTCAGTGCAGGTCTTAATCCCGCTCTGGGCCTCTTCCATCATGGACGCAGTAATGCATTCAACCTTGTCGATGATCTCATCGAGTCTTTTCGCCCTGCGGTGGATGACGCTGTTCTCTCGCTCGAACCAAGTGATTCACTTGAGGATCGCGCTGTGAAACAACAGCTCGTGGCTGCTGTCCAGCAGTCTTTCAATTCTACAGGAGCGAGTCTTCCCACCGTGCTGGAACGTCTTGCTCAGCATCTGGGTCAGTACTGCGAAGGAGACCGAAACCGTTTGGAAGTTCCTTCGTGGGAGGGCCCAAGGAGAGGCGACGATGGCAGATGATCCGATGTGGTGCCTTGTTATGTTCGACTTGCCTGTTCTGACTAAGCGGCAACGCAGTGAGGCGACGCGTTTCCGTCACTTTCTTCTCGACGAAGGATTTTGGATGGCACAGTACAGCGTGTATGTGAGATATTCGCCGACCGTGTCTGGCGAGCCTCGGCGAATCCGGGCGATCAAGACGGCCTTGCCAGACGGCGGTGAGGTTCGAGTGTTGTATGTCACAGATCGCGAGTGGTCCACGATGCTCTGTTTCCGCGACGAAGCCCCTGTCGCGCCCGACCCCGCACCCCAGCAGCTTACGATTTTCTAACCATGCCAGAGTGCGCTTTCGGCGGGATTGCAACGATCAGAACCCCCTGGCGAAGACTTCTGAAGTCTACCAGGGGGACTGACGACTGATTCCCAGCACGGCATCCATCCCGGATGAGTCGGTTAGAAGTCTACCAGGGGGACTGACGACTGATTCCCAGCCGGTGGCTGCGGCGCCTGGAGGCGTGGGGAAGTCTACCAGGGGGACTGACGACTGATTCCCAGCGAGGCAGCGAGGCTGGTGGGCGTGCCGCGAAGTCTACCAGGGGGACTGACGACTGATTCCCAGCACGAACTGGGACTCCTACAGCGCGGTCAGAAGTCTACCCGGGGGACTGACGACTGATTCCCAGCAGGACGATCAACGGGACCGCGCTCGACAGAAGTCTACCAGGGGGACTGACGACTGATTCCCAGCGTACGTGTGGCCGTGATGGCGGATGCGGGAAGTCTACCAGGGGGACTGACGACTGATTCCCAGCGGCCACGGAGTAGCCCTCGACGACGTCGGAAGTCTACCAGGGGGACTGACGACTGATTCCCAGCTAGCGTTGGATGCGCTGCGGGCGGGGTCGAAGTCTACCAGGGGGACTGACGACTGATTCCCAGCGTCTTCCCCGTCTGCCTCGGGATGCTGAGAAGTCTACCAGGGGGACTGACGACTGATTCCCAGCCGGGACAGCACCGCCCTGTGGACTGCCGGGCGTGTCTCGAGCTGTGGTTGATCGTGTTGCTCAGGCGGCTTTGTTATTATGGCTGGAATTAAACGAGGTCGGTGTGTGGTTATGTGACTGGCAGGTGCTCGAAGTCGTGGTCGAAGGTGCGGTTGGTGATGTAGGCGGTGAAGGCCGCGAAGGTGTTCTCCAGGACGAGCGCACGGGGCTGGCGGTATTGTTCCTGGCGGCGTCCCGTACGCGCTCTATGGGACCCGGGGTTGGGGGCGTAGGGGGCATGTAGATGGGCGTGATTCCCCTGGGGCCCGACCGGGAGCGTAGAGGTCGGTCAGGGCCCTGGGCGTGGTGAAACCTGGCGTTGTCCAGGACGACCGCGATCTTCTTTCCCTCATCGGTCTCGCGCGCCAGGCGCCCCATCATGAGGGCGGATCTGCTCGGCGTCCTGGTCTCCCTGGATCGGGTAGATCCTCATCTTCCTGGTCGTCAGGCCCAGTGCCCCGAAGAACAACCGGCTCGCCTTCGCCCGGTCCACCTACAGCCTTGTCCTCTTTCCCCCTGGGAGAGGCCACATCTGCCTCGTCTCGGCCTCGCGGCGGGCGCGGACCTCGTCGACGGCACCAGGCCTCCCAGCCTTCTTCCAGGAGACCGGCGACCTGACCCCGGATCTCGGCCACCCGCCTGGTGACTGCCTCCTCGTCACGGTCCCCCTGGACGGGTCGGGCAGCAGAGGCTCATGCCCGACAAGGCGCATGAACAGCAAGTCAGGAGGAGCCCGACCCGTACCGGGCACCGAACCTGATCAGACACGACGTCCTCAAGGAGCCGCAGGCGCCCCAGAACTCGGCCCTGACCCCCGCCTCCGACGGCGGTTTACCAAGAACCTCCTCCAGCTCCTCCTTCTGCGCCCTCCTGAGCCCCGCCGCACTCCCGCCCACGGCATGCGCGGTCACCACGAGGGCCCAGCCTGGTCCGCCGCCACTGCGACAGCCACTTGCGCACCGTCCCCTCAGCCGGCTCAACCATCTCCGCGACAGTATCCAGGACGACGCCACGGGCGGCGTACACAACCGCCTCCGCCCCCAGTCCTCACCAGCCTGCAGGGCGTCCGAGCGCCTCCTTCACCTGATGAGGACGTCTCGCTCCTCGTCCGTCATATCGATCCGCACGAGACAACCCTCATGCGAGATCCCCGGCAAACGCCAACCAGGAATCCCGCAGCAGCCGCCCAGGAATACCGTCTTGTTTAATTCCAACCATAGATCACGGTCCGAGATGCACCAGGCACTCCGGCGCCCCAGCGATCGCCCCTCCAGGCCCGCCGCCGCACCGCACCGCGCCGCTGACCGTCACCGTCCCCGCCCCCGGTGTCTGCCGGCCTCCACGGAGGCGGGCATACCGGCCGCTGCGGGAACAGCCGCGTCGGCAGCCACAGCGACCGGCGCACCGCCCGCCACGAAGACCGGCGCACCGGCCGCCCGCCAGCCGAGAACCGTCGTCGTGCCGTGCTCGCCCGCCGCGGCGTGGTCCTGCACCCGCCACAGCCCCGGCAGGCCGACCGCCAGGGGCAGCAGCCTGATCACGCTGACGAGCCAGGTCACCAGGTGCCCAGGCTCAGGGAGCCGATAGAGTGGCCCAGGGCCTGGCGCCGACGTAGACCAGGAGGGCGGCGGCGAGAACCATGCCGACGCCGAAGACGCGCCGGCCCTGGCGGGCGAGTGCGCCAACGCTTGCGACGATGAGGCTCGGCGTAGGGGCAGGGCGCGTCGTCGTCGACGGTGCTGCTGCCGTCACGCTGCGGAACGCCTCCCGCCCGCAGCCCGGCGCGCCGCTCAGAACACCCAGGCCAGGCGGGACGGCCAGGCCGGGCGAGCCAGGACGAGAGCTGTCAGGAGGATCTGCAGGATGCTGTGTCTATGGCGGAGGCGGGAGTGAATCTGAATATGCGGCATGCTCTCGACCGTACGCGAGCGGTCTCGGAAAGGGAACGGGGAGGACTCCCCTGGTAGAGGAACTGGGAGGAGGCGGGCCGGCGGGGTGCTCGGCGCGGTGAGCCCGCTCGGTGGCCCGCCGGGCACTCGGCAACCCCGCTTGACGACTTCGCCGAGCGCTCGGCAGCGTGGCGGTGTCGGTTGATATCGGTCGATGTCGGCCTCCCGGGGGCCTCCTGGGGTGGAGAGTCCCGGCGGGGCTGGCAGAGGCCCACCGGCGAGTGCCCGCTGAGCCCCTTGAACCGATTTCGAGCCGGAGTACGACCGAGCTCGGTGAAGGAGACCGCGAAGTGGGCGGAGGCTGTGACCGGGCTGGGCGGGCGGACGCTCGGGCGGAGCGGAGTGGGCCGGAACGTGAACGTACCTTCCCAACGTCAACGTACCTTTCTCCCATCCTTCTG
>ERZ772917.1366-NODE-1366-length-14128-cov-17.762879_pt1 | contig 14128 bp, 9 predicted proteins | sample MGYA00511187_ERZ772917 | MGnify/ENA primary metagenome ERZ772917 (study PRJEB29015, sample SAMEA2737925) | human oral metagenome | biome: human oral; feature: human-associated habitat; material: dental | place: China | collected 2012 ... | reverse complement strand
CCGACTCTGCCATCCGCCCCGCCTCCGACTCCGACACCGCCGTGCGCCCCGGCGTCATAAGCCCGGCCCAGCCCGGCCACGCCCCCGCGCCGCCTCCGAGCGGGCCAGCGGGCACCGGGGCAGGCCGTGCGCCCTCCCCCACGGCACCGGCCTCCCCGGCCTCGCCCACCGGCGCCCCGGCGTCGGGGGACTCCCCGGCATCACCTGCCGGCTCCCCGGCCGCACCGGCCAGCACCTCCTCGTCCCACCCCCCGGTGACCCTCGTCCGCGCCTCCGCCCCCACCCGGGTCTCGGTCATGCCCTCGGGCTCCGCGGCCAAACGTCCCGGAGCGCCCACGGGTCTCGCGGCCAAACGTCCCGGAGCGCCCACGGGTCTCGCGACCATACCCACCCGGACCTCGGTCATGCCCGGCACGTCCCGGACGTCGGCGCCGCCGCCGGGCCCCACGGCACCCGCCCGCGGCACCCCACGGCCCGCCCCGGCACCTCCTCCGGCCCCGGTCCAGGTGACCATCACGTCCCTGCCCGTACCCGCCCCTGCCGACGACTCCGCCACCTCCCTACCCCCCCTGGTGGTCACCGGGGCGGCCATCACGCCCTCGCCGGTGGCACCGCCCCCACCGAGCTCGCCCCCGCCACCGGCCGCGTCGGCGCCGCCCAGCGCGGCCCCGGCGTCACCCTCCTCCCCGGCGACGTCCTCACCCTCCGTACCCCGGCGCTCCACCCGCGCCCTCCTGTCCGAGGCCGGTCCGCGCGCACGCGCCACCGCGGACGTGGACACGCTGCGCCGCCCGCCCCGGGAGGACCCCGCCGCGACATCCGTACGGATGGAGCCGCTGGCCCTGCCCACTCCGACGTCGCCCTCCCCGCTCCCGGCGTCGCCCACGACCCGGACCCCCTCACCCACGATGTCACCGAACGCCCCGGCCCCCTCGCTGTCGCTACCGGCCACCCGCCGGGCGGGCCTGTCCCCCTCGACGGCCTCGCTGCCACGCCCGGACCCGCAGTCCACCCTGACGTCGCTACCCGCCCCGACGTCGCCCGCCGCCAGCCGGCACGCCCAGCCACCCGCGTCGCGCTCACGCTCACGTGCCCAGTCGCCAGCCCGTCACGCCGCCACCCCCGAGCCCGCCGAGCCCGTCATGCCGCCGGCCCCCACGCCTGCCGAGTGGAGGATCCGCATGGTCGACGACAACGGCTGGCAGGCGGTCATTACGCGCCCCACGATCCTGGGCCGGGCGCTACGGCGACGCTCCGGGGGCGCGGACACCGCGCTGCTCACCGTGCCCGACACCAGCGAGTCGGCCTCCAAGGAGCACGCGATGCTCAATATCCACAACCACCTGCTCGTGGTCACCGACCTCGGCTCAGCCAAGGGCACCACCATCCGGATGCGCGACGGCAGGACCTACCCCTGCACCGCCCACCAGCCGGTAGCCACGCCCCTGCCCAGCGTCATCTCCCTGGGCGGCTACCAGCTCTCCCTGACCGAGGAGTGAGGCGTGCCCACCTACCCCCTGCGCCACGGGCGGGCCGACGGCGCCCGCCCTGCCGCCAGCACCCCGCGCGCCCTCACGGGCTCCCGGCGCCCCCGCTACGCCCCCGCATCGGGAGCCCGCCGTGCCGCATGAGAACGACTCCGCCGTCCTGGACTCCGCCCGCCTCCACACCAGGCGGCTTATGCAGGCGCTCCAGTACGGCCACCAGCCGGTACCGGTCAGACGCTCCCTGCCGCTCCTGGTCGCCTCCCTGGTCGCCGCCGCCGGGCTGAGCGCGGCCTGCGTGGGCTACTCCTTCATGGCCGCGGACCTGGACCCGCCGCCCCAGCACCCGGGCACCGCCGAGACGGCCGCCGGGCAGGCGCCCGACGCCGCGGCCCAGCCCGCTCCGGCCCAGCCCGCGGCGGAGGCACCCCCCACCGCGACCGCCTCCGCCGTGCCCCCGGCCCCAGGCACCGCCTCACGTGCCCCTACGCCCCGCGCCTCCACATCCCCGGCGTCGACCGCGGCCCCCAAGGAGAAGCGATGATCCACTACACGCGCGTGACCATGGTCACCCCCCGCTCCCGCGCCGAGGCCGTCCTGCCCTCCGACGAGGCCGTCGGCACCTTCCTCCCTGGGCTCCTGCACCTCCTGGGGGCGGACACCGAGCCGACCGGCGGCCCCCTGTCCCTGGTCCGCTGGGACGGGGACGTCATCGACCTGGAGCAGGACCTGGAGACCCAGGACGTCCTGGACGGCGAGGTGATCCGCGTGGTCGCCGACGACGACGTGCCCCCGCCCACTGAGGTGACGGATGTCAGCAACGCCCTGGCCGACGCCTCGGAGTCCCACCCGGGGTGGCGCACCGAGGCCGACCGGATCACCTGCTACAGCCTGGTCACCGCCGTCCTGACCGCCGCCACGGCCTGGATGTGCGTCGAGCGGCTGAGCGAGTCCTGGAGCACCCTGGTCCTGGTCCTGCCGGGCCTGGCGGCGGTGGCCCTGGGGGCCGGGGCCCACCGGGCGCTGGGACGGCGCGCCCAGGGGTTCGCCACCCTGCTGTCGTGGAGCGGCCTGGGGTGGCTGCTGCCCCTGGCCTGGAAGTGCGCCAGCCCGGGGGCCGCTCCCCGGGACGCCAGGACCGTGCTCGGGGCGCTCCTGGCCGCCGGGGCCGTCTACGCCCTCGGCCGCGGGCGTCCCGGGTGGGCCGCCGGGGGCGCGCTCGGGCTGGGCCTGGAGGTCCTGTGGATCGCGGCCTCCGCCCTGGCCCCCGGCAATATGCTGGCCCGCGGGGTGTTCGGGGTGACGGCGGCCGCCCTGCTCGGGGCGCTGCCCTGGATGGCCCTGCTCCTGTCGGGGCTGTCCCGCCTGGACCACGACGTCCTGGCGGGCACCCGGCCCCGGCGCGAACGGGTCCAGCGCAGCCTGGTGGCCGCCCACGACTCCATGATGGTCGCCTGCGTGCTCCTGACGGTCGCCATCGCCTGGGCCGCCTCCGACCTGGCCTGCCTGCCGAGCACCTGGGCCCGCGCCCTGGCGGGGACGCTGGCGGCCCTGCTGCTGCTGCGCAGCCGCGCCTTCCCCCTGCGCGTCGAGGTCGCCACCATGTGGGTGTGCGCCATGGCGCCCCTCCTGCTGCTGCTCTCTGCCGTCCCCGCCCTGACCACCCGCGTGCTCGTGCTGGCGGGGCTCGTGGTGCTCCTGGCCCTCTCGGCCCTCTACCGGCCGACGGCGCGGGTACGGATCCGCCTGGGCCAGGGGTGCGACCTCCTGGAGTCCCTGACCATGGTGGCCACCGTCCCGCTGCTGTGCGGCCTGGCGGGGGTCTTCACCTACCTCCTGGGCCTGTTCTCATGAGCGGCCTCATTGCCACGTCCAAGGCCTCCGAGCACCCCTGCCTGGCCAGCATCCTGCTGACCGGTGCGGCCCGGGGACGGCGAGAGGCCCAGCAGGACGCCGTCGCGCTGCGCACCCCCCTGCCCCTGCCGTGCCGGGTCCTGGTGGCCCCCCTGGGGCGGGGCTGCGGGGCCACCACCCTGGCGCTCCAGCTGACGGCGATCATCTCACGTGCCCGGGGGCTGCCAGCGCTCCTGCTCTCAGGCTCCTCAGGGCCCCGCAGCGCCGCCGACCGGGTGAGGGGCTCGCGCACCTGGCCCCCGCCAGGCTCGGGAGCCGCCGGTACGCCCCGGGTACCGGACCCGGACGACGACCCGCCCGGGGACCCGGACACCTGGCCCCGGGGCGTACCCCGCGTGGGTACCACCGCCCAGGCGCGCGAGCTGGCCGGCACCGGCCCCGACGGCCTCATGTCCTGCCTGCGCCTGCCGCCGCTGAACGGCACCGAGACCGCGACGGCGCAGTGGACCGGCGCCCGGCGCGCCCTGGCCCGGTTCTTCGACCTCGTCCTGACCGAGACCGACCCCCTCCCCCTGGCCACGCTAGGGGCCATGGCCCTGGTCCACGACGTCGTGGTGCTGGTCTGCCCCGCGCGCCGCGAGGACGTCGAGCGCGGGCGGCAGCGTGCCGACGGCCTGCGCTCCGGGCTGGCGGGCACCCCCTGCCCCGCCCACGTCCTCCACGTGGTGGTGGCCACCACCGCGAACCCGCTCGTCCCGCCGCTGGCGCCCGGGGAGCACATGATCGCCTTCGACAGGCGCCTGGAGGGCGCGGCCACGGGACGCACGACGCCCCCGGGGCTGGTGGGGCCGCGGGCGGCGCGCGACATGACCCACCTGGCCGCCGACGTCGTGGCCTCCTGCGCCCGCCGGGTCACCCACCGGGACCCGGCCGTCCCGACACCGGGGAGCAGGACCACCCCGTACCGGGAGGCCCCATGATCCGCACCGTGACCCGCCCGGGCCGGACGACCCTCCCGGTGAGCGCGCCGCCGCCCCTGGAGATCCCGCCCCCTCCGCCCCTGAGGGAGACCGGCACCCGCCAGAGCGTCCCCTTCCAGATGCTCGTCCTCCTGGTGGGGGCCGCCAGCGCCCTGGTCATGATGACCGTGCTGCGTTCCAAGCCGGTGTTCGCGCTGCTGGGGGCCTTCGTCATGGCCCTGACGGTGCTGGGTGTGCTGGCCGCCCAGCTCTCCCGCCGGGCCGGGCAGGGCCAGGAGCGCCACAACCGCCGCGAACGCTACCTGGAGGCCCTCGACGAGATCGACCACCAGGCCAGCGAGGTCGGCCGGGAGCTGCGGCGCCAGGCCTTCGCGACCCACCCCGAGCCCACCGCCCTGGCCGTGTGGGCCACCTCCCGGGCCCGCCGCTGGGAGCGACGCCGCCACGACCCCGACTTCCTGCAGGTCCGCGTGGGTACCGCGGAGGCCGCCAACCCCCTGGTGTCCATGCCCCGGACCCTGCCCGCCGAGCTGGACCCCATGCTCGTCCTCGAGGCGCAGGTCCTGGCCGGCCGCCACGCCCTCCAGCCGGACCTGCCCGCCACCCTGGATCTCGACTGCGCCGGGGAGGTGGCGGTGGTGGGGCCGCGGGAGGCGACCACGGCGCTGGCGCGGGCCCTTGTCACCCAGGCGGCGGTCCTCCACGCCCCCGAGGACCTCCACCTGGCCCTGGTCTTCCCCCAGGAGCGGGAGCAGGCCTGGGACTGCGTGTCGCGCCTGCCCCACCTCAGGATGCGCACCGAGCTGGACGGCCCGGTCTTCCGACGCCGGGTGGCCCCCTCGGTGAGGGAGCTGGCCGGGCTGCTGGGCGCCGAGCTGCGGGAGGCGGCCGAGACCACCACGGTCTGCCGCACCCGGCTGCCCGGCCAGCCGGCCTTCCCCGGACCGCGCCTGGTAGTGGTCAGCGAGGACCACGGTGACGCCCTGCCCCTTCCCCTGCCCGAGGCCACGCTGACCCCGGCCGACGTGGGCGCCACCGTCATCCACCTGGTGACCGACCGGCGCCACGAGCCCCCGGGCCTGGGGGTGCGCCTGACGGTGCGCGCGGACGGCGACGTCCTCATTGAGGACCTGCGGCCCCGGGGCGGCGGCGGGCCGGGGCGGGCCTGCTGCCCCGTCAAGGCGCTGTGCCGTCCCGACCGGATGGGCCCCGCCCTGGCCGAGGGCGTGGCCCGGGCGCTCGCCCCCTTCTGGCTGGGTACCTCGGGGGACGGGCAGGGTCCGGGCGGGCAGGAGGCCGCCGTCGGCGACCTGCTGGAGGTCGGCGACCCCGGCGGCATTGACACCGCTACCAGCTGGGCGCCCCGCCCCCTGCGGGACTTCCTGCGGGTCCCCGTGGGCAGTGACGACTCCGGGGCCCCGGTCTACCTGGACCTCAAGGAGTCCGCGCAGCTGGGGGTGGGTCCCCACGGCCTGTGCGTGGGGGCCACCGGCTCAGGCAAGTCCGAGATGCTGCGTACCCTGGTGACGGCGCTGGCCGCCACCCACCCCCCGGAGGACCTGTCCATGGTCCTCATGGACTACAAGGGCGGGGCCACCTTCGCGCCCTTCGCCTCCCTGCCCCACGTGGCGGGGCTCATTGACAACCTGGGCAAGGACGCGGCCCTGGTGGAGCGGGCCCGGGCCGCGATCGTGGGGGAGGTGATCCGCCGTCAGGAGCAGCTGCGCGACGCCGGGAACTGCCCGGACATCACCCGCTACCGCAGGCTGAGGGCGGAGGAGGCGGCCATGCCCCCCATGCCCCACCTGCTGATCGTCATTGACGAGTTCAGCGACCTGGTGGCCGTCAACCCCGACTTCGTGGACCTCCTGCTGGCGATCGGGCGGATCGGCCGCTCCGTGGGGGTCCACCTGCTGCTGTCCTCCCAGAGGTTCGAGGCCGACCGGCTGCGGGGGCTGGAGGCCTACCTGTCCTACCGGATCTGCCTGCGGACCTTCACCGAGGCCGAGTCCCGCGCCGTCCTGGGCACGGACGACGCCTTCCACCTGCCCGCCGCCCCCGGGTTCGGCTACCTGAAGGTCGACACCTCGGTGTACACCCGGTTCCGCTCCGGCTACGTCTCGGGCCCCGTGGGGAACCTGGAGGAAGATCTGCCCCAGCCCGCGGAGGCCAGCCGCTGCGGGCCCGCGCTGCTGGGCGCCTACAACGGCCTGTCCGCGGCGCCCGGGCCCATCGGCACCGCACCCGCCCGGCGGGGCCGGGGCGCCCGGGTGAGCGTGGTGGACACGGTGGTGCGCCGGCTGCGGGGGCGGGGGACGGCGGTGGCGCCCGTGTGGCTGCCCCCGCTGCCGCGCCGCCTGTGCCTGCCCCAGGTCTACGGCGCGCCGCTGGTGCGCTCCGACGGCGTCGTGCGGGCCCCGGAGACGGCGGGGGCGCCGTGGGCGGCGGGGTCGCGGCCTACCGTCCCCATTGGCCTGAGCGACGACCCCACCCGTCACCGTCAGGAGCCGTGGCTGCTGGACCTGGGCGTCGGGGGCGGGCACGTGGCGGTGGTGGGCGCCCCCCGCAGCGGGCGCACCACCCTGCTGTGGACGCTGGCGACCTCGGCGGCGCTGACCACCAGCCCCGCCCGCCTGGCCTTCTACGGCCTGGACGCCACCGGGGGGTCCCTGGCGCGCCTGAGCACCCTGCCCAACGTGGGCGGGGTGGCCACCCGGGGAGACCGCGGCCGGATGCGGCGGGTCATGGACGAGGTGGTGGGCACGCTCGAGGCCCGTGAGCGCGCCTTCGCCCGCCACCACATTGACTCCCTGGAGATGCTGCGCTCCGAGCACGCCGCCGGGCGGATACCCGAGCTGGCCAGCGCCGACATTGTGCTCCTGGTCGACGGCGTCGGGCGGCTGAGGGCGGACTTCGAGGAGCTGGAGGGGCCGCTCGACGAGCTGCTGCGCCGGGGCGGGGGCCTGGGGGTCCACGTGGTGGCGACCATGACACGCAGCAACGAGCTGCGCGTCTCCCAGCACCCCCTGGTGGGGACGTGGCTGGAGCTGCGCCTGACCGACCCGGCCGACTCGGCGGTCTCCGGGAGGCTGTCGGCGACCCTGAGGGCGGGCACGCCGGGCCGGGCGCTGCTGCCCGACCAGCTGTTCGCCCAGGTGTCCCTGCCGGTGGAGTCCGTGGGGACCGGGGGCACGCGGGCCGACGCCGCGGGAGGCGGGCCCGGTGCCGTTGGCGCTGCGGGAGGCGGGCCCGGCGGCGCGGGAGGCGCGGGCGCCGCCAGGGGCGCCGCGGGCGGGGACGTGGGTGACGCCCTGGAGGCCCTCGCCTCGGAGATGGCCGCCTCCTGGAAGGGACCCCGCCCCGCCCCGGTGCGGGTCCTGCCCGACGTCATTGACCCCACGAGCCTGTCCGGCCCCCTTGCCCAGCCCGACCGCCTTCCCCTGGGCCTGTTCCAGGACACCCTGGAAGAGGTGCTCCTGGACCTGGGCCACCGCGACCCCCACCTGCTGGTGCTCGGGGACGCCGGGTGCGGGAAGTCCACGGTGCTGCGGGGCGTGGTCAGGGGGCTGGTGGAGCGCCGTCGGCCCGACGAGCTCGTCATCGCCCTCTATGACGTAAGCCATAGCGTAGTGTCCGCCTGCCCGGAGGAGTACCTGGGGGGGCACGCCACCTCCGAGACGACGGCGGTCGCGCTGTCCTCCTCGATCGCCTCCGAGCTGGAGCGGCGGGCCAGCGCCCTGGGGCAGGGGCGACCGGTCGCCGGGCCGCAGATCGTGCTCGTGGTCGATGACTACGACGCCGTCGCCTCCGGGGGGCGCGGGCCCCTGGGACCGCTGGCGGCCTACCTGCCCTCCTCGCGCGAGCTGCGGCTCAGCGTGGTGGTGAGCCGCCCGGCGGCGGGGACGCAGGCCGTCTACGACCAGGTCCTCCAGGCCCTGCGCGACGGCGGCGCCACCAGCTTCCTCATGGACGGGGAGCGCGGGGAGGGCAGCCTACCGGGGGTGCGCCCCGAGCGCCTGCGCCCCGGCCGGGGCTGGTGGGTGCAGCGAGGGAGCCGGCCCCGTCTGGCGCAGGCCGCCGCCTTCCCGCCTGCCGCCGGGAACGTACCGTAAGCCACGGGGGCGTACGCACCGCGCCGGCTGCTCCCCGCGCCTCGAACGTACCTTAGTGACTGAAGACGTACCCTAGTCATAGGGGACGTACCCTAGACGGCCTCTACAGTACGTCTCCCGTAACGAAGGTACGTCGCCGACGGCGCACCCCCCGCTACCGGTATCCCCGCACCTGTGACGCGCACCCTGTGCCCGACACCCGCCGCGTCCCGTCCCGAAAGTGTTTCAGACCGTAGGCCAAGACACTACTGTGGGGGTGTGAGCACCCCCGTGGACCCTCGAGTTGCCTACCGCCGTCGTATGCAGCGCCGCCAGACCATTGTCATCGGATCCCTCCTGGCTGGCATGGCCCTGGTGGCGGTCCTGGCCATGGGCATGTGGTCCGGCGTCGTCCCGGTCCTCTACGAGCCGGGCTTCTCCAGCGCCACGCCCAAGGACCCCGCGACGCCCCCGGTCTGCCCGCCCAGCGGCGCGGTGAGCGTGGAGCTCTCCAGCATTACCGCCAACGTCTACAACGGCAGCGAGACCGCCGGCCTGGCCGGTGACGTCGCCAAGACGCTCTCGTCCGCCGGGGTGACCGTGGCCAACACCACGAACTGGCCGCAGGGCTCCTACGACGGCGACATCCTCATTACCGCCTCCAACGCCGGGCTGGTCAACGCCTACACCATGGCCCGCGCCTTCACCGGCAATGTCACCGTCCAGATCGACGCGACGGCTGACCCCACTGACACGACGATCTCGGTGGTCCTGGGCAGTGAATACAACTCGTCGATCCTGAGCGACGACGCCATGCGGGTCCTGGCGGCAGGCGAGTCCCTCATCGCCCCCAACGGCTGCGTGGCCTCCACCAAGTCCCCGTCCTAAACGGCCCGTTGTCGGCAGTTGGTCACCTCCCAGAAGACTTAGAAGACGGCTGTGGGGGGTGCCTGGGCTGATGAAGGTGTCTCGGGCGGCCCTGGAGCACGGCTTCCGGGATTGTCCGGAGTGGGGTGGGTGCTCGACGGAATGATCTCCGTCACCGCCCCCTACTCCGGGGTTGTCCGGGGTGGGGTGAGTGGCCTGGGTGTGGCTTCCGGGGTTGTCAGGTGACGTGCTCGGCAGTCCGCGCTGTGCGGACCACCGGACACACCCCGCACAGAAACCCGACAACCACACCAGACCACCCACCCCGCCGCCTGGGGCTGCTGGCCGCCGCTGTAAAACGCCGTCTTAGGCAGGTGAACGCCATCTTGGGCGGATGAACGCTACTTTGGATGGGTGAACGCCATTTCAGGGAGGTGAACGCGCACCTAGACGGCGTTCATATTCCTGCGATGGCGTTCATCTCTCTGAAACGGCGTCCACGTCCCCGAGATAGCGCTTACTTCCTCAAAACGGCGTTCACCTGCTTAAGGCAGCGTTCATCGACGACCCGGCGACAGGTCCCCCGCGACCACCGGCGGGGTGACCTGCTCCGCGGAACCGGTGGGCGGGGCCACAGGTCCTCCCCGCGACCACCAGCAGGGTCTAGTGTGTGCGTTAAGGTACGTTTAACGTGCCAGGTCCTCGCAACCACCGGCGAGGTGGCGGGCGCTGTACCGGTCCCAGGGCCGGAATCCTATGCCTGCCTACGCCGTCAAGCAGCGCGAGGACTTCGAGACGGACCTCGCTGACACGCTTGAGAAGCAGTACGGTTTCTCTGTCGGGAAGGCCTACCGTGCGGTACGGGCCGCCTGGGACGTCGGCGGCCCACACCGGGAGCAGCGTCCTGGAACCCCCTGACGGCGATCCGGGCGGCCGTAGCCAGCGGCCCACACCGGGAGCAGCGCCGTGGGCGCCCTTACCCCTTCAGGCCAGCCGCGGCAGCCTTGAACTCGTCGGCGGACACGGGGGCGGCCTGGCCGCCGTCACGGACCCTGGTGGTCCACATGAGGGCGGTCATGGTGCTGCCCTCGGTGGCGATCGCTATGCGTGCGCACACCGACTCCTTGTCCTTCGTCCCGCACGTGGTGAAGACATCGGCCTTGTGCCCGCCCAGGTCAACGGTGCCGTCGGCGGTGACGGCAGCGGGCGTTCCGCTCGAGTCGGAGACGTTGCTGGCGGTGGCCTGCTTGGCAATGTCCTCGGCCGTGGCGCCGCCGGGGGCCGTCGAGAAGCCGACCACAATGCGCTGGTTCCCGTCCGCGCTCAGGAACTCCAGGGAGTCCGAGTACTGGTTGTCGAGCGTGAACCCGGACGGGGCCGTGAACGTCAGCTTGCCCTCCAGCGTCCCGCTCGCACTACCCCCGGCGGAGGTGGGATCTGAGCTGGTGGCAGCCGATGCCCCGGTAGACCCGGTAGACCCGGTAGACCCGGTAGACCCGGTAGACCCGGTAGAGGCGGACGCATCAGCCGACGTCGTGGCATCCGCCTCGGCTGAGGCGGACGGGTCCGCGGTCGTGGACGCCGAGGAGCCGCTGGCTTCGGCGTCGGTGCCCTGGGAGCCACCGGAGCAGGCGGTCAGGGAGGCCACCAGCAGGACGGTGACGGGCAGGGCGGACAGGGAGGCAATACGCATGGGAGTCCTTTGGGCTGTAGGTCCTAGCCCGCTCACGGTAGCCTGGCCCGAACCGGTCGGCAAACGCTCACTGTGCTCGGGGCCGTCGGTCGCGTCACCTCCATCACCACCCGCCGTGGCGCAAACGCTCACCGCGCGGGGCCGTCAGGTACCCGGACGCTCCGGTTGACACCCGCAGGTACTCGCCGTACGCGGGGCAGCCCCGTACTCGGTCCTACGCCGGGCGGTCCCGCGTACGGTGCTGGTCGACGCCCACTGCGCACGCCCTCACGCCGCAGCCGTCAGCCTCACCGCACGCACTGCCTCACTGGCCGAGCCAGCCCGTCAGTGGGTGAGATCGCCTCCTCAGTGCACAAGACGACGACCTCACTCTATAAAACAGGCTCCTCACTCTACACAGTGAGGCTGTCACTGTATAAAGTGAGGGCCTCACTGTGTAGAGTGAGGCTGTCACGACATCCGCCTGTCGTCCTACGAGGTGTACGCGCTCATGAGCCGCCGGGTCGAGGACACCACGGACCGCGGCCCCGTCACAGGCGCCTCTCTTGAGGATCTTGACCCCCGGAGCGTGGACCGTCTCCTGGCCGAGCTGCGCACCAGCAGGTCGCACGTTCTCGACGGTATTGACGAGGGCAACCAGGTCGCGGCCCTTCAACGGCTCAATATCCTCACGCGCGACGGCGTCCCCACCTTCGCCGGGTACGTGACCCTGCAGCCTACCCGCAGCAGGAGTTCCCCCGTCTCGTCGTGGATGTGTGCGTGCACCCCGGCACCACCAAGTCCCAGGAGGACAGCGTGCGTTTTATCGACCGCCAAGCCTGTGACGGACCCGTGCCGCTCATGGTGGACGACGCCGTCGCCGCGGTGGCCCGCAACCTGCGTCGGCGCCGAGTCGTCCGGGGGACACTGGCCGAGGACGTGCTGGAGGTACCTGAGGACGTCCTGCGGGAGGCTATTACCAATGCGGTCATGCACCGGGACTACTCCGCACAGGCCGAGGGGCAGACAGTATCAGTGGACGTCTACCAGGACCGGGTCGAGGTAGGGAATCCTGGCGGGCTCTACGGGGGCAGGACCGTGGGCAACCTGGATGAGAGGGTTCCCGTCTCCCGCAACAAGGTCCTGGCGAACCTCCTGCGCAGTATCCCGCGGCCTCACGGCACGGGCATGGTCGCCGAGGCCGCCGGCACGGGTGTCCCGCGCATGATCAGCGCCATGCGCCAGCAGGGTCTTCCCGCACCTGACTACGAGGCGACGACGATTGACCGGGTGGTGGTCAGGCTGTCCCGCTTCGGCCTGCTTGACCCCCAGGTGCGAGCGTGGCTCGACTCCCTCCCCGGCGCGCCACGGGACGCACGGGCGGAGTCCGTCCTGGCGCTCGCCCGCCGTGACGGCAGGGTGTGGGTGGTAGACGTACGCCGCAACCTCGGCATGGACTCCGACGATATCCGCGACCTCCTGGGGAGGATCGTCGAGGAAGGCCTGCTGGTGGGCATGAACGACGGGCCCTACGTGCTGGCCAACCTGAAGCACCGCATTGCGAGCACCGGGGCCATGTGGGAGGTCCTGTCCGTCCTCGACTCCCGTGAGGCCGTCAGTATCAAGGTCATTGCCGAGCGGACCGGCAGGTCCCTCAGCGCCTTGCGGCCGCTCCTGCGTGAGCTGGTCGGTGAGGGCCTGGTCATCGCCACGGCACCACCCACCAGCCGCAACCGCGCCTACCTGCTGGCCGAGTGAGCGCCCGGGCGCCCGACCGGCCCCGGATGCCGCGGCCGGCCACCGCCCCCGGGGTGCTGCCGGGACCGGCTCACAGCATGCAGCTCACGCAGCCCTGGACCTCGGTGCCGGTCAGGGCGGCCTGACGCAGGCGGATGTAGTACAGGGTCTTGATCCCCTTGCGCCAGGCGTAGATCTGGGCCCGGTTGACGTCCCGCGTGGTGGCGGTGTCCGGGAAGAAGAGCGTCAGGCTCAGCCCCTGGTCCACGTGCTGGGTGGCCGCGGCGTAGGTGTCGATAATCTTCTCGGGCCCGATCTCGTAGGCGTCCTGGTAGTACTCCAGGTTGTCGTTCGTCATGAAAGGCGCCGGGTAGTAGACGCGCCCGATCTTCCCCTCCTTGCGGATCTCGATCTTGGCCACGATCGGGTGGATGGAGGATGTCGAGTTATTGATGTAGGAGATGGAGCCGGTGGGTGGCACCGCCTGGAGGTTGCGGTTGTACAGGCCGCCCCGCCTGACCCGCTCGGCCAGCGCGGCCCAGTCCTCGCGGGTGGCCACGTGGACGGAGGAGCGCTCAAAGAGCTCCTTGACCCTCTGCGTGACCGGCACGAAGTCCTGGGTCACGTACTTCTCAAAGAACTCGCCGCTGGCGTAGGCGGAGTCCTCAAATCCCACGAAGCTCTCCCCGCGCTCCGTAGCCAGCTCGTTGGAGGCGCTCAGCGCCGCGTACAGCACGGAGGCGAAGTAGACGTTGGTAAAGTCCAGGCCCTCGGCGCTGCCGTAGTGGATGCGCTCACGCGCCAGGAAGCCGTGCAGGTTCATCTGCCCCAGGCCGATCGCGTGGGACTCGCGGTTGCCGCGGTCAATGGAGGGGACGCTGGGCAGGTGCGTCTGGTCGCTCACCGCCGTCAGGCCGCGCACCGCGGTGCGCACCGTGCGGGCGAAGTCCGGGGAGTCGAATGCCTTGGCAATGTTGAGGCTCCCCAGGTTGCAGGCGATGTCCTTGCCCACGTGCTCAAAGGACAGGTCCTCTCTCAGCACGCTGGGCTCGGATACCTGCAGGATCTCCGAGCACAGGTTGGACATGACCACCTTGCCCGCGATCGGGTTGGCGCGGTTGACCGTGTCCTCGAACATGACGTAGGGGTAGCCCGACTCGAACTGGATCTCGGCCAGGGTCTGGAAGAAGAGCCGGGCGTTGACCTTCTTCTTCTTGATCCGCCCGTCGTCGACCATCTCACGGTACTTCTCCGTGACGTTGACGTCGGCGAACGGGATCCCGTAGACGCGCTCGACGTCGTAGGGGCTGAACAGGTACATGTCCTCGTTGTTGCGGGCCAGCTCGAAAGTGATGTCGGGGATGACCACGCCCAGGGAGAGCGTCTTAATGCGGATCTTCTCGTCGGCGTTCTCGCGCTTGGTGTCCAGGAACCGCATAATGT
>ERZ772917.1365-NODE-1365-length-14132-cov-17.367976_pt1 | contig 14132 bp, 12 predicted proteins | sample MGYA00511187_ERZ772917 | MGnify/ENA primary metagenome ERZ772917 (study PRJEB29015, sample SAMEA2737925) | human oral metagenome | biome: human oral; feature: human-associated habitat; material: dental | place: China | collected 2012 ... | reverse complement strand
GGGCGTTGCCGCCGTAGCCGGAGCCGTAGGACCAGATCTCGTTGGTCTCCGGGAACTGGGTGATGTACTTCTCGTCGTTGCAGGGCCAGGCGGTGTCCTTCTCGCCGGGCTGGAGGGGCGCGCCCACGGAGTGCACACAGGGCACCCACGTGCGGCCCTCGGCGATGAGATCCATGGCCTTGGTCCCCATGCGCGTCATAATGCGCATGTTGCACACGACGTAGGGCGAGTCGGTGATCTCGACGCCCAGCTGGGAGATCGGACCGCCCAGCGGGCCCATGGAGAAGGGGATGACGTACATCGTGCGGCCCACGTAGGTGCCGTCGAACTTCTCGTGGAGGATCTTCTTCATCTCCGCCGGGTCGTACCAGTTGTTGGTCGGGCCGGCGTCCTCCTCCTTCTCGGAGCAGATGAAGGTGCGGGACTCGACGCGGGCGACGTCGCTGGGCAGTGAGCGCGCCAGGAAGGAGTTCGGGCGCTTGTCGGGGTTGAGGCGGGTGAACATGCCCGACTCGACCATCTCGGTGGTCAGGCGGTCCCACTCGGCGTCGGAGCCGTCGCAGAAGTGCACCTTCTCCGGCTTGCCGAGCGCGGCGAGGCGGGCGACGAACGCGATAACATCCTCGGGCGCGTTGGCCGGCGCGGCCGCGCGCACATCCTTCTCAGATACAGTCATGTGGGTCCCTTCCTGGGAGTCTTGAAACACTGGCTGACACTCCCAATCCTCTCCCAACCGCCGACTTTGGTCACACCCCCTTAGGTCCCAACAGCGCCACATTCGTCACACACATCACACGCATCCCGTGTTTCCGGACACATCGGCGCCCCGTGTAGCGTCGAAGGCGTGAAGAACCGCCGTCGTACCGTCCCGACCCTCATGGCGGCCGCCCTCATCACGGCCGCGGCGCTCAGCCTGTCCGCCTGCACGGCCCACATGGACATGACCATCGCCCCCTCCGACACCTACGACGCCACCCTCGTCCTGCGCGACACGACCGGCAGCGTGCTGACCGCCGACACCGACTGCCAGGACTACGCCGACCCCTCCGTCGTGGGCACGTCCGACGGCGCCGACGTCACCGCGACCCAGATCGGCTCGGCCGACGACGCCGAGGGCGTGGGCTGCGAGGTGAAGGCGACCGGTGTCAGGATTCCCGACGCCGATGAGGCCGCCGGCTCCGGCACGGTCCCGCTCGTCATGCGCGACGGCGACCGCTATGTCGTCACCGTCTCCCCGATCCCCACCGGCCTCGACGGCGCCCCCGCCACGTCCGACGCCGGGGCCGCATCCACCACCGAGCCGCTCGCCTCCACCGTCGACGCCCGCCTGTCGGTCACCTTCCCGGGGGCCGTCGTCGACGACGGCGGGGGCAGCGTGTCGGGACGCACGGTCACCTGGGAGGGGACCGACACCCTCACCAACGGCGTGAGCGCCTCGGGCTATGCGACGCCCGACGAGGGGCTGGGCGTCCTGGACCGCTTCGGGGTGTGGATCGCCGTGGGGGTGGGGGTCGCCGGGCTCGCCATGGGCGCGGCGGCCGCAATGGTCGTGGTGCGCCGGCGCCGGTCAGTCGCCGCCCCCGCCATGCGCGGCTCCGCCAAGGAGCGGCGCCCCAGGCCGAGGAAGCGGGGCTCTCGCGGGGGCTCCAAGCGCACCAGGCGATGAGGCACGGGGGCGGGCACGCGCCGCGCCCTCTCACCCGCGCGCCCCGCAGCCCGCAGCCCCCTCTCGCCGAGATCGGTTCACTTCCGCGCCGAGATCGGTTCAGTTCCGGCTCGAGATCGGTCCGGTTCCGCATCGAGATCGGTTCACTTCCGCACCGAGATCGGTTCTGACGCGGCCGCGGCCGACCGCTCCTGGCCAGTGGCCCGGCGCCGTCCCGGCCCCAACGGGCTTCCAAAAAACTGGCGCGTCCGTAGACTGCTGAGCATGAGCGTCTCGGCTCCCACGGCCCTTCGCGGGCTCGGTCTAACCACCATTGTTCTGGCCCTCCTCGCTCTGAGCGCATGCGGCATCAACTACGATGTCACGATTCACTCCGATGACACAGTCGACTTGACAGTGGTTTTCTGGGGTCTCGACAAAATGACGATGGAGTCCGCCTGCTCGGCAGAAGGGCTGGGCGATAGCAGTCCGTCATCCGGCGGGGTGAAGCCCACTTACACCCTCACCGAGTACAATGGGCATCCAGCCTGCGAGATAAGCGCAGAGGCCGTCCCCTTATCACAATTCTCCGACTCTCACGAGGACCTGTCTATCACGCACAGCGATGGCGAGTTCGAGGTGACGGTGCCGTCCACGGAGTTCGATGACACGTACGAGGGACTGGACTCGCGGTATACAGTGACTTTTCCCGGCAGGGTGATCGAGGCGTCGGGCAGCGCGAGGATCGATGGCAACACTGTGACCTGGGACAACTACTTGGCGGAAGGCAGAGACCTGCATGCGATCGGGAAGGACTCCTCGGGCCCGCCCTGGGCGCGGATTGCCGGTGTCGGCGTCGCCGCCATGGTTGTGGGAGGCGGAGTCGCGCTCGTCACCACAGTGAGCGTACGCCGGAGGCGCTCGGCAGCCGACACTCCGCCCGTACCCTACGGCCAAGCCAGCATGCCCTACCAGTGGGGAGCGACCCGGCCCGAGCACGCGCAGCCGGGCTACAGCCAGCCCGGACAGGCCGAGCCCGGCTATGCGCAGCCCGCCTACACACAGCCGAGCTGGTCGAACCGCAGCAGCCAGACCGGCTACACCCAGCCCTGGCCACCGGACTACAGTCAGTCCGGGCACGCGCAGCCAGGCCAGTACCCGTATGACCCCGATGGGCGGTACGGGCCGCCGTAGACTGTGCGGAGAGACGACCCCACACAGTCTCGCCCGAACCCGCCCGCCAGTCCGGCCGGCTCGCCCGCACTCACCCGACCAACCCGGCCGAGCGGCCACCATGCCACCATAAGGCCCCGGCCGCCGGGATCGAGTCACGATCCGCGCCCCGTCCCCGCGCTCCGGCGGCCGGCACTTTTTGCAAGCCACAGTCGACAGGCCCACTTCCGCGGCCTGCGTTATGCCGTAGACTCCCCGCCATGAGCACTCTTCGCGTCCGTACCGGCCTGCATCGTCTCACCGCGGCGATGAGCGTCCTCGTCTTCGCCCTCATCGGCGTTGTCGGCGCCTCGCCCGCCTCCGCCGCTCCCGGCTCGGGCAGCATGAAAGTGACGTCCGCGTACCAGATCGACATCCATAAGAATGAGACGGTCGACCTGACCATTACGATGGAGATGGAAGGCATATCCCCCAGCATTTACTGCACACAGGACATGAAGGACTCGCTGGAGCTCCAGAACCAGCCCAACGCCACCACCGACCTGAACACTGACGGCAATCAGTGCATCATGTCCATCAAAGGCGCGGAAATCTCCAAGATGAAGAACGACGACAGCATGAGAATTGAGCACAAGGGAAGCAAGTTCATTTTCTCGGCATCCGATTTCTCCAGCATGGAAGAAACTGACGCGACCATGTCGGTCACCTTCCCCGGCAAGGTCACCAAGGCGGACAGCAAGGCGAAGACCAACGGGAACACCGTCACCTGGTCCGATCTCAGCTCTCTCAACTCAATCAGCGCCGAAGGCAAAGACTCCCCGGGCCCGTCCTGGGTATGGATCATAGTCGGCGTTCTTGTCGTCATCGCCATCGGAGGCGGCATCACGGCCGCCATTGTGCTGACCAACCGCAAGAAGAAGCAGCTCGGCGCACCGGCCGGCGTCTACAGTCAGCCTCAGATGCCCGGCCAGCCGGGCCAGCCAATGCCCGGCCAGCCGATGCCCGGTCAGCCGAGCCAGCCGGGTTACGCCCAGCCTGGTCAGCCGATGCCGGGCCAGCCGGGTTACAGCCAGCCCGGTCAGCAGCCGTACAACCCCAATCAGCAGTACTGAACCCGCACCGCCTCGCATTTCGCTCAGTTTCATTCGGCGCAGGACCAGAACCGCGTTTTCCCCGGACAGCAGGATGCCCGGGAACAAATGGTTCCGTGGCCTTGCACAATGGCGCACCTCGGGCCCATGCCCGTAGACTCGCCTGCATGCGCGCCCTCCCCCGCACCAGGCTGCACCGACTCATCGTGGCAGCAACCGTGCTCGCCCTCGGCATCATCGGCGTCACCAGCGCCCCGCCCACGGCCACCGCCGCCCCCGGCTCAGGAAGTACCACAAGCTCCTTCGAGTTCGACATCCACGAGCATGACACTTTCGACATGACTCTCACCATGAAGAGCGACGGTACTCCCCCCAGCCTCTACTGCACCAAGGACCTGATAACCGTCGACGACTCGAGCGCCGACGTCAGCACAAGAGTCCAGGGCGATCAGTGCATCCTGTCTATGGCCGGCACAAGCATTGACAACTCGAAAGACGGCAAAGGCCTGAACATCAATCACAGGGGCAGCACGTACGTCTTCGAGTCCTCCGATCTCTCCGACATGAAGGGTATCGGCGCGACCGTCAAGGTCACTTTCCCCGGCAAGGTCATAAGCAGCGACGAGCACGCTCAGACAGACGGAAACACGGTCACCTGGTCCGACATCGACTCCCTCGACTCGCTCAGGGCCGAAGGCGAAGACTCGGCCAGCGCTCCGGCCCAGGGGACGGCTGCAGACAGGGACAAGAAGAACAGCAGAGGCTCTATCGAGGACAGAAACTCGCGGAGCCTGTTCTGGACGTGGGTCATCGCGGGCGGCGTCGCCGTTGTCGTCGCCTGCGGCGTCATTGCACTCATCGTCCTTAATCGTCGAAAGACACCTTCCAGCGCCACTGCACCGGTGAGCGCCCACAACCAGCCTCAGGTACCCGGCCAGCCGGGCTACACCCAGCCGGGCCTGCGGCCGTATGGGCCTGCGGATCAGCAGCGCTGATCCGCGGCCCGCACCACGCCCTCCCCTAGCACCGACAGCTCGTGGCTGGAGGCGAGCGATGCCGCGAAGACGTCACGAGTCACCAGCGCCACATGCGGTACGCCCGGCCACCGGTTCCGTAGAATATGAGGTCATGCACCTTCCCCATGCCCTCCGCAGGCTCGCCGCGGCCGCGACCGTCCCAGCCCTCGTCCTCATCGGCGTCATCGGCATCTCGCCTACCGCTGCCGCCGACTCGATCTCTTTCACCGCCTCGATCGAGATCATCAAGGAGGACGACATCAAAGTGGATATCAAATACACGAGCAGTTCCTTCGACCGATCAACGTGCGACAGCTTCTTCGACAATTACGACCCAGAGATCACAGCCAAGGTGAAGAGGGACTACGACTCCAAGAACGATACATGTGAGTCTACGTTCAGCAACCTGTCCATGAAGCAGTACAACCGGGACTTCCTCTTCTACGGGAAGATCGAGCGCGACGGCAACAACTTTACCTACACGAACAGCTACTACTCAACTTACTCACTCTACTCCGGCGCAGAGATCTCGGTGACCTTCCCGGGCAAGGCCTCATCTGTCTCCGGTGACGGCGAGAAGTCCGGGAACACCGTCACATGGAAGCACGCCGAGCGAGAGACCAGGGACCTAAAGGCCACAGGGGCAGGCCACGGCACGCCCTATGTCGCCATTATCCTCGTAATCTTGGTGCTCCTCGCCGCCGCTGGCGGAGTGGCTTACTACGTCCTCGTCGTACAGAAGAAGAAGCAGGCGGTCTACCCCGGCGCCCCCATGGCGAACCCGGGCATGGCCCCCGGCTACGCCCAGCCGGGTCAGCCGGGTTATGCCCAGCCCGGCCAGGGCCAGCCCGGCTACGCCCAGCCCGGCTACGCCCAGCCCGGTCAACCCGGTCAGCCCGGCTACGCCCAACCCGGTCAGCCCGGCCAGCCGGGTTACAGCCAGCCGGGCCAGCCGGGTTATGCCCAGCCCGGTCAGCCGGGTTACAGCCAGCCCAGCCAGGGCCAGCAACCGTACTACCCCAATGGCCAGTACTGACCCGCGGACCTAACCCGGATGATTGACTCCGGGACTGGGTGCTCCGCTGGTCGGGGGAGCGCCCATCCCACGCAGCCCTACGACGATCGGCGGCCTCAGACACGACGGCGCCGGCATGATCCCGTGGCTTCATGACACGGGTCGGGCGGCGCGGGGGCCGAGGGCGCGCGGGAGCACCGGTGCACACGGAGGCGGCGATGAGCGCGGGCTCGCGGGGGGCGAGGGCGCGCGGGAGCGTCCAGCTTCCGGTCCAGCGGAACCCAGCCGGCGCGCACCGGGCTCCGCTGGACCGGTCTCGGCGCAGGGCCGACGGGTCGGCCGGGTGTGCGGGCGCCCGCGTGGAGCGCACCGGAACATGAACGTACCTTCCCAACGTCAACGTACCTTTCTCCCATCCTTCTGAGGTCTACCCCCAGAAGGATGGGAGAAAGGTACGTTCATGTGACGAACTTCCGTTGACGTTGAGGCCCCAGCCCACCCCGTACGCCCGACGCCGGTCCGCACAAGGCCCGCTCACCCCGTACGCCCGACGCCGGCCCCTGCTCGCAGCCCCCGCGGCCGGCCCTCACTCGTAAACAGGCTCGACTATGCCGGTAATCTGTCTTTCATCTCGCGTCAGCCGGCCCTCACTCGTAGGCGGGCTCGACGCTCACGTCGCGCGCCATGTTGGCGAAGCGCGACAGGTGTCCCTGGAAGGCGACCGGAATCGTCCGGGTCTGGCCGTTGCGGTGCTTGGCCACGATGATGTCCGCCTCGCCGGCGCGCTCCTCGGGCTGGTAGTACTCCGGGCGGTGCAGCAGCATGATGATGTCGGCGTCCTGCTCCAGTGAACCGGACTCGCGCAGGTCGGACATCTGCGGCTTGTTGCCGGTGCGCTGCTCCGGGCCGCGGTTGAGCTGGGCGACGGCGACCACCGGGACCTCGAGCTCCTTGGCCAGCAGCTTCAGAGAGCGGGAGAACTCGGAGACCTCCTGCTGACGGGACTCCACGCGCTTGCCCGAGGTCATCAGCTGCAGGTAGTCGATGACCATGAGACCCAGGTCGCCCTGCTGCTTGAGGCGCAGCGCCTTGGAGCGGATCTCCGGCATGGTCAGGTTCGGGGAGTCGTCGATGTACAGCGGCGCCTCGCTGACCGGGTTGTAGGCGCGCGCCACATCCTCCCAGTCACGCTCGCTCATCTGCCGCCCGCCGCGCAACTTGTTCATGTCCACCCCGGACTCGGCGGCCAGGATGCGCATCATGAGCTCCATGCGCCCCATCTCCAGGGAGAAGTAGCAGCTGGGGATGAGGGAGCCGTCGGCGCGCCGGGAGTGCATGGAGGCCGAGCGGCAGAAGTCGACGGCGAGGGTGGATTTGCCCATGGCGGGGCGCGCGGCGACGATGATCATCTGCCCAGGGTGCAGGCCGCCGGTGAGCTCGTCGAGCTCGACGAAGCCCGTGGGCACGCCCGTCATCTGGCCGTGCTCGCGCGCCTGCCCGGCCTCGATCTGGAGGTTGGCCTCGTTGAGCAGCTCGCCGACCGGGACGTAGTCCTCCTTCTCCCCCTCGGAGTGGGCCACGGAGTAGACCTCGGCCTCGGCGAGCGTGACGAGCTCGGCGATGTCGCCGGCGTCGGTGGAGTAGCCGAGCTGGGTGATGCGCGTGCCCGCCTGGACGAGCCCGCGCATGAGGGCCTTCTCGCGCACGATGCGCGCGTAGTAGGCGGCGTTGGCCGCGGTGGGCACGGTCGCCATGAGGGAGGCGAGGTAGGGGGCTCCGCCGACGCGTTCGAGCTCGCCGCGCTTGGCCAGCTCGTCGGCCACAATGAGCGGGTCGGCCGGCTCGGAGCGGTTGTAGACCTCGACGACGGCGTCGTAGATCGACTCGTGGGCCGGCTTGTAGAACTCGGAGCCTCGCAGCACCTCGATGACGTCGGTGATGGCCTCCTTGCTCAGGAGCATTCCGCCGAGGGTGGCCATCTCGGCCTCGAGGTCCTGGGGCGGGATGCGGTCGAAGGCGTCGTCGTAGCGCACCGAGCCGCCGACGCCGTCGGCTCCTCCTGACCGGCCGGGTTCGTAGCCCGGTCCGGGGTCGATGTCGGTCATGCGCGCCTCCCCTGCCGTGCACCCGCGACCGGGCGCGCGCGCGACCATAGCGGGCGGTCAAATCGCTTGCAAGCCGGTATCCACTCGCCGTCTGTGGACAAGTTGCACGCCCTTGTGGATAACTCCTCCGCGATTGTGGATGACGCGCCGTGTCGCCTGTGCACAGGCGCGCCAGGACGGCGGCCGCGCACCTGAGCGCACCGACAGGATCGTTGAAATTCCGCGGTTCTTCACGCAGCGTCACGATTCACAACACGGAGCCTGAGCGTCTCGGAGGAATCTGTGGACAAGTGGGTAAACCTGTGGATGAACCTCTACCTCACCCTGAGGTCTGTGACTTGCTTGGGGATCGGGCCCGGGCGGGCAGGTGGAGCGGGCACCCGCACCGGCCTGGACCGGTCCGGCCCACGCCGTCGTCGCCCCGCGCCAGCGCCCCACACCCTTGAGATAGACATTTTCGTACGAGATCGGCGGTGACACCGTCTACCTCATCCGAAAATGTCTATCTCGACGCCGGAGGGCCGGCCGCCGCCCGGCCTCAGTCGCGCAGGAAGTGGGCCACGAAGTTGCGGATGACCCGACCGGCCACGTGCTCGGAGGTGCTGCGCGCCTCCGACACGATCGTATCCACCCGGCCGGGGTCCCCGTAGCCGGCGTCGGCGTAGGCCGACACCCGCTGGGCGAAGCGCTCGGCGTCGAGCTCGGGGTTGAACTGGGAGCCGTAGACCGTGGCGCCCACCCGGATCATCTGCACGGGGCAGTCGGGCGAGGAGGCCAGCAGGGTCGCGTGGGCCGGGACCTCGCCGACCCCCTCGTGGTGGCCGACCAGCGCCGTGAAGGTCTGCGGCAGGTCGGCCAGCAGCGGGTCCGCGCGCCCCTCGGCGGTCACGAAGATCTCCGTGGCGCCGAGGTCCTCGCCGAACTCCCGGGAGGTCGGAGTGCCCAGGTGGCCGGCGAGCACCTCCAGCCCGAAGCCCGTGGCGAGCACCGGCACGCTCTTCCTGAGCGCCACCACCAGCAGCTCGCGCACCTGCTCCTCGACGCGCATTTGAGAGCGGGTCTTGGATCCCTGCGGCGTCGAGACGTCGTAGGGGCTCCCCCCGATCAGGACGCCGGAGACGTCGCCGGCCGTGAAGGCGTCGAGGAAGTCCACCTCTTCCAGGAGCACGTGGTGAAGGTCCTCGCGGCGCAGGCCGCTCTGGGACAGGAAGGACTCGTACTCGTTCTGCGCCGCCTCGAGCTCGGGGCGCGTCGACACCATGATGAAGGGCTTCATCCCGCCAGCCTATGAGGTCCGTCGGTCACGTCTCAGAAACATCGCGGGAGCCTCCGCCGCGTCAGAAGACCGACATCATACAGATCCACAGCCACCCGGTAGTCGTCGCCGAGCCGACGACGACGCCCAGCCGCGCCTGGGCGTGCCCGGTGGCGTAGCTCCTCCGCAGCCGGCGCAGCGCCCACCAGCCCGTGAGTGCCGCGATCGCGCCGAAACCTGGGAACGGGCTGAGCACGGTCGTCACCAGGGCGACGACGGCGACCGGGTCGGTGTGCTGCCGCGGGGCCTGGTAGCCGGGGCCGGCGAAGACCTCGCGGGGGTCGAGGGTCTCGGTGCCGGGGAAGACGAAGCCCTGCGGCACGATCCGTACGGGGTCGACGGGCTGCTCCTGACTCATGGGCCCATCATGCCCGCGGATCCGGGGCCGCGCCTCGTCCGCCCGGATGAGGCGCAGCCCGCGTCGGGCGGCTGGTGCGCGGGTCGACGACGACGCCGCCCCGGGGCCGTCGGTCGTCCGGCTGCGTGCCCCGGGCAATGCGCCGTAGGTAGGGCGACTGGTGACCCGTGAGGCAGCTCCGGGCTGCGCGCTCCGGGCAATGCGACAACCCGGCGGGCGCCGTCTATGCTGGAGGCCTGGCAGGGCTCTGTCAGGTTCACGGGCTCGACGCCGTCGGCGTCGTCGGTCCCTGTCGCGTGCGGCGCCGCCTCGCGGGCGGCCCGCCGCCCCGTCCTTCCCCCGCGACAGGAGTACGCAGTGCCCGCAGCGCCCTCAGCGCCCTCAGCGCCCTCAGCGCCCTCAGCGCCCGCATCCCTCTCAGGTCTGTCCCGCCTCTGGCGTCTGCACGGCGATGGCCGCTCGATCGCGACCGGCGAGGTCGTCGCTCCCAGCGAGCGGCTGACCTGGCCGCGCACCGTCGGCATCGGCGTCCAGCACGTCGTCGCCATGTTCGGGGCGACCTTCCTCGTGCCGCTGCTCACCGGCTTCGACCCCTCCACGACACTGTTCTTCACCGGCGTCGGCACCCTGCTGTTCCTGGGGATCACGAGCGGGCGCCTGCCCAGCTACCTGGGCTCCTCCTTCGCTCTCATCGCCCCGATCGGCGCGGTCACCGGGTACGTGGCCGGGGGCGGCGGCCCGATCGACGCCCACAGGGCCGCCCTCGCCCAGGGTGGCGTCCTGGCCGCCGGCGCGGCGCTGGCGCTGGTGGGCGCCGTCGTCCACGTCGCCGGGGCCGGGTGGATCGACCGGCTCATGCCGCCGATCGTCACCGGCGCCATCGTCTCCCTCATCGGCTTCAACCTGGCGCCCAGCGCCTGGAACAACGTCAGGTCCGCGCCCGCCACCGCGCTGGTCACGATCGTCTCGATCCTGCTCATCACCGTCCTGTTCAAGGGGATCGTCGGGCGCCTGGCCATCCTGATCGGCGTGCTCATCGGCTACGTCACCGCCTGCGCGCGCGGCGAGGTCGACTTCTCCGCGATCTCGCAGGCCGGCTGGGTGGGGGCGCCGGCCTTCCGTGCGCCCGCCTTCGACGTGACCCTGCTGGGCCTGTTCGTACCGGTCGTGCTCGTGCTGGTGGCCGAGAACATCGGGCACGTCAAGTCCGTGTCCGCCATGACCGGGGAGAACCTCGACGACGTCACCGGCCGCGCCCTGCTGGCCGACGGGATCTCCACCATGCTCGCCGGGGCGGGCGGGGGCTCGGGCACCACCACCTACGCCGAGAACATCGGCGTCATGGCCGCCACGCGCGTCTACTCCACCGCCGCCTACGTCGTCGCCGCCCTCACCGCGCTGGGACTGTCCCTGCTGCCGAAGTTCGGCCAGATCATCGCCACCATCCCCGCCGGCGTCCTCGGCGGGGCGGCCACCATCCTCTACGGCATGATCGGCATGCTCGGGGTGCGCATCTGGGTGCAGAACCGCGTGGACTTCTCCGACCCCGTCAACCTCAACACCGCGGCGGTGGCCATGGTGGTCGCCATCGCCGACTACACCTGGCACTGGGGGGAGATGACCTTCTCGGGAATCGCCCTGGGCTCGGCGGCCGCGATCGCGGTCTACCACGCGATGCGCTGGGTCTCCGGGATGCGCGGCACCAACCTCGAGCAGGCCTCCCCGGCGTCGGCGCCGGCGGGCACCGAGCTGGAGGGCCCGGCCTACGCCACCCGCCACTCCAGGGGCTGACGCTCACCCGCTGCGGCCCCCCGCGTCGCGCCCGCCCCTGTCGAGATAGACATTTTCGTACGAGATCGGCGGTGTCACCGTCTATCTCGTACGAAAATGTCTATCTCGACGGCGCGGGACGCCTCAGCCGTCGGTGGCCGAGGCCGAAGGGGCGGCGGTCACCGGGGCGCAGTCGGATGGGGCGCTCAGGGCCTCTCCGGACTTGATCTGGGCGACCTCGGCGGCGGAGAGCATCTCGTTCTTGAAGTCGTTGCCCAGCACGACGCCCACGGTGGGGTCGGTGGCGTCCTGCGTCTCATCGATCTGGACGACGACGGTGCCCGTGAACACCTTGGACAGGGTGTAGGCGTTGGCCAGCCCCGCCTGCGAGGTGGTCAGCTCGATCTCGCCGTCGTACTCGCCCTTGGGCCAGTCCGTGGTGTCGGCGACCGTGAGCCCGGAGTCGCTCAGCAGGTCGGCGACCCCGGTGGCCAGCCCGGTCTGGTCCGAGCCGTTGTAGACGTTGACGGGAATGGCGGACACATCGGTCGTCTTGGCGTCCGGCGGCAGGCAGGGTTGCGTGACCTGCTCCTTGTCGTCCTTGGCGGAGGAGAAGTCGGGGTCGTAGGGGACCGGGAGTATGTTGAGCCACACCAGAAGGCAGATGATCACCAGAAGTGCCAGGAACGTGATCATTCCACCGATCACGGTGGTCTGACGGTGCTTGAGCCGACGGCGGTACTCGGCGCGGGGGTCTGCGGTGCTCACGCGCCCCAGAGTAGTGGACGAGATGACCTCGGGTCTCCGATGTCAGGGTCCCGGAGGCGGGGGCGGGGAGGTCGGCCGACCGGCGTCGTCGACCTCGAGGACCCGGGCGTGGATCGTGGTCCGTCCCTGAAGGGCAGCGCGCAGCGCTCGGTGCAGCCCCGTCTCCAGGAAGAACTCTCCGTGCCAGAAGACGACGTGCGCGAACAGGTCGCCGTAGAAGGTTGAGTCGTCGTCGAGAAGGTTGCGCAGGTCCAGCGTCGCCCGGGTGGTGGTGAGCTGGTCGAGGCGGACCTGGCGCGGGGCGATCTCGGCCCAGCTGCGCTGCTCCACGAGCTCATGCTCGGGGTAGGGCGCTCGCTCGCGGACTGCCTTGAAGATCACCCGTCCATGCTAGCGGCCATGCCGCCATGGCCGCGGTCGGTGACGGGCGCGTCTCGACGAGCGCAATGTCACTGCGGGTGACGGCTCAACGGGTGGCGGCCCGGATGAGAAATCGCTCCCCCCGCGTCGAGATCGGTTCGAGGCGGCCGCCTCGGCCGGCTTTCCGGGCCCCGCCGGGGTCAGCGCCGTCCGGCACACGACCCGGCCAACCGGTCAACCGGCTAAGGGGGCGCGGTCCCCGGCCGCCCTCACGGCAGTCGCCCTAGCGGCCTGGTGCGCTCGCGTCTCGCATTCGGGCACCTGGCCGCCCCCGGCTCAGCGGTGTCGGGACTGAGGCGGGATGAGCGGCTCGGTGAGGTAGTGCTGGACGGTGGGGCCTATGACCTCCACGAGATGGTCGACGCTGGCGCTCGCCAGAGGCTCCAGGCGGAGGAGGTAGCGGATCATGGCCAGCCCGACGACCTGGGAGCCGACCAGGGTGGCGCGCTCGCGGGCGTGCGGGACGGAGACACCCACCTGTGCGAGCGCCTGCGTGATGGGCCCGGCGATCTGCTTGGTGGCGTAGGCCTGCACGGCCTCAGGCGCCGAGTCGTCGGTTGCGATCCAGCGCAGGAGCGCGTGGAACGTCGCTCCGCCCTCGGAGTCGTCCCAGGCGGTCATGGCCAGCCGGACCAGGCGCGGGCCGGCAGTGCGAATGTCGTCGGAGACGATCTTCGCAATCTCCTCGCTGGCTCTGACCTGCAGGTTCATGGATGCCCCGAAGAGATCTCCCTTGGTGCCGAAGTAGTAGGACACCAGGGCGGGATCAACGCCTGCGGTGCGGGCGACGCCGCGGATCGTCGTGCGCGCGAAGCCGTTTGCGAGAAATGAGGCGCGGGCGGCGTCGAGGATTGCCTGACGCGTGGATTCCGCCCCTGTACCCGACGGGCGGGGGCCTCGACGGCGCGGGGTGGCCCGCCCCGGCCGTGCGGCATCGGTGGCGCTGCTCATGGGGCGAGGCTATGCCGCACCTGCGCCGACGCCGGTCCGCGTCGGCGGCGGCGTCCCGGAGTCGCTGAGGAATACGTTGTTGGAGGTGGCGCGGGAGCCTCTCCGGGCGTCGGCAATTTCGTCACATTAATCGTGCGCTATTCAACGCCGACGAGGGCCGGTGTTGATCAAGGGCGCGACAGCCGTGTGTAGTGCTCTGACGCCAACGGAAAGTATATAGGACTTAAAGCCCATGCGTCATGAATTTCAACATCGTTGAACTTCGGCGGACGCGGTCGTTACGGTCCGAGCAGATCGAATGACGCCTGTGCGCAGTCAGGAGGGTGAACGATGAGTTCCGACAGCACTCCCACCGGTGCCCCGGCCGGGGCCGGAGGCGACACCCTGGCTGTTTTCGGCGCCGCACCCGCCCCCGCCGCGCCGCAGGCGGCGCGGCCTCCTGCGCCCGGCGCCGCACCCGCCCAGCCGGTATCCCTGGGGCTCGACGTCGGGTCCACCACGGTCA
>ERZ772917.1363-NODE-1363-length-14159-cov-2.684416_pt1 | contig 14159 bp, 14 predicted proteins | sample MGYA00511187_ERZ772917 | MGnify/ENA primary metagenome ERZ772917 (study PRJEB29015, sample SAMEA2737925) | human oral metagenome | biome: human oral; feature: human-associated habitat; material: dental | place: China | collected 2012 ... | reverse complement strand
CCGGGCTCCTCGCACCCGAGAAGCCCGGCGTCGGCCCCGGCATCTATGCGGTCTATACCGACTACGAGACTCCCGGCGACGATGTCGACGGCGTCTACACCCTCGTCATCGGCAGGCGCATCGAGGCCGGAGGTTCGGTTCCCCCTGGCCAGGTGACTGTCACGATCCCGAACTCCACTCACGACATCGTCACGCTGGCTGATGCTCGGCCGGAGAGTGTCTACGAGGCGTGGGTGGATGTTTGGGCCCGCAAGGACCTGACCCGTGACTATCGTGCCGACTACGAGTACTACGCTCCGGATGGCTCGATTCACCTGTCCATCGGGGTCCTTTCGGACGCATGAGGGCTGAGCAGTACCAACGCCAGCTCGACGCCGTCACTGACTACATCTACGCCCATCTCGACGAGGACCTCAGTCTGGAGACTCTCGCTCACGTCTCCGGGTTCTCCCGCTATCACTGGCACCGGATCTACCGAGCGGTGCGCGGGGAGACGGCCGCTCAGGCCGTACGCCGTCTCCGCCTGGAGCGGGCGGCCGCCATGCTCACCGAGACCTCATGGTCGATAGAGCGGATCGCTTGGAAAGCCGGATTCACCGGTACCGAGATCTTCAGCCGAGCTTTTCTCCGCTCTTATGGGACGACTCCCGGCCGATTTCGCACCGGCGGCCGCCCGGCGTCGACCGACTCGCCGGCGACGAGCAGCGGTTCGGGCTCGACGTCGTCGGCGAAAGAGGCGTCGGGATGGCCGGTGCGCGTGGAGACTCGCCGCGGCTATCGACTTGCCGTATCCGAGCACCGTGGTTCCTATATGGATATCGGCCGGGCATTTAGCCGAGTCAGAGACCGTGTGGGCTCTGGGAGTCTGATGGTTGCCATCTATGAGGACGATCCCGACGCCGTTCCTCCGGCTGATCTGCGCTCAGCGGCTGGAGCCGTCGTCGATCCTGGCACGAAGATCCCCCACGATCTCGTCGAAAGGAGAGTGCCGGCCGGCCGGTACGCGATTATGCGTTACATCGGCCCGTACTCGTCGATGCATGCCGCCTACCGGTGGCTCTACGGTCAGTGGCTGCTGAGCTCGGGCGAGGAACCGCGAGACCATCCGATCATCGAGGAGTACCTCACTGACCCGGCGACCACTCCACCTGTCGACGCTGTCACCGAAATCCTCCTGCCGCTCCTGTGAGGTGTCCGAACTGATGGTTCACGCAGATGGGCGGCAGATACCGAGGTGTCTGCCGCCCATCAAGATCGTTCTGGCCCACGAGTCCCGCTAGGCATCGCGCCTGAGCGTCTGTCGTCCGGCGATGAGGACGCTTCCGGTGCAGCACAGTGCGATGACGATCAGGGCCGCAATCACAGGTATCGCATGCGGCCCCGTCGGCAGGAGCAGCGCGGTGGGAAGCCGACGGGACATTCCCGGTACCTGGTTCATCACCGGTAGGACGAGGACCAGGAGGGTGGTCAGGGCAATGGCCGTCGTCGTTCGACGCAGACCTACCGCAAGCAGGTGGCCGATACTCATCGCCATGACGATGTAGAGTCCACAGGCCGCCCACGTCCTGACCACCATGGCAAAGGGGGGACGTCCGATCGCACCGGCAGTCACGACGACGGTGAGGAGCAGGCCGCACGAGTACGTTGCCCATGCGATGAGCCAGTCGACGGCCAGACGCGGAAGCAGCACGGTGCTCAACCGGCGCACCCGGGTCCGGTAGAAGATCGAGGAGCCCGGGCGCGTGTCCCAACCGACTGAGGTGATTGCCACCGCGACCGTCACAATGAGACCCAGCTGCATGGCGGACTGGTTGAACAGGGAGACGGCATCAGCCGGTGTGGCCTGCGAGGCCGAGATCGTGAGCTGGTCGCTGCTCGCTGCGGCGCCGAGAATCTCAGGCATGTAGATCGCGAGTGCCGGACTGGACAGACCGAAGAAGGCGAAGGCCACGAGTACCCCGAGACCGAGCCCGGAGCGCGCGAGCCGGCGCAGCTCGACGACGAGAGAACTTGTGATGGAGGCTCTGGTGGTGTGGGCTGAGGCCAACCGAGGTGGAGTGGACATCAGAACTCCTGTCTGGTGACAAGGTTGGCGAAGGATGCGTCGAGGTCACGGCCCGTCAGCGTCACCTCGAGCATGGGGACGTCCACCTGCTCCATGACTTGCGGAAGCAGGGCCATACCCATGTCGAGGCTCGGAAACCGGACCGTGCAGGTGGTTGTGGTCGGTGTGGTGAAGGAGCCACTGGGGAACGTCTGACTCAGCCTCGTGGTCAGACGTTCCTGCTCGCCGGGCTCGCAGAGGTGAAGGAACCTGAGGGTCCAGGAGGGCTCGCGACCCGAAGTGAGGAGATCCGCCGTCGTGCCCTGGGAGATGACGCGCCCCTCACTGATGACGATGACATGGTCGGCCAGCTGCTCGACCTCACTGAGTAGATGGCTGGACAGGAGAATGCACCGATGCTGCTTCTGCTCCTGGATGAGGCGGCGCACGTCGGCGCGGCCGACGGGATCCAAGGCGCTGTTGGGTTCGTCCAGGATCAGCAGACCCGGGTCCAGAACGAGTGCCGCCGCGATCCCCAGGCGCTGCAGCATCCCTCTCGAGAAGTCGGCGACCCGCCGCTTGGCCACACGGGCCAGCCCGCACTGATCCAGCGCCTCGAGGACACCGATGTCGCCGGAGGTGCCTGATAGTGCCAACGAGGTCTCCACGATCTCGGTTGCCGTCAACCATGACTCGAACTGAGGAACATCCGGGCAGTAGGCCACCGTCCGGCCAGGGGCGACCTCGATGTCGCCCTCATCGGCCGGGCACAGGCCTGCGATCACGCTGAACAGGACCGTCTTGCCGGCCCCGTTGGGTCCGATGACCGCCGTGACCGACTGGTCCTGGGCCTCCAGACAGATGTCATGGATGCCGGCTCCATTGGCGAAGACCCTACTCAGGTGGCTGACATGGAGAACGGTTCCGGGAGGCATCACAGGTCTCCGTCGCTCAGCGTTGTTCCCCTGCCCCGTCCCAGGGTCAGGTAGGCGACCGCTCCGAGGGGGACGACGAGCACCACGATGAGAGCCCAGGCCGCCTTGGGCAGGTGCTTGACGTGGGAGCGTCTGGCGATATCGATCAGACATGCCACGACCACGATGGTGATCAGGACGATGACGGGGATCCAGATGGACGGATGGCCAGGAGCGTTCACGGTGAAGCTCGCTTTCTCGGTGAGGGGTAAGTGGGGAGGGTCCTGGTGGTGGTCAGGCGCTCTGCTCGCCGTCAGGCCGTGGGATCAGGACTGTGGTCAGCGTCCGACGACGCCGGTCGTCTCCGGGCCGATTCCCCATCAGGTCTCGCAGAGCTCGGGAGACGGTGTTGAGAAACGCATCGACCTCCGCCTGAGTCGCCCAGAAGCTGGCCTGGGTGAAGTTCACCCGGTCCTCGGCGAGATCAGGGTGATCGCCATCGCGGATGTATGCGGCGAAGTCGCCGATGAGTCCGGTGGTGAAGACGGTGAACACCGTCATGAGCTCCTCGCGGCTCAAGGAGTCGAGGTCCTGTGGGGTCGGGTTGGCCATTCCAGGGGTGACTCGATAGGTCTTCTCACTGGTCCCCCGGATCTGACGCTCCTGGGCCACCTCGATGAGTCCGTGCGAGGCGAGGTGGTTGATGTGCCGGTAGAGCGTCGCAATGGGGACGTCGGCAAGACGTGCATGAAGCTGATGAGGTGTGAGGTCGCCGTCGGCGAGCAGTGTCTGGACGATGCGCAGACGAACCGGGTGCAGCAGTGCGGAGGAGGCCATGCCCAAACAGTATCAGTATCGATACTGAAAACAAAGTTGGTGGGTGCGGAAACGGCTGACGGGCTGCCGATGCCGAAGCACCAGCAGCCCGTCAGCCGAGCTCATCCGCTGAGAGGTTCACTCCCTCTTGGGCCCCTTGTCAGTCCATACCGCCTCGACGGCGTCGGTACGCCTGGATCGTCACGACCAGTGCGGTGATCCCCAGCACCGCCCCTCCACCGATGAGGAAGGTGTCAGCTGCGCTTCCTCCGGTGAAGGGGATGGCGGGAACCGCCGACTTGCGGTTGGAGATGTTGCCCAGAGCCACGACCTGGCCCTGAGTGGAGATGGTGATGGTGCGAGGCGTGGTGTCGAGAACGTAGCCGGCCGGCGCTTTGGTCTCAATGAGCTGGTAGGAGCCGTAATCCAGATCCGCCAACTTGAAGGCGCCGGGGTTTGCATCGGTGTCCAGGCCGCCCTGGGCGCAAGTGCCTGTGCAGTCGGTGATGGTGCGCGCCTGGTCGGGTAGAGGCCTGCCGTTGGAGTCGAGAGGGGTCAGTGACCACTGGGCTCCCTTGATGGCGTTGCCTCGCTCGTCGGTCTTGGTCCAGGTGGCCGATCCCTTGATCCGGGTGTTGGTGACCTGCCCCAGGTTGAGGGTGGGGGTTTTGTCATCCTTGCCGGCGGCGGGTGCCGATCCGTCCAGGGTCTTAGTCAGTGTTGTCCCGGAGATGTGGTAGCCGGTCGGCGCCTGGGTCTCGGTCAGGGAGTACTCGCCCCAGGTCAACCCAGAGACCCTAAAGAATCCGGCACGAGGGTCTTGGTCCACCGAGCCGTTGGGGCACGCAGCCTTGCCGCCGGTGACGACGCAGTCGGCCACCTCCTTCTGGCCGCCGTTCAGTGATGCCGAGGCCAGCGTGAAGACGGTCCCTGCCAGGGGGTTGCCGGCCTCGTCGACCTTGCTCCAGATGACCTGCCCCGGCAGTGCCGTATTGACCATTGTGCACTGCATCCACTCACCGATGGCGAGATCCAGGGTCTTCGAGGCGGTGTCGATGGTCGACGCCGGAGTCCGGAGATCGGAGTTCGGGTGCGGTGTGCAGGTGACGGTGGCCTTGTATCCGGCGGACTTGGGCGACGACGAGGACTCGGACAGAACCGTCTTGCCCTGGGGCAGGTAAGCGGCGTCGAAGCCGCCGGCTCCGGAGGCCGTTTTACCGCTCTTGGGAGAGGCAGTGAGCGTCCAGTCATTGGCGGACAGGCCCAGGGATCCGGCCGCGGTGTTGTCCACCTGTTTGACCATGGTCAGGTTGGGCAGTTGGACCTGCACCTGGTGGTCCTCGACCTCACCGTTGAGTGCGATACCGGTGGGTTTCGGATCCTCCGCCGCCTTACCGTTGGCCAGTGGGCCGGTGATGCGCAGGCGCATGAAGGTGGCTGCGCCGTTTCCGGTCAAGGTGCTTCGCTTGGCGTCCTGGGGGACGGTCCAGGTCAAAGTGGCGGTGCCTTGGTTGGAGCAGGAGGTCACCGCGGAGCGCTCGGTGGGGCTGAAAGAGCCGTCGCGGTTCCAGTCGATCCAGCCGGCGATCTTGGTGTTCTGGCCCGAGCAGGTGATCTGCTGGCTCCACTTCTTGCCGATATCGGTCCAGATAACTCGGTCCCAAGTGGCAGGAAGGGCCTCCTCGTCATCAACGCCGGTGGTGTCATCCGCGCTGGCGTCGGCGCTGTAGACGATTCTCTCGTCGTTATCAGTCAGCCCGCCTAAACGCACTACAGCGGGACCGGCCGTAGCAATGCGATTCGATTTGGCAGCCTGTGAGAGGTTGAACCAAGTCCCGCTCTCGGCCTCAATCGGTCGGGACTGAGAAGAGATGTCGTGTGCGTCGTATCCGGACAGTTTTCCGCCGGCCCAGTCGGGCTGGAAAACGCTTCCGGCGGTGCCGTAGCTCTGGGGTGCGTCGCCGTAGTCGATGTAGGAGATGACGCCGAGGGCCACGGCGCTCTTACCGCCACCATGTACCTCGACAAAACCGCTCTGCATGTTACTGACCATCATCACCGATGACGGACCATAACCTCTGTTGACTTGAGTGCTGCACTCGCCTCCATCCGGGCGCAATTTAATACCGTTACGGTTGCCCACGGGAGTCGACATTCTAATGATCCCGCCCCAGGAACTGGTGCTGCATCCTGATTCCGGTTGAGCGGTTTCCAGTAGGCGGTAGGAGATGTCGCGGTTAGTGTCGAAAGGGGTGGGAGAGACGCTGATGTATTCTTTCTGACCACCGGGTCCTTGCCAGTTGGAGGCCTCGGCATCGGCAAATACCATTCCCTCCATAGGAATTTCAGTCTTGTTGGGAAGGGCGTCGAGCTGGTTCTTAGCGGGCCTGGTGGAAGAGCTGACAATGTAGGCCTTACAGTCCACCTGGAACTGATGGGTGGAGGAATCTTGAAGGTTACTAATGCCAATCAACATATTCGAACGGAAGTTGTTGCCGGCGGCAACGCCGTTACTGTAATTCGAGCCGTCATTGTAGAGACGCGCCAGCCCGTCACCCTTCCAGTTTCCCGTATTGTATTCGACCTCGATTCCTTCGTGCGTGGTCAGCTTGGATTCGTGCCTCCCCACCTTTGTAGTGATGACGTTGGAGATCGTGCATCGGCTTGTACGCCACATGTCGCTAGAAACCTGGGTCGGGGTGGACCAGGTGACGCCCGTGGCTCCATCGGGCAGAATTCGTGTCCAGTTCTCCGTTCTTGTGCCGGTCATCTCAGTCCAGTCGATCCAGTCGATGACGGGGGCGAATCGACCGGACCCTCCGGCAGGGTTGCCGTAAATGGCCTTGGCTGGGGGGACCGGAAGCATCGTCGTTCCCAGCGTGGCAGCGATCAGAGCCAGCGTCGAGATAGCGGCACCACTCCTCAGTCTCTGACGAGACTGGTGTGATGGTTGACGTGATGACGTCAGTTCCCTCCGGCGTGAGCGGACAAAAAGTCGGCGAAGCATGAAGCGGTACCTCAGTCTTAGGGGCATGGGCCTTGACACGGTAGCATCAAGGAACTCCATAGAGAGTCTGGCCAATATCCCTGCAACTCAACAGCAATCAATATTGCGGTTGAGTGTCATCAATATATCTACGTCATCGGTTGGAAAGTAATTCTTCAGTGATCTCTCGACGCAGGCAAGCACGTGGTTTCCACAAGAAGAACCCAGTGAGGGTTTGTCCTTGCTGACACGATGTCGTGAGGGATCGTGAGACGGCCGGACTCGAGGGGCTGCACCATCGGACGGGACTGCTTAGGATAGGTGAGGCTCAGTTACTAAGTGGTGCAGGAGGATGAGATCATGTCGCAGCCATGGGAGATCTACGACGCTCTTCTTGACGGGCTGCCCGGCGACGTCGTCGTGCGGGCGGCGGGCCAGGGGCCCCGTTGGAGTCGTGTCCTCAACTCCGCCGGCGGTGTCGGCACGGCCTGGACCATGGATGTCCGGAGCCGCCCGGCTCTTGCGGAGGGCCCGCTGGAGGACCGCCCGCTGCGTGATGTCGCTGCCCTGGTGAAGTCCTGGAACCTCGCCGAGGCCAGCATCGGCCAGGCCGCCATCAACTCCTGGTACTCCCGTGAGGAGACGGCCGCCGCCAACGGTTTCGAGCCCACCGGGGAGGGGCTGACCTGGCGCCAGGTCTTCGACCCCTACCGGGAGATGATCGTCGGCAAGAAGGTCGCGGTCATCGGTCACTTCCCCTTCGCCGAGGCCGCCCTGGCGACCGCCGGGGAGTACATCTGCCTCGAGCGCAACCTTCAGCCCGGTGACTGGCCGGACAGTGCCTGCGAGTACGTCCTGCCCGAGTGCGACCTCGTCTTCATCTCCTCGTCGAGCTTCGTCAACAAGACCGCACCCAGGCTCATCGAGCTCTCCCGCCACGCGCACACCGTCCTCGTTGGTCCTTCGACGCCGCTCAACCCCGTGCTCTTCGACGCGGGCGTCGACACCATCACCGGTTTCGTTGTGGCGCGCTCCCTGTCCGAACCGGCCGCCCTGGCCGAGCTGATTCCCGCTGGTGACATCGGGCCGGGCTTCCGCGTCCACCGCCACCGGCCCTGATCGGCGGTTCGGCGCCGATATCAGGAGCCGCTTCGCTCAGACCTGAATCTGATCGGGGTGGGAGCCGGTGCGCCGGCCCTGGTCCAGGGCGTTCAGCGCCGCCATCTGGGCGTCGTCGAGCGTGATACCGAAGACGTCGGCGTTGGCGGCCATACGCTCGCGATGGGTCGACTTGGGGATCACGACGAGACCGTTCTGCAGGTGCCAGCGGATGATGACCTGAGCTGGGCTCGTCCCAAGGGCCTCAGCGATCTCCACGATCGTCGGCTCTGTCAGCAGCCCGCCCCGTCCCAACGGCGACCAGGACTGCGTGGCGATGCCCATCTGTGCGTGCACGGAGCGCAGCTCGGACTGGATCAACCAGGGGTGAAGCTCGATCTGGTTGACTGCCGGAACCACACCTGTGGCCTCCACGATCCGATGCAGGTGCTCGGGCTGGTAGTTGGAGACCCCGATGGCTCGCACCCGTCCGCTGTGAAGGATCTCGATCATGGTGCGCCAGGTGTCCACCAGGTCGATTCCCGCGGAGTCCGCCAAGGGCCAGTGGACGAGGAACAGGTCGAGGACCTCCAGCCTCAGCGCCTTCATGGTGGCATCGAAGCTGCGCAGCGCGTCGTCGCGCCGATGGTTGGGATTGTTGAGCTTGGAAGTGATGAATAGGTCCCGACGCGGCAGATCGCAGGCAGCGATTGCCCGTCCCACACCCGCTTCATTGCCGTACATCTGGGCGGTGTCGATGTGTCGGTAACCCACCTCCAGGGCGTCGTGGACGACGCGCTCGGCTTCGTCATCGGGAACCTTGTAGGTCCCCAGGCCCAGTTGGGGGATGAGCACCTCCTCCCCATTGGTTCCACGGGTCAGGGCGCTGGCGGGAACGGACAGTGCGCTCATAGTCACAGCCTACCGAGGGTGTCTGGCAGGGGTGGGTGAACATCGTGCCGAAGACGGAACGACGACGGCGCCGCCCGGTCAGGAACCGGTACGGCGCCGTCGTCGACGGATCTGAGTGGTCGTCAGGCCTGAGCGTCCTCGGGGCTGATGCCGTAGCCGCCCTCCTCCTCGGTGGAGTCGGCCCAGTACTCCTCAGCCCACGGGTCCTCGACCGGCTGGCTACGACGCCACACGACGTAGGCGCCGGCAGCGGCCGCGCCGGCGACGGCGAGCCAACCCAGGGTCTTGAGCACGCGGTGCTTCTTCTGCTTCTTCACGGGAACCTCCAATGCGGCGGACTTTGCGGCAACAGCCACGCGCTGGGCGCGCTCTGTCAGGGTACCGTCCTTACCCGCGGCGGCCTGGGCAGCCACGGCGGCGCGCTGCGCACGCGGAATGTAGTCCTCGACAACCCGATGGCGAGCCTCGTGGACCACCGGCTCCAGACGCTCCTGTGCGTCCTTGGCCCTGCGGCCCACCTCCTCGGCGGCCTTGCTCACGTGCGGGGCCGCCCACAGAGCGGCCCGCTCGGCCTGATCGACGACGGACCCGGCGAAGGCGGCAGCCTCCTTGCGCAGATGAGTAGTGTCGAGCTTCTTGTCGCAGCATGTCTTCGTCAGGCAGGACATGGTTGCCTCCCAGGTCGGATACGGATAGTGACGGTCGTTGTGCAACGTGCACTAATGGTCGCACCCTCGGGCCATTGGGCCTACAAGATGTCCAGACGTTTTGCCTGGGGTGAACAGTGCCGCACACCGCTCAGGGTTCATGCCGAGAGGAGCGGGAGCGTGCCACCATGTCACCTATGGAAGCGACTCTTCACACCAACCTCGGCGATATCCGCCTGGAGCTCTACCCCGAGCAGGCACCCGAGACCGTCTCCAACTTCGTGGGACTGGCCACTGGTCAGAAGGCCTGGACGGATCCTCGCACCGGGGAAGAGTCCCACGCGCCCCTGTACGACAATGTCATCTTCCACCGCGTCATCCCCGGTTTCATGATCCAGGGCGGCGACCCGCTGGGCACCGGCACCGGCGGTCCCGGCTATGTCTTTGATGACGAGATCGATGCCTCGTTGACCTTTGCCGCTCCCTACGTCCTGGCCATGGCCAATGCCGGCCGCCGCCTGGGCAAGGGGACCAACGGCTCGCAGTTCTTCATCACTACCGCGCCTACCGAGTGGCTTCAGGGCAAGCATACGATCTTCGGTGCTGTCACCGATGAGGCCTCCCGCGCCGTCGTCGACGCGATCTCCGCCGTCGAGACCGACCCGCGTGACCGTCCTGTCCAGGACGTCATCATCACCTCGGTGGAGGTCACCGAGTAGCCACATCGCCCGAAATAGGCCGAGTCACCAGCGCCAGGTGTGATTCGCCCCTGTGACGCCGCCGGGACCCGCGTCCCGGCGGCGTCGTCGTACTCGTCACCGCATACCGAGCTCTGTTCTCACCGCCATACAGGAGTACCCGATGACCTCAACGAACTCGTTCAGCCAACAGGCGCCGCCGGTGTGCCCCCGGCACCCGGACACGGTGGCCTACGTGCGTTGCCAGCGCTGCGAACGGCCTACCTGCCCCACCTGTCAGGTTCCCAGCACCGTGGGTGTGCACTGCGTGGACTGTGCACGCCGGTCGCAGGCCGCTCGGCGCCAGGCGCGCACGCTGCTGGGCGGTGCCGCTGTATCCAGCACCACCATCATCACCAAGGTGCTCATCGGCCTGTGTGTCGTTGTCTACGTCCTCCAGGTCCTCGTCCCCGGCCAAGGTGACAAGAACCTGGATGTCATGCTGGGCTTCTTCCCGGCAGCAGCAGCCTCTGAGCCCTGGCGGTTCCTGACGACCGCATTCCTTCACGCGAACTACATGCACCTCGGCTTCAACATGTGGGCGCTGTGGGTACTGGGCGGTGCTCTTGAGCCGGTGCTGGGACGGTGGCGCTTCACCGCCGTCTACATGCTCAGCGCCCTGGGTGGCTCGACGGCGATCTACTGGCTCTCCTGGCCGGACACCGAGGCTTGGATCACCCTGACGGTTGGTGCCTCCGGTGCGGTCTTCGGCCTGTTCTCCACCATGTTCGTGGTGCAGCGGCGCTTCGGGCGAGACACCTCAGGCATTGTGGCGCTGCTGGTGATCAACGGCGTTGTCTCCTTCCTCGGCGCCAACATCTCCTGGCAAGGGCACCTTGGCGGGCTCATCGTCGGGGGAATCGTTGCGGCGATCTATGCCTGGGCCCCCCGTGGGAAGCGGCAGTCCGTGGGGATTGCTGGAACCACAGCGGTCCTAGCGCTGCTTGTAGGGCTCAACGTCGTACGGGCCCTCATTGCCTGAGACGTCTGCAGAGTGCCAAGGATCCGAATGACACCCTTGAAAGAACAGCGTTGTCATCCATCCACACCTGGGGACACAGATGTGGAAACACAAACGTGTAGTTATCCACAGGTGTGTCCACACATGGGGAAAGTCGGGGTGGGTTGTGGGGACGAGGCTGTCCACTGATCCACAGGACGTCTGTGGAGTCCGCACCCCCTGGGGCGCGAATGCGTATGCGAAGGCCCCCGAGCACCAGCTCGGGGGCCTTGAGGCTCTGTCTGTTGAACGGCGTGGACCGCTCGGAGCGCTACTTCCAGCGCAGCAGGCCGAGGAAGCCCGACATCATGATGAGGAAGCCGATGTAGAGGTTGCCGTTGAGCAGCCAGTCGGTGGCGTGGTGCTTGGTGAAGTACGGCAGCGGGTACTGACCGTTGAACAGGTAGGTGGTGACCACCCACAGCAGCCCGATGACCATGAGCGTCACCATTGTGGGTGCGTACCAACGCGGTGAGGCGGTGTCCTTGACCTTGGTGGGTGTTCGGGAGACCCGGTTCGCCGCGGCGCGCGACTCCTCCTCAAGAGCCTTGGCCGCCTTGGCGGGGTTGCCGGAGCGCTCAGGGTGCTTCTTCTTCGACGACGAGCTCTTCTTCGCGTCCTTGTCCTTCTTCATGGACTTCTTAGCAGTGTCGGAGCTCTTCTCGGTGTTCTTCTCGGAGCTGTTCTTGCCGGCGCTCTTCTTCGAGACCTTCTCCGAGCTCTTGTCGGCGTCGTCCTTTGTGGACTTCTTCTCCAAGGCCACCCTGGGTCTCCTCACTGTCTGGGGATGGTGGCATGAGACCACCGCAATACATCCGGGCCTAGCCTAGGACATGCGGTGAAGCTTCCTCACGGTGTGCTCTGTGATACGTCCACCACTCCCGGCTGGTCACGGGCGGGGTCTGTCACCATAGACTGGCGGCTAATCCGATGATGTCTCGATCTTGAGGAGGGGCGATGGCTGGAGGAGGGCTTGTGCGACATCGCGCGCCCGGTCAGAGCCGTGCTGTACGAATCTTCAATGGCACCTTGACCGGGATCGGTGAGCTGCTCATCACCGCCGGCCTCGTCGTCGCGCTGTTCCTCGTCTGGCAGCTGTGGTGGACCGGTATCGACGCCAACGCAAGTGCTCAGGCCGTTGCAACCCAGTTCCACGAGAAGCAGGTCGAGTCCCCGAAGACCGAAGGCACCAAGCACTACGACGCTCCTCCTGCGGTGGAGAAGGTCGGCTACGGCGAGACCATCGGGATGCTCGTCGTTCCCAAGTGGTACGGCGTCACCAACAACAACATGCCCATCCTCGAGGGCACTGGCTCCGACGTCCTGGACCAGGCGGCTGCGGGCCACTACCCCGAAACCCAGCAGCTCGGGGAACTCGGCAACTTCGCGATCGCCGGACACCGCCGCACGTATGGCAACTCCTTCCGCCGCATCGACCTGCTCCAGGAGGGCGATGAGATCGTCGTCTCCACTGCCAAAACCTGGTACGTGTTCCGGGTGACCGGCCATGAGATCGTCCAGCCCGAACAGGTGTCAGTCATCGCCCCGGTTCCGAACCAACCCGATGCCCAACCAACCGAGCGGTATATTACCTTGACCACCTGTCACGGCTCGACCGCTGGCGAGTTCGGTAACGACCAGCGTTGGATCGTTCACGCGAAGTTCGAGTACTGGATGGACCGCGCCGAGGGAAGGCCGGCCTCTGTGCTCAATGATCCGGGGGTCAACTGATGTACGGCTTCATCTGGCGCCACCTGCCCGGGCCGGCCTGGCTCAGGGCCATCGAGGCACTGATCCTCATCGCCGGGGTCGTCTACGTCCTCATGCAGTACGTCTTCCCCTGGGCCAACGCCACCTGGCACCTCTCCGGCAACGCCGACGTCGGCTGACGCCCCTCAGGCCTCACGGGTCGCGACCGCCTGAGAGTGGTCGCGACCCGTTGCCGTGTGGAAGATGCTTCCTCCCAGCGCTCCGCCGTAGACCCGCAGATCGCGGACGCACAACGACTCGAGCAGCAGTCCGAAGGATCGGGGAGTGACCGCTGCGGGGTGAGCTGGAGGACTGCGAAGGCAATGGGGGGACAGGAATCCTGTCCCCCCACGCGTGGAAGGTCCCCCTCGGCGGGGGAGCGTCGGCTCAGGCCAGTGAGGGCTGGAGACCGAGCGTGCCCACGAGGTGCTCGCGGTAGGCCGGAGAGCTGACCTTGTCCAGCCAGGCGCGAGCCTCGGCCAGGCGGCCCTCGATGCCCAGGCGATCGATGACCTCCTCGTTGTTCTCCGCGGTGTAGAAGCGGGTGAGGTCCTCGATGGCCTGTTGGGCCTGGTGGGAGTCGCGGGCGACCTTGGCGTCCAGGCGCTCCGCGTACCACGACGAGCTCAGGATGTTCTCGCGCTCGAACAGGGCGCGGAACTCCGGACTCGTCAGGTCCCAGCCCTCACGGGAGGTGCCGTCGATCATGATCTCCAGCAGGGCCCGCAGCGGCGGCACGGCCCACTCGATGGAGCCATCAGCCCGGTAGTGCTCGGCCACCACCTTGTGGGTGGTGACGATGATGTCCACCGAGTCGGCGAAGACCTCCTCATCCTGCAGCTCGGGACGCAGCATCTCCTCGGTGAAGACGACGTCCGGGTGAAGGAAGATCCGTCCGAAGAAGGTCAAGGCGAAGGCCTGGTTCATGCGGTAGCCCAGGCGCGAGGCCTGAACGGTGCGGCCCTTGTACTCGAAGTCCTCGATGCGCTCGAGGTAGCCGTCCTCGATGAGGTTGTGGGCGTCTCGCTCCTCAGCGCTCATGCGGGAGAAGATCTCCGGGATGAGCAGCGAGATGTCGTGGGCCACCTGGACCTTCGGACCGATGTAGCCGGCCGAGGACAGCCAGCCGTCGTAGCCACTGAGGGCGTAGGACAGCAGGGCCGCGTTGAGGTCGTAGATCGCGGGCAGCGCGTTGAACGGGGACTTGGTCAGCGCCCCCTCGCTGCCGGCGCCCGTGGTCGAGGGGGACTTGCCGG
>ERZ772917.1362-NODE-1362-length-14159-cov-32.586713_pt1 | contig 14159 bp, 10 predicted proteins | sample MGYA00511187_ERZ772917 | MGnify/ENA primary metagenome ERZ772917 (study PRJEB29015, sample SAMEA2737925) | human oral metagenome | biome: human oral; feature: human-associated habitat; material: dental | place: China | collected 2012 ... | reverse complement strand
GCTAAATACGTAGCACAAGTAGAAAAATTCGATGCAGCTTATGCGAAGTTCAATGAAGTTCTTAATAAAACTAACACTGAACAAACTAAGAAACAAATTGAAAAATTGAAAAAAGAAGGTAAAAAAGGCTATGCGGCAGCAATGGAATCTACACTTCGCTTGACTACTCTTGTGGAAAACTTAGAACAAGCTCCACAAAAAGCGGATAAAGCAGCTGTAGAAAAAGAACTTACTGAAATTCAAACATTGCTTAAGAGCATAAATAATGATCGTGGTGAAGTACTAGTAGATAATTATAACTCCGTAATCGGTGCTATTCGTCAAGTACTTGCAGACCCTAACGAAAATAACCTTAACGGTATGATTCAATATTTCAATAGCTATATTGAAACGTATAACAATACAACTCCAGATCAATTCGATGGTAAATAATCGGATACAATTAGTGAGAATATAATGGTTATAAAAAACAGAGCTCCTTTAGGAGCTCTGTTTTTTGTTATATATCTGAAAGGCTTTTGTCTCAGTTAAATAATTTTTTTAAATATTTTTAATTCCAATAGGCGTATAATATGATATACTAAAAAAGAGCCGCTCACGGGTTGAGCGGCTTTTCTATGTAAATTTTAAATATACAGTTAGATATATATAATATCAGTATGGGGGGACATATGAACTGGAAACGCTTGGCTTTATGCGCAATGTTGGGGATTACAGTGCTTGGTACAACAGCATGTGGTACAAAAAGTGGGGAGCAACCACAAGGTAATACTGTGAAAGCAGAAACTGTGGCGATGCCTAATTTTACGAATGCGCCGATTGCTGATGAATACGCTATTTTTGATACAAATTATGGTCAGTTTAAGGTTCGTTTGTTAGGCTCTAAAGCTCCGATTACGGTTAAAAATTTTGACTACCTCGTAAAAAAAGGCTTCTATAACGGTGTTACATTCCACCGTGTAATTGAAGGTTTTATGATTCAAGGTGGGGATCCAGACGGTACGGGTGCCGGGGGTCCTGGTTATACAATTCCTGATGAATTTTCTAATGATTTACATTTCAATAAAATGGGTGTTCTTGCCATGGCTAACCGTGGTCCTAACACTGGGGGCTCTCAATTTTTCATTACCTTGGGTCCTACGGATTGGTTAGATAATAAACACACTATTTTTGGTACTGTTGTACAAGGGATGGACGTAGTCGAAAAAATCGGCAAGGTTAAGACTGGTCGTAATGATAAACCAGTTGAACCAGTAATCATCAATTCCATTATATTGGAACCGATTACTGATGATGCTAAAAATGGCAAATAAGAAAAGTACTTCTCGAGAGTCTCTTACTGGTGAATGCCCATCTACACAAGAGGTACAAGGTATAATTGTAGATTGTGATGCAATCTTGAACGACGCTAGTAATCAAGGCGATGAATCAGAAGAAATGCACTATATTTATTTAGTGCGTTGCTCTGATGATTCTTTGTATTGTGGATGGACTACCGATCTTAAACGTCGGATGGATGCTCATAATGGACATATTCCTGGAGGTGCGAAGTATACTCGCGGCCGTCGTCCTGTGGCCTTGGTATATGCTGAAAGCTTTCACGAAAAACAAGCGGCACAACGTAGAGAATATGCCATTAAACAGATGACAAAGCCTAAGAAATTGAGGCTCATTAAGGGTGCAAAATAGTCCTTGAATATGGTATAATATGATGATTAATTACTACCATGGAGGTTGAAGAATGAAGCGGGTTCTAGTGTCCGTAAAAAGTGTACAACGAGATATGGACGGCAAGGATACCGTAGTGGAACTGATTTCCCCAGGTACGTCATACGAAAAGGGTAATGCCCAGTATGTGCGTTATGAAGAGTCCAGTGTGACTGGCTTAGATGGGGTAAAGACAACCATTAAAATTCAAGATGACTCTATTGTGTTGCTCCGAACAGGGGCTGTAAATATGCGTCATCAATACGCCCGTGGTGAAGAGCGTGAATCTGTGTATGAAACACCGTATGGTGATTTACACATGGCCGTAAATACTCATGAATTAACAGTAGACTTTCACGAAGGCGTAGGTCATGTTCATTTAGGATATGATATTTCCGTCGAAGGTGAATGGCAATTTTATAATCAGTTAGATATAGACGTGCGGGAGGATACAGAGCATGAACATGAAGGAAATCCTGAAATCGGGGATTGAACAGGCATTACAAGATACGATTAACAGCGGTGGTTTACCAGCTGGGGAATATCCAGAAATCGTTCTCGAAGTGCCACCTCAAAAAGAATTCGGTGATTTTTCCACAAACATCGCTATGCAATCCGCTCGTGTAGCTCGTCAAAACCCTCGCGCTATTGCAGAGGCTTTGATTAGCCATATGAACTTTGATTGGCTTGAACGTGCCGAGGTTGCTGGTGCAGGTTTCATTAACTTTTTCTTGAAATCTGACATGGTATACGATACGTTGAAAGCCATTTTGAATGCTGGTACTGAGTATGGTGTTCAACCATTGCGTGTGCGCGATACGATTCAAGTAGAGTACGTAAGTGCGAACCCCACAGGCCCTTTGCATGTTGGTCATGGTCGCGGTGCTGCGTACGGTAGTGCTCTTGTGAACTTGTTGCGTGCAGCGGGTTACAATGTACAATCCGAGTACTATATCAATGATGCGGGTAACCAAATCGACAACATGGCTATTTCCATTGAGTACCGTTTCCAAGAGTTACAAGGAGCTACATTAGTATTTCCGCCTAAATGCAATGAAGATGGTTCCATGCCTGAGTTCGATATTTCAGAAGGGGCATTAGTGTTCCCTGAAAATGGCTATCGTGGTCCAGATATTATTGAAACGGCAAAAGCTATTGCAGAACGTGAAGGCTTTGAAAAATTAAATGCTATGACTGAAGCTGATCGCGTAGCATTGTTCAAGGAAGAGGGCTTAAAAGAAAAATTAGCTCGCCTAGAGGAAACTTTAAGAAACTTCCGCGTTACATTCGATCATTGGTTCTCTGAACGTACAGTTCACGAAACTGAGGAAATTTACCATTCCATAGAGGCCTTGAAGGTTCTTGGCAAAGTATATGAAAAAGATGGTGCCTTATGGCTTAAATCTACTGATTATGGGGATGATAAAGACCGCGTTGTTATTCGTGATAACGGGGTTCCTACATATTTGGCGGCAGATATTGCATATCATCGCAATAAATTTGATCGTGGCTTTAAAGAAATGATTGATATTTGGGGCGCTGACCACCATGGTTATGTATGCCGTGTAAAAGCTGCTATGGCTGCTTTTGGTTATGACCCAGATCAATTAACAGTTTTGTTATTACAGATGGTAGCATTGTTCCGCGATGGGGAACTAGTTAAATTGTCTAAACGTAGCGGTGATAGCGTTACATTGGATGAATTAATCGATGAAGTTGGTGTAGATGCGTCTCGTTACTTCTTCTTGATGCGTTCCTTGGATAGCCAACTTGATTTCGATATTAATTTGGCAAAATCTCGCAGTAATGACAATCCAGTGTATTATATCCAATATGCTCATGCTCGTATTCATAGCATTTACAACCAAGTGCGTGAAGCCGGCATCGCATTTGGTGATTATAGTGACACTGATTTCACAACGCTTACAAGTGAAATGGAATTAGAATTAATTAAGAAATTAGCTGAATATCCAGAAGAGGTAGTTCAAGCTGCTGAACATCGTGCACCTCATCGTATTGCTCGGTACTTATACGATTTGGCAAGCATGTTCCATTCATTCTACCGTCAAGGTCGTATCATTGGCGTAGATCCAGCGTTGCAACAAGCTCGTCTTGGTTTAATCACAGCGATTGCCCTCGTTCTTCGTCAAGGCTTGGGTATTTTAGGTATTTCCGCTCCGGAAAAAATGTAATAGGTGGGAGGCATCATGGCAACTAAGTATATTTTCGTAACTGGCGGCGTTGTTTCTTCTCTTGGGAAGGGGATTACAGCAGCATCTTTGGGTCGCTTACTAAAAAACCGCGGTTTCAATGTAACGATTCAAAAATTTGATCCATACATTAATATCGACCCTGGTACGATGAGCCCTTACCAACATGGTGAAGTATTCGTAACAGATGACGGAGCCGAAACGGACCTTGATTTGGGTCATTATGAACGCTTTATCGATATTAACCTTAGCAAACGGTCTAATATTACAGCTGGTAAAGTATATTGGTCTGTAATCAATAAAGAACGTAAAGGTGATTACTTGGGTAGCACTGTACAAGTAATTCCACACATTACAAACGAAATTAAACAAAACGTATATCGCGTAGGTAAAGAGGATAACGCTGATGTAGTTATTACTGAAATCGGTGGTACAGTAGGTGATATTGAAAGCTTGCCATTCATGGAAGCCATCCGCCAAGTGAAAAAAGAAGTAGGCCGTAATGACGTACTTTATATTCATGTTACATTGGTACCATACATCAATGCTGCAGGTGAGTTGAAAACTAAACCTACACAACATAGCGTAAAAGAATTGCGCAGCATCGGTATACAACCAGATATCTTGGTATGCCGTAGCGAAAAACATATCTCTGACGATATGAAAGAAAAACTTGCTTTGTTCTGCGACGTAGAAACTGAAGCAGTTATTGAAAACCAAACTTGTAGCTCCATCTATGAAGTGCCATTGATGATGCAAGACCAAGGCCTTGACGATATTGTTATCAAAAAATTAGGCCTTGAAGATCGTCCTTGCGATATGACTGCATGGAAAGAAATGGTTCATAAAATCTTGAATCCTAGCAAAGATATTACAGTTGCTATTGTTGGTAAATATGTAGCATTGCATGATGCGTATTTATCCGTAGTTGAAGCTCTAGATCATGCTGGTATTGCTACAGGTACTAAAGTAAATATTCGTTGGATTGATTCCGAAGAACTTGATGATACATCTGTAGATCCTAAAGAGGTGTTTGATGGTGTTGAAGGTATCATCGTGCCTGGTGGCTTTGGTTCTCGTGGTGTAGAAGGTAAAATCCGCACAATCCAATACGCTCGTGAAAATAATATTCCATACCTCGGCCTATGCCTTGGTATGCAATCTGCAGTAATGGAATTTGCTCGCAATGTATGCGGCATGGAAGGTGCTACATCTAGCGAATTTGATGAAAGCGCAAAATATAAAGTAATTGACTTGATGAGTGATCAAGTTGATGTAGATAAAAAAGGCGGTACAATGCGCCTAGGTATCTACCCATGCAAAGTGGAAGCCGGTACGAAAACTCACGAAGCTTATGGGGAAGATTTGATTTATGAACGTCATCGCCATCGCTATGAGTTCAACAATGAATACCGTCAACAATTGACCGATGCAGGGCTTGTGATTTCCGGTACATCTCCAGATGGCCGCCTTGTTGAAAGCATTGAAGTAAAAAACCATCCATTCTTCATCGCTACACAAGCGCATCCAGAACTTAAATCTCGCCCAAATAATGCACATCCATTATTCCGTGGTTTAGTAGATGCAATCTTAGAACTTAAAAAATAGATTAAAGCGATGGGATCTATTTTATCTATTATAGGTTTATTTATATTAGCTGCACTCAAACTAGAGCAGTTTGTATATGGTAAATCGGGAAAAGAACAATCTACAACTGGTCATATAGCACGGAGAGGGCTTGCTAATATAGCGGGTTTAATCGCTTTTGATCACGCTACTGTGAACAGTAAGTCTGTTGTAGTACGTAAAAAGAAGAAAGATGCTCAGAAATGAGCATCTTTCTTTTTTTTTGCCTACATCGAAAAAAGCTGGAAAAATATATCGATAAATTTAAAAATAACGCTTGCAATATTGAATGATATTTGTTATTATATAGACAAAGATAGATATAGGTGTGGTGTTAAGTACACCAATACTAATAAATTGTTAAAATTTGGAACTCAAATAAGGAGGACATAACATGTCTATTATCGGTAAACAACTTCCTGAATTTACACTTGATGCTTTCAAAAAACCTGAATTGGTAAAAGTTAGCACTGCAGACGTGTTGGGTAAATGGTCTGTATTCGTATTCTATCCAGCAGACTTCACATTCGTATGCCCTACTGAGTTGGAAGACGTACAAAACTCCTATGCAGAGTTGAAAGAATTGGGTTGCGAAGTTTACTCCGTATCTTGTGACTCCGAATTCGTTCACAAAGCATGGTCTGATGCTTCTCCAAGCATCAACAAAATCGAGTACTACATGTTAGCTGACAAAAAACATGAATTGGCTGACTTCTTCGATGTATTCCAAGAAGAATCCGCTATGGCTTACCGTGGTACATTCGTAGTAGACCCTGAAGGTTTCGTACGCACAGCAGAAATCCATGACATGGGTATCGGTCGTTCCGCTGAAGAATTGGTTCGTAAAGTACAAGCTGCTCAATTCGTAGCTAAGCATGGCGACCAAGTGTGCCCTGCACGTTGGAAACCAGGTAAAGACACTTTAAAACCAGGTCTTGATCTTGTAGGTAAAATCTAATTAAGAAACCTATACTTAAATGCTAGAGCAATCGGGATAACTCCTCAAATGACAAATACGGGCGCGCATCGTTTTCCTGACGATACGGTAAGTCCCAATACCAGATGAACCCTCTCCAATTCATCATGGTAAACCTCATATAACAAACTACAAACTATACGCAAAAGGACTGGCCTTCGGGCTGGTCCTTTTGTGTTGCTTATATCCCTTTATAAAAGTAGGAAATAAGTTCTTGCATTTTTGCCATGAGTGGGCTATAATGAAATTAATTCCTATTAATATGCAGGGTTTTATAAATATAGTATAAAAGTGCTTTAAACATGGGCTGTGTTAGCACTCACTTTTACAAAGAAAGGCAAGATATATGAGGATTTCCACAAAAGGTCGTTATGCATTGATGGTTCTCATCGATTTGGCAGAGCAAGGGCAAGATAAACCAGTTTCCTTACGATCTGTGGCAGAACGACAAGGCATATCTGAAAAATACCTAGAAGGTATTGTAGCTCGTTTAGGTGCTGCTAACCTAGTGGATAGTATTCGCGGTAAATATGGCGGCTATCGATTGTCTAAAAGCCCTAAAGAGTACACAATTATTGAAATTTTGCTTGCTACTGAGGAATCGATGGCTATCATATCTACCCTTGATGAAGGGGTGAGTACTGATACAGTAATCAACGAACGTACCGTTGGTTTCTGGGCAGGATTGCAAAACTATATTCATGATTATTTAGAAAACGTAACCCTTCAAGATGTAATTGATGGAACTTACGCTAAACTTGATACAAAATATGATAATTGGGATGGTTCTATTTAATAAGGAGTGACCACTATGTCTAAAATCGCAAAATCTTTTGTTGAATTAATCGGTAAAACACCATTATTGGCAGCTACACGTTTTGGTGCTAAATTTGGTGCAGAAGCAAACATCTTAGCTAAATTGGAATACTTTAACCCAGGTGGTTCTGTAAAAGATCGTATCGCAGCAGCAATCATTCAAGCAGCTGTTGAGTCTGGTGAATTACAACCTGGTGGTACTATTGTAGAAGCTACATCTGGTAATACAGGTATCGGCTTATCTGCTGTAGGTGCTGCACTTGGTTATAAAGTTGTAATTGTAATGCCTGAAACCATGTCCATTGAACGCCGTAAATTGATGCTCGGCTATGGTGCTCAACTCGTATTGACTGATGGCTCTCTTGGTATGAAAGGCGCTATTGCAAAAGCTAAAGAAATTGTAACAGCTACAGCTGGTGCGATTGAAGCAGGTCAGTTTGTAAATCAAGCTAACCCAACAATTCACTACAGAACAACTGGTCCTGAAATCTGGCAAGATACTGATGGTGCCGTAGATCTCTACGTATCTGGTGTTGGTACAGGTGGTACATTGACAGGTGCAGGTCGCTATTTGAAAGAACAAAATCCTGGTGTACATGTAGTTGCTGTAGAGCCATTAGATTCTCCTGTATTGTCTAACGGTAAACCAGGTCCTCATAAAATCCAAGGCTTAGGTGCTGGCTTCATTCCAGATACATTGGATACTAATATTTACGATGAAGTAATCCAAGTTTCTAACGAAGATGCTTTTGCTACATCTCAAGCTTTCGGTCATACAGAAGGGGTATTGGTAGGTATTTCCTCTGGTGCTGCACTTTGGGCCGCTAAAGAATTGGCAAAGCGTCCTGAAAATACAGGTAAAAATATCGTGGTAATCCTCCCTGATACAGGAGAACGCTACTTATCTACAGCTTTATTCCCTGAAATTTAATAGAATATGATTAGTGAAAGCATGAAAATTGCTTTCCTGATATAGCCAAAGCCCCTCGCTTAAAGGGGCTTTTTTCGTTAAAGTATTTGCATTGTAGTTTAGGTGAGCTCTATTTGTCGTGGTATTAGATGTACTGATTAGATAATGGCGAAGATGATTGATAATAGGAAGGGCACTTTCACAAGAAAATTTATAATTGAATACTCAAGAAAATCTATAATTGTATAAAAAAGGAGCTACTAGGTAGCTCCTTTAGTATTTTGGTATGTATTTAATTGTAATTATCTACCGTTTTTAACAATATTATCCATCCAGTTGAATAATTCTTCTAAATCGTAATCACCAGAATGATCTACATCAAATGGTGTTATCATATCTACTCTGTACCCAAGGTTTTGAGCACGCGTACCTACGATTAAAGGAATTGCAACAGATGTATTGCTGTCAGCTGTGCCGTAACGGATACGATAGAATCGTGCATTTGTCGCAGCTGGAGAACCGAGATAGTTCATTGGGTTCATCATAGTAACAATCTTAGCATTTTCTACGTATACATCTTGATTAGTAGTTGTATCGTGTAATGCAGCAGTAATTGTAAAGTGATTATTATCTGTAGTACTTGTACCAAATAGACTGTTTTCACCAGTATCATTGGAACGGGAGTCAAAGGCGCCTGACGCTTTAGAACGGCTTACAAAGTGGTTATATGCTTCCCAGTTAATGTCTTTGATAGTCCCTGTTTTATTATCACGTACAAGGTATGTATGTTTAGATAAATCAGTACCTTTAGCTTGTGCCTTGTTAGCCGCTGCAACGATAAATTCTTTTACATAATTTTTGAAAGTACCATTACCGTTCTTATCGAGTTTTAGAACACGACCTAAAGAGTCACGTAATTGTAAGTTATTTACGTAATCAGGGAAGTGTTCACTGAGCATTTTGGAGTATGCTAGATCGTCTGCATTCAAGTTTACACGTTGCATCGTGCGTTGTGGTGGAGCAGAGTTACCACCTACATTGGCTTGTGGTAATTCACCTGGGGACATAGTCACTTTATTGAAGGACGTAATGCCGTTATAGCTCCATTCGTAAGCCATATCTGCTGCATCAAGGTTAGTGATAGGGGCGTACGCAGAAACTGCGTATACATTCGTTGCCGCTGTAGCCGCACCTAATGCTTGTAAATATGGTTGGAAGTCGGAGCTGTTACCTGCAGCGCCTTGTAACAAGGATACCGCGCCGCCAGCACTTGTACCATTTGTGATAATACGGTTTGCATTACCTGGCATAGCGGAATCGTTGGCATGTAAGTAGGCTGTAGCCGCTTGTAAGTCAACGATAACTGCAGGTGCTTTACCGATGAAGTTGCCATCGGAGGCTTTGTTTGTACGGCCACGAGTAGATGGGGAAGCTACTACATAACCACGAGATAATGCGTAAAGAACGCTGTTAGGTTTGCCATTTTCTACTTTTGGAGTCATAGCTTGGCTTGGCATGTAACCACCTACCGCATTTGGCATGAAAATAGGGGCTGTTTGCGTATTGTAACCATTTACAGTGCCGTTGTTGAAGTATTCTTCTGGAACATAGAGGTTCATGTACTGCTGATCGATGTCGATTGGATTAGCCACGTAAGGGATATATTCGAAGGCGCGATATTTGATTTCCTTATTATCTACTGTAGTAGACATGGATTCGTAATTTTTCACGTCGAAGGCAAGGCTAATCTTTGCAGATGCATCGGCTTGCAATGGTGGATCCATTGGTTGGGAAAGAATATTCTTCTCTTCTGTTACAGGAGAGCCTTTTGTGGAGACTGTATTACGAGCATCTACATAAGATTGTGGTAATTTGCTCTCTTGAACTTGTTTAGTCTCAGCTTCAGATTTAGCTTTTGCCTCAGCTTGAGCTTTAGCAGCAGTTTCTGCATCTGCTTTAGCCTTAGCTTCGGCTTCAGCTTGTGCTTTGGCTGCAGCCTCAGCTTCTTCTTTTGCTAGTTGTTCAGCTGCTAAACGTTCTTGCTCCTCTTGGATTGCAGCTTGTCTTGCGAGTTCCGCTTGCTTAGCAGCAATACGTTCTTGTTCAGCCTTAATAGTAGCTTCGCGTTCAGCTCTAGCTTTTTCAGCCGCTACACGCTCTTGTTCAGCTTTTAAAGCTGCTTGACGTTGAGCTTCCGCTTGTATAGCAGCAATACGTTTTTGTTCAGCCTTAATAGCTGCTTCGCGTTCAGTTCTAGCTTTTTCAGCCGCTATACGCTCTTGTTCAGCTTTTAAAGTAGCTTGACGTTGAGCTTCAGCCTGTTGAGCTGTCATACGTTCTTGTTCGGCTCTAATAGCTGCTTGTCGTTCGGCTTCGGCTTTAGCGGCAGCTTCGGCACGTTGGCGAGCTGCTTCTTCAGCTGCTAAGTGTTCTTCTTCAGCTTGTTGAGCGAGGATACGCTCACGTTCAGCTTTTAAAGTAGCTTGACGTTGAGCTTCGGCTTGTTCAGCGGCAAGACGTTCTTGTTCGGCTCTAATAGCCGCTTGGCGTTGTGCCTCGACTTGTTGAGCGGCCATACGTTCCTGTTCAGCTCTAATAGCTGCTTGACGTTGGGCCTCGGCTTGTTGAGCGGCGATACGTTCCTGTTCAGCTCTTATAGCCGCTTGACGTTGAGCTTCGGCTTGTTGAGCGGCCATACGTTCTTGTTCGGCTCTTATAGCCGCTTGACGTTGAGCTTCAGCTTGTTGAGCTGCTGCCATACGCTCTTGTTCAGCGCGTAAAGCTTCTTGGCGTTGCGCCTCAGCTTGTTGAGCGGCCATACGTTCTTGTTCGGCTCTAATAGCCGCTTGGCGTTGCGCCTCAGCTTGTTGAGCAGCCGTACGTTCTTGCTCGGCTCTAATAGCTGCTTGACGTTGAGCCTCGGCTTGTTCAGCGGCGATACGTTCTTGTTCCGCTCTAATAGCAGCTTGACGTTGAGCCTCGGCCTGTTGAGCGGCGATACGTTCTTGTTCCGCTCTAATAGCTGCTTGACGTTGTGCCTCAGCTTGTTGAGCCGCCATGCGCTCTTGCTCAGCTTGTTGTAGGGCCATACGGCGTTGCTCTTCTTGGATGCGAATACGTTGTTGCTCTGCTGCTTGACGTTGTGCTTCTGCAATACGAGCTTGCTCGGCTTGTTGAGCTGCTTCTTCCGCGGCTAGTTGAGCTAAACGCTCACGCTCAGCACGTTGAATATCGCGAATTGTAAGCCTTTGTTTGGCTACCACGGCTTTTGTTACTGTAGTATTAGATACAGTTAATGGCGCTATAGATTCTTGTTGAATAACAACAGGCGTACGTTGTACTTGTGTAGTTTGTACTTGTTGCTTACCATCTACTGGTTTTTCTACCGTAACAGGTTCAGTTTTTCGCTGTACATTTATCAAGCTGTGCATTGCTAATGTAGGTTCCATGACAGCCTTTGTATCTTTATTGACAACATACTGAGGTTGAGTTTGAACCTGTTGTTGAGATTGCATTGGTATTACTTGTTGCGGTACTGCTTGCAATGGTGTAGCTTGTTGAGTTTGTACAGGGCTAACCGTTGCTGGTTGCATCACGTAGGATGGTTGAGGTTGTGCCATCGGTGGTGTTTGTTGTTGTACAATGGTGGCCGGTTGTGGTGTAGTTGGTAAGACTGGCTGAGTTGCCATTGGTTTCACGACTGGAGTTGCTACACTTGTAGTACTCTGTGTCGTTGATTCAGCACTGGTACTCGTACCTACTAAATCATTCATGTTAAGTGTAGGCTCTGCATGGGCAACACAACCCAACGCAGCTACGGCAAGAAATGCAGCAGTAACCTTACAATTTTTGGATGACTTCATGAATTAGCTCTCCGAACTAGATTTCTAATAATAATTTATAATTTTAAAGTTAATTAATATTTATATAGTTTAACATAAATCGATGTAATTGTACAATTTTGAGGATTTGCTTCCACTTTTGAAAGTAGTTTTGATAATGAATTATAAAATAATATTAATTATTTTTGAATATAAGAAAAGGACTAGAGCACGTATATTTTTGAACTATACCTCCTAAATTATGTCCAATTTTAGGTCAGTTCAGAACACGTATATTCTAGTCCTTTTACTATATCTATTGGTGTGATACTAGCTTTCACCATCGATAAGAGTCAATAATCAATTAGTCGCTAAATGTTAACTATTAGTTACTAACCGCTAATCGTCAAAACTCATCATAAACAATCAAAAATCAATAATTTATTAATTCTCAATAATCAATAATCAATAATCAATAATCAGCCATCAATCATATATAAGTTATAAGCTATAATTGATAGTTAATTTTATGATCTATTTAGCGATACTATTTTTTAAACTTGGCTTTACAAGTGCTAAGATGAAGCAAGCTACAATGGAACCTATTGCGATGGATGCAAGATAAAGAAGTGGATTACCAATTGTTGGTACTACGAAGATACCACCATGTGGAGCGCGTAGTGTGCATTCGAAGAACATGGATAATGCACCAGCTGTACCAGCACCGATAATGCAAGCTGGCAATACGCGAACTGGATCAGCCGCTGCAAATGGGATAGCCCCTTCTGTGATGAAGGAAAGGCCCATGATGTAGTTTGTGATACCAGATTTGCGTTCAGCCTCTGTGAAGCGGCTAGGGAAGAATGTAGTACAAAGAGCGATTGCCAATGGAGGAACCATACCTCCTGCCATTACAGCCGCCATGATACCGTATTCACCAGTCGCAAGTGCACCAGTACCGATAACATAAGCCGCTTTGTTTACAGGGCCACCCATATCAACGGACATCATAGCACCAAAGATAAGACCTAACAATACGCGGCTAGTTGTGCCCATGGATTGCAAGGAGTCCATTAACCAGTGATTAAGTGCGGATACAGGAGGATTGATGATAAAGGTAATAGCGATACCGATGAACAATACGCCAAGTACAGGGTAGAAGAGAACCGGTTTTGTACCTTCTAATGCTTGAGGCAAACCAGATACTAATTTCTTAACTAATAATACTAAATAACCTGCTGCGAAACCGGCAATCAATGCGCCTAGAAAACCAGAGCCACCTTGGTTAGCTAATAAGCCACCAACGAAACCAGCTACAAGACCTGGACGGTCCGCAATACTCATAGCGATGTAACCCGCTAATACTGGTAGCATGAAGCCAAAGGAAGCGCCACCGATTTGCATTAAGAAAGCCGCAAGAGGTGTACCAGAACCAAAGTTTTTAGGATTCGCTGGATCGAATGCGTCGAATAAGAAGGCGAGGGCAATCAAGATACCGCCACCGATAACAAACGGTAACATGTGAGAAACGCCGTTCATCAAATGCTTGTAGATTTGGCGACCTACGCTGTCAGATGCGCTAGCTGCAATCTCAGCAGCTTCGCGGTCTGCTGCAGATGCTTGGTATACAGGTGCTGTACCCGCCATAGCTTCACGCAATAATTCTTCAGCTTTATTAATGCCATTTGCTACCTTAGTTTGAATTATAGGTTTACCGTCAAAGCGTGCCATTTCTACTTGACGATCGGAAGCTACGATAATGCATTTAGCATGGGCAATTTCTTCTGCTGTAAGAGCATTCTTAACGCCAGAGGCACCGTTCTTTTCTACTTTTAAGGAGATGCCCATTTCTTTGGCCTTGCGTTCTAAAGATTCAGCAGCCATGTAGGTATGTGCGATGCCAGTAGGACAGCCTGTAACAGCTAGTACATCATAATGCGGGTTATCTACAGAAATCTTAGGTGCAACCTTTTCAATTGCTTCTGTAGCCTTCGCTTCGATAGCACCAGTAATACCGGTTGCTTTTTGATCCTCTGCTGTTTTGATAAACCCTTCTACAGATGGATCAAAGTTGCCTTGCTCTTTAGCTGTTA
>ERZ772917.1359-NODE-1359-length-14190-cov-5.122108_pt1 | contig 14190 bp, 11 predicted proteins | sample MGYA00511187_ERZ772917 | MGnify/ENA primary metagenome ERZ772917 (study PRJEB29015, sample SAMEA2737925) | human oral metagenome | biome: human oral; feature: human-associated habitat; material: dental | place: China | collected 2012 ... | reverse complement strand
ATTGTACGATACAATGGGCCGAAAAAGTTTTTTTCTCGTGATTGTACGATACAATTGGCCCATAACAACAGAAGGAGCCGATAATCGATCGATTATCGGCTCCTTCTGCTTGAGATAACTATCTGCGATAAACAGTCCGCAACTACTCCGGTTGCGATTCGCTCAGCATGTCCGGGGAAGCCTTGGCCTCGAGGGCTCGCTGGCGCAGTTCGGCAAGCAGCGTCTGCGCCTCGCGGTCATGCCGAATCTTTTTGATGGCCTTCTTGGCCGCTATCTGTTGCGATTCCTTTTTGGTGTATCCAGCGCCCGTTCCGAAGGGCACGTCCTCGATATGGACAGTGCTTTGGAACATGCGGTTGCCGTTCTGGTCGGTCGACGTCTCGTTCAGGACAAAGGCGATGCGCAGCTTCGCTTTCTGTCCCCATTCCAAGAGGTTCGACTTGAAGTTCACTTCCTTCTGCGCCACCTTGTCGAGCGGCGTGTAGCGGTCTATCATGCGCTCCTGCACGAATTTTCGGCAGCGCCTGTATCCCTGGTCTAAATAGATGGCGCCGATCAGCGCCTCAAGCGCATTGCCGAGGATGTAGCTGTTGTGCGTCTGCGGGCGCACGGTGGAGACCATCATCTTGTCCAAACCCATCTCCAAAGCGATGCGGTTGAGCGACTCGCGCTGCACGATCTTCGACCGCGTGCTGGTCAAGAACCCCTCCTTTTTGTTGGGGAAATGCTTGAAGAGAATGTCGGCCACAGCGATGCCCAGCACAGCGTCGCCCAAGAACTCCAGCCGCTCATTGTCACACACGCCCTTACCCTCAGGCGTGTTGTGCGACGAGCGATGGGTGAAGGCCTGCTCATAAAGCCACATGTTGTTCGGGTAAAAGCCCAACATGCGATACATCGACGAATAAGGCTCCTTGTTCCGAAGAACAAAGAGCCTTGCGATCTTTTGGAAAAAACGATTCACCGTTACTTCTCAAATTTCTTGACGATGACGCTGGCATTGTGCCCGCCAAAGCCGAACGTATTCGAGAGCGCCGCGCGCACGGTGCGTTGCTGCGCCTTGTTGAATGTGAAGTTCAGCTTATAGTCGATTTCCGGATCGTCGTCTCCGTCGGCATGATTGATCGTCGGCGGAACGATGTCGTTCTTCACCGCCAGCACCGACGCCAACGTCTCGAGCGCACCGGCAGCGCCGAGCAGGTGACCCGTCATCGACTTCGTCGAGCTGATGTTCAGCTTGTATGCGTGATCACCGAAAACCTGCTTGATGGCACGCGCCTCAGAGATGTCCCCGATTGGCGTCGAAGTGCCATGCACATTAATATAATCGATCGCGTCAGGCGTAAGCCCCGCATCTTCCAGCGCATTCTGCATCACTAAGATGGCGCCCAATCCGTCGGGGTGGCTGGCCGTCAAGTGATACGCGTCGGCCGAAAGACCGGTACCCACCACTTCGGCATAAATCTTAGCACCACGTGCCACGGCATGCTCCATCTCTTCGAGAACCACTCCCGCAGCACCTTCACCCAGCACAAATCCATCGCGACTTCCGCTGAACGGACGCGAAGCCGTCTGCGGCGAATCGTTACGCGTCGAAAGCGCATTCATAGCGTTGAACCCGCCTACGCCCACGATAGCCACGGCAGCTTCCGCACCGCCAGACACGATCACGTTAGCCTTGCCCAAACGGATGTAATTGAAGGCATCAGCAATCGCATTCGTCGACGACGCGCAGGCCGAAACGGTAGCGAAGTTCGGCCCCCGAAATCCATATTTGATCGAGATATGTCCCGCTGCAATGTCTGCAATGATCTTAGGGATAAAGAAAGGACTGAAGCGCGGTCCGCGCTCTTCGTTGTAGTCCCTCACCTCGTCCTCAAACGAGCGGATACCTCCGATACCGGCGGCGAAGATCACCCCGATCCGGTTCAGGTCCTCCTTCTCTAAATCTAACGCCGCATCCTCGATAGCCTCCGTGGCCGAGACGAGCGCCAACTGAGCGTAGCGGTCGTACTTGCGCAACTCTTTCCGATCGAAGTGCTTCGAGGCGTCGAAACCCTTCACCTCGCAAGCGAATTGCGTCTTGAATTTGGAGGCGTCAAACTGAGTGATGGGCCCGGCGCCACTCACTCCGTTCAGCAACGCCGCCCACGTTTCCGGGGCGGTGTTTCCGATCGGAGTAATGGCTCCAAGACCCGTCACTACAACTCTTTTTAATTCCATGATGAATAAAAAGCAGTGGGGGGAGATTACTTCACGTTTGCTTCGATATAAGCAATGGCGTCTCCTACTGTAGAGATCTTTTCAGCCTGATCGTCAGGAATAGAAAGGCCAAACTCCTTCTCAAATTCCATGATCAACTCTACCGTGTCGAGAGAGTCTGCACCCAAGTCGTTGGTGAAGCTCGCTTCGTTTGTTACTTCCGATTCCTCGACACTCAACTTGTCCACAATAATCGCCTTTACGCGAGATGCTACATCAGACATAATTCTAAGTTTTAAAGATTAGTATAATACAACATTTTTACATTTGCGCCGCAAAGGAAAGTATTTTCTACCGTCACACATGGCTTTTTCCCTATAAAAAAGCCCAAATCCTGCACACTGACGCTTTGTTTGTGCATTCCAACACCCCATAAAACCAAATGAAACGCATTTCCATCTTCGCTTCGGGCAATGGCAGCAACGCCGAGAATATCGCCCGATACTTCTCCAAAAACCAAGCTCTGCAAGTCGCCCTCATCTGTTCCAACAACGCCCGTGCCCGTGTTCACGAGCGCGCCGCACGCCTCGGTATCCCCTCCGTCACCTTCTCCAATGAAGCCTTTGCAGAGGGCACGCCGGTGGTGGAAAAACTGGCTGCTGAAGCCATTGATTACGTCGTGTTGGCCGGGTTCATGAACAAGATCCCCGACGTGATGCTGCGGGCCTACCCCGAGAAAATCCTCAACATCCATCCCGCCCTCCTCCCCCGTCACGGCGGCAAAGGCATGTACGGCATGCATGTGCACGAGGCCGTGATCGCAGCCGGCGACACCGAGACAGGCATCACTATACATTATATTAATAGTCACTACGACGAGGGGCGCATCATCTTTCAGGCACACTGCCCCGTGCTACCGGGCGATACCGCGATGGAGGTAGCCACACGGGTGCATTCGCTCGAGTACGCCTACTATCCGCAAGTGATCGAGCACGTCGTGTGCGGGATCCCCCTGCCAGAGCAAGGCTGATCAGCCGAGCCTTGACGTATGGCAAAAACACTCATCATCCGACTTTCGGCCATCGGCGACGTAGCCATGACCATCCCCATCATTTATTCCGTCGCGCGCGCCCACCCCGAGGACGCGTTCACGGTGCTGACGCAACCCTTCCTCACAACGCTCTTCATTCATCGGCCGGAAAACGTGACCCTCGTCGGGGTGGACACGAAAGGTGCTGAACGATCGTTGTGGGGCGTTATGCGGCTGGCATTTCGGCTGACGCGTGAACGGTTCGACCGGGTGGTCGATCTGCATCACGTGATTCGCAGTCGGGTGATCGGCACAGTGTTTCGTTTGCGGGGCGTGCCCGTCTATCACCTCGACAAAATGCGGAAAGCGCGCCGGGCATTGACAGCACATCCGCCGAAGACTATCCGCCCGCTGCGCCCCGTGACAGAACGTTACGCAGACGTGTTTCGAGCGGCCGGCTTCCGGTTTTCAAACACGTTCGTTTCGCTGTATGCGTCACAACCGGCCGACGAGGACGCAATACGCGAGATGGCCGGCGAGAAGGTGGGACACTGGGTGGGCATTGCACCCTTCGCCCGTCACACGGGCAAAATATATCCGCCCACGCAGATGACGCAGGTGATTGATCTTTTGGCCGGACGCGAGGGCGTCACGGTCTTTTTGTTTGGGGGAAGGGGGGAGGAAAAGGCAATGCTCGATGGATGGGCGGCGCATCGTCAGCAAGTGCGGAGCATGGCGGGGCGCTATTCGCTCGACCGAGAGTTGGCTTTGATCAGTTGCTTGGACGTGTTTCTATGCATGGATTCTGCGAACATGCATTTCGCCGCACTCGTCGGCACACCGGTTGTTTCCGTCTGGGGCGCCACGCACCCCTACGCCGGCTTTTACCCCTACGGGGTACGCCCGGAATGGGCCGTACAGGAGGAAAATTTGGATTGTCGCCCATGCTCCACGTTTGGCCAAAAGCCATGCCATCGCGGCGACTTGGCCTGCATGACGCGCATACCTCCGGAGCGAATCGTGCAGAAGGTGGAAGGCTTCTTGAGGTAGCGTGGATTGTGTGGGGAAGTGCTCTTTTCTTTCCATTCGTGATGAAAAAGGAGCAGGCAAAAGAGCGATCAAGGCAATGATCGCTCCCCCAGTTTGCCCCGGAGTCAAATGGGGCATGCTCGAAATTATTTGCAAGTAATAGCTATGCGTCCTTGCATTTGCTCCTCAGCCTGCTTCTTTGCAGCGGCCTCGACATTCGCGTAAAGGCGGTTGCACTCGGGGCAAAGTCCGCGCATATTGACGCACATTCTCTCGATCAAATACCCTTCTTCCGGCGAAATGATTGAATCCAAGTTGGGGAGCCCCAAATCAAAAATGCGGTTACATGAGCGGCATTGAAAATGCGCATGTGTGGAAACGTCTCCATCAAAGCGTGCATTGCGTTCGTCGATGTCGATCATGATCGCCACGCCTTGCTGGATGAATAACTTCATTGTGTTGTAAACCGTTGTTTTGGAAAGTGTTGGGATTTTAGGTAGTAACCGAAGGTAGATCTCTTCAGCTGTGGGGTGAGTGTGATTATCTAAAAGATACTGCATGATAGCCACCCGTTGTGTGGAGGGTCTTATACCATGATCGATCAGATATTTCCGCGTAATTCTCGACTCAGCTTGTTTCATGTAAAATTTCCTTTTATTGTGCGCAAAGATAGAATGTTTATCTATAAAATGCGCTCACAAAAGACATAATGGCTGCGATCTACGGGAAAAATCTGTACAAAACACATGTTTCAAATGCTTATTGCAGTATTTTTTTCTGTTTGGATTGCAAATAAGAAATCGAGGGTTGTCTCCCGACAGCCCTCGACTCGTTGTTAACCTTAAAATCTAATACTATTATGAAAAAACCACGGGACAAAGATAAAATCATGTCTATATGATCCAAAAGCAACCGGCGGAATAATCGTCTGGGGGATCTTTTTCCTTCAATGCATCCACAGGCTTTCGGGCGGATCTTTGGTGAAGTTGTTACAGGACGAAATGATTTTCCGGGGAGCGTATTCCGCTTTGCACAACACATGCAGAAAAACGAATGAGACTGTTTTCAATTTGCGATCGCGTCCGCGGGACTTTCGGGAGACGATTTCCGATTTGCAAAACGATGAAATGCTTTTCCAAGAGGCCACTACCGATTCGCAAAACACCCTCAGAAAAATAAATGGAGCTGTTTTTAATCCGCGATAGAGTCTCGGTGTTTTTCTTCATATCTTCATGATATCACATAGATATGTATACAACATAAAAACATCTTCCTGCACGCATATTTCTATATAAACAAGATATTTATCATTTTCATCCATACACATTCATCTTAAAAATGAAAATACAAATCATTGCATCCACACATTCAAATAAAAAAGGATTATGTATATAAAATACGACTCCATATAATCATAAAACAGGATATCTCTTATGAACACGCAAGCACAATCATAAGAAAACAAGCATCCAATTATTCTCATTCAAACACGAGAATATCAACACACTTATCACACCTCTACCGGCTAACACATCAATTATAAAGCATTAAACAACCTCTAAACATGCATACACAAAATAGATAGAAGAACAAATAAACAATCTTCCTGCGCGCAGAAAAAATCAAACAAAACACCCAGGAGACCTCCGCAACCGATTTCACGTACTATTCTTTTTGCGAGGGAGACCTCGCGGAATGATTCTGAAGCCGCGGAAAACGCGGAGAGGCTTCTGCAACTGATTTCATCCCCCTTGTTTTCCGCGGAGAAGGCTTCGAGTTCACGTTTTGGAGGCTTTCCGACGGGAGGCATACATTAATTAATAGGCAACGCTCACCCGCACTTTCCGCCTCCCCCTCAGGCACTCACGGATGCTACTTTGCGCGACGTTTCGATTAGCCATACTTTTGTCTCACTCAAATCAAAGGAAAAAACCACCGTGTCAAAATCAGTCGAGACCCCGTTGATGAAACAATATTTCGGCATTAAGGCCAAGCACCCGGATGCCATTCTGCTGTTTCGCGTGGGCGACTTCTATGAAATGTATGGGCAGGACGCTGTCGAGGGTGCCGAGATACTCGGCATCGTGCAGACGAAGCGGTCGAATGGCGCAGCACAAGACGTCGAGATGGCCGGCTTCCCCTATCATGCGCTCGATGCGTATCTGCCGAAGTTGGTGCGCGCCGGGCGACGCGTGGCCGTCTGCGACCAGTTGGAGGATCCGAAGATGGCTAAGAAGTTGGTCAAGCGGGGGATCACGGAATTGGTCACGCCGGGCGTCTCGATGGACGATCACGTGCTGGAACGCGGAGAGAATAACTTCCTGGCCGCGGTGCACTTCGGCAAGACGCTGTGCGGCGTGGCTTTCTTGGACATTTCGACGGGCGAGTTTCTCACGGCCGAGGGGACAGCCGAGACGGTGGACAAATGGATGACGGACTTTGCGCCGAAAGAGGTGCTGGTGCGTCACGGGCTGCGCGACCGCTTCGGGTGCACATTCGGCCCCATCGGCAGCGTGTATGAAATGGAGGATTGGGTCTTCAACGTGGACACGGCGCGCGAACGCTTGCAACGACATTTTGAGACCCTCGGGCTGAAGGGCTTCGGCGTGGAGAATCTGCCGGACGGCATCGTAGCCGCGGGCGCCATCCTCGTCTACTTGGACCGGACAAAACACACGCAGATCGGACACATCACATCGCTGGCACGCATCGAGGAAGACGGCTACGTACGGCTCGACAAGTTCACCGTCCACAGCCTCGAATTGGTGCGAACCATGAGCGAAGGCGGACGGTCGCTCTTGGATACAATCGACGAAACGACCTCGCCGATGGGAGCGCGCCTGCTGAAGCGTTGGCTGCTCTTCCCGCTGAAGGACGAGGCGGAGATCAGGCGCCGACAGGACGCAGTGGCCACGCTCGCCGGCGACACCAAGCTCCGCGAGGCGCTCGTCGCACAACTCGGCGAAGTGGGCGACGTGGAGCGGATCATCTCCAAAGTAGCCGTCGGGCGCGTCGCACCGCGTGAGGTGGTGCAGCTGCGGCGGGCATTAGAAGCCATCGGGCGGATGCGCGTGCACTGCACCGCGTCGGACAACGAGGTGCTCCGTGCTTGGGGCGAGGAAATGGATCCGTGCAAGGAGATGAGCGAACGCATCGGGCGCGAATTAGTCAGCGAACCACCGGCCACCATGGCCAAGGGGGGCATCATCGCACGGGGAGTAAGCACAGAGTTAGACGAACTGCGCGAAATGGCCTTTTCGGGCAAAGATTACCTGATGAAGGTGCAGCAGCGCGAGAGCGAACGCACCGGCATACCGAGCCTCAAGATCGCCTTCAACAACGTGTTCGGCTATTATATCGAGGTGCGCAACACGCACAAAGACAAGGTGCCGGAGGAGTGGATTCGCAAGCAGACATTAGTCAACGCCGAACGGTATATCACGGAAGAGCTGAAGGAATATGAGGAGAAGATCCTTGGCGCCGAGGAGCGCATCGTGGCCTTAGAGGCGGAGCTGTTCAACCGCCTGACGGCCGACCTGACGCACCTGATCCGACCCATCCAGCGCGACGCACAATTGACGGCGCAGTTAGACTGCATCGCCTCCTTCGCCCGCACGGCCGCGAGCCGGCGCTACGTGCGACCCGTGGTCGACGATTCGGATGTGATCGACATCAAGGGCGGCCGCCACCCCGTCATCGAGAGGCAACTGCCGTCGGACGAGCCGTACGTGGCAAACGACGTCTACTTAGACCGTCGCGAACAGCAAATCCTCATCATCACCGGGCCAAACATGGCGGGCAAGTCGGCCCTGCTGCGACAAACAGCACTCATCGCCCTCATGACGCAGATCGGCAGCTTCGTGCCGGCCGAAAGCGCACGCATCGGTCGGGTGGACAAGATCTTCACGCGCGTCGGGGCGTCAGACAACATCTCGGCGGGCGAATCCACCTTCATGGTGGAAATGAACGAGGCGGCCAACATCCTCAACAACCTCTCTGCCCGCAGCCTCGTGCTCTTCGACGAACTGGGTCGCGGCACAAGCACCTACGACGGCATCTCCATCGCTTGGGCCATCGTGGAGTATATCCACGATCACCCGACGGCGTCGGCCCGCACACTCTTCGCCACGCATTACCACGAACTGAACGAAATGGCACACACCTTTCGGCGCATCCGCAACTTCAACGTCTCGGTGCGCGAGTCGGGCAACCGAGTGATCTTCCTTCGCAAACTCGTGCCCGGAGGCAGCGAACACAGTTTCGGCATCCACGTGGCACGTATGGCGGGCATGCCGCGGCGCATCGTAGATCGGTCCGGCGAGATTCTGACCCGATTAGAGTCCGGCGGCGCCGGGAAAAAACAGGTTGAGGTGACAAAACAGACGAAAGAAGAGGCATATCAATTGAACTTCTTTCAGCTGGACGATCCGGTACTGAGTCAGGTGCGCGACGAGATCCGTCACCTCGACGTGAACAATCTGACCCCGCTCGAAGCGTTGAATAAGCTGAGTGAGATCAAACGAATTATTCAAGTGAAATAGAGGGTAGCCCGTTCGCCACCCACTCCCTCTTCCAAAACATTACAACTTCAAACTACTTCTCACTCCCTCTATGACACGTCAATTCAAATCGATCATAAAGACCGCCATTGGCCTGCTGTCCTGCGTAGCCGTCGGAGCAATGGTGTTCGCCTGCACTTCCTGCTCAGAGGTGGAACACCTGAATGCCGAGGTCGTCTACCGCACCGAGGCTCGCTTAGGCGAGGGCGCCATTTGGCACCCTGATCGCGGTTCACTCTTTTGGGTGGACATCGAGGGGCGCACGCTCTATGAATTCCTGCCCGAGACGAAGTCGTGCCGCTCGTGGCAGTTCGACCGCAAGGTGACGACCGTCGTGCCCGAGACGAAGCACAGCGTCGTGCTGGCATTAGAGAACAGCGTCGTCCGCTTCAACCTCGACACGCAGGAGAAACAAGAGATCGCTCCCCTCGAAACCAAAGGAGGGCGCTTGCGCAGCAACGACGGCAAATGCTCACCCAAGGGCTGGCTCTGGGTCGGCACAATGAGTCTCGACGAGAAGTCCACCGACGCAAGCCTCTACTGCGTCCGCCCCGACGGCCGCATCGACGCCATGCTCCGCGGCGTGACCATCTCCAACGGCATCGTTTGGTCGCTCAACAAGAAATACATCTATTATAACGACACGCCTACAGGCAAAATCCGCCGCTTCCGCTACAACCAGTTTTCGGGCGACATCATCAAGAGCGGCATCGCCGTGGACATTCCCGAAGGCACCGGCCTGCCCGACGGCATGACCATCGATCGCAACGACAACCTCTGGGTGGCACAATGGGGCGGCTTCGGCGTCTACTGTTACAATGCCTACACCGGCGAACTGATCGCCAAGGTGGAGGTGCCCGCGCCGAACGTCACCTCCTGTGCTTTCGGCGGCAAGGACATGGACATCCTGTACATCACCACGGCCCGCGAAGGCCTCACTCCGGACGAGTTAGAGGCATACCCTCTAAGCGGTTGCATCTTCTCTTGCCGGCCGGGAGCCATAGGCGTACACCCGAATTACTTCGGGAAAGAGAATAAACTATCAGAATGAAGATTACACGTAAAAAGAAGCCTACGTCGGCAGGCAAGCAAAGCCGACGAAACGACCGGGAGACACCAGGCAAGAAGAAGAAAAAAGTCGCGACCTCCTCCCGTCACAGCAAACGCATCCTCAAGAAAGACGCCCTCACACAGGCCATCTTGGAGACGTTTCAACTGAACCCCCGAACCATTTATAACTACAAACAACTCTCGAAAGCCATCGGCATCGAGGCGCAGGTGCAGAAATTGCAGACGGCAGACATCCTGCGCATTTTGGCCGACGACGGCGTGCTGACAGAGACCGAGCCGGGGCGTTACCGCCTGAACCGCATCAGCGAGTCAGCCACGGGCATCTTCCGCCGACGAAGCAACGGTCGACACGTCTTTATCCCCGACGCACCCGCCGCAAACCCAACCGACACCGACGACGAGGTGCCAACACCGGAACCCATCAGCGTGGACGACCGCAACACGGCCCACGCATTAGACGGCGACCGCGTGCGTGTGCAACTCTTCAAGCGGCGCCGCGGCGAACCGGAGGCGGAGGTGATGGAGGTCTTGGAGCGCGCGGCGCACACGTACGTCGGGCGATTAGAGGTCTCGAAAAACTACGCCTTCCTCGTGACCGAGGATCGCACACTCTCCAACGACATCTTCGTCCCCAAGTCTGCCCTGAAGGGTGGGCGCACGGGCGACAAGGCCGTGGTGCGCATCACGGAGTGGCCCGAACACGCCACGAACCCCACGGGCGAGGTGACAGAGGTGCTCGGCCCGGCGGGAGACAACGACACGGAGATGCACGCCATTTTGGCCGAATATGGATTGCCGACGCATTATCCCGAAAACGTGGAACAAGCAGCGCGACGTATTCCACGCGCAATCACGGCCGACGACATCGCCGAGCGCGAGGACTTTCGAGACGTGACCACCTTCACCATCGATCCGAAGGATGCGAAGGACTTCGACGACGCCCTCTCCATCCGCACCCTCGACGAGGGGCGCTGGGAAATCGGCGTACACATTGCCGACGTGACATACTACGTAAAACCAGGCAGCGTGATCGACAAGGAGGCGTACGAGCGCGCCACGTCGGTCTACTTAGTCGACCGCACCATACCGATGCTGCCGGAATGCCTCTCGAATGATCTCTGTTCGCTCCGGCCGGACGAGGAAAAGTTGACCTTCTCCGTCGTCTTCGAGCTGAATGCCGAAGCAGAGGTTTTAGCATCTCGCATCGTGCGGACGGTGATCCGCAGCAACCGCCGCTTCACTTACGAAGAGGCGCAGGAGGCGATAGAGACGGGGCGCGGCGACTTCAGCGACGAGATCAACACGCTGAACCGTCTAGCTAAAAAGCTGCGCGAACGACGCTTCGCACAAGGCGCCATTGACTTCGATCGGTACGAGGTAAAGTTTGAGATCGACGAGAAGGGGCGGCCTCTGAGCGTCTACTTCAAAGAATCGAAAGACGCCAACAAGCTGATCGAAGAGTTTATGCTGCTGGCCAACCGCACCGTGGCCGAATCCATCGGTAAGCGAGGCGGCCGCACGAAGAAGACGTTCGTCTACCGCATCCACGAGCAACCCGACACGGAGAAGATGGAGACGTTCGCCACGTTCGTCCGCCGCTTCGGCTACAAGCTGAAGACGGATGGCTCTAAGAGCGACATCACACGCAGCATCAATCGACTGCTTGACGACGCGAAGGGGCGGCCGGAGGAGAACCTGATCGAGACGCTGGCCGTGCGGTCTATGCAAAAGGCGCGTTACTCTACGGACAACATTGGGCACTACGGATTGGCCTTTACCTACTACTCTCATTTCACTTCACCCATCCGCCGCTACCCGGACATGATGGCGCACCGCCTCTTGGTGCGTTACGCGGCAGGCGGACGCAGTGTGCCGAAGGAGGCGTGCGAGGAGGAATGCGACCACTGTTCGCAGATGGAGCAACTGGCTGCTAATGCGGAACGGGCGTCGATCAAGTACAAACAGGTGGAGTTTATGAGTGATAAGATCGGGCAGGTGTTCGACGGCGTCATCTCGGGCGTCACGGAGTGGGGACTGTATGTGGAGCTGAACGATAACAAGTGTGAGGGACTCGTGCCGATGCGTGATTTGGATGATGACTTCTACGATTTCGACGAGGCGAACTATGCATTAGTAGGTCGGCGACGCCGGCATACGTACCGCCTTGGCGACCCGATAACGATCTCTGTGGAACACGCAAACTTGGAACGTAAACAGCTGGACTTTCGGCTGGCGGAGTAAGCGGAAGGCATTGCTAATGATTCATGGTTAACCGGAGACGGAAAGGATCTGGTTGACCATTGATCTTCGATCAGACCGACCTTATGAACATACTTTTGCACCGAAATAAATAGGACGAAATCATGGATACAGTAGAATTAAAAGAGACGACCTCTATCCGTATCAATAAATCGTTGTTGGAAAGGATGAAGGCCAAGGCGAAGGCTGACAATCGCAGTTTCAGCAGCCTTGTTGAAACCCTTTTGTACAAACTCGATGCTACGGAGGATGACAGTTTGATGAGCGAAGAGGCATTCTTCAATAAGGTCGATGCTTCCCGAAAAAGTATTGAAGAGGGGCGGTTTGTGGAGATTCGTAATAAGGAGGAACTTCATCGATATTTAGACAGCTTGTGATGTACAGACTCCGCTTTTCGGATCAAGCCGAAGAAGATTTATCGAGATTGAAAAAGAATGAGCCCCAAGCATTCAAAAAGGCACTGCGCCTGTTGGACGAACTTGTGGATCATCCGACAACAGGGACAGGGCATCCCGAACCATTAAGAGAAGACAGAGCCGGACAATGGTCTCGCAGAATAAACAAGAAGCACAGACTGATCTATGAAGTGCAAGAAGAAATTGTGCTTGTTCTTGTTCTTAGCGCTTATGGTCACTATGACGACAAGTGAACAATAACAAAGTTCCTTGCCTCCCTCCACGAAATAACAAAGGCGCCTTGTCATTTTCTGACAAGGCGCCTTTGTTGCATTACGGCGAAACGGGAGAGACTGCGCAATACCGATGCGAAGTGAAGCGGTCAACGGCTGATGCCCACTTTCAATCCGCGGTAGATCTCGCGATAGGCGGGTACCTCGAGACCTAAACGGGCGGCCTCACGGACGATGTATCCGCAGAGGCTGTTCACCTCCGTGGGGCGACGGTCGCGGAAGTCGCGATGCATGGAGGTGGTCGAGTTGTAGTCGCCACCCCACGCCTTGAGCAACTCCAGACGGCAATGCTCCTCCTCCAAGTCGAATCCCTCAGCACGCGCTACGGAAATGGCTTCACGGAGCAACAAGTTGCACGTGTCTGGATGCCGATTGAAGGCCTGCAAGACGGGCAAGTCGAAGTAGGTAGAGACCGTGGCCGAGACGGAGATGATGATGTATTTCTTCCACACCTGCAACCGGATGTCGTCGTGCCAGGCAGCCTGTATGCCGGCTTCGCGAAGGATGTTCTCCAACTCGTCGCCTGCTTCGCAGCGATTGCCTCCCGAGCCGAAGAGCACCTTGCCGCGGCCGTGCTCGTTGCGGATGATGCCGGGGGCAACTTTCATGGAGACGATGTAGGTCAGGCCGTACCAAACCGTAATGTCGGGCATGAGGGATGCGACACGGTCGCGGATGTCGGCTCCATTGAGCAGCGGCACGACGACCGTCCGCTCCCCGACGACCGGGAAGATGGCGTCGATAGCGTCTTCCAGGTCGTAACTCTTCGTGCAGCACAACACATAGTCTGCCGTGATGCGAAGGTCGGCCGGATCGCCGACGACATCTGAGGGGCGTGCAGTGAAGCTGCCTGTGGGCATCTCTACCCGCAGTCCGTTGCGTTTGATTTCCTGGCCGTGCGTCCCTCTAGCGACAAAATAGACAGCGACCCGATCGTTCGTTGGGAATGCGCGCGCCAGCATGCCGCCATAAAATCCGCCGACGCCTCCCATACCTGTAATTACGATACGCTTCATGATAGTAAGTTTTTAACGATAAATTGATTTTCTGCAAAGATAATGCGAAGGGGGGAGGGGAAAAGTTACAAAGCGGAAGTCTTGGTTGCTTGCTTGCCACGGCCGACAAATCAGGACAAACCGGATATTAACGTGAACTCGGTGTAAGAGATAAGGGTCATTTGGCTTTCTGTAGAATGTGACGGAGCGCAGCAATAGTCTATCCGTTTTTGAAAATGCTTGCGGGACTCCCGCAAAGGCCAAAAAGTAGTTTTTCATCGTTGCGGGATTCCCGCAAAGCTCAAAAAGTAGTTTTTCATCGTTGCGGGATTCCCGCAAAGCCCAAAAAGTAGTTTT
>ERZ772917.1358-NODE-1358-length-14205-cov-70.939223_pt1 | contig 14205 bp, 9 predicted proteins | sample MGYA00511187_ERZ772917 | MGnify/ENA primary metagenome ERZ772917 (study PRJEB29015, sample SAMEA2737925) | human oral metagenome | biome: human oral; feature: human-associated habitat; material: dental | place: China | collected 2012 ... | reverse complement strand
AACGGGGCCTGCAACACGCGCAGTGAGGAGGGGCGGAGCCCACCGGCTCCGCCCCCCGACGCTTAGGTCAGGACCGCGCTCTCACTCGTCGCCGCTGAAGTCGGCCACGGCCTCGTCGATGCCCGCGCGGCGGATGCGCACGAGCGCCAGGAACGCCAGGCCAAGCGCCAGCACCACGCCCAGGCCCCGCACCAGCCACAGCTCGGACACGAAGATCATCGCCATGGAAGCCAGGATCGGCACCAGCAGCGTGAATGCGTAGCCGATGTAACGGCCAAACGACGGCATGGGTACGCCGTCGGACTCGGCCACCGACTTGACCATGAAGTTCGGCCCGTTGCCGATGTAGGTGATCGCGCCGCAGAACACCGCGCCCAGAGAGATGGGGATCAGGTAGTACTCGGGCACGCTGGCAACCAGGGGGCCCTCGCCGCCCGCGGACTTGGCCATCTCGAAGAAAGTCATGTACGTCGGGGCATTATCGAGGATGGAGGACAGGCCGCCCGTGAACACGAAGAATGTCATGCGGGTCAGCGGCAGGGATGGGGCGATCTGCTCGAGGTATCGCAGCGCCGGCGCCATCGTAGCGAAGATGCCGATGAACAGGGTCGCGACCTCCATGATGGGCGCCCACGTGAACGCGTTCTCCTCGAAGCGCACCTTCTTGTCGGAGAGCCTGTAGGACAGGGCAGCGACCGCGAACATGATGATCTCGCGCCACGGGACGAAGCCGGTCCACGAGTGGACGTGCCCCTGCGCCAGGGCCTCGCCGTCCCAGGAGGGGGCGAAGGCGACGGAGAGGATGATGATCGCGAAGAAGATAAGGTTGATCTTGCCGTGCAGGCGCAGGGGCTGGACCTCGCGGTCGTCGGCCTCGATGGAGGTGGTGTCCTCGGAGGCGTAGCGCACACGGTCGATCGAGTAGTAGGTGAGGAGCAGCAGGATCAGGACGAAGAGCCACTCCTTCCACAGGGTGAAGGTCCACTCGAAGGGGACGCCGTGCAGGTATCCCAGGAAGAGCGGCGGGTCGCCGAGCGGAGTCAGTATGCCGCCGCAGTTGGCGACGATGAAGATCGTGAAGAGGACCGTGTGCACGCGGTGGCGGCGTTCCTTGTTGGTCTCCAGGAGCGGGCGGATGAGCAGCATGGCCGCGCCCGTCGTTCCGATGAAGGAGGAGAGCAGGCCGCCGATCGCCAGGAAGATCGTGTTGTTGCGCGGGGTCGCCTTGATGTCGCCCGCCAGGTGAATGCCGCCGGAGACGACGAAGAGAGCGAAAAGCAGCGCGATGAACTGAACGTACTCGACGCCTGTGGCGATGAGCGGGCCGGTGCCGGCCTTGATGAACATCCAGATGGTTGTCGGCACGCCGAGGAGGAGGGCGACGGACAGTTGGGAGGATTCCTTCTCCCACCAGTGCGAGGTCTTCGGGATGATGGGCAGCAGGGCGATGCAGGCGAGCATCGCGACGAAGGGGAGCAGACTCCACCACGGGTAGGTCATTGGCCATTCCTTGGTAGACGATAGGTACGTTCTTTATCTTAGGTCGCTCGCGCGGGGGTGGGGAACGTTGTCCGAGGTGGGAGTGGCCTCATCGACGAGGCCGAGGCGCGCGCGGGCGGGTGCGCGCGGAGGAGAGTGCGTGGAGGTGAGTGCGCGCGAGTGTAGGCCGGGGGACGCGGAGGTTGCGCGGGTGCGGCGCGGGTATGCGTGGCGCCCCGAACAGGACTCGAACCTGCGACCTCTTGCACCGGAGGCAAGCGCTCTATCCGCTGAGCTATCGGGGCAGCCCGGTCAGTCTACCAGGATTCACAGGTTCGCGTATCATCGTGAGGTGTGACATACTTGCGGAAATGTCACGGTTGATAGATCTCAAGGAGGAATCTATGCGCGTTCATATCGGCACCGATCACGCCGGTTTTGAACTCAAGGAGAAGATCGTCGCCCACCTGCGCGACAAGGGCTACGATGTGGCGGACCACGGTGCGCACGCATTTGACGCGCTCGACGATTACCCGCCCTTCTGCATTGAGGCCGCGCAGGCCGTCGTTGACGATCCGGGTAGCCTCGGCATCGTCATCGGAGGTTCGGGCAACGGCGAGCAGATGGCAGCCAACTGCGTGGAGGGGGTGCGCTGCGCTCTCGTGTGGTCGGATGCTACCGCGCGACTGGCGCGCGAGCATAACAACGCCAACGTTGTTTCCGTTGGTGCCCGTCAGCATTCCGACGAGGAGGCCATTGCCTTCGTCGATGCTTTCCTTGAGACTCCCTTCAGCGGCGACGAGCGCCACCAGCGCCGCATCGACCTGATGAGCGACTACGAGCGTTCTGTGCGCTCCTGAGCGATCCTTTTCGCGCGGGGCGGGGCCGGTGGGGACACCGGCCCCGTTTTGCGTGCGCGCAAAGCCCGCCCCGGCCTCGCCCCTTAGCCCTGTCCGGTGAGGGTCAGGTAGACGAGGAAGAGGTTGAGCGCGACGATAACCGCAGCGATGAGGAGGCCGCTTGCGCGCAGGAGCCGGTTGTTCGCGTGCTCGCCCATGACGTCGCGTGAGGCTGTCAGCCGCATGAGCGGGATGATCGCGAAGGGGATTCCGAAGGAGAGGGCCACCTGCGAGACGACGAGCGCCCACGTGGGCTCCGCGCCCGCGCCCAGGATCATGAGGGCGGGGATCAGCGAGACGAGGCGCCGCACCAGGATGGGGACGCGGATGTGGAGGAGTCCGTTCATGATCTCCGAACCCGCGTAGGCGCCCACCGACGTGGAGGCCAGGCCCGAGGCCAACAACCCCACGGCGAAGACGGTCCCGACGACGGGACCGAGCGTCGAAGAGATCGCGGCGTGGGCGCCCTCGATCGTGTCGGTGCCTTCCTGCCCGCCGAGTGCGGCTGCCGCCAGGAGCAGGAGACCGATGTTGACCAGGCCGGCGATGCTCAGCGCCCAGTAGATGTCGATTCGTGTCGCGCGCAGCAGGCGCGCCAGGTGCCCCGAGGAATGCCGCGAGTCCGCGGTGGAGGGCCCGAGTTCGTCGGCCTCGTGGTCGTTGACGAGCGAGGAGTGTAGGTAAACCGCGTGCGGCATGACGGTCGCTCCCAGCATCGAGGCGGCGACCAGCACGGAATCGGTTCCCTGGAAACGGGGGAGGAGACCCCCGAGGACGCCCGACGCGGCGGGTGGTGCGACCAGCAGGCCCGCGAGGAAGCCGAGGGTGACGACGGCCAGAAGTGCGACGATGATCGTTTCGAACTGGCGTTGCCTGCCTCCGCCCTGGACGAGGAGGAGGAGCATCGACACGACGCCGATGATGACGCCGCCCCACAGGAGGGGGATCCCGAACAGCAGGTGCAGGGCGAGCGCGCCGCCGATGACCTCCGCCAGGTCGGTCGCGGCAGCGACGATCTCGGCCTGGAGCCAGAAGGCGATGCGGCTGGGCGCTCCCATCCGCTCGCCCAGCAGGGTGGGGAGGGATTTGCCGGTGACCAGGCCGAGCTTGGCTGACAGGTACTGGACGACCATCGCGAAAACGTTCGAGGCGAGGAGAACCCACACGAGCAGGTAGCCGTAGCGTGCGCCGGCCGTGATGTTGGCGGCAACATTCCCGGGGTCGACGTATGCGACGGCCGCGACGAAGGCGGGGCCGAGGAGGGGAATGAGCTTGTGACGATGTGCGCTGACCTCGGTGTGCACGGGAATCCTGACTGCAGATGGGCAAGGTTCGGATACCTGGAATACTACTCGCCTCGTGCTCGAAGCAGTGGGACGAAGCGCGTCCCACCAGCCCTCGTTTGTGGCCAGGTTTTCATGCCCGCGCCTCGAATGAGTGAGCGGTGATGCGCTGGTACCCCGTAGGCTTGTGGGGTGACTCCTGAAGAACTTGCTTCCCTTATCCGCTCGACGCTGCTCGATGCCGCGGCCTCTGGGCGCATCTCGATCGACCCCGCCCTGGTGCCCGACCCCGTGACCGTGGAACGCCCGCGCGTGCGCGAGCACGGCGACTGGGCGACGAACGTCGCCATGCAGCTGGGCAAGAAGGCCGGGATGGCCCCGCGCGAGTTCGCGCAGATCCTCGCGGATGCGCTGAGCGAGGCCGACGGCATTGACTCCGTCGAGGTCGCTGGTCCCGGCTTCATCAACATCCGCCTGGGCGCGGGTGCCGCGGGCGAGCTCGCCCGCACTATCGTCGAGGCCGGCGCTGCCTATGGCCGCAACGACACCCTCGCGGACCGCTCGATCAACCTCGAGTACGTGTCGGCCAACCCGACCGGTCCCGTCCACCTGGGCGGGGCGCGCTGGGCCGCCGTCGGAGACTCGCTCTCGCGCCTCATGGCCGCCTCCGGCGCCGCAGTGACCCGCGAGTACTACTTCAACGACCACGGCTCGCAGATCGACCGCTTCTCCCACTCCCTCTACGCGCGCGCCATGGGCCGCGAGGTCCCCGAGGACGGCTACGGCGGCCAGTACATCGCCGACATCGCCGACCAGGTGCGCGCCGACGCGAACGCCGCCGGGCAGCCCGACCCGATCACCCTGCCCGAGGAGGAGGCCATCGAGGTCTTCCGTGCCCGCGGCGTCGAGCTCATGTTCGCGGAGATCAAGGAGCGCCTGCATTCCTTCCGCGCCGACTTCGACGTGTTCTTCCACGAGGACTCCCTGCACAGCTCAGGTGCGGTGGCCGACGCGATCGCGCACCTGCGCGAGCGTGGCGAGATCTTCGACGAGGGCGGGGCCGTGTGGCTGCGCACCACCTCCTACGGCGACGACAAGGACCGCGTGCTCATTAAGTCCGACGGCCAGGCCGCCTACTTCGCGGGCGATGTCGCCTACTACCTGAACAAGCGCGAGCGTGGCGCCGACGTGGCCATCTACCTGCTGGGCGCCGACCACCACGGATACATCGGCCGCATGATGGCCATGTGCGCCGCCTTCGGGGACAAGCCCGGAGAGAACCTGCAGATCCTCATCGGGCAGCTGGTCAACCTCGTCAAGGACGGCGAGCCCGTGCGCATGTCCAAGCGCGCCGGAACCATCGTCACCCTGGACGACCTCGTCGACGCCGTCGGCGTTGACGCCGCCCGCTACGCGCTCGTGCGTGTCTCCATGGACACCCAGGTCGACATCGACCTGGATCTGCTCTCCCAGCACTCCAACGATAACCCCGTCTACTACGTGCAGTACGCGCACGTGCGCACCTGCAACGTCGCGCGTAACGCGGCCGCCCACGGGGTGAGCCGCGACGCCGGGTTCGACCCCGCCGCGCTCGACACCCAGGCCGACGAGGAGCTGCTGGCGGCACTCGCCCAGTTCCCCGCACAGGTCGCACAGGCCACCGAGCTGCGCGAGCCGCATCGCATCGCCCGCTACCTGGAGTCCCTGGCGGCCACCTACCACGCCTGGTACGGGCAGTGCCGCGTGACGCCCCGCGGAAACGACCCGGTCGAGACCGGCCACGTCGCCCGCCTGTGGCTCAACGACGCCGTCACCCAAGTGCTGCGCAGCGGTCTCGGCCTCCTCGGCGTGAGCGCCCCCGAGAGGATGTGACATGAGCGCGGCTGATTCCCGCCCGGTTGGCTCCCTCGTCTGCCCCAGCCCCGAGGATCGCCCGGACCTGTGGCCGTGGAGCGCCGCGCGTGAGGGCGGCGTCTTGCGCGTGGGCGGCGTCGATCTGATGAGTGTCGCCGCCGAGTTCGGCACCCCCACCTTCGTGCTTGACGTTGAGGCCATGCGCGGGCGCGCCCGCGTGTGGGCCTCGGCCATGGCCGAGGAGTTCTGGGAGGGCTACGGCATGAGCGGCGGGGACGCGTTCTATGCGGGCAAGGCGTTCCTGAGCGCCGACGTCGCCCGCATCGTGGCGGAGGAGGGGCTGGGCGTCGACACCGCCTCCCTGGGGGAGCTCACCCTCGCGCTGCGTGCGGGTGTCGATCCTGCCCGGATCGGCCTGCACGGGAACAATAAGTCCGACGCGGAGATCCGACTCGCCCTCGAAGCCGGGATCCACCGGATCTTCATCGACTCCTTGGACGAGGTCCACCAGATCGAGCGCATCGCCGCCTCTCTCGGCGTGGTCGCTCCCGTCATGGTGCGCTTGAAGTCCGGCATCCACGCGGGCGGCAACGAGTACATCGCGACCGCCCACGAGGACCAGAAGTTCGGCCTGTCCCTGGCCACCGGCCAGGCCCTCGAGGCTGCGGCGGCCATCAAGGGAGCGGCTCACCTGGACTTTCGTGGCCTGCACAGCCACATCGGCTCGCAGATCTTCGGGACCGGGGCCTTCGTCGAGGCTGCTCGCAGCGTTGTCGACTTTGCCGCCGCGGTGTGGCAGAGGCTCGGCCTTGAGGTGCCCGCCATCGACCTGGGCGGGGGCGTGGGGATCGCCTACACGGGCGAGGACCCGGTGCCGACCTCGCCCGTTGAGGTTGCGCGCGCCCTGTCCCGAGTCGTGCGCGAGCGCTGCGACCTTCACGGCCTGCCCATCCCGCACGTGACGGTCGAGCCCGGGCGTTCGATCGCCGGTCCGTCGATGGTCATGCTCTACCGCGTCGGTGCCGTCAAGGACGTGTCGCTTGAGGGCGGGGGAGTGCGCCGCTACATGGCGATCGACGGGGGCATGTCGGATAACATCCGTCCGGTCCTGTACGGCGCGGCCTACACCGCGACGCTGGCCAACCGCGACCCCGCCGACGCCTCGGAGCTGGCGCGCTGCCGCGTCGTGGGCAAGCACTGCGAGAGCGGAGACGTCATCATCCGTGACGTCGACCTGCCCTCCGACATCGAGGGCGGCGACCTGCTGGCCGTGCCAGCCGTTGGCGCGTACGGCTACTCGATGGCCTCGAACTACAACATGCTCACCAAGCCCGGCGTCCTAGCCGTCGAGGACGGGGCGGCCCGCTGGTTCATCCGCCCGCAGAGCGTGGATCACCTGCTGGCCCTGGACGCCGGCCTGGCGTAGTCGACGCTCGTGGAGGCGCGGGGTGGTCGGCTCCGCGCCTTCTTGCTGCGCGCCTCTGGCGCGTTCCCGCTGCCTACCTCTTCGTCTTGCGCTGAGGCGGTCGGCGAGGCGCCTTGGGAAGCTTAGGTTAGCCTAGGTTTGGTTGTTACTGAGAAATCCTTGCATGATTGGTTCTGTCCCTAGACGCACTACTGATCGAAAGCCGAGGAACAATGCGCAGCACCGTCGCACGCATCGGAGTCGTCGCCGCGCTCGCCCTGACCGCGGGCGCCGCGGCGGCAGCGCCGCCAGCCCGCGCCGAGGAGCAACCCCCTCTCGTCTCGTCCGCTCGCTCCAACGACGCCGAGATGAACTACGCCATCAACCTGGCCCCGGGAGCCGGCGCCGAGGACCTTCAGCGCGCGCTCGCCCTGGTCCCGGGCGCGAAGGGCGCCGCCCTGGCCTCCTATCCCGAGATCGGCACTTTCTTCGCCCAGAGTGCCACGCCCTCGTTCGCGCCCGACCTGGCCGCAGCGCTCAAGGACGCCGGAATCGCCGTCCACTCGATCGGCCCGACTCGAACCGAGGGCGTGCTCTACTACGAGCGCGTCAGGCTGCCCTCGAACGAGGAGGGCGAACAGCCCGCCGCAGGCGAGCCTGCCGGGGGTGAGGCTCCCGCGACGGGCAGCGCAGCAGAGCCCGCGGGTGGCCTCGCCTCGATGCGCGACGAGAGCGCGACCGATGCCGGGGCCGGCGCGCAGGAACAGATCTTCAACTGGGGCGCGCAGACCATGCACGCGCGCGAGGCCGGGGCCGTGTCCGTGGAGCGCGCGCCCGTCACGGTCGCGGTCGTCGACTCCGGCGTGGAGGACACGCATCCGGACCTGGCGGGCCGAGTGGACACGGGGCGCTCGGTGAAGTGCTCGGTGAACGGCGTCGCCACGCAGGACTTTTACGGCTGGCGCGACGAGTTCTACCACGGCACGCACGTCGCCGGCATCATCGCCGCCAACCACAACGACATCGGCATCGACGGCATCGCGCCCGAGGCGACCATCGTGGCCATCCAGGCCACCAACGACAACCGCCTCATCTACCCCGAGTACGTGACCTGCGCGTTCATGTGGGCGGCGAGCCACGGCGTGGACATCGTCAACAACTCCTACTCGATGGATCCGTGGGTCTACTGGAGCCCGACCGACCCGGAGCAGGCCGCGGGCCTGGAGGCCGCGACGCGCTCGATCAAGTACGCGCAGGATAGGGGCTTGGCCGTCATCGCCGCGGCCGGCAACGAGGGCGTCGACATCGATCACCCGACCATCGACGACGGATCCCCGACCGATGCGCCCGCGCCAACCAAGGGCCGCAACGTCGAGGGCTCTATCCGCGTGCCGTCCATGATAGACGGAGTCGCCCAGGTCAGCGCCGTCGCCCAGGCCTACAACGTCAGGCCCGGCCTGTCCCTGGCGCGCGCCGACTTTTCCAACTACGGCAACACGATCGACTTCGCGGCCCCCGGCGACCAGATCTACTCGACCGCGACGCAGCTGTTCTACCTCAGCGGCTACGCGGTCGCCGACGGCACGTCGATGGCCACCCCGCACGTGTCGGGCGTCGCCGCGCTCATCAAGTCCGTTCACCCGGAATACACGGGCGCCCAGGTCATTGACCTGATGAAGAAGCAGGCGGCGGGCAACTACGGCGAGCTCAACGCCCCGTGGGATAACAAGGAGTACCGCGGCAGCGGCCTGCCGGATGCGCTCGACGCGGTCCTCAAGGACCAGCCCCGGCCCGCGGTCAGCCAGCTCGAGTACTCGACTGACGGGGCGACGTGGGCGCCGCTGGGCGGCCAGCGGCTTTCCGGTCCCATCTCCGTGCGCGCCACCGTGACCGGCCCGGTGACACGGGCACGCCTGCTGGTCGGCGGCCGGGAGGTCGCGACCGGCACACCGACGGGCGGCGTCGTGTCGCTGCGGGCCGACGGCGTGGACCTGTCCGCTCTCTCCGGGGAACAGAGCGCGACCGTCGAGGCCTTCGGGCGTAACCTCGACCCGCGTGCCGACGACGACGCGAGCGCGAGCGCCTCCTTCACGGTGAACGGCGGCGCCGCGAACACCGACGAGGCCGGCCAGTGGGTGTCCGACTCGCTCGGCTGGTGGTGGCGTCGGGCCGACGGAACCTACCCGGCATCCACGACGGCCCGCATTAACGGCGAGCTCTACCGCTTCGACGCGCGCGGATACATGGTGACCGGCTGGGTCGGCGACGGTGGCGCGTGGTACTACTACGGGCCCTCGGGCGCGCAGGCCTCCGGCTGGGCGAACGTCGGCGGCTCCTGGTACTACCTGGATCCTGCGACCGGCGCGATGGCGACCGGGTGGCTCAAGGTGGGCGACTCCTGGTACTACCTGGAGGCCTCGGGCGCGATGCGCACGGGATGGCTGATGGACGGCGGCTCCTGGTACTACCTGGAGGCCTCGGGAGCGATGGCGACGGGGTGGCTCAAGGTGGGCGGCTCCTGGTACTACCTGGAGGGCTCGGGAGCGATGGCGACGGGGGAGCGAACGATTGACGGCGTGCGCTATTCCTTCGACTCCGAGGGGAGACTGATTCCATAGCCTGCGGCCGCGCCGCTGAGGGGTCGCGAGGATTCTTTGGTTCCGCGCAGGTATCCTGTAAGTGCCTGGCCGAATCTGGCCTCCCAGCAGATTTCGGTTGAGCATGGATGCGGGGGTCGCGCACGATGCGTGCGCGGCCCCCGTTTGTGCTGTTCTCTGAGGCTATCGGCTGTCCGCCGAGACGAAACCCGCCTGCTCGGGGGTCGTGCCCATGCGCTTCGCGATGAGTTCCTTGTCCTCCTCCGAGGCCAGGTCACGCACCCACGAGGCGTAGGTCGCCTCGTCGCCGTGGACCTCCTGGGTAAGGGGGTTGCGCCGCTTCGTGGCGATCACGTACACGTGCTTGCCGAATACCCACACGTTGGCCACCAGGGCGGCCGCGGAAACGATGAAGAGTGCCCAGGGGTTGTGCGAGCTGCGGTGGGCGAACATCGAATCCTGCATGAAGTGCGGGAAGGTGAGCACGACCGCCGACCAGAAGGTGAGCGTGTAGGCCCGGTACTGGATCCACGCGCCTCGGCCGAACTTCATCAGCGCCGGGATCGTGCACGAGGCCAGGAGCGCCACGCCCGAGTACCACGCCCGGTCCGCCAGGCAGTTGTACACGTAGGCGAAGTTCCACAGGTCGTAGGCGATGATCCACCCGATCGTCAGGTCGCCCCAGACGAGGGCGCGTTCCTTGCCCTTGGACACGAAGATCCCGACCCACCCCGAGATCGCCAGGAGATTGAGGATCCCGGCGACCCCGTTCATGATGTTCCACGGGCCGCCCCACGTGACCATCCCCTGGGAGGGGTCCACCCCGTGGATGCCGTAGCACTGGAAGTCGCGCACCACGGCCTCGGCGATGTTGAGCGCGAGGATGAGTGGTGGGATGAGCAGGTACCAGCGGTTATGCCGGAGTTTGGGGAAAACCTGGAGGGCGACGAGGCAGAGGGACCCCGCCAGCGCCGAGTACTGTTTGACGATCGGGAACCAGCCGGCCGAGGCCGTCCCCTCGGTCGAGTGCGGCCACCAGAAGACCGTCAGGGCGATCGGGATGAGCACGAAGACGGCGAGGACCACCCACATGTTGCGCTGGGCGAGCCATGCCACGGCCGCCAGCGCTGCGATGACGACGAGGAGCATCGCGTAGTCCCACCACTGGCCGACCTCGAAGAAGAACAGCGTCGGATAGTCCGGGGCAGTGATTCCGCCCGTCATCACTGTTCCTTCCCCCAGTCGGGCAGGTAGGTGCGCTCGATCTTCTGGCGGATCTGCTCGTCCCAGGAGAACGCCGGCTCGCTCCAGCCCTCGAAGTAGGAGGCGTCGACCTCGCCCTCCCACGGGGTGCCCGGGCCGGTCGGCGGCCAGGAGGGGTCGTCGGTGACGGGCGGGCGGATCTCGGCGACCGCCGGGGCGCTGCGCCCGTAGCGGAACCACTGGGTGAAGGTGTCCTCGAAGAGTGGGGTGCCGTCGTAGCGGCCCGCGGGGGTGGGCGTGGCAAAGAAGCGGCCGCCGAGCATGCCGCGCATGAAGCGTCCCGTCAGGTGCTGCTTCTTCTTGAACTCGAGGACGCGCTTGACGTAGAGGTTCTGTAGGTGGGTCATGCACCCGCCGATGAACTCGATGTTGATCCAGTTCAGGGCGGTCATGGCGGGGGAGGCAGGCTCGTAGCCGATGCGCCAGTGGTTGATCAGGCGCGTGCGCCCGCCTGTCAGCGGGACCACGTAGAAGCACCAGGCTGCCGCGAAGTGCGTCATGCCCGGGAAACGGAACGCGTAGGAGCCGGGGGCCTTGGGCGGGTTCTTCGTGTCGACCCACTGGACCATGTACTTCCCCGGCACGATGTCAGCCCACTCCATCGACATGCCGTGGAAGTCGAAGGCGGCGATGTCGCCGGGCATCATGGAGTCGCTCTGTTGGAACTCCTCCTGGATCTCGTAGGAGTTGAAGAAGGGTAGGCGCGCGAAGGTGCGCTCGAGGAATTCGGAGGAGAAGGACCCGGACTTTTCCGCGCCGATCTGCTTGAAGAGCCGCCAGACCGCGTAGGCGGGGGCGTCGATCGTGATGGCGTAGGTCGAGGAGTAGCCGTTGTCGTAGTTGGCGTCGATCAGGTCGTCGCCGGGGTAGCGCCACGCCTGCTCCTCGGGCGTGGCCTTGCCGGTCAGCTGGCTGAAGGCGTACATGCCTCCCAGGAGCGCGGCTCCGGCGGCGAGGCCGGTGCGTGCCAGGGCGCGGCGGGTCGACGAGTGGCGGGTCATGAGTCCTCCTCCTTGAGGGATTGACGAGGGGTGCTTCCGCGGTCGCGGAGGTCTTGGGAGCCCCTGCGCGTGGAAAGCTCGACGTCGAACATCGCACGCTAGGTTAGTGTTTCGGACTATGATAGCCGACAACCATTAACTTGGATGCACATTCGAAGGAGAATGCTGTGGACTCGCTCTTCCTCTGGGAGCTAGGAACGCCGAAGGTGTACCTCATCTGGCTGCTCGTCCTGGCCGCACAAATCGTAGTCGCTGAGATAAACCGGCGGTGGAACTGGACGATCTTCGCCGTGTGGACTCTAGGGGGCATCGCCCTCATGCCCTACGCGTGGATTCACGGGACCCCCATGGTGGGGTGGTTTCCGTTTGGTAAGTACGCGATCATGATCCTGACGGCCACGATGACCGGGACCGTCCTTGTGTACGCGAAACGCAACCCGCTCAAGGCCCACAAGTACGCGATCTGGCTGGGCGTCGCCCTGTGGATCGGCCTGGCCGTGAACATCATGGAGGCCAACATCCGTGACCTGACGATCTACTTCAACGCGGACGCCTACTACGCGTGCGGCGCGGACTGGCAGTGCCTGAAGTCGGTGAACGACGCCCACACGATCGACATGATCGCGGGCCTTCCCGAGGCCAGGGGAGTCAGCGCCGAGCTGCATTCGGCGCAGTGGTACCAGGAGGTCGCCGCCAACCTGGCTGAGCGCCACGTCGGCATCGACCCGGAGACGGGCTTCCGCACGATCGGCGGCTACTGGAACCTGCTGTCTGCTCTCGCTGGGCTCCTCAACATCATCACGATCACGGGCCTGGGTAAGATCATCGTGACCTCGCCCGGCAAGCGCTCCGTTCGAGGCCTCATTTGGGTGGACATGGTGTGGCCGTGGGTGATCGCCTATGACCTGTGGAACCACGCGTTCCTGTACAACTCCCTGGCCGACTACACGTGGTACTGCACGCTCGCCCTGCTGCTCGCCTGCACGATCCCCGCGTTCACGTGGGCGAAGGGTCAGTGGATCTGGTTCCGCTGCTTCACGCTGGTCTTCTGGATCTCCATGAACACCCTCCTGCCCGAGGTCCTGGTGCCCCCCTCCGGCATCTTCAACTTCGCGACCATGGACCCGCGCGCGAACATCGCCTGCGCGGCCGTGGCGCTCGCGGCTAACGTGGCGCTCTTTGCGTACTGGCTGTACAAGATCGTGCGGTTCAGGCGCAATCCGATCACGGGCGTGCTGTACTGCGAGCTGGGGGAGTTCCGCACGATCGTGCGCGAGCACTGCGACGATAGAGACAAGTACTTCCTGGTCGATCGCATTCCCGAGACCCCGGAGGAGCTCGGCTTCGAGCCGGACTCGCCGACACCGCCTTCTGACGGGTACCGCACGTGGATGCCGTGGTGGAGGGGCGAGGACCGGCGGCACCCGAGCAAGAGGACGCCTGCGGTCGGCGGCGAGTAGGGGAGCGAGGCCGCGCCCGCCGTGGTGCCGGCGTGTCGCGCCACCGGGTGAGGGGGCGTGACCGCGTTGGGCCTGCCCGCTTTGGGGACTGCCCGCTTCGGGTCAGCACTAGTGGAGGCGGTGCGTAGCGGAGGCGACTCGCGGTCGGCCAAGGGATCCAGGTCGCGGAAGGGCTGCGCGCACGTGGATAGGTTGTGCGCTCGTGGATAGGTTGTGCGCTGGTGGATAGGCTAACAACCTATCCACGTGTTCGTAACCTATCCACGTGAACGCCTCGTCGTGGGCCCGATCGCGTGAGCGCCGACCGGCTCTTCACTACTCGGATGTAGGTGGGTTCTGAATCCGCCAGTTTCGAGGAGGCGGCGGTCGATGTCGTTGGCGAGGTCGCGCCAGCCCGAGTGTGGAGCCGCGTAGCTCTTGGAGGTGACCGTTGATGGCTTCGGTGGCGACTGCCGCTTTGAGTTGTTCCTTGTTGACGTGGGAGAGCCGATCACGAGAGGCACGAAGGAGGAGCCGGTTCTGGTAGAAGTGGTCGCCTGCGGGCCCGTGGCGGCCCGGGGTGTCGTGTTGTACGCGGCTGCGCACGTCACCTGGCGTGGCGCCGGTGGGGTAGGCGACATGGAAGGCCCCGGGGACGCTGGTGGCGTTTTTGGGCTGGTCATCGATAGCGTTCTTTCCAGATTGTAGTGGGGGGCGGGGCGCGCTCAGTGGCCTTGTTCTTCTTCCCAGGTGTCGGTGTTGTTGATGACGAGGTGGGATAGGGGGAACTTGCCGGTGGTCTCGGTGGTGGTGACCAGGCCGTTGATGGTTTGGGTTTGTCCGGTGAAGGGGTTGGTGGCGGTGCCGCTCCATGTGGTGGTCAGGGTGATCTCTCGGTCCTCGTGGGGGTAGGGGCCGTCGAGGGAGGAGCGCCATCCTTGGGGTGGGGTGTAGTAGTGGCGGATCAGCCTGGGGTCGTTGTTGG
>ERZ772917.1357-NODE-1357-length-14205-cov-75.916749_pt1 | contig 14205 bp, 12 predicted proteins | sample MGYA00511187_ERZ772917 | MGnify/ENA primary metagenome ERZ772917 (study PRJEB29015, sample SAMEA2737925) | human oral metagenome | biome: human oral; feature: human-associated habitat; material: dental | place: China | collected 2012 ... | reverse complement strand
AGAGCCGCAGGTGTGCACGGCCAGCTATACCCTGTCTCTCAAGGCAGCGAGCACCCGCGAGCGGAAGGAGAGACGCGATGCCCGGCAATCTTGATCTGGATCGTGCCCTCGTCGTCGGTGTCGCATCAAGCGCTCTTTTCGACCTGGAGGAATCGGACGCCGTATTCCGAAACAAGGGCGAGGAGAAGTACCGCGAGTATCAGCGCGAGCACATCGATGATGTGCTGGAACCGGGGGTTGCTTTCCCCTTCATTCGGCGCCTCCTGGCCCTCAACGACCTCTCCGAGGACGAGCGCCTGGTCGAAGTAGTCATCCTGTCACGCAACGACCCCGAAACTGGGCTGCGCGTCATGCGCTCGGTCGAACATCACGGCTTAGACATCACGCGCGCGATCTTCATGCAGGGGCAATCGCCCTACCGTTTCATGGAGCCGCTGCGCATGTCCCTGCTCCTGTCGGCCAACGAAGAGGATGTCCGCGAGGCTATCAGCCTGGGCTTTGCGGCAGGACATGTCGTAGGACATGGGGTGGCTGACGACGGGGGCACTGACCTGCGTATCGCCTTTGACTTCGACGGAGTACTGGCCGATGACTCAGCCGAGCAGGTCTACCAGGAGGGCGGTCTGGAGGAGTATCAGAGAAACGAGACGGCCCTGGCGAACGAGGCAATTCCCAAGGGTCCACTGGCAGATTTCCTCGGGAAGATTAACAGAATCCAGGGGATTGAGGACGCCAGAAGCGTCGATGACCCGGGTGGCTACAGGCGCAGGGTGCGCGTCGGCGTCGTGACGGCGCGCAGCGCCCCCGCCCACGAGCGAGCCATCAACTCGATCCGCAAGTGGGGGCTGAGCGTCAACGACGCCTTCTTCCTCGGCGGAATTGACAAGGGACCGATCCTTGGAGTCTTGCAGCCGCACATCTTCTTCGACGATCAGCGCCGCCACGTGGACGCGGCCTCGCACTCAACACCGAGCGTCCACATCCCCTTCGGAGAGTTGAACGGGGCGTAGAAGCGCCTTGAGTTCCTCGGCTTCTTCGGTGGCCTGGGCAATGGTAATGGAGTGGAACAGTGCGGACACGGCATTCATGACGATTCTCAGTGATTGCACCTGGGGTGCTTCCAACAGGCTGTGCAGCTGTTGAATGCTGAGCTTGTTCAGTGCCATCGACTCAAACAGGATGACACCGTGTTTCTGTGCCCCATGGTCCGCATCGAGACGTATGCCGATGACGCTGCGCGGCTCCATGGTCAGCTCCAGGGCTTCAGCCTCTCCCTGGGTGAGAGGAGGTGTCCTCATTTCCCCAAACCTATCGGTGTGGGGTTTCCATAGATTCTCTCGAGCGCCGCTGGTTGAGCGGAAGCTGCGCTGCACGCGTCCGTCCTCCCATGCGACGCGCAGGTACCCGACCTCCGAATCCTTGTAGAAGCTCCTCCCAAGCCTCTCGAATCTTGGGTTGCATGAGCATCTTGCGAGGGGGAGGAAACCGGAGGTGCTACCGTCGTCAATGTGGCCATATATCGTCACGCGCGTTGACTCGTCCCACAGTGAAAGCTCGTGACACAGATCCTGTGCGAGGCGCTCGAGAACTTTACGCATCGCGTTGCGTTCCCTCTGGTTGTCCGCCTCGAGCTGGGCCACCTTATCCTGTTCTCGATGTATGCCGGCCTCACGTTCCTCCAACGACTTTTCGCGCTCCAAGATCTCACGCTCATTATCGTGATCACGCTTCTTGCCGAGGACCGTTCCGGCCAGGAGACAACAAACCCCAAAATCAGGAGCATCCATCGGATGTGCCCGTTGACGAAACCAGAAGCGCCGATCAGAGCGGCGCTCAGCGGGTTGAGAATCTCGGGAGTGTAGTGGACAGCCTGGCGAACGGCTCGTGCGATACCTTCTTCAACGCGTTGGTACCGCACGGCCGTTACGCTCCTGCGAACATGGAGGAATTCTCTGCAAGTTCAGATTGGCTGAGACTCACTTTGCGGTCGCTATCCTCCGTCAGAGTGACGTGGGACAGGGTTGCGGTCTCCTCGAGAAGGTCACGCGCGACTATCTCAGCTTGCGCCCACGAGTCACACTCAAGCTCAACGAACACGTCTACCCGCTGGAAACCGGCCCACGCCTCAAGCGGGTCGTCCGTGATGTATGCGGCGACGTGCCGGACTCCGCGCGCGAAGAACTTACGCTCTGCCAGCTGGAGCAAGTTGCTCCGGAAAGCGACAAAGAGCGAGAATGCCTCAGATGCCTTGAACGTCAGGCATGCTTCCACACGCTGTGCCATCGTTCGTCCCTTCCTACTGAGATAACTGGGATTGTACCGCTGATCGCGCTTGGTGTAACGATCCGTATCCTTAACGTTTCCTGGTCTTCTGGGTGGCAGTGGCGCGGGCGCGAAAGGGGGCTTTGTCGGCTGCCGCGCTCGGCGCTCGCAGATGAGGGCGATGCCTGCGACACTAGACGCATGAGTGACTACGCGCGTGACGCCCGCCGCATGACACCCGTCGAGGTGGCGACCGCCGGCGCTCTCTCGGGCCTGGCCGTCACCTTCGGCCTCATCGCCGCCGTGACCCCCGTCTTCCAGCTGCTCTTCCAGGTAGCCACGGCGGTCCCCCTCGCCATGGCCTCCCTCAAACTGCGTGCCCGCGCCGCAGTTGCCGCCTTCGCCTCCACCGTGCTCCTGGCCATCGCCGTCGGAGGCTTCGCCACCGCTGGCCGCTCCTTCCAGGCCGCCCTCGTCGGCCTCATCATCGGATACCTACAGAAGAAGCGAGCCTCGTGGCTGAGCGTCAGCGCAGTCGCGGTCGGCCTCGGGCTCGTCTGGGGCGTCGGCACCGGCCTGGCCTTCCTCGTTCTGTCCGACTTGCGCGCCCTCGGCCTCGAGAGCATCCAGAAGACGCTCGACGGATACCTGCGCCTCATCGGGAACATCCCCGGTACGGGCGGCCTCGTCGAGGCCGGACACGCCCTCGGCCAGTGGATCGTCGACGCCTGGTGGGTGTGGATCCCCATCACCCGATTCGTCGGAGTCGCCTTCCTCGTGCTCGCCGCCCGCTGGCTCCTCGGCGCGATCCTGCGGCGCATCACCCTCGACGACGGATGGGACCCGCTCCTTGACGCCCCGACCCGCGACGAAAGCGAACCCGGCGACGCGGCGCCTGCCTCGTCCCTGATGCCCCTCACCCTCACGGACGCCAGCTTCACCTACCCGGGCGCGGACCACCCGGCGCTGCGGGGCGTCAGCCTCGCCCTCGAACGCCCCGAGTTCACGGTCGTCGTCGGCCGCAACGGATCGGGTAAGTCCACCCTCGCCCTGCTCCTCGCGGGCGCCACCCCCACCGAGGGCGCGCGCGCCGGCGGCGGCATGCTCGGCGCGGTGGGCGGAACCGCCCTGGTTGGACAGCGCTCCGAACTGCTCGTCCTCGGTCAGCACGTCGCCGAGGACGTCACGTGGGGCATGAGCGGGCGCGACGTCGAGGCGCTTGACCTCGACGCGCTCCTTGAGCGCGTCGGCCTGCCCGGCCTCGCCGACGCCGATCCGCGCTCCCTGTCCGGAGGACAGCTCCAGCGCCTCGCGCTCGCCGGCGCCCTCGCCCGCTCCCCGCGCCTACTCATCTCCGACGAGTCCACCGCCATGATCGACCGAGACGGTCGGGCCGACATGCTCGACCTGCTCGCCTCCCTGCCCGACTCGGGGATCGCCGTCGTCCACATCACGCACGACCCCGCCGAGGCCGCCCGCGCCGACCGCGTCATCACAATCGATGCCGGGCGAATACTCTCCGACACGCGCGCGGCCTCACCCGACCCCCGCAATGTGGCCACGGCCCCGCCCGGAGAGGCCGCGACCGTACCCGATGCGTGTGCCGACGCCCCGCCCGCGCGCGCGGCGGCCCGTGCTGGCGGTCGTGCTCCCCACGAGCGCGCCACGGCCTCGTCCCATCGCGCCCCCGACGCCTCCGCGGCGAGGACGTGGGACGCCCCCGACCTCATCAACACGGAACACCTGTGGGCGGACCGCGTCGCCCACACCTATGACCTGGGCACCCCCTGGGAGAAGCCCGTCCTGCGCGACGTCAGTCTCATCCTCGACCCCGGGCAGGCCACGCTCATCACCGGCGACAACGGTTCCGGCAAGACCACCCTCTCGCGCATCCTCACCGGCCTGCTCACCCCCGCGTGGGGGCGCGTCACCCTCGGAGGGGAACCCATGGAACGCCGGGTCGGCGACGTCGCCCTGTCCATGCAGTTCGCCAGGCTCCAACTCCAGCGCCCCTCCGTGCGTTCCGACATCCTCGCGGCCGCGGGGCACGGACCCCTCGTCGGCAGTGGGATCGGGCGGCGCAAGAAAGCCATCAGCCGCGAGGAGGGCGACCGAATCGTCGAGCAAGCGATGGGCCTCGTCGGGCTCGACCCCGCGCTGGCCTCGCGTGGCATCGACGACCTCTCCGGCGGACAGATGCGGCGCGTCGCCCTCGCCGGGCTCCTCGCCGCCCACCCGCGCGTCCTCATCCTCGACGAACCCATGGCCGGCCTCGACGCCGCCTCGCGCGAGCTGCTCGTCTCCGTGCTTGACGAGCGCCGCCGCGCCGGGTTATCGATCCTTGTCATCTCTCACGACCTCGACGGCATGGACACCCTGTGCGACACCCACCGACACCTGCACGAGGGGGTGCTCGCATGAACCGGCCACACTCCTCGTGCGGGGCGACCGGCCCCGGCGGCGGCACCAGCAGCGGGTGGTTCCCGACCGAGACGACCGGCCACCGAGCACCCCAAGGCGGCGGTCAGAGTGAGCTAGCCGCCCGCGACAAGCCGCGCAGGGCCGCGGGCTTCGCTGTGCCTCGCCCACTGCCCTGGCCGACGATCCTGGGGCGCGCGTGGCCCGGAACCCTCATCGCCTGCTGGACGCTGCTCACCACGTGCGTCATCCTGCAGCCCAGATGGTCCACGCTCGCGATCGTCGGCGGCCTGCTCGCGCTCGCCTCCCTGGTCATTCGCCTCCCGCTCAGCGTCGCCCCGCGTCCTCCCCTGTGGTTGGTCTCCGGTTTCGTCGGCGGCTGCGTCGGAGCGTGGCTGGGTGACGGGCTCGAACTGTTCCTGCGCGTCTGCGTGCTGGCCGTCGTCGTCCTGTGGGGATCCGCCCTGATCGCCTGGGTGACGCCAACGGCGGCGCTCGCGGGGGCGCTGCGCTTCTTCCTGACGCCGCTGCGCCTCCTTGGGGCCCCCGTCGAGCAGTGGTCGCTCGTGATGGCCTCCGCCCTGCGGGCCATGCCGATGCTGCGCGACCAGGCTCAGGCAGTCCTCGACACGGCCAAGCTGCGCCTCGGGCAGGACGTTGCCACCCTGTCGCTCGGCGGATACGCGCGGCTCGGCGTCGACGTGACCACCGCGATCCTGTCCGCTACGTCTCGGGGGGCCGCCGAGACGGGGCGCGCCATGTCCATGCGCGGCGCCCTCGGTGTGTTCGACGAGGCCGGGGCGCGCCGGCGGGGGAGACGCGCGCGACTCGGCTGGGTTGACGCTTGCGTGATCGCTGCGACCTTGTTGGGAGTTGCTGGCGTCGTTGCATGCAGGTTAGCGCTGTAGGCGATACTTGTTTTGTGTCGCTATCGCTGGCGCGCGCGTCCGACGAAGGCGCCCGTGTGTCCTGGGTCATGTCGCGCGGATTTGACGAACGGGCACGCAAGCCCCTATTCTTTCTGGGTACGCGCGAGTGGCGGAATAGGCAGACGCGCACGGTTCAGGTCCGTGTTCCAGTGATGGAGTGGGGGTTCAACTCCCCCCTCGCGCACGATTAACCGCAGATCCTTCGGGATCTGCGGTTTTTGTTTTCCGCGGCTCGTTCGGCCCGCTGGCGCGGGACCGCCGTTGCTATCGGGGGGAATTGCCTGGTTAGGGGCCGACACGCCGACGACACGCCGACACAACACTTCTAATAAGGCGATTCCCCCCAAACAGCTCCCAATCACGGCACCTGGGACTTACCCTCAACCAACACGTAGTGTCCTATAACCCGCAGATTACCGGCCGCCGCGGGCTTTTCTTGTCGTCAGGATGGTTTTCCGGGTGCTGTGTGGGCGGTGAGTATGTCGTGCGACTAGTGTCTGAGTCCCTCTACTGGCGGGGTTAACCCTCTAAAGCGCAGCTAAACCCTATTGGTGGCAGGGTGGGCAGCCTGCCCAGGCCGCCACCTCTCGGGTCAACGTGCGCATTGAGGGGTTCATGCCGCCATCTATCGCGCATCCCACGTCTAATGTAGTTGAAGATTCAATCGCAGTGTCTTACGCTAGCGTCATGAAATACTTCGGATTCCTCAGCTTCGGCCACTACACGAACGGCGGCCACCACGGCATCTCCGCAGCCCAGTCCCTCCGTCAGGCGATCGACCTGGCGGTGGCGGCCGACGAGATCGGCGTCAACGGCGCCTTCTTCCGCGTCCACCACTTCGCCCCGCAAGCGGCCGCGCCCATGCCGCTACTATCCGCCATCGCCTCGCGAACCAAGGCCATCGAGGTCGGCACCGGGGTCATCGACATGCGCTACGAGAATCCCCTGTACCTCGCGGAGGAGGCCGCCGCCCTCGACCTGATCGCCGATGGGCGCACGGCCCTCGGCGTCTCCCGGGGCGCCCCCGAGATCGCCCAGAGGGGCTGGGAGTCCTTCGGCTACCGCGCCGAGGACCCGCGCGGCGCCGACCTGGCCCGGGCCCACTACGAGCGCTTCCTCGAAGCGGTCGCGGGCAAACCCATGGCCGAGGCCGCGCCGCTGGCCGAGCAGTACCCCACGCAGATGACCCCGGGCACGCCCCTACCGGTCCTCCCTCACGCGCCGGGCCTGCGCGATCGGATCTGGTATGGCGCCGGATCGAACGCCTCGGCGATTCAGGCGGCGCGCGACGGCGTGAACCTGATGAGCTCAACGCTCGTCTTCGAGCACGGGGACAAGCCCTTCGGCGACATCCAGGCTGAGCAGCTGCGCGCCTACCGGAGGGCGTGGGTCCAGGCCGGGCACGAGTGGACGCCGCGCGTGTCCGTCTCCCGCTCGATCTTCCCCCTCCTGTCAGAGCGTGACCGCGGGCTCTACGGCCTGAGCGCTCAGGGCGACCAGGTCGGCCAGCTCGACTCGGGCATCGCGACCTTCGGGCGAACCTACGCGGCCGATCCCGCGACCCTCGTCAAGCAGCTGAGCCAGGACCGCGCCCTAGCCGAGGCCGACACTCTCCTGCTGACGATCCCCAACCAGCTCGGATTCGAGGAGAACTGGTCGATCATCCGCAACTTCGCCGACTATGTTGCACCCGCGCTCGGCTGGGAGCCGGCGCGCCCGGGCGTGGTCCCGAGCGGCTACGCGATCGACGAGGCCGACTGAGCGGTCGCGCGTCCACCCGCGTCCGTTGGTGCGCCAGGGGCGGACCGGGGCATGGGCGGACCGGGGCGGTAGCGGAAGCGCCGCCGCCCCGGTTTCACATTTCGTGTGCGCTGGCCTACACTAATTTGACAGTATCCACGCAAGACGATGAGGTCTCTTCGCAATGGCTCGACGCTCGAAGGGCGCAGTGTCAATCAACCCGCGCTCCGCCCAGAACATGTCCACCCGACAGAGGGGTTTGTCCAAGAAGAAGGAGAAGATCAGCCCGATCAAGGCCTTCGGCGCTTGTGGCGCGCTGGCCTGCATCGTGACGTCCCTGTTTATCCAGCTCCCGGGCCTGGATGTGTCGGGCACCCGCATGTTCGGTATCTTCCTGGCCGCGATCCTGCTGTGGGTCACGGAGGCGGTGCCCCTCGCGGGCACGGCTGTCCTCGTTATCTTCCTGGAGGTCCTCTTCATCTCGGACCACGCCGTCCTCGCCGTGGGCGAGGGTGCACCCGCGTACACGAAGTTCTTCGGGGCGCTGGCCAACCCGGTGATCGTCCTGTTCCTGGGCGGCTTCATGGTGGCCGACGGCGCCGCGAAGTACAAGCTGGATCGTGCCCTGTCGGCCGTCCTCCTCAAGCCCTTCATCGGAAAGCCTCGCCTGACCGTCATGGGCGTCATGCTGATCACCGCGATCATGAGTATGTTCATGTCCAACACGGCGACGACGGCCACGATGTTCGCCGTCATGATGCCGGTCATCATGGCCCTGCCCGAGGGCAAGGCGCGCACGGGAATCGCGCTGTCGATCCCGGTGGCCGCGAACGTGGGCGGCATGGGCACGCCCGTGGGCACCCCGCCGAACGCGATCGCCCTGGGCGCCCTGGAGAACGCCGGCGTCACGGTGACCTTCCTGCAGTGGATGCTCGCGGCCGTGCCGCTCATGCTGGTCCTCCTCGCCCTGTCGTGGGCGTTCATCGCCTGGCGCTACATCCCCTCCGACGCCTCCTTCAACATCGACACCTCTGCCCGATTCGAGAAGTCCCGCAACGCGATCATCTTCTACTCGGTCGCGGGCGCGACGATCCTCCTGTGGATGACTGAGTCCCTGCATCACGTCTCCGCCAACGTGGTGGGCTTCCTTCCGGTCGTCGTCCTCCTCATGACGAAGGTGATGAGCGGCGACGACCTGCGCGCACTGGACTGGCCGGTCCTATGGCTGGTTGCGGGCGGTATCGCCCTGGGCTCGGGCGTGGCGGCCACCGGCCTCGACAAGTGGATGCTCGGCTCGATCCAGTGGGCCTCGATCCCGGGCGTCCTCCTGATCTTCGTGCTCGCCCTCGTGGGGTGGGTGACCTCGAACGTCATCTCGCACTCCGCGTCCGCGAACCTGCTCATCCCGATGGGCATGGGCCTGGCGACCACCGTCTCTACGAGCGCCGCCGAGATCGCGATCGTCATCGCGCTTGGCTGCTCGCTGGGCATGTGCCTGCCGATCTCGACCCCGCCCAACGCGATCGCGTACTCGACGGGCACCACGCCGACACGCGAGATGGCGGTCGTAGGCATCGTCGTCGGTGTCGTGGGCATCATCCTCCTCGCGTTCGTGGCGCCACTGACGTGGGGACTTATTGGGGTGATGTGACGTGTCCATGGACGAGGCGGTGATTGGCTCGGGCGGGGCGCGCCCGAGGCCGGGGCTCGCCCACGGGTGGACGCGGGGACCCGACGCGGAGGACGCCTCGGTGCTGGCGCGAACGGACGTGCGCAGCGCCGGGCACCGTGCGGGCTACCCGATTCACATGCTGGTGGTCGGCGACGACTCTCGGTCGATAGCGGCGCCGGTCACCAGGGACCTCGCCCACGCCTTCCCGGGCCTGTGCCTGGACCGTGTGGATGGGATAAGCGACCTCGTGGCGTACGAGGCGGGCCTGCGCCCCGGCGACCACGTGCTCATGGGGCTCGTGACCTCGGAGGTCCCCGACATTGATGAGCTGATCGACCACGCGGCCACGATCCCGGTGCTGGAGCGCGTCCAGTGGGTGGTCGTCACGGATAATGCCGAGCACCGAGACCTGGCTCGGTGCATGCAGTCTGGCGCCCTGTCGTCGGTGCTCAAGGCTCCGTGGACGGTTCCGCTGCTGGCCGGCCAGGCGTATTCGACGATGGTGCGCTACCTGAGCGGGTGCGGCTACTCGCAGCGTCAGATCCGAGCGCTCATTCAGGATCCGCCGCCGTTCGCGGTTCAGGGCCCGCTGTTGGAGGGCCTGGACCGCGACGAACGCGAGGTCGTCATGGAGCTGCTTGCTGGCGTGGAGCGGGTGCTCGGCCAGCGCCCGCGCCTGATCGTGCCCGAGGGAACGCAGCTGGTCACTCAGGGCGAGCCGGTCGGGGCGGTGTACCTGGTGCTCGACGGGCAGGTGTCCTTGCACAGGGACTCCCCGCAGGGCGAGGTCCTGGCGCACCTGGCCACGTCGGGCCCCCTCATCGGCCTCGTGTCGCTGGCGCGCGCGGAGGACGCCTTCTTCACCGGCGAGACGGCGAGCGAGGCGACTGTTGTGCGCCTGACGACCGAGCAGCTGCAGATCGTCATCTCCGAGGATCCTTCGATCGGAGCGACGCTCACCGCCCTCGCGATCCGCTCGCTGACGCGCCGCCTCATGCGCGCCGAGGACCTTCACCTGGAGAACGCGATGCTCGCCGAGGACCTCGAGGCCCAGAAGCAGGCGCTCGCCGCCACGCTTGAGGATCTGCGGGCCACCCGAGCCCAGCTGGTCGAACGCGCGCGCTACGCGATGCTCGGCGAGCTGAGCGCCGGAATCGCCCACGAGCTCAACAACCCGGTGACCGCCCTCGTTCGCGCAGCGAAGCACCTGCACGAGGACGTCGATTCCGTGCTCGGATCCCCGGCCGCGGCCTCGTCGAGGGAGGCCATGTCCCGCGCCCTGGCCGCGCCCCCGCGCTCCACGTCGGTAGAGCGCGCCCTCGTGAAGGAGATCCTGCCCGTCGTTGGGGACCGCACGCTCGCCCGGCGCCTCGTGCGCGCGGGCGTCCAGGGGGCGGAGGGGGCCGCCGCACTCGCGCAGATCCCGGGCGGGATCGACGCCTACGAGGCCGGGGCGCGCCTGGGCGGATCCCTGCGCTCGGTGCTCGCCGCCTCCGACCGGGTCATCGAGTTGACGCAGTCACTCAAGGGGTACGCCCGTCCCGACGCGGAGGACCTGAAGGCCGTGGACGTGCGCGAGGGCATCGACGACGTGCTGCGCCTGACCGCGCACCGCGTGCGCGGGATCCGCATAGAGTGCGACTACGAGGACGTGCCGCTCGTGCGCGCGCACCCCGCGAAGCTCCAGCAGGTGTGGACCAACCTCATCATCAACGCCGCCGAGGCCATTGAGGACGAGACGGCGGACCTGATCGCGGCCGCGGAGGGTGCGGGCGGGGTGCCCGAGCTTCCCGCTCGCGGCGACGCCGAGGCACTGATCCGCATCACCGTGCGGCCTACGCCCGAGGGGGTTAGCGTCACCGTCTGCGACAACGGGCCGGGCATCGACCCGGCGATCGTCGACAAGATCATGGAACCGCACTTCACTACCAAGGCGGGGCGCGTCAGATTCGGGCTGGGCATGGGCATGTCCATCGTCCGATCCATCGTCGCTGACCACGGGGGTTCCCTCGTGATCGACTCTCACCCGGGGTCCACTACGATGCGGATCTCGTTGCCCACTCAACCACAAGAGGAGGAATCATGACCCTGACAATCCTGTCCCTTGAGGACGAAGCGGACGTGCGCGACGCGCTAGAGCGCGATCTTGAACAGTTCTGGGACAAGATCAGGCTTGAGGTCGCCGAGGATGTTGACGACGCGTGGGCCGTGATCGACGAGATCGTCGAGGACGGGGACGAGCTGGCCGTGGTTCTGTCGGACCATCGCCTGCCCGGCAAGTCCGGCGTTGACTTCCTCGTGGAGCTGATGAGGGATGAGCGTTTCAGTGCGACCCGCACGGTCCTGGTGACCGGACAGGCCGACCAGGCGGACACGATCCGCGCGGTCAACCAGGCGGGCCTGGACTACTACATCGGTAAGCCCTGGAACCCGGAGGAGCTGCGAGGCGTCGTGCGCGACCAGCTCACCGAGTACGTCCTCGAGTCGGATGTCAACCCCTTGCCCTACGTGAGCGTGCTCGACGCCGTGCGTGTCATGGAGGCGATTCGCTGAACTGCGAGGCGAGGGCCGCCGCCTGACTATCGCGGCTAGGCGGCGGCCCTCGTCGGCGCCTGGCGTGCCTCCTGGCTGAGTCGATCGTAGTCGAGGCTGGGAGGACAGCTGCCCAGTTTGATGTGGACGAAGACGTAGGCGTCGGCGGCTGAGTATGCGACGACGCTCCACCCGACGAGTGCGTAGGAGAGGAACATCTGATTGCTCACGTTCGATAGGTTCGCCAGCTCATCCATCGCTTCCTCCGTAGGTCACCTCGCGCGGGCGTCAGGCTGCGTCCGCGCGCCTTGATGCCCTTCCTACGCGTCGGCCTGGCCACGGGTCTACCGGCTGTGCCACGCAGTAGTGCGGGCCGGGGTATCGCCCGGCGCCCGTGCCGACCACGTTGGGGTGTTCCTTGATCGAGGCTCCAATTGCCAGGCGGCACGGCTTGATCTGTTGGAGGGGCGGTGCAGTGGTGCCGTGTGCCTGCGTCGGTTTGGGCGCTCCGCTCGCCCGGGTTGTTTGCACATCGTGTTTCTTTCGAAGTTGGAGGCACCGGACACCAGAAGGATCGTGTTGAGGAGCTCGATTGGCTTGGCGCTTGTGATACTACTGTCACAAACGGTATCCTGCTGCATACGATATGTACTCGATCCAACGAAGGTAGCGGCATGGAGTTTTCGCATGTGCACATCAAGAACTGGAAGAACTTCCAGGATCTGAGTTTTGATGTCGGCCCGCGGCTGTTTATTGTTGGGCCGAATGCTGTCGGTAAGTCGAATCTTCTTGATGTGTTCCGTTTCCTTCGGGATATTGTTGCGCCCGGGGGTGGGATGGTTCAGGCTGTCGATCAAAGGGGAGGGTACAGCAAGATACAGAGCCTCTTTGGTCGTCGGGCACCGTACCCGAGGATCGATGTGTCCATGCGGGACGGAGACGACACGTGGCGGTATGTGCTGGTCATCAAATGTGAGAAGTCCGGACATCGAAGGGTTCTTGTTCAGGAAGAACGGGTTGAATGTAACGGAAGGGTCTTGCTCAGCCGCCCGTCGCAGGACGATAAAGACGATGTGGAGCTGCTGACGCAGACGCATCTGGAGCAAAAGGTCACCAATAAAGAGTTTCGAAAGATTGCTGACTTCTTTGGGCAGATCAGGTACTTCCATCCCGTTCCGCAAGTGATTAGAGGACTAACGGGGAGTGATATACGGGCCTCTGACCCGTATGGTTCCGATATTATTCAACAGATCAGTGAAACGCCTGATCGAATGCGGAAAGCGAGGCTCAGGCGTGTTCAGGCTGCCCTTCAGCGGGCTATTCCTGAGTTTGAAGAGCTGAAGCTCGAAAAGGATTCCATGGGTGTGCCCCACTTGGAGGTGGGTTACAAAAACTGGCGTATGCGTCCGTCCTGGCAAAACGAGACGCAATTCTCGGACGGAACGCTGCGACTGCTGGGGCTACTCTGGGCGCTGGTCTCAACTCCTGCCGATGGTTCGAGCGTGCTGCTCCTTGAGGAGCCGGAGCTTTCTTTGCATTCCGCGCTCGTGGCTGAGCTACCATCTGTTTTCGCAGAGGCAAGGCGACAGGTGAAGGGTGGCGTGCAGATCATCCTCTCGAGTCATTCCGCTGAGATAGTGGATGATGAGACGGTCGGCGCGGATGAGGTCCTCGTACTCCTTCCCGGAACGAACGGGACGAATGGGAGTCTTCTCAGTGATCGTGATGACGCCGAATGTTACCTCGAGATTGAGACACCGTTCTCGGAGATCATTAGTGTTCTCATGGGCGCTGATGGGACGCCAAGTCTGACGCTCTGATCATGAGTGCATCGATACCGAGGGCGTTGGTTTACGTTGAGGGAAAGACAGACATCCCCGTGGTTCATGCCGTCATGAGGGCTGCGGGCTGGGAATGTGAGGAATTCATAGTAAAATCATTGAAAGGATCTAAGAAGCTAGAGGCTAGGCTAAGGGAACAGGCTAGGCTTCCTTCCCCAGTCCCGAGGATATTCATGCGAGATGCCGATGGGTATTGTCCTGTCGATATTAGGAAGCGGCTCCTGCCAAAGGGAAGCGCGGATACTGTCGTTCTTCGTGTGTGCGACGATGAGATTGAGAGCTGGCTTCTTGCGGATGACGTGGGTCTCTCCAGGTTTTTCAACATGCCGCTTGCAAAAGTTGAGTCACCGAACGGGGTGGATGCGAAGGAGCGAATGTTGGCCTGTGTGTCAAGGTATGGGAAGAAGAATATCAAGGATTTCGTACGAAAGGAAAGCAAAAGCCATGGTGGGCGCGCCTTCATTTTCGGTGCGCGTTACGAAACAATTCTGACGCAGTTCATCACTGATGAGTGGAATATCGACAGAGCCGCGAAACGAAGTGACAGCCTCAAAAGGGCGCTACAACGCCTAGGTGAGCTGCACGAACGTTTCTAAGCGGCGTCCTTGTTCGTTGGTCGTGCTGCGGGAGCGACACAAGACAAAACCTCGTAACGGTTGAGGGCTTTAGACCGCGGACGGCTGGCCCGGATCGTTGCACATCGTGATGCCGTGGAAGCCCGCGGCTCCCAGCACCTGGAAGATCTCGTCGAGGAGCACCATCGGCTCGGCGGTGCCCGCCGCGAACTCGGGGTGGCGGATTTCGATCGCGG
>ERZ772917.1352-NODE-1352-length-14224-cov-32.670619_pt1 | contig 14224 bp, 8 predicted proteins | sample MGYA00511187_ERZ772917 | MGnify/ENA primary metagenome ERZ772917 (study PRJEB29015, sample SAMEA2737925) | human oral metagenome | biome: human oral; feature: human-associated habitat; material: dental | place: China | collected 2012 ... | reverse complement strand
TAGGATATTTAAAAATTTAGATATTTTGGTGAAAGTATTATATCCTTATCTAATTTAATTGTTTATTTTAGATGCTTAGTACATTATATATGTTGTACATATTACATGTGAGACTTTCACAAAAATAAGTATGGTCACTTAGGTGGTCATACGGTTGTTAAAAAGAGAGGTATTTATGCAGCACATGCTACGCATGGGGATTGACGTGGGGTCTACAACGGTTAAAGTTGTATTATTGGACGAACACGATAATTATTTGTATAAAAAGTACATACGCCATTATGCAAACATATTGGACACAGTATATACCTTGTTACAAGAGGCTCAAGTTGGTCATGAAGACGCTCTTGTTCATGTATGTATTACTGGTTCTGGTGGGATGGCTATGGCCGAAAAGGTGCGCATCCCATTCGTACAAGAGGTTATTGCTGAAACGCGAGCTGTGAAAGCCCTCTATCCAGAGACAGACGTTATCATCGAACTTGGTGGTGAAGATGCGAAGGTTACGTATTTAGGTCAAACTGCAGAACATCGTATGAATGGCTCCTGTGCTGGTGGTACGGGTGCTTTTATTGACCAAATGGCGACTTTATTGCAGACAGATGCATCTGGCCTTAACCAATTAGCCATGAATGCTGATACGATTTATCCAATTGCGGCACGCTGTGGCGTATTTGCTAAAACAGACGTACAAGCTTTGTTAAACCAAGGCGCATCTCATGAAAATATTGCAAAATCTGTATTCCAAGCAATTGTAAATCAAACGATTGCTGGCCTTGCATGCGGGCATAAAATCGAAGGTAATGTAGCGTTCCTTGGTGGTCCGTTGACATTTTTGTCTGAATTACGCCAATGCTTTTGCGATACCTTAGAGCTAGATGAAGCGCATCGCATTATCCCTGAGAATGGTGAATTGTTCATTGCTTTAGGGGCGGCATTGATGAAAGATGAGTGCCGCGAGATTACTGTTGGCCAATTGACAAAGGAAATCGGTGCACTTATCGGTATTCCCATGGAAGCTACAGACCGTGTTGATCCGCTATTTAAGAATGAACAAGAATTAGAAGATTTTCGTGCTCGTCACGCTAAGGCTGTAACGCCAAAGGCGAATATCGAGGATGCTCAAGGTCCTTGCTACCTTGGTATTGATGCTGGTTCTACTACACTTAAGGTAGTTCTTATCAATAGCAATAAGGAAATTATATTCTCTCATTATGGTCCTAACCATGGTAAACCATTAGAAAAATCTCGTGAAATCATCGAGAAAATATATGAATTATTGCCAAAAGGTGCCTATATTGCACACTCTGGCGTAACCGGCTACGGCGAGGCCTTTCTTAAACGCGCTCTCGGCATCGATATCGGTGAAGTAGAAACGATGGCTCACTATCGTGCGGCCCGCTTTTTCTGCCCTGATGTATCCTTTATTTTGGATATTGGCGGTCAAGATATGAAATGCTGTAAGGTTCGTGATGGGTATATCGAAGATATCGTGTTGAACGAAGCTTGCTCCTCTGGTTGCGGCTCTTTTATTGATACATTTGCATCGGGGCTACGAATTCCTATCGATCAATTCGCAAAAGAAGGATTATTGGCACCTATGCCAATCGATTTAGGCTCTCGTTGTACCGTATTTATGAACTCTAAGGTTAAGCAGGCTCAAAAAGAAGGTGCTACGGTACAAGATATCGCAGCAGGTCTTGCTTATTCTGTAATTAAAAATGCCCTTTATAAGGTTCTTAAGGTGAAAAATCCTAAAGAATTAGGCGATCATATCGTTGTACAAGGTGGTACGTTCTATAACGAATCCGTTTTGCGTGCCTTTGAGAAATTGATGGGCGTAGAGGTGATTCGCCCTGATGTATCTGGGTTGATGGGTGCATACGGTATGGCTCTTCTTGCAGCAGAAACGGCGGAAGAGTTACAAAAGGGTGAAAGCACATTGCTAGATAGTGAAGGCCTTAATTCTTTACAAGTATCTACGACAATGCGCAATTGTGGTCTTTGCCCAAATAATTGCATGCTTACTATTAACGCTTTCTCCGATGGTCGTACGTACGTAACTGGCAACCGTTGTGACCGCGGTGCTGGCGATATGATCCAAGAGAAGCGTAAGCCAGTTCCTAACTTGGTAGACGTAAAATTACGTCGTTACTTTGATTACTACTTGAAGAAAAATATTCCTGAGTTTGAAGGTAAAATGCGTGTAGGTATCCCTCGCGTTCTCAACATGTATGAGGACTTCCCATTCTGGTTCACATTCTTCAATAGTTTGGGTTATGAAGTAATCCTTTCAGATTATACGACTAAGGATCAATACAATAAGGCTATCGATACAATTCCATCCGATACAGCTTGCTATCCTGCAAAAGCTGTACATGGTCATATTCGAGATTTAGCGAATGCACAGGTAGACTTTATTTGGTACCCTTGTATTCAACATGGCCCTAAGGAATTTAGTCGCGACAATAATTACCATTGTCCAATGGTTATTTCCTATCCAGAACTTATCAAAAATAATATGCAAGAGGTATTGGGAGATACTCCGTTCCACGCACCATTCTTGCCGTTAGCTGATAAAAAATCCCTTGTTCCGGCTCTTGTGAAAGCATTGGATTTCTTGGACCTCAAGAAGAAAGATATTGCTAAGGCTGTAGACCTTGCTTGGGAAGAACAAGAAAACTGTAAAGCTTCCTACCGTGAAACGACGAAGAAAACTGTATCTCGCCTTGTGGCAGAACAAATTCCGACAATCGTATTGGCTGGCCGTCCATATCATTTAGACTCCGGTATTAACCACGGTATTCCTGAACTTATTACATCTCTTGGTATGGCTGTTCTTACAGAAGATGGCGTTGCCCCATTAGGCAATGAAATCAAGCATTTACGCGTTGTAGACCAATGGTCATACCATAGTCGCCTATATCGTGCCGCTGAATTTGTAAGTAGAACTGAAGGATTCCAAATTGTAGAGCTTAACTCCTTTGGTTGTGGACTGGATTCTATCGTAGCAGATCAGGTAAAAGATATACTTTCAGCAAACCACAAAATCCATACCTTGCTCAAAATCGATGAAGGTACAAACCTTGGAGCCGTGACAATCCGTTTGCGATCCTTGCAATCTGTAATGGAACGTAGTTTGCGTCGTCATCATAATCCTGAGGCGCCGGAAGAGGTAGTGGTAGAGAAATTACCAACTTACGACTACAATCGAGTTGTCTTTACAGAAGAAATGCGTAAGACTTATAAAATCTTGGTACCACAAATGTCACCATTGCATTTTAGCCTCTTAGAGCCAGTTCTCAAAAATGAAGGATATGACTTTGAAATGTTGCCAGCGCCTACGCGTGATGATATTGAAGTGGGTTTGAAATATATCAATAATGATGCATGTTACCCTGCGATTATTGTTGTAGGTCAGCTTATGTCCGCACTGTTATCCGGTAAATATGATGTAGAGAAGACTGCTGTTATCATCTCTCAAACTGGTGGTGGTTGTCGTGCTACAAACTATATCGGTTACTTACGTAAAGCATTGATTGATGCTGGTATGAAACAAGTGCCAATCCTATCCCTCAATGCGAGCGATATGGAACGTCAACCGGGCTTCAAATTGACAAAAGGCTTCTTACATCGCATGATTCAAGCCGTAGTATACGGGGACGCTATCATGCAATGCGTATTGGCTACACGCCCATACGAAAAGAACCCTGGCTCTACCGATGCATTATGTGATTACTGGCTTAAAAAGGTCCGTGAAAACATTACATCTGCAAGTCTTCGTCAGTACAATAAGTACATCAAAGAAATCATCCATGACTTTGATAACTTGCCGGTCAATAAAGACGTACAAAAACCTCGGGTTGGCGTTGTAGGGGAAATTTACGTTAAATTCCACCCAAGTGCTAACAACCATATTAATGAACTCATTGAAAAGGAAGGCGGCGAAGTCGTTACATCTGGCTTGCTAGATTTCTTCTTGTACTGTGCAATGGATAGCACTTATCGTGCGAAACACCTTGATGGTACATGGCTATCAGGCTTCTTTGGTACATTGGCTCGTGAAGCCCTTGAACTATACCGCTTGCCATACGCTAAAGCTGTAGCGGCGTCTAAAAACTTTGATCCTCTACAACGTATGACAGAAGTGGCTAAAGAAGCAGCTCAATTCATTGGTCTTGGTAACCAATGCGGTGAAGGCTGGTTCCTCACAGGCGATATGATCGACCTCATCGAAAAAGGGGCTAAACAAATCGTATGCTTACAACCATTTGGTTGTTTGCCGAACCACGTAACAGGTAAAGGTATGGTGAAAACACTATCCGCTGCCTACCCAGACGTGCGAATTGCGGCTATCGACTACGATCCAGGATCCAGTGCGGTAAACCAAGCAAATCGATTAAAACTACTACTATCGACAATGTTTGAATAAGGGTGCTCTGTTATATTTTCAATAGGGCCCCGTGACAACTACATAACACTAGTATAGAAAAAACACAGTCCTCTCTTGGCTCAGTACGGCGCTACGCTTCGTAAAATCGTTGCAGAGAGGGCTGTGTTCTTTTCTATATACACCTTGAAGCTGTCCCATTGAAAATATAACTAGTGCAGTGGAGAGGAGATGGGATGGAAGTTAGTGAATAAGCGATAAGATCTCTTACATTTTATAATGGGGCCCGAATACAACTGCATATTACTAGTATAGAAAAAGAATAGTGCCAAGTTAAAATTATGTATAATACATGTGTCGAGGTACTTACATTGATGCTCTTATATCGTAATGGGACTCATTCATAGTAAAGACTAATAAAAATAGCACCACCTTTTTCGCAGCGATTTTACGGAACGAAGTGACGTACTGAGCAAGAAGAAGGTAGAGCTATTTTTATACTAAATTTATTCTATTGTAACGGGGCCCCATTACGACTTAGTTTGCTCCCTACAATCAGTTGAGCCTGCGCTTTCCGTTATTGTGCTTAGCCGATTGAAGCAAAGATATAGCCATCTTAGAGATATTAAATGTAGTTCCGCAATGGGACGCCTCCAAAGCAATTGTTAATATAAGTAGAATACCCCTTTCCGAAGCGATTTTACGGAACGTAGTAACGTTCTGAGCAAGGAAAGGGGTATCGGTTTTATATACTAATATTATTCTGTTGTAATCGGGCCCCATTGTGGGGCGCATACAAGTCCATAAAAGAGATTATTCTTTACCTACTAAACTATACAAGCACAATAAGGAAAGCAATGCACATACTAGCATTGTAATCCCCATTGGGACTCCCGTATATTCCCCACCAATACCAACTAATGGAGATACGATTCCTGCAGAGAACATGCTAGCAAAGCCTAGTACTGCAGAGGCACTTCCAGCCATTTTACCGTATTTAGCCATTGCCATAGAGAAGGAGGCAGAGCCAAATAGAGATACTGTACATACGGTAAAGAATAGAATGGACGTTACAGGAATAAGTGGCCATTCGAAAAGCATAGCTATTAAGAATAGCAAGGAGCCGATTGTTAGTTGCCATAAGCTAAATGTGAGTAGTTAGCGAACCGTTATAACATTACTTAAACGGGCACTGATAGCGCTGGCTAAGATAATACCACAACTATTGATACCAAAGAGATAGCTAAATTCTTGTGCAGATAGTTGGAAGATGTTTTGGTATACGAAGGATGAACCTGAGATATACGCAAAGAATCCACCGAAAGCAAAGAATTGAATTAGTGTTTGCCCCAGGAATCGTTTATCTTTAATAAGCGTAATGTAGTTCTTTGTAGCAGTTGCAACGCCACCTGTAACGCGTTTTTCTTTAGGTAAGCTTTCACGAAAGAGAAGAGATCCTACTAATAGAATAGTAGAAAATATTGCTAAAATAACGAAGATAACGCGCCATGTAGTGAATAGTAATAATTGACCGCCGATGAGCGGAGCGATTACTGGTGCCAAACCGTTAACCATCATGAGCAATGCAAAGAGCTTAGTCAATTCTTGACCAGATGCAAAATCTCGAGCGATGGCCTTAGCAATTACAACGCCCACAGATCCTGTTAAACCTTGTAGAAAGCGGCCTAGTAAAAGTATTTCAATGCTTGGTGCATAAGCACAGATTATGCTAGAGATAACGCAAAGTAAGTTGCCTATTATAAGAGGAAACTTGCGGCCCATAGTATCACTAATAGGACCTCCAAATAATTGACCTAATGCAACGCCAAAGGTCATCACACCAATGGTCATTTGAATATTGGATGCAGATGTATTTAGCTCACTAGGCATAATTGGTAATGCTGGTAAATATAAATCTGTTGCAAGTGGTGTGATGGCAGTTAATAAACCAAGGAACACTACCAGTATAAATGAAACCTTGGCAGAACTTTCTTGTGTCATAAAGTCCTCCTATATGTAATATGGGAAAAATAAAAGCCTGCGAATCGGGCTTCGCAGACTGCATTAAATTTTTGTTGTTAGATTTATTATTATATCATGATTAATAAAAAAATTCTATAAAACTACAAAACTCATTATAAAAATAATTTATATACACATAAATTATAGCGAAATATAAAGGAATATTAGGTGTTCTATATATCAAAAGCTTGAGTTTGATATATTTCGTTTTATAGATTAAAATTAATGTATAGACTAAATCTAAAAAATTCAATATAGTTTATCGTATATAGGAGGTTTATTATGAAAAAATTTATGAAAGCCTTAGTATTGGCTGCTGTGGCAGCTGTAGGAGTAACAGCATTTGCATCTGCTCAAGGTATCAGTGAGCAAGAGGCATTAAATAGTGCATTAGCACGTGTGCCAGGAGCAACACAAGCTAATGTAACTGAATTTGGGCATGACTATGATCATGGTCGTTTGGAATATGAAGGTGAAATTCGTTACAATGGTTATGAGTATGAGTTTGAAATCGATGCAGCTTGCGGTACCTTCACAAAATGGGAAGTAGAACGCAAGTACTATTAATTAAAAAAATAGAATAAAAATGTGAAACATCATTACAAAAAAAGAACAGCTCGTATGAGCTGTTCTTTTTGTTTACCTTTTAACAGTATCTTAGAAGAAAATACTGTGGATTTGATGGATGAAATGTTGACCGAAGAAGGAAATGCAGCCATGCATTACAATGAATACGATAAAGTATTTGAACGCTGTGTTCATGATAACGCTTGCTTCAATTTCATGCTCTAATTTACGAGCTTCTTCAGCGCTGATTTCTTTATGGTTATCGAGGTATGCTTTTAAAGCAGGACCAACGGCACCAATGGAAATCGCGATGGATTGTGGAGACAACATTTTACCGATACCAGCTGCACCGGAGTTAACAGCTGCTAACCAGAAGCCAAGATCTTCCCAGCTTGTAGGGTCTAAGCCTTGAGCTGCTGCAATTTGAAGTGGACCAAACAATACGTTGGAGTTTGTACCGGAACCAGTTAAGAAGGCACCCAACGCACCTACGATAGGAGCAAATAGAGGGTACAAGGAACCTGTACCAGCAACCATTGCTTTCGCAATGTCTGCAGTCATACCGGAGTATGTCATCAATTTAGCTGTCATAACAACTGTGATGATTGTAAGGTATGTAAACTTCAAGTTTTTAACTGTGTTACCCAATGTACCGAAGATTTCGCCAGCACTTGCTCTTTGGATAAAACCACCAACAATACCAGCGATGAAAATCATGATACCAGGTGTTGCAATCCATACGAATGTGTAAGGTTTTGCACCAGGACCTTGGTAAATAGGTACAGATGTTTTAATGGACGCAAGTGGACCATTGATTGCAGGGAACAATTTGGATGTTAATAACAATAATACGAAGATCAAGATGAATGGCATAGCCGCTACAAGGCCTTCACCACCGGAAACTTTTGGAACTTCGCCGGTTTGTTTAACTGCGTATTCAGGATCATTAGGCGGCATAATTTTTGCACAAATAATGATAACTGCCATGATAACGATGGATGCAGAGATTACAGATAATTCTGGACCCATTACTGCATTGATTACAGTTTCAGGAACAGCTAATGCTAAACCGGAAAGTAATGTTACAAGGAATACGCCTTTTAACGCTTTAACACCGCCACCAATAATCATAACAACGAAGAATGGTGCGATAAGGTTAAGTAAGAATAATTGTACAGAAATGAATGTACCCAAGTGGCTTGGATCAAGGCTCGTCAAGGATGCCAATGTAGTTGTTGGAATACCGATAGAGCCGAATGTTGTAGGTACGGAGTTCGCAACGAGACATGCGATGATAGATTTTAGTGGGTCAAAACCTACGGCAACCATCATAGCAGCTGGAATTGCAACAGCAGTACCAAAGCCAGCCATACCTTCCATGAAGGCACCAAAGCCCCATGCAAGTAGTAATGCAAGTACACGAGTATCAGATGTTACAGAAGAAAGCATGGTTTTAATAGTTTCCATTGCTTTCGTATATACTACCAAGTTATAAACGAAGATAGCAGCTGTAATAACTAATAGGATTGGCCAAATTGCCAAAGCGGCACCTTCAAGGGCACCAGTGACCATAATGAATGGGTCAGATTGGAATGCTGTAATAGCGATGATGAAAGAACCGATTGCAGCAACACTTGTTGCTTGCCATGCAGGTAATTTCAAGATGGATAACGCTACAATCAACCAAATGATTGGAGATAGCGCTAATAGAACGGTGATAGCACTCATTTCTAAGATCATCCTTTCAAGTAAAACAAAAATATATGCTCAACAGGACGATGTAGTTTAATCAAATAAATTGATGAGTAAATCGCTATAATATTAAGTTGTAAAAGTTCAGTTAAAATGTAAAGTTACAATAAAATAACAGATATACTTATCGCAAAAATTGATATAGTACTTAAAAATTTTTAACCTCATAAGTTATAAGGTTAGAAATATAAGAGAGGGGACATAAACAGTGTTTATGTCCCCTTCTGTACTAACTACAAGTCCTTGTTAGGGCCATTACTAAGTTCAGGTATTAGTAGTTACCTTTGAACATTGTAGCAGGAGCTTCTGGTACATAATCGCCGAAGTAGGATTTGAAGTCAAGGCCTAATTCATTGCAAAGATCTTGAACTTCAAGCATTGTACCGTTAAGTACTGGGATGCCTTCAGCTTTAACTTTTTCAACGGATTCATGTTCTTTTTCGCCATGAGTATAGATACGATCTTGACCTTGAGCTTTAGGTGCTTCACGTAATTCTTGTAAGAATTGGGAGAAGTGTTTTTTGATTTCCGCAGGGTCACCGAAGAATTCAGGGTTGATAGCCATGAAGCCGTGGCAGATATTGGATTTGCCACCAATCATACATTTGTTGGAAGTACCACCTTGGGAAAGGATGGAGGAGAACAACTCAGCGATCATGCCGTTACCATAACCTTTGTGGCCACCAAGAACTTCTGTAGCACCACCTAAAGGAAGAATACCGCCGCCTTCATGACGGGAGATGTTGCCCAATACTTCAGCTGCATCAGTGGAAGGAACGCCGTCTTTATTAACAGCCCAACCATCTGGAGTAGCTTTGCCCATTTTGTTGTACATTTCAAGTTTACCACGAGTTACTACTGTAGTGGAGCAGTCGAAGAAGAAGTCAACAGGATCAGCTGGTACAGTCCAAGCGATAGGGTTAGAACCAAGCATAGCTTTACGAGCATATGTAGGAACCATAATTGCTTCGGAGTTAGTACAGGAGAAACCGATTAAGCCTTGGTCGGATGCCATTTTAGCATAGTAACCAGCGATACCGTAGTGGTTGGAGTTACGTACGGATACGATACCAACACCGGATTTTTTCGCTTTTTCGATAGCCATTTCCATAGCCATGTGGCCCAAGATTTGACCCATGCCGTCATGACCGTCGATAACTGCAGAGATTGGAGTTTCTTTTACGATTTCAGGTTTTGCGTCGATTTTGATTAAGCCATTAGTGATACCTTTGTGGTAACGAACCATACGTTGCATACCATGGCTTTGAATACCGAACAAGTCGGAAGTCAAAAGCACGTCTTGGATGATGTCAGCTTCTTTTTCGGAGAAACCGAATTTTTGGAAAGCATCCATGCTCAATTTTTTTAGTGTTTCATAAGGGAATAACACAGTGTTTTTTGCGTCTGCCATCGTTAAAACCTCTTTTCAGAAAATATGTACCTGATATAAGGACTACATTCTAAAAGAATCATGAAAATAACATGACTCTAAGGGTAGCTCTATATCCTCTCAAATGACAATGTCAGTATAGCACAGAAATTAGTGAGATTGAATAGTCTTACAGTCTGAACGACATTACTAAATATGCATACGTACCGGTGATTTTTGTCACATTATCTATACGACACTATTAAAATGTCTGATTATACCTAAAACTATATGGTTATGACTTTTAGTAATGATTGCATGATTTTTTTGGAGAATTTTGGTATTTTTATAGAACTTATTAGTATATCTGTTTAGGAGGTCGGAAAGAATGATAATAGATAGATATCGATAAAACTTGAAATGTTCAGTTACTCATATAAAAATAAGTGATGAGGTCATAAATGTAATGTGATAATCGGATGCATTGATATACAAAAAATAATTAGTTCTAAAACCTCTTAGAATCAGAAGATGTGTAAAAGGTTATACTTATACAAGCGATACTATACTATAATATAAATATACATCCTATAGTTTATACAATTTATAAGCGAGGTGCTTATCATGAAAGAATATAAATCTGTATGTCCTTACGATTGTCCTGATGCATGCGGACTCATTGTATCAGTCGATAATAATAAAGTAATATCTGTTCGAGGGGATAGAGCACATGCTTTCACAAGAGGTACGTTATGTCCTAAGATGGTACATTATGAAAAAGTAATTCATTCCCCGTTGCGTTTACAGCACCCGATGAAGCGTGTCGGTAAAAAAGGAATTGGTGAAGATCAATATATTTGTATTAGTTGGGATGAGGCCCTTGATACAATTGTTACCAATTTTAAGGATACCATTGCTACATATGGTAGTGAAAGTATTTTGCGCTACTCTTACGCGGGGACAATGGGGGTTATTCAGAGTCCTGCGGCAGATTATTTCTTCCGTCGCATTGGTGCTACAGACCAAGACCGAGGTATTTGTTCTCCTGCCAAACAGACGGGGTTCCGCTCTGTTTATGGTGATACCTTGGCAATCAAACCACAAGAGGCGCAACATAGTGATCTTATCGTCTTGTGGGGCATAAATGCGACAGCCACAGATGTTCATATTTTACATGATGTGAACATTGCGAAAAAGAAGGGGGCTCGGGTCTGGATTATCGACACTCATAAAACCTATACTTTTAGCCAAGCTCATGAGCATATTTACGTTAAACCAGGTAGTGATGGGGCACTAGCATTAGGTATGCTCCATATCATTCATCGTGACGGTTTGGCGGATACAGATTTTATTAAGGAACATGTCCAAGGCTACGATGAGCTGGTAAAAAATGTGTTGCTTGAGTTTACGCCGGAGAAAGCATCTGATATTTGCGGTGTTTCCGTGGAGCGGATGACTGAGTTTGCTCATGTTTACGCAAAGTCAAAAGCGCCGTTTATTCGTCTCGGTAGTGGACTATCTCGATATGGCAATGGTGCTATGACATGCCGTGCTGTTAATGCTTTACCTGCAGTGGTTGGGGCGTGGCAACATCTTGGAGGTGGATTACTATCGAGTGCAAGTGGTAGTAAATTTGTTGGTAAAGAAGTGATGCAACAGGCGCAGGTTCATGCACCAGCTAAACGATTGATGCCGATGGTTAAACTGGGTGAAATGCTCACAAATCCAAAAGGCGCTAAGATTCATAGCTTATATGTGTTTTCTACAAACCCTGCCATTACCGCACCGGATCAAAATATAGTTCGTAAAGGTTTGATGCGTGATGACCTATTTACAGTCGTACACGAGCGTTTCTTTACGGATACCTGTAAATATGCGGATATTATTTTGCCAGCCACAACATCTGTGGAGCATGATGATATTTATAATTCTTATGGTCATTACACAATTGGTACGGGGTACAAGTTGATTGAGCCAATCGGTGAATCCCGTTCCAACTGGCAAGTTATCGCTGAGTTAGCAAAACGCATGGGGTTGGAGGATGACTTTTTTGACCTTAGTGAAAGAGATCTTATTGAACAAATTGTGCGGACTTCAAGTCGTATATCTAAAGATGATCAAGATTTGATTTTAAATGGTGAGCCTGTGGAGATGACGGTACCTGAAAGTTATAAGATGGATTTCAAAACACCGTCTGGAAAAATTGAATTATATAATCCGCAGGATGTAGAACCGTTAATTCGGTATATGCCTCCATATGGTGACAATGCACCGTTTTGGCTCATAATTGGTAATGATATTCGAATTTTGGACTCTAGCTTCTGCGAATTAGACTTTAATGATCCTGAGTTGATGAAACTTCGCATCCATCCAGAAGATGCAAAAATGTATAATGTAAACGATGGTGCTGAGGTAGAAATCTATAACGATCGTGGCAGTGTAAAAATTAAAGCATACTACGACGATGAAGTACAGAGAGGGACATTGGTAACACTAGGTGTATGGTGGCAATCTCAATCGAGTGATCCTCACGTGGCAATCAATGCGCTTACCGCAGCTCGTCCCACAGATCAAGGTTGGGGTAGTACCTTCTATGATGTGCAAGTTCATATAAGAAACCTTTCATAGATAATAGTTTATTACCATATCATGAACAAATATGTATAAGATGTGTGATGTCACATGTTTTTACAGCTATATTTAAAAATTAAATCCTTTTACTTATGGGAATAACATTATACGGATATAGAATAGTGAGGATATTTTTCTTGTATACGTTAGCCCCTTTAGATTATAATAATAATATTATTTTTATATAACCTAAAGGGGGTTACATTTATGAATGGTAACGACAATCTGTCGACCCGTGCTTATCTGGCTATAGGCATGATGTTATTTGCCCTATTCTTTGGGGCAGGGAACTTGATCTTCCCAGCGGCCTTAGGTCAACAAGCTGGTGATAATGTAGGTTGGGCTTTGCTCGGCTTCGTATTAACTGGTGTAGGCCTTCCACTCTTAGGTGTTGCAGCGATGGGTTACTCCTCCTGTAAAGATGTTGAAGAACTTGCAAGTCGTGTTCATCCGATTTATGGCTTGTTGTACACAATTTCTTTATACTTGAGTATTGGTCCAATGTTTGCGACGCCGCGTACTGGTACTGTAGCTTATGAAATCGCAATTAAACCTTTTACCGAAGGTTTAAGTATGAATATGGAACCAATTTTCTTGGCATTATTCTTTGGTATTTCCTTGTGGTTATCCATTAGCCCGCAAAAGCTTGTTAATCGTATCGGCAATATTTTGACACCAGCTTTACTACTTGTAATTCTGTTGTTAATTGTTAAATCTTTTATTACTCCACTTGGTGGTTATGCGGTGCCACAACCGGCATATGGTGATGCACCAACAGCTGTATTACAAGGTTTCCTAGATGGCTACAATACAATGGACGCCTTAGCTTCCGTAGTATTTGCTATTCTTGTTATCGACTTTGTACGCCTTAGTGGGGCTACCTCTCGTGCTGTGATTACAAAAACAGTAATGGAGGTAGGTGCAATTGCGGTAGGCCTTCTTGGTATCGTGTATGTATTTATCGCTAACATTGGTGCTACAAGCGTTGAACGCTTTGGTCTATTTGATACAGGTGCGCCTGTACTGTCCGTAAGTGCTAACTACTTGTTCGGTGAGTTCGGTCAAATCATCTTGGCTATCATCGTTCTCTTGGCTTGCTTGTCTACAAGTATTGGTCTTATCACTTCTTGCGGTACTTACTTCCATAAGCTGACTCCAAAGATTAGCTACAAATTGTATGTAGTAATTTTCTCTGTAGCGGCGTTTGGTCTTAGTATGTTTGGCTTGAAAACAATCATCAGTGCAGCAATTCCTGTGTTGATGCTCTTGTATCCGTTGACTATCGTAATCATCTTGTTGGCACTTCTTCATAATGTATTTGGTGGTCGTCGTTGCGTATATGCATGGACTATGGCTTTCACAATGATCTCTGCCCTCATGACTGGTCTTGAAACTGCAGGTATTGCACCTACAGCTTTGGAACAGCTCTTTGCTCAATATATTCCATTTCAAAGTGCTGGTATGGGCTGGGTAAGCTTTGCGGTATTAGGCTT
>ERZ772917.1351-NODE-1351-length-14227-cov-153.147756_pt1 | contig 14227 bp, 10 predicted proteins | sample MGYA00511187_ERZ772917 | MGnify/ENA primary metagenome ERZ772917 (study PRJEB29015, sample SAMEA2737925) | human oral metagenome | biome: human oral; feature: human-associated habitat; material: dental | place: China | collected 2012 ... | reverse complement strand
GACGACATCAAGGAGGTCGGCGCCTTCAACACGCTGGAGGACATGCTGCTCGACCTGGCCGACCTCGGCTATCGCGGCACGGAGGTCGCCGGCTGGTACCCCTCCAAGGAGGTCACCAAGGAGCGCATCGACGCCCGCGGCATCGCGATCGTCGCCCAGTGGTTCTCCTCCTTCATCGTGCGCGACGGCGTCGAGGCCGTCATCCCCGAGTTCACCGAGACCTGTGAGTACCTGCAGTACCTGGGTGCCACCCGTGTCGTCGTCTCCGAGCAGACCGGCTCGGTGCAGGGCGTGCGCGACGTCTGCATCTTCACCGACAAGCCGGTCCTGACCGACGAGCAGTGGCCGGTCCTGGCCGAGGGGCTCAACCGCCTGGGCGAGATCGCCCTGGAGCACGGCCTCGACCTCGTCTACCACCACCACCTGGGCACGGTCGTGCAGACCAAGGAGGAGACGATCCGGCTCATGGAACTGACGGACCCGGCCAAGGTCTCCCTTCTGTTCGACACGGGCCACGCCTTCGTGGGCGACGGCGACGTCATGGGCCTGCTCGAGGCCACCATCGACCGCGTCAAGCACGTGCACTTCAAGGACGTGCGCCCCGAGAAGCTGGCCGAGTCCAAGGAGCTGGGGCGTTCCTTCCTCGACTCCTTCCTGGCGGGCATGTTCACCGTCCCCGGCGACGGCATGATCGACTTCACCGTGCCCTACCGCTTCCTCATCGAGCACGGCTACGACAAGTGGATCCTGGTCGAGGCCGAGCAGGACCCGGCCATCGCCAACCCGCACGAGTACGGCGCCAAGGCCCGCGCCTACCTCGAGTCGACGCTGTTCACGATCTGAGTCCCCTCTCCCCCGAGCGCCGGGCGCGTCTGCGCCCGGCGCTCGGGTGTTCTCGGAGCGGGCCCGGCACGCGGTGCCCGCCTGGCGGCGGCACGCAGCCGCCGACCGGACCCGGTACCCACCCGGGCCGGAGCGCCTGCACGCGGCCTCTTCCGCCCCGCAGGTCCTCGACAGCACGCACGGCCCCCGGTCATCGGACCGGGGGCCGTGCGTGTGCGCGGTGCAGCGCCTCAGGCTCACAGGCTCATGTCGACGACGGCGCGCCCCTGGACCTCGCGGTTCTTCAGCGCCGCGTACCCGGCGCCCGCCTCCTCCAGCGGGAAGCGGCGCGAGACGACGTCCTGGTAGTTGATGATCCCGCGCGCGGCGAGGTCGACGACGGCGGGCAGGTCCTGGCGGGTCCGGGCACCGTAGGAGCCGATAATCGACTGCGAGCGGCGCACGGTGCGGTTGATCTCCACCTCGGCGGTCTGGACGCCGGCCCCCAGGCCGATGGGGACCATGCGGCCGCCGTCGGACAGGACGTCGAGGGCGGTCTTCCACGTGGCCGGGATGCCCAGCGCCTCGAAGGCGACGTCGACGCCCTTGCCGCCGGTGAGGCGGAAGACCTCCTCGCGGGCGTCCTGGGTGACGGAGTTGACGACGGCGGTGGCGCCGTAGTCGAGCATGGGGGCGAGCTTGTCGTCGGAGACGTCGATGGCGATGACCTGGGAGGCCCCGAAGGCGGCGGCGATCTGGACGATGTTGGTGCCCACTCCCCCGGTGGCGACGACGGCGACGGTCTCACCGAAGCGCAGGTCGGCGCCTCGGCGCACCGCGCCATAGCCGGTCATGGCGGCGCAGCCCAGGATGGCGGCGGGCACGAGGTCGATAGAGCTGGGGGCCACGGCCACGGCGGTGGCGGGCACGACGGCGTACTCGGCCAGACCGCCCATGGAGTACATGTGGACGCTCTCGCCCTCGAGGGTCTGTAGGCGGGTGGTGCCGTCGTAGAGGACGCCCTTGAGGCGGTTGAGCTCGAAGAAGGGGGCGCACAGCTCGTCACGGCCGGCGGCGCAGGCGTCGCACTGGCCGCAGGGCATGAGGAAGCCTCCGGCGACGGCGTCGCCGACCTTGAGGCCGCTGTGCTCGTTGCCGGGGCCGACCTCGACGATGGTGCCGGTGACCTCGTGGCCCAGGACGGCGGGCAGGGGGAAGGCGATGGCGCCACCGATGACGTGCAGGTCGGAGTGGCACAGGCCGCAGGCGGCCACCTTGATGAGGACCTCTCCGGCCTTGGGGCGCGGGGTGCGGATGGTCTCCACCTGCAACCCCACGCTGTGGTCGCGCAGGACAGCGGCGCGCATGGTCTCGGGGATCTGGAAAGCGTCGTTGCTCGTCATGTCTCCACCTCTCTCAGCGGGCGCGCACGCGCCCCCGGCTCGTTCGACATGACCAGCCTAACGGAGACCTCGGCGATTTGTAAGGACAAATATCCCACTGTTCCGTCCCGGGCGGCCCCACCGGGAACCTCACCCCCGCACCCCTCACCGTCCGGGACACGACGCTCGCCCCGCCGTCACCGAGGTGACGGCGGGGCGAGCGTCAGGGGGGCAGCACGTGCCCGGAAAAGGCGTGCTGGTCAGCGGACGACAGCACTCAGCTGTACTCCTTCTCGAAGCGACGCTCCAGCTCCTCCAGGGAGTGGTACTTCGTCTCGGGGACGAACTTGATGTAGAAGATCAGTGAGCCCACGTTGATGAGGGAGAAAAGCAGGTAGGTCGCAGAACCGCCCAGGGCCTTCATCATGATCGGGAACACCCAGGCCACGAAGGCGTTGGCGACCCACAGGGCCCCGACCGCAAGCCCCATGGCCGTACCTCGGATCTTGCTCGGGAAGATCTCGGCGACGAGCACCCATGTCACCGTGCCGGACTGCTTGGCGAACACGAACAGGCTAACGATGAGCAGCACGAGGTAGGGCGCCCAGCTGGCAGCCCCGACAATGTCGCCGTCAGCGTTCTGGTAGGGCTCGATGAGGAAGAAGAACACGGCGGCGAGCACCGCCAGGGAGATGGCGATCGAGGTCTCCTGGTAGATGCCCACGTGACGCCGGGCGAACTTCGTCACCAGCCACAGGCCGACCGCCGAGCCGATGAAGGACAGGCCACCGGAGACGACATTGAGGGTGATGGCGTCGTCCAGCGGCAGACCCGCGGCCGAGAGGATCTTGGGCGTGTAGTACATCGCCGTGTTGATACCGGTGAGCTGGTCGGCGACACCAAGGACGATGCCAATGACGAGGAGGCGGCGAGTCCAGCGGGTGTTCCAGATCTGGGACAGGCGCCACTTCTCCTGACTGGCCTCCTGACGCTGGTTCTCCAGCATCTCGTCGATCTCCTCAGAGACGGAGCCGTCCTTCTCCTCGTCACGGATCCGCTTGAGGGCACCAATGGCCTCGGGGATGCGCTGGTTGGCGATGTACCAGCGGGAGGACTCGGGCATGAGGCGGATGCCGATCCACAGGGCGATAGCGGGCAACGAGGCGATGACAAGCATGTAGCGCCAGGTCATACCGTTGCCACCGTCGACCATGAGGGCGCCGCTGGTCACCTGGTGGGCGACAGTGTTGGTCCAGTCGATGACCTCACCGTTGGACTCGACGTGCGGGCCGCCGTGCATGCGCGCCAGGGCCGCATTCATGGAGAAGGCCACGAACTGACCGAAGACGATCATCATCTGGTCGACAGCCACGAGCGTGCCGCGGATGCGCTTAGGCGCGGTCTCACCGAGGAAGACGGGGACGGTGACGGAGGCTCCACCGACAGCAAAGCCGAGGATGACGCGGAAGATGTACAGGATCCAGATGCTGGGAGCCACCGTACAGCCGATGGCCCCGAGGAAGAACACGATGGCCAGGAGGCTGATGTTGTGACGGCGGCCGTACATGTCGGAGAGCTTGCCTCCCACCGAAGCCCCCACCGCGGCACCCAGGGCAAGCAGCGCACCGATCCAGCCCTCCTCAGCCGCGGTCAAGGCCAGGCCGTGGGCGTCAGTGGGCAGGTACATGTAAGGAAGCGCGCCCGAGATGACACCCGTGTCATAGCCGAAGAGTAGGGAACCCAGGGTGGCCACGAGGGCAATGAGCCCAAGGGAACGCTTCTTGCCGGATGGCGGAGTGGCGTCGACCAGCGAGTCGAGCTCGTGGCGACCGATCTCCACAGCCAGTTCGGAGGATGAGGACATCCGATTCTCCTTCTGTCGCCTGCCGTCATTGGCAGGTGGTCGGAATTGGGAGGAAGGTGGCCGCACGGGCACGAACCGTCCGCGAGCACGGCGGGTTCGGCATGGGAACACGTTCGCGTGGCGGCCGTCACACAAACGGTGGGGGCTCAGGCGCCCAGCTCTTCGGTCAGCCGGGCGAGCGCAGCCTTGTTGTACTCGTCGGCCTTCTTACGCCCTGCGATGAAGTGCAAGTCTGCCTCCGGGCGGAGCCAGAGGTGGAGGTCAGCACCGGATGCCCACCTCCCGTAGCGGGAGTCCGGCTCAGCCGACCTACGGAGCTCCTCCGGCACGGACCTAACCACGTTAGACACGATCGGGTCGAGGGCGACAGCAACCACAAGACTCCTCTCTGTCACACGACGACACCGTAAACGTGGGAAGTATGTCATGACAATCTGCTGCACGCTAGGGGTAGACGAACTTCATCACGCTATGTGCGGCGCACCACAGCGCAGGCGCGCCGGGGCGGTCCGCACCCGAACCCACGGGCACAGGCCGCCTGGAAGCGGTCGATCGATGCGGTCCAGGCAGGAGTGTGCCCTCGCACCGACGTTGCTGTCGATGCGAGGGCACACTTCTCAGGGGCTGCCGGACGTGGTCCGGACTGCTCTCCGGGCTCGGTCCTGAGCCGCGGTCAGGGCCGCGGTCCCGCTCAGGATCCGGGCCCGGCTACGAGCCGCGTCACTCCTCGCGCTGGAAGGACATGGTCGCGGCGTAGGTCTTCTCAGAGGGCCAGCGGGTCGTGATCGCCTTGGCCCGGGTGTAGAACCGCACGCCCTCGGGGCCGTGGATGTGGTGGTCGCCCAGCAGCGACTCCTTCCAGCCCCCGAAGGAGTAGTAGGCCACCGGCGTCGGGATCGGGACGTTGACGCCCACCATGCCCGCCTCGACGTCGAGGGTGAAGCGGCGGGCCACCCCGCCGTCGTTGGTGAAGATCGCCGATCCGTTGCCGAACTCGGAGGCGTTGACGATGGCGATGGCCTCCTCGTAGGTGTCGGCGTGGACGATGGTGAGCACCGGGCCGAAGACCTCCTCCTTGTACAGGCGCGAGGTCACCGGGACGTTGTCGACGATGGTCGGGCCCACGAAGTGGCCCTTCTCGTGGCCGGGGATCACCAGGTCGCGGCCGTCCAGGACGACCTCGCCGCCGTCGGCCCCGCCCTCGTTGACCAGGCCGATGATGAACTCCTTGGACTTGGCGTCGATGACGGGGCCCATCTCGACGCCCTCGTCCATGCCGTAGCCGACCTTGATCCGCTCGGCGTGGGCCTTGACCTTGCGGGCCAGCTCGGGCCCGCAGCCGCCGACGGCGACGACGACCGGCAACGCCATGCAACGCTCCCCCGCGGCGCCGAAGGCGGCGGCGGACAGGTGCTGGGCGGCGAAGTCGAGATCGCAGTCGGGCATGACGATGGCGTGGTTGTTCGCCCCACCCAGGGCCTGGACGCGCTTGCCGTGGGTGATGCCCGTGTTCTGCACGATGTGGGCCACCGGCGTCGAGCCGACGAAGGAGATGGCGTCGATGCCGGGGTGCTCGAGGATGCCCGAGACGATGGAGCGGTTGCCGGAGATGACGTTGAAGACGCCGTCGGGCAGCCCGGCCTCCTTGTAGAGACGGGCGGTGAGCAGCATGGCCGAGGGAGTGGCCGAGGCCGGCTTCATCACCACGGCGTTGCCCGTGGCGATGGCGATGGGGTGCATCCACATGGGGACCATGGCCGGGAAGTTGAAGGGGCAGATGCCGCCGACGACGCCGACCGGCTGGCGCAGGGTGTGGATGTCGACGCCGGTGGAGATGTCGGAGGAGCACTCGCCCTTGAGGGCCACGTTGATGGAGGTGGCGAAGTCGAGGGTCTCGCGCCCGCGCTGGATCTCGCCGATGGCGTCGGAGTAGTTCTTGCCGTGCTCGGCGACGATGAGACGGGCCATCTCGTCCTGGTGGTCCAGGACGAGCTGACGCATCCGGAACATGATCGCGGTGCGCTTGGCCAGGGAGACCTTGGCCCACGTCTTCTGCGCCTCGCGGGCGACGGCGACGGCGTGGTCGAGGTCCTCGACCGAGGCCTGGAGCAGCTCGGCCTCGATCTCACCGGTGCCCGGGTTCTCGACGGGGAAGCGACCCACCGGGCTGCCCTCGTACTCCTTGCCGCCAATCCAGTGGGCGATCGTCTTCATCGTTGATGACTCCTGCAGTCTCACGGGCCCTCGGGCGGTCCCACCGGGACGCCCGGGCGAGGCACCCTGGTCGTAGGTCCTACTCTAATTCGACACGACGTCCGGTCAAGACGTTTGTCTATACAAAACGGCGTCGTCTGTCCTGGTGCGCACCGACACCTCGGGCGGGGCCGCCCGAACGCGCGGCGGGGGCGCAGCCCACCGGCTGCGCCCCCGCGGCGGGTGAGGCAGGGCCCCGGACCGAGGGCCCGGGCGCCGTCGTCACAGGTAGTGACGCTGCGGCTTGCGGTCCTCGACGTAGCGCTCGTAGGCCTGCTGGGTGGACTCCAGGCGCGAGACGCCCGAGACCGGCACGTCCCACCAGGAGGAGCCGGGCGGGTTGGGGCCCATGAGGTCGGTCTCGATGTGGATCATCGAGGCCCGGTCCTCGGCGTGCGCCTGGGCGTAGGCCTGCCTGAACTCCTCGACGGAGGACACGCGGTAGACCTTGATGCCCCAGGACTCGGCGTTCGCGGCGATGTCGACGCCGGGGATCGGCTCGGTGTCCTCCAGGTGGCTGCCCGCACCGCGCTGGCGGTACTTCGTACCGAAGCGCTGGGAGCCGCGCGACTCCGACAGCGCCCCGATGGAGGCGAAGCCGTGGTTCTGCAGCAGGACGTAGATGACCTTGACGCCCTCCTGGACCACGGTGGCCAGCTCCATGGGCAGCATCTGGTAGGTGCCGTCACCGACGATGGACACGACCTCGGACTCGGGGCGGGCCAGCTTGCAGCCCAGGCCGGCGGGAACCTCGTAGCCCATGCAGGAGAAGGCGTACTCGACGTGGTACTGCACGGGCGTCCTGGCCTGCCACAGCGCCTGGAGGTCGCCGGGCATGGAGCCGGCGGCGTTGATGACGATGTCCTCGTCACCCATCATCTCGTTGAGGGCCCCGAAGACCTCCGTCTGGGCGGGCAGCGGGCCGTGACCCAGGTGGTAGCACTCTCGGGTGCGCTCGTGCCAGGCCTCGCGCTCGGCGGCGACCTCCGCGGAGTACTCCTCGGACACGCGGTAGCCCTCCAGGGCCTCGGTCAGGGCGACCAGGGCCTCACGGGCGTCGGCGACGACCATCTCGGCCGACTCCTTGGCGGCGTCGAAGGCGCAGACGTTGATGTTGACGAACCTGACGTCCGGGTCCTTGAACTGGGTCTTGGAGGCCGTGGTGAAGTCCGAGTAACGGGTGCCGATGCCGATGACGAGGTCCGCCTTGTCGGCGATGTGGTTGCCGGAGTCGCCGCCGGTGGAGCCCACGCCGCCGATGGCGCAGGGGTGGTCGTAGTTGATGGCGCCCTTGCCCGCCTGGGTGTCCGCCACGGGGATGCCGGTGGCGGTGGCGAAGGCGCGCAGCTCCTCGCTGGCCTCGGAGTAGATGGTCCCGCCGCCGGAGATGACCATCGGGCGCTTGGCAGCCTTGATGAGGGCGACGGCGCGCGCCAGGGCCGCGGGCTCGGCCGGGGGGCGGCGCACGTGCCACACGCGCTTGCGGAAGAGCTCGACCGGCCAGTCGTGCACCTCGGCCTGGACGTCCTGCGGCATCGCGATGACGACGGCGCCGGTCTCGGCCGGGTCGGTGAGCACACGCATCGCGCCCAGCAGGGAGGGGATGAGCTGCTCGGGGCGGTTGATGCGGTCGAAGAAGCGCGCAACGGGACGGAAGGCGTCGTTGACGGTGACGTCGAGCGTCGTTGGGTCCTCCAGCTGCTGGAGCACCGGGTCGGGGACACGGGTGGCGAACTGGTCCGAGGGGAAGAGGAGGACCGGGACGCGGTTGGTCGTCGCCAGGGCCGCGCCGGTGACCATGTTGAGCGAGCCCGGGCCGATGGAGGCCGTGGTCATCCAGGTGGACAGGCGGTTGCGGACCTTGGCGAAGGCGGCGGAGGCGTGCACGGCGCTCTGCTCGTTGCGCGCCATGATGTAGGGCATCTCGCCCTCGCCCTCCTCCGGGGCGATCTCGTTCTGGAGCAGCGCCTGGCCGAGGCCGGCGACGTTGCCGTGGCCGAAGATGCCGAAGGCGCCCTCGATGAGCCGCTGCTCGACGCCGTCGCGCTCGGAGTACTGGTTGGTGAGGAACCGGATCGTCGCCTGGGCGACGGTCAGGCGGATGGTTCCCGCGTAGGCTTCGTTGCTCACGTGTGTCTTCTCTCTGGGATGGATGGTGGTCGGGGCGAGGCGCCGGGCCCCGCAGGGCCGGCGGCCGAGGCGCTCGGGGGCCGGAGCGTGCCGAGCTGTGGCGCGTCAGTGCGCCATGGGCAGACGCGGGTCGGGCAGCTGGCTGTCCCAGCTCTGCCGGATCCAGTGGTGGGCGGGGTCGTCGGGGGCGAGCCACACGAGGTCGGTCTGCGGCCCGGCCATGACGTTGAGGTAGTACATGTCGTAGCCGGGGGCGGCCACGCAGGGCCCGTGGTAGCCGTGGGGCACGAGGGCGACGTCGCCGTCGCGGACCTCGATGCACAGGTCGATCGGCTTGTCCGGCGACGAGCCGTAGGTGCGGTGCAGCCCGAAGCCCGGCTCGCCGGTGGGCGAGGAGGCGATCTCGAAGTAGTAGATCTCCTCGAGCTCGCGCTCGTTCTCGGTGTTCTCCTCGTGCTTGTGCGCCGGGTAGGAGGACCAGTTGCCGCCCGGGGTGATGACCTCGGTGACGAGCAGGTGGGAGGTCTCGACACCGTTGTTGAGGGCGTAGTTCGTCACCTGGCGCGAGCAGTCCCCCGCACCGCGGATGCCGGTCGTGGCCTGCTCGCGGCCCAGGTGGCGCACCGGCAGGTCCTTCTCGGCGACGGCGGAGGGGAAGGCGAAGCGCCCGCCCTGCTCGGAGGTCACGGTCAGGCTCGTCGAGCGCGGCACGTAGAGGTAGTCCGTGATCTGCTCCAGCACGCCGGTGCGGCCCAGGAGCTCGTAGGTGCGTCCGTCGACCTCGATGCTGCAGCTGCCCACGAGGGGCAGGACGAGCAGCTCGCTGACGCCGGTGTCGAGAGTGAGGCTCTGACCGGGCGCGAGCACCGCCACGCGCAGGCCGGAGTAGCCCCAGCCGGCGTCGGCGGGCGTGATGTCGACGGTGAGGCGGCCGTGGCCGGTGGAGCCGGCCGGAACATAGTGGTTGAGGGTCATGAGAGCAGTCCTACGGTGTTGTCGACGGCCCCGGCGACGTCGTCGTCGGGCGGGTAGAGCAGGGACCGGCCGATGACCAGACCCTTGACGGTGGGCAGTGCCAGGGCCCTGGCCCAGGACTCGCGTGCCGCCTCGGCGTCCTCGTTGACGGCGCCACCGAGGATGAGGGCGGGCAGGGTGGAGGCTTCCATGACGCGCTCCATGTCCGCCACGGCCGGGAGCTTGAGCCACGTGTAGGCGCTCGTGCGTCCCAGGCCGGAGGCGATGTGCATGGAGGCGATGACGGCCTCGGGGCTGAGGTCGTTGACCACGTGCCCCTTGCTCCAGGTGGAGATGAAGGGCTCGACCATGGCCATGACCTTGCGCTCAGCGAGCTCGTTGACGGCGTGGGCGCAGGCGGCGAGGGTGTCCGCGGTGCGGGGGTCCGCGTAGTTGACGCGCAGCAGCATCTTGCCGCCGTCGAGCCCGGCGTCCACCACGCCCCGGGCGTCGTAGCCGGTCATGCGGTCGTCCATCTCGAAGGTGGCGCCCGCGAGGCCGCCGCGGTTCATCGAGCCGTAGACGAGCTTGCCGTCCAGGGCGCCCAGGAGCGCGAGGTCCTCGATGAGGTCGGCGGTGCCGAGGAAGCCGTTGACGCCGGGGCGTCCCAGCGCCTCGACGCAGCGGGCCAGGGTGTCCTCGCGCGAGCCCATCGCCAGCGGGTCGGCTCCGGCCGCGAGCGCCCCGCGGGCTGGGTGGTCGCAGGCGATGATCATGAGCTTGTCCTCGCCCGCGGGCACGGTGGCGCGGGGGCGCTGGGCCAGGACCTGGGCGATGCGGCCGGGGTCGTGGACGCGGACGTCGACGATGGTGTCGGTCAGCGGGGTGGCGGACATCGTGGCTCAGAGGTCCTTCACGCTCGGGGCGACCTCGTCGCGGTGGGCGCGCATCTCCGCCAGGAGCTCGGGCTCGGTCTCGCCGACGGCGATGCGGCACTCCTCCCGGTTGCCGATGGCGACGGTGACCTGGGGGAGGATCTCGCTCACGTTCCGGTGCGCGTCCTGCTCGTCCTGCCAGAAGTTGGCGCGGTAGTCGAGGTCGACGATGGTGAAGGCCTTGCGGCCGCAGGCGGCCAGGGCGGCGTGGTGGGCGGCGCGCGAGGGGCTCTTGCTCAGCCCGGTGGCGGAGATCCAGAAGATCTGGGCCTCGCGCACGGCGTCCATGGGGATGTCCTCGACGGTGAGCTCCAGGTCCGGGGCGGAGGGCTCGCGGTAGAAGTAGAGGGGGAAGCTGTCCGGGGGGAAGATCTCGCAGAAGGTGAGCGGGGTGCTGAAGTCCGGCTTGGTGACGACGTAGTCGTCGTAGACGCCCAGCTGACGCATCTCGCGGCGCACGAAGCGCCCGAAGGGGTCGTCGCCCACCCCGGTGACGACGGCGGCGCGGTGCCGGTAGCGGGAGGCGGCGACGGCGACGTTCGTCGGGCTGCCGCCCAGGAACTTGCCGAAGGTCTCGACGTCCTCCAGGCCGACCCCGGTCTGCAGGGGGTAGATGTCGATGCCGCTGCGCCCGATCGTGAGCACGTCGAGCGGCGAGGTCGTGCATGCGGTCATCGCGGAGCGGTCCCTTCCACGTCGTCGGGGCGGGTCTGGCAGGGCCGTGGCGGCCCTCACGGTGACGAGGGTGCCTCACCGACAGCCAACCGTCAAGCCTTTGTCCGAACATTCTCATCCGGCCGCCCGTACGGGGAGCCCTTGCGACGCCTCACCACCCGCCGTCGGACCGCCGCCCCGTGGAGCGCGAGCGCGCCCGATATCATGGATGGGAACGCTCCACGACGAATCGACAGCAGTCTCGACCATGGCCGACTCCACCGCTCAGCACTCCTCCACGTCCCAGCCGTACAGGCTCGACGTGACGATCGACCGCTCCAGCCCCACGCCGCTGCACGTGCAGATCTCGTCCCCGCTCGCCGAGCTCATCCTCGACGGCACGCTGGAGCCCGGCACCCGGCTCGAGGACGAGGTCTCCATGGCCAAGCGCCTCAAGGTCTCCCGCCCCACCGCCCGCCAGGCGCTCCAGCACCTCGTCGACCGCGGCCTGCTGTCCCGACGCCGGGGCGCGGGCACCGTGGTCACCTCCCCGCACGTGCACCGCCCGATGCAGCTGTCGAGCCTCCTGTCCGACCTCACCGCCGCGGGCCACCGGGTCGAGACCCGCCTGCTGTCCTACGAGCGCGCGCCCGCGACCCCCGAGCAGGCCGCCTTCCTGGAGGTCGAGCCGGGAACCGAGGCGGTGCTCATCGAGCGCCTGCGGCTGGCCGACGGCGAGCCCATCGCCCTCATGCGCAACCTCCTGCCCGCCGACCTGTCCCCCACGCGCGAGGACCTGGAGACCACAGGCCTGTACGACTACCTCCGCGAGCACGACGCCGTCCCGGTCACGGCCACCCAGACCATCGGCGCCCGCAACGCGACGACGAAGGAGGCTCAGACCCTCTCCGAGAGCCGCCGCGCCGCCCTGCTGACGATGACGCGCACCGCCTACGACGCCGACGGGCGGGTCATCGAGTACGGCACGCACATCTACCGCGCCTCGCGCTACTCCTTCGAGACGACGCTCTTCGCGGTCTGAGCCGCCCACCGACACCCTGGGCCCCGCGCCACGCGGCGCGGGGCTCCCGCACGCACGGACCTCGCACGCACCGACAACACCCGCCAGCACGCTTTGTCCGTACATTTGCTTGACAGGGGGTTGGGGAACCCGTTCAATGGTGGTCACGGGCCGAGCGGCGACGGCGCCCCGGCTCATCCGACTACAGGAGCACACGCTGATGAGCATTGAGTACACCCCCGGCCCGCTTCTCGAGGCGTCCAGGACCACCCCGACCGTCCTGTGGAACGACTCGGCCGACCCTGACGAGCTGCGTCAGTCCATCGCCTTCGGTGGCGTCGGCGCCACCTGCAACCCCACCATCGCCTTCACCTGCATCAACCAGCGCAAGGACGTGTGGCTGCCCCGCATCGCCGAGCTCGCCGAGGAGATGCCCGAGGCCTCCGAGTCCGAGATCGGCTGGCAGGTCGTGCGCGAGATGAGCGTCGAGGCCGCCACACTGCTCGAGCCCGTCTTCGAGGAGCACAAGGGACGCAACGGCCGTCTGTCCATGCAGACCGACCCGCGCCTGGCCCGCAGCGCCTCGGCCCTGGCCGACCAGGCCGAGGAGTTCTCCAACCTGGCCAAGAACATCATCGTCAAGATCCCCGCCACCTCCGTGGGCGTCAAGGCCATCGAGGAGGCCACCTACCGGGGTGTGTCGGTCAACGTCACCGTCTCCTTCTCGGTGCCCCAGGCCGTGGCCACCGGCGAGGCCATCGAGCGCGGACTCAAGCGCCGCGAGGCCGAGGGCAAGGACGTGTCCACCATGGGCCCGGTCGTCACCCTCATGGGCGGCCGCCTGGACGACTGGCTCAAGATCGTGGTCAAGCGCGACAAGCTCTTCCTCGACCCCGGGCACCTGGAGTGGGCCGGCGTGGCCGCCCTCAAGCGCGCCTACCAGGAGTTCCAGGCCCGCGGCCTGCGCGCCCGCGTGCTGTCGGCCGCCTTCCGCAACGTGCTGCAGTGGTCCGAGCTCGTCGGCGGCGACCTCGTCGTCTCCCCGCCCTTCGCCTGGCAGAAGCTCATCAACGCCTCCGGCTACAAGGTCGTTGAGCGCATCAACGAGCCCGTCGCCCCCGAGATCATGAAGACGCTCCTGTCGATCCCGGAGTTCGTGCGCGCCTACGAGCCCGACGGCATGACGCCCGAGGAGTTCGACTCCTTCGGCGCGACCCGCCGCACCCTGCGCGGCTTCCTCCAGGCCGACGCCGACCTCGACGCCCTCGTGCGCGACGTCATCATGCCCCAGCCCTGAGCGGCCGGCACCCCGCTCGCCACACCGTCAACCGACCACAGCTACTGGATGCAAGGACGCACACACATGCTCAACATCGCCATCATCGGCGCCGGCCGGATCGGGCACGTCCACGCCAGGACCGTCGCCGCCCACCCCCGGGCCCGCCTGGTCCTCGTCTGCGACCCCGTCGGCGACGCCGCCCAGAACCTCGCCGCCCAGTACGGGGCCCGCTCCTGCAAGGAGGCGGAGGAGGTCTTCGCCGACCCCGAGGTCGACGCCGTCGTCATCGGCTCGCCGACCCCGCTGCACATCCCCCACCTGCTGGCCGCTGCCAAGGCCGGCAAGGCGGTCCTGTGCGAGAAGCCCATCGCCCTGGACATGAAGGACGTCGAGGCGGCCCGCGCCGAGCTCGACGCCATCACGACCCCGGTGATGTTCGGCTTCAACCGCCGTTTCGACCCCAGCTTCGCCGCCGTGCGCGCGGCCGTGGCCGAGGGCCGCATCGGCGAGCTGGAGCAGCTGACCATCATCTCGCGCGACCCCGCGGCCCCTCCGGTGGAGTACATCAAGGTCTCGGGCGGCATCTTCCGCGACATGACGATCCACGACTTCGACACCGCCCGCTTCTTCCTCGGTGACATCGTCGAGGTCCACGCCGTCGGCCAGAACCTCGACGCGGACATCAAGGAGACCGGCGACTTCGACGCCGCCGTCGTCACCCTGCGCGCGGCCAGCGGCGCGGTGGCCACGATCATCAACAACCGCCACTGCGCCTCGGGCTACGACCAGCGCCTGGAGGCCTCCGGCCGCGACGGCGCGCTCTTCGCGGAGAACGTGCGCGCCACGACGGTGCGCCTGTCCAACGCCGAGGTCACCGACGCCCAGGAGCCGTACCTCGACTTCTTCCTCGAGCGCTACGCCGACGCCTACCGC
>ERZ772917.1350-NODE-1350-length-14233-cov-122.765975_pt1 | contig 14233 bp, 9 predicted proteins | sample MGYA00511187_ERZ772917 | MGnify/ENA primary metagenome ERZ772917 (study PRJEB29015, sample SAMEA2737925) | human oral metagenome | biome: human oral; feature: human-associated habitat; material: dental | place: China | collected 2012 ... | reverse complement strand
AGGAGGCGAAGGACACCGGGTAGTTCGTGTTGAACTGCCCCTGGAAGACGTACTGGGCCAGCGGCAGCGTCGCCTTGGTCTGGTCGGTGAGGATGACCAGCGGCAGCAGGAAGTCGTTCCAGGCCCACAGGCAGGTGAGGATCCCGACCGTGGCGTTCATGGGCGACAGCAGCGGGAAGATGATCCTCCAGAAGATCTGCCAGCGCGAGGCGCCGTCGATCGCCGCCGCCTCCTCCAGCTCCTCGGGGATCGCCTTGATGAAGGAGGTGTACATGAGGATGTTGAAGGCCAGGCCGTAGACGACGTAGAGCAGGATGAGGCCCGCCTCGTTGTCCAGGTGCAGCAGGGCGGTCTCCTTGACCACCGGCAGCATGATGATGGGGAAGGGCACGAACAGGGCCGCCACGAAGTAGTAGTACATGCGGCGGAACCAGGGCCGGTGCATATTGCGCCCCAGCGCGTAGGCGACCATCGAGTTGGTCAGCAGCGTGAAGACGGTGGCCCCCACGGTGATGATCGAGGTGGTCAGCAGCCGCTTGGGGTAGGAGGTCGTCTCCCAGGCGGTGCGGAAGTTGTCCAGGCTCCAGTGCTCGGGCAGCGCCCAGCCGGAGGCGGCCAGCTCCTCGGTGGTCTTGAAGGAGGTGACGACGGTGAAGTAGAGCGGCACCAGGATCGTCAGGCTCAGGACGACCGCCAGGGCGGTGCCCCACCAGTTGGTGCGGCCGAAGGTGCCCCTGGAGTGGCGGCGGACCCGGTAGACCTCGGGGGCGCCGGCGCCCAGGCGCGACGCGGGGGCGGTGGTGGTGGTCATCGCGGATCAGACCCTTTCCTGGCTCTGGGTGAAGCGGAGCTGGGCGAAGGACAGCAGCACCACGATGAGGAAGTAGATGATGCCGTTCGCCGTCTGGTAGGCGTACTCGCCGCCCTGGAAGCCGTTGGTGAAGATGAGGTAGGAGATGGACTGGGTCGCGGTGCCCGGGCCGCCGCTGGTCAGGGCGACGATCTGGTCGAACACGCCCAGGAAGCCCTTGAAGGACAGCACCATGTTGATGCCCATGTAGGGGATGATGAGCGGCAGGGTCATGGACCACAGTCGCCGCACGGGCCCGGCGCCGTCGAGCGCGGAGGCCTCGTAGATCTCGTCGGGCACGGTCTGCAGCCCGGCCAGGTAGATGATCGTGTTGTAGGCGACCGCCTGCCACACGCCCACGAGCACGATGGCGAGCCAGGCCAGGTCCTCGTTGGCCAGCAGCGAGGTGCTCAGCCACTCCCACCCCAGGGCCTGTCCGATCGCCGGCAGGTTGTTGGTGAACAGGTAGCTGAAGATGTAGGAGACGACCAGCACCGGCAGGACGTAGGGGACGAAGAAGACCCCGCGCAGCAGGCTCTGCGCCTTGATCCTGGAGTTGAGCAGCAGCGCCAGGCCCAGGGCGATGAGGTTGGTCAGGAGCGAGGCGACGATCGCGTACTTGAAGGTGAACAGGTACGAGCCCCAGATGATGTCGTCGGTGAAGAGGTTCTTGTAGTTGGTCAGCCCGACGAAGTGCCAGTCGCCGTAGCCCTTGGAGTTGGTGAAGGTGTAGAAGAAGCCGGTCAGCAGCGGGATCGTCAGCAGCACGGTGAAGACGGCGGCCGCGGGCACGGTCATCCAGATGAAGGCCGGGTCGATCCTCCTGCCCCGGCCGCCCCGGTCCTTCCGGCGGTCCGACGGCGTCGCGGCCTTGGCCCCGGAGTCGGTGGTCGTGGTGGTCATCATGCGTTCGCCTTTCTCACGCCGTCTCGTTGATGCGGCGGATGACCTTGTCCCACCGGCTGTCCAGGGTGGTGATGAGCTGGTCGAGGTCGCCGCTGAAGAAGTACTGCTGGAGGTAGGAGTTGAGCGTGATGGCCGGCGGGAAGTTGTGGTCCGAGTAGGTCGCCACGCGCCCGGAGTCGAAGTAGGGCTGGAGGCCCTCCAGCGCGGGGTCGGTGGTGGACAGCGCCGTCAGGGTCGGGTAGGCGACCTGCTCGTCGCAGTAGGACTTCATATTGGCCTCGCTCATGAGGTACTCGAAGAAGCGCAGGCTCTCCTCGGGGTGCGCCGGGTCCTCGCCCATGGTCAGGGCGACGTCGACGCCGGAGACGACCCTGGTGTCGGCGGCGGTGTCGGCCGGGGTGGCGAAGGTGCCCAGGTTGATGTCGGAGTTGTAGGAGCGGATGGCGGGGATGGCGTAGGTGCCGTGCCAGTACATGGCCCCCTTGCCCTGGGCGAAGCCCTGGTTGCCGTCGTTGTAGCCCAGGCCCGCCTTGTCGGGGTTGCCGTAGCTGTAGGCCTGGAGCATCTTCTCGAACACGGGGGTGAGCTCGGCGAAGGAGGTCCCCGAGGACAGGTCGGCGCGCTTGGCGTACCAGGCGGCGACGCCGTCGGTGAGGAAGGAGCCGGACAGGGAGGAGAAGGCCGGCGCGCCGGTCCAGTTGTCCTTGGTCGCCCAGTAGAAGGGGTTGATGCCCCGCCCGGTGAGCTCGTCGCAGATGCCGATGAGCTCGTCCCAGGTGGTGGGTGGCTCCAGGCCCGCGTCGGCGAAGATGTCCTTGTTGTAGATGATGCCCGAGCCGTTGTCGGCGAAGGCCAGGCCGTTGGTCTGGCCCTCCCCGCCCTGGCCGAGGGTGTTGAGGATGGAGGCGACGGCGGGGTTGACGCCGTCGAGCAGGGCGGTCTGGCCGAAGTCGTAGAAGATGCTGGTCCTGGTCAGCGCCCCGTAGTTGTAGTCGCCGTTGATGGTGATGAGGTCCGGCATGTCGCCCTTGACCAGGCGGGCCCGCAGGGAGGTGATGTTGTTGGCCTGGAAGTTCTGGGTGACGACGATGTCGGGGTTGGCGTCGTTGAAGTCGGCGCAGATCCGGTCGAAGAGGTTGATGGCCTCGCTCTTGAACTGGAAGAGCTCGAGATGGACCTTGCCGTCGCCGGACGAGCATCCGGCGAGTCCGCCGGCGGCCGCGAGCGCCGCCGTCCCCGCCGCGGCGGCGAGGAAGGAGCGCCTGCTCAGTGCTGTCATGGAAGGACCTCCGTGCATCCTTGCTTGAGGTGGGTGAGTGGGGTCTGGTCGCGGTTCCGGGGGCCGGGGCCGCGACCCGAGATTATTTTGCTACAAAATAAACGACGTGACAAGCCCCCGTCGTCGGGCATGATGGCCCCATGCCCGCTCAGAACGCGCCGCCCGCGGGCGGGGGCCCGACGGCCCCCGCCTCCCCGTGGGCGGAGCTGAGCGGGACCCAGCGGGCGATCGTCCTCGCCCTGCTGCGCCACGGGCGCCTGTCGCGCCCGCAGATCATGGGCCTGGTGGGCATCTCGCCGGGGTCGGTCACGCGCCTGACCGCCCCCCTCATCGAGCAGGGCCTGCTGATCACCCGCCCCGAACGGGCCTCGGGCGCGGGCCGCCCGCCCTCCCCCCTGGAGCTGCGGGCCGACGCCGAAAGCCTCGTGGGCGTCTCCGTGTCGGCGCGCACCCTCACGGCCGTGCTGACCGACCTGCGCCTGAACGTGCTGGAGACGGCTCGCCGCCCGCTGCCGGGCCACGACCCGCGGCGGGTGACGGACTTGCTGGCCGACGTCGTCGGCGAACTGCTCGCCCGCCGCCCGGCGGCGCCCGCGCCCAGCTGCCTGGGCCTCAGTCTGGGGGGCACGAGCCGCGACGGGCGCACCGTCGACGAGGCGGTCTTCCTCGGATGGCACGGCGTGCCGCTGGCCGCGGCGATCGAGGCGCGCACCGGCCTGCCGGCCAGGGTCGGCAACGACCTGACCGCCCTGACCCAGCACGAGGCGTGGTTCGGGGCGGGCCGGGACCACGAGCGCCTCTCGCTGGTCACGGTGGGCGTGGGCGTGGGCTACGGGCTGGTCGTCGACGGCGGGGTGATCACCTCGCCCGACGCCGAGCTCGGCCTCCTGGGCACCATCCCGGTTCCCGACGGCGCCCGCCCGCCGGTCGCCTCCCCGGCCATGGACTGCCTGACGGACACCGCCCTGGAGCGGGCCTGGGCGAAGGCGGGGGGCGAGCCGCTGGGAGCCGGGGCGATTGTGGAGCGGGCGGCCGACGGCAACCGGGCGGCCGTGGCCGTGTGCGACTCCTTCGCCCGGCGCCTGGGGCGCCTGATCGGCATGCTCGCCGCCTTCACCCTGCCGGAGGTCGTGGTCGTGGCCGGGGAGCGCGCGGCGATCGCCTCGCTGTTCGAGGACCAGGTGATGGTGGGCATAGCGGCGGTGCGGCGCGCGAGCGCGCAGAGCCCGGTGATCGCGGTGCGCGAGCACGAGCGGGCCGACTGGGCTCGGGGCGCGGCCTGCCTGGCCCTGGAGGCCCGGGTCATGGGCGAGCTGTGACGGGCGCGCCGGTGGGGCTCCCCCCGCCGGGGTCCGGATCGCCGGGTCTCCCGCCGGCGAAGACGGGCCCCAGATCCCCCCACCGCTCCGCCCGGACCAGCACCGGCACCTCGCCGAGGGGGTAGTCCCGCTCGTGGACGGCGCCCCCGTCCACCCGCTCGCCGGTCCACGGATCGATCCAGCTCCCGGCGGGCGCGTAGGTCCTCCAGGGGCCGCGCCCCGGCTCGGTCACGGGGTTGACCACGATGTCGTCGCCCAGCAGGTACTCGGTCTCGTAGTCCCAGATCGCCGGGTCGGAGGTCTCGAAGAACAGGGCCCGCATGAGCGGCTTGCCGCCGCGCAGGGCCCGCGCGGCCTGCTCCACCAGGTAGGGGCGCAGGCCCTGGCGCACCGCGACGAGCTCTCGCGCGAGATCCACGAGCCGCGGGCAGGACCGGCGCTCGGCGACGTTCCAGGGCGTCCTGTCGCGGCACGGGGCGCGGTGCCCGTTGAACTCCGAGTGGTACTGCATCAGGGGCATGAAGACGGACGCGCCCCAGGCCCGCAGGTAGAGCTCGGCCTCGGGCACGTCGCCGGAGAACCCGGCGATGTCCCACCCCCAGTAGACGACGCCGCAGGCCGAGGCCGTCAGCCCCGCCCGGATCGCGGCCCGGAAGGCCTCCCAGGTCGAGTCCTCGTCGCCCGCCCAGAAGGCGCCGTGGGCCTGGGAGCCGGTGAATCCGGAGCGGGAGAAGGTGACGGGGGCCCGGCCCTCGCGGCGCAGGAGGTCCCCGTAGGCGCGCGCGTAGGCCACCGGGTAGAGGTTGGCCCCCGCCTCCCCGGCGCTGCCGTCGCCGAAGCGCAGGTCCCGCCCCCAGGCGTGCTCGCCGCCGTCGGTCTTGAACCCGTCGACGCCCACGTCCGCGACGAGGTAGCGCCGCCAGCTCGTCCACCACCGCGCCCCCTGCGCGGTGGTCAGGTCCGGCATGAGCGCGCCGGGGAACCACCAGCCGCGGTTGGCGTAGGGGCGCCCGTCCGCCCGGCGGACGACGTGCCCGGACTCCAGCAGGGCGTCGCGCTGGGCGGCGGCCGGCGCGCCCAGGCCCGGCTCGTCCTTCTGCAGGGGGACCTGCCACAGGATGACGCGCACGCCCCGGTCGTGGAGTTCGGCGACCATTCCGGCGGGGTCGGGCCAGGCGCCGTCGGCCGGGAACTCGAAGTGCTCGTAGGAGTAGGGCCGGGAGGGGTCCCCGCGGTAGCGCGAGTCGCGGAAGATGCAGAACCCCTCCTCGTCGCTCCACGCCTCGATGACCACCACCGACACGGGGATCCCCTCCCGCTCGTGGCGCTCGACCTGTTCCATGACCCTGTCGCGGGTGTTCCACTCGTTGCCGGAGGCCCACAGCCCGAAGACCCACTCGGGCAGCTCCTCGCCGCGCCCCGTGCGCGCCGTGTAGGCCGCCAGGACCTCCTGGGGGGAGCCGTCCCACACGGGCGCCTCCACCTCGGGGCACGGCTCGGCCCGCCCCAGGTCGATCTCGACGATGAGCGCGTCGGGGTCGTCGGAGGCGATGGCCAGGCGGGTGCGGCCCGCGGCGGCCACGTGGAACCCCCATCCCGCCGCGCCGACGACGTGGGCGAAGGGCACGGGGAAGTAGGTGAAGGGCGTGCGCCACTGCCCCTTGTACTGCTCGAAGACGCGCAGGTCGACGTCGTGCCCGCGCTGGTCGATCGCGTCGTAGCGCTCCCCGAGCCCGACGACGTGCTCGCCGCGCTCCAGCCGCATGGCGAAGCGCACGCCGTGGGTGCCGGCCGACGAGGTCAGCCAGGCGATCGAGTCCCCGAGCGCCCGGCGGCACCGCAGCCGCCCCGCCTCCCCCCGGGCGGGGCCGGGCGTCCACCGCGCCGACTCCACCGGGAACCAGTCGGTGCGCGACTCCCGCCCGGAGGGATCGGTGACGAGGAAGCGGTAGCGCCACGGCCCCTCGGGCGCCCGGGGGATCGTCGCCGTCCAGCCGGCCGGGCCGACGGCGGCCGCCTGCGCGGAGGCGAGGTGCCCCTCTGCCCCGATGACCGGCCCCGCGGCGTCGGAGGGCGCCAGGGCGAGGCGCTCGCGCGCGCCGGCGCGCGTCTCGATCTCGACGACGGCCCCGGCCGGCGGGCGCCCCGGGACGATCCCGAGCCTGACGGGCTCCCCCGCGATCGGCAGCAGGGGGACGCGCTCCTCGTCGCCGTGGTCGTAGGGGTGGCCCCTGCCCTCGGGCACGTGGAGCGGGTCGGGTGCGGTCATGGCGCTGCTCCTTCACGGGTCGTCGCGGGGGCGGGCGGGGCCCCGAGGGTCTCGCCGGGGATCCAGGTCACGGGCAGGATCGTCCCGCGGGGGGCCGGCTCGTCCGCCGCAATGGCCCCGACGAGGTAGTCCACGGCCGTCGTGGCCTTGTCCCTCACCGACTGGCGCACGGTCGTCAGCCGCGGGACGGCGAACGCGGACATCTCCAGGCCGTCGAAGCCGACGACGGACACGTCCCCGGGGACGTCGAGGCCGCACTGCCTCAGCCCGGCGACGATCCCCAGCGCCAGGATGTCGCCGGAGGCGAAGACGGCGGTGATCTCCCTGCGCCCCTCCGCCAGGCGGTGGGCGAGGGCCTGCCCCTGCCCGAAGTCGACCTCCGCGAGGAAGACGTTGCGCCGCTCGAGGGTCGCGCCGTGCGCGGCGAGCCCCTGCCTGAGGCCGTCGAGTCTGGCGCGCACCACTCCCGGCCTGGCGGTGGAGGGGCCGGCGAAGGCGATGTTCCGATGCCCGGCCGAGGCCAGTTTCTCGCCGGCGATCCGCGCGCCGCCGACGTCGTCGATATTGACGTGGGAGACCTCGCCCAGGTCCTCGTACGCGTCGACGAACACCGACGGCGCGGCGACGCGGCGCGCGAAGTCGCGGGGGGCCATGGCGGTGGTCGCCATGACGACCGCCCCGGACACGTTCCAGGAGCGCAGCTGGGAGACCATCTCCGCCACCCGCGTGGCGCCGCACAGCATGAGCGCGAAGCCGGCGCCGCGGGCCCGCTCCTCGCAGGCGCCCACGAAGAGCGACTCGTAGGGCGAGTCCAGGGCCGCGCGGCCCGGGACGGCGCCGTAGACCAGGGCGATGATCCGCGAGGAGCAGGACGCCAGGGAGCGGGCCGAGGCGTTGGGGACGTAGCCGATCTCCTCGACGGCGGCCCGCACCTTCTCGACGGTCGCCGCGGAGACCCTGCCCTCCCTCCCGTTGATGACGTTGGACACGGTCATGGCGCTGACCCCGGCGAGCCGGGCGACGTCCCGAAGCGTGGCCATGTCGTTCCTCCCGGGTCCGGCTGCGGTGTTGACCATCTTACAGACAGAGGTGTACCGTTAAACTAGGTTTAGCGCAACACCTTGTGCTGGACCGGCACCTCCGCCTCAGACACAGGAGTCCCCATGGCACCCGCCCCGCACCCCTCCCGCCGCTCGTTCCTCCTCGGCGCCGCGTCCCTCGCCGCCCTGATCCCGCTCGCCTCCTGCTCGGGCGGCTCGGGCGGCCCCACCAAGGACACGACGGCGGACAAGGGCCTGCCCGTCCAGGGGACCACCCTGACCTACGACCCCAACACCCTGGTCAACAACGGCGAGCCCATCACCCTGGAGTGGTGGCTGTGGGACGGCGAGGAGCAGTTCACCGCCTTCGCCGACGCCTACCGGAAGATCCACCCCAACGTCGAGATCAAGGTCGTCAACCAGCCCTGGGACGACTACTGGACCAAGCTGCCCCTCGCCCTCCAGGGGGACAAGGGCCCCGCGATCTTCAACATCCACAACTCCCACCACGAGAACATCCTGCCGTACTGCGCCGCCTACGACATCGACCTGGACGCGGCCCGCACGGACTTCGTCGGCGTGAGCGGGCACGTCATCGACGGCCGGGTGTACTACCTGGACTACGGCCTCATGACGGGGCTCATCTACTACAACAAGGCCATGTGGTCCGCCGCGGGGCTGACGGAGGCGGACATCCCCAAGACCTGGGAGGAGTTCCGCGCGGTGGCCAAGAAGCTGACCATCGGCGAGGGCGGCTCGCTGAGCCAGGCCGGCTTCAACTTCAACACCTCCGCCTACGTCCTCCTGCTCGGCAAGCACTACCAGTCGGGCGCCAACCTGTTCGACAAGGAGGGCAAGAAGGTCCAGCTCGACACCGACGTCGTCAAGGCCGACCTCGCCTTCCTCACCGACCTGTACGGCGTCGACAAGGTCGGCTCGCCCGACTTCGGCAGCGACTCCGACGAGGCCTTCGGCCAGGGGCTGTCCGCCATGACCTACAACTGGGGCCACTACTACGGCACCCTGAAGGACAAGTACCCCTCCATCGACTTCGGCACCTTCCAGACGCCGGTCGGCGCCGCGGGCGCCGCGCCCTACGCCTACGACCGCTGCAACGGCGAGTCCACCCCGGGCATCAACAAGAACGCCCCGGCCGGAGCCCAGGAGGCCGCCCAGGACTTCCTGAAGTTCTTCCTCACCAGCGACGAGCTGCTCAAGAACCTGTGCCTGCGCTACAGCCTGTTCCCCGCGTCGGCCTCCCTGGCGGACAACGACGAGATCGCCGCCCACCCCGTCATGAAGGCGCTGGGCTCGATCGACCGCTACATCTGGCCGGGCCCCATGCCCGCCACCGTGGAGGACAACGCGAAGACCGCCGTCGCCGACGTCCTGTACAACGGCGCCGCGGCGCCCACGGCGCTCTCCGCGGCGCAGTCCGCGATCGACGCCGACCTGGCCAAGACCTCCTTCGTGTCGGTGGAGGGCGACTACGCCCACGCCGACGAGGCCAAGTAGAGCGGCCGAGCCGAGCAGAAGCAGCCGAGTAGAACAGGAGTCCGGCGGTGGGCGGCCCCGACCGCCCACCGCCCCGATCATGAGCACCACCACCATCCCCACCGGGGGCGGAGACCCCGCCACCAGACCCAGAACCCCCGCCGCGGGCGGAGCCCCCGCCGCCGGCCGCAGGCGCGCGTACGCCGGCGAGCGATCGCTGCGCAACGGCGTCGTGGCACTGATCGTCATCTTCAACGCCGTCCTGCTCGTCTACCCGATCGTCCAGGCCCTCCTGGGCTCCTTCCACCAGTGGAACCCCCTCAACGGCACCTACCGGTGGGTCGGCCTGGAGAACTACTCCGACCTCGCGGCGGACCCGACGTTCTGGACGTCCCTGACCAACACGGCCTACTTCTCGGTCGTCGTCATCGCGCTGCGGGTCGTCCTCGGCCTGGCGCTGGCCTACGCGATCTGGTCCCGGGTCACGCGGCACAAGACCTTCTTCCGCGCCGTCTTCTACATGCCGACCGTCACCCCCATGGTGGCCATCGCCTACGTGTGGAAGCTCATGTACAACCCGCAGATCGGCGTCTTCCACAGCCTCCTGGGGATCGACCTCAACTGGCTGCACAACTCCCGCTGGGCCCTGCCCGCCGTCATGGCCATGACCGTCTGGAAGGACTTCGGCTACGCCGTCATCCTCTTCCTGTCGGCCCTGCACTCCCTGCCCGAGGACGCCCTGGAGGCGGCGAGCGTGGACGGGGCGTCGGCGTGGCAGAGGTTCCGCTACGTCATCAACCCGCTGCTGCGGCCCATGACGGTCTTCGTCGTCATCACCTCCCTCATCAGCTACGTGCAGGCCTACGTCCAGATCCTCATCATGACCGAGGGCGGGCCCGGCAAGTCCACCTACCTCATCTCCTACATCATCTTCGACGAGGCCTTCCAGAAGTACGACTTCGGCTACGCCTCGGCGATCGCCTTCGTGCTCCTGGTCATCACCGCGGCCCTCACCGCGCTGTCCTTCTCCGTGTCCTACCGCCGCAGCGGGGGTGCACGATGAGCCGGCGCATTCAGACCATCGTCCTGGAGGGCGTCCTGGCGGTGCTGGGGATCACCACGGTGTTCCCCTTCGTGTGGATGCTCTTCTCGGCCTTCAAGCCCAACCGGGAGATCGTCAGCCTCCACCAGTCCCTCCTCCCGCAGGAGTGGACCCTGGAGAACTTCACCGGATTGCAGGACAAGTTCGACTTCCTCCGCTTCTTCCTCAACAGCCTCGGGGTCGCCCTGGTCATCACCGCGGTGACCATCTACACCAGCTGCCTGTGCGGCTACGTCCTGGCCAAGTACCGCTTCCGGGGGCGCAACGCCGTCTTCGGCTTCATCCTGGGCACCATGATGATCCCCTGGGCCGTGACCATCATCCCGCGCTACAGCATGTTCGCGTCCTGGGGGCTGCGCGACCACTACATCGCGCTGATCCTGCCGGCCGCCCTGTCCGGGTTCGGCATCTTCATGTTCCGCCAGTCGATGAGCGACATCCCCGACGCCATCCTCGAGGCGGCCCGCATCGACGGCGCCGGCGAGATCTACATCTTCCACCGCATCGTGCTGCCCATGAGCCGCAACCCCATCTCGGCCCTGGCCATCTTCCAGTTCCTGTGGTCCTGGGAGGACTACCTGTGGCCCTACCTCATGATGGACAGCGAGGACAAGCAGGTCCTGGCCGTGGGACTGACCACCTTCAACGGCCGCTACGGGACCGACTACGGTGGTCTTTTCGCCGCCACGACGATCTCCGTCATCCCGGTCCTCGTCGTCTACCTCATCTTCCAGAAGCGCTTCATCGCAGGCGCCGCCGCCGCCGCAGTCAAGGGCTGATCCATGACCTCACCGCTGTCCCCCGCCCCCGCCGGGCTCCGCCCCGCCCCGGCCCGACCCGACGCCGTCGTCACGGCGGACGGAGCCCGCTTCACCGTCCTGACCGACCGGCTCATCCGCATGGAGCACTCCCGCACCGGCGACTTCGTCGACGCCGCCACCCAGCTGGTGGTCTCGCGCGACCTGGGCCCGGTGCCGGACTTCGAGGTGCGCCGCGGGGAGGACCGGGTCGAGATCCTCACCGCCCACCTCCACCTGACCTACCAGCCCTCCCGGGGCTTCTCCCGGTCGGGCCTGACCGTGAGCCTGCGCACCGCCGTCATCAGCCCCCACGGCGGCGCCTGGCGCCACGGCGATACCTGGGACCCCGAGGAGACCTACCCCACCAACCTCGGCGGCACCCGCCGCACCCTGGACGAGGTCGACGGGCGGGCCCGCCTGGACCCCGGCCTGCTCGCCACCCACGGCATCGCCGTCGTCGACGACTCCGCCTCGCTCCTGCTCCAGCGCGACGAATGGGTCCGCCCGCGCCCCGGCGCCGACCCCGTGGACGGGCGCACGCCGGACGAGGACCTGTACCTGTTCGGGTACGGCCAGGACTACCGGGGGGCGCTGCGCGACTTCTTCGCCCTGACCGGCCCCACGCCCCTCATCCCGCGCGCGCTGCTGGGCAACTGGTGGAGCCGCTTCCACAAGTACTCCCAGACCTCCTACCTGGCTCTCATGGACCGGTTCGCGGCCGAGGAGCTGCCCTTCTCCGTGGCCGTGATCGACATGGACTGGCACCTGGTGGACATCGACCCGGCGCTCGGCAACGGCTGGACCGGCTACACCTGGAACCGGGAGCTGTTCCCCGATCCGGAGCGCTTCCTGGCCGCCCTGCACTCCCGCGGCCTGCAGGTCGCCCTCAACCTGCACCCCGCCGCGGGCATCCGCCGCCACGAGGCCGCCTACGAGCCCATGATGCGCCGGCTCGGCCTGGACCCCGCCTCCGGCGACGAGATCCCCTTCAACATCGGGGACAAGGACTTCACCGCCGCCTACCTCGACCACGCCCACCACCCCCTGGAGGAGCAGGGCGTGGACTTCTGGTGGCTGGACTGGCAGCAGGGCGGCGTCACCGACATCCCGGGGCTGGACCCGCTGTGGATGCTCAACCACGTCCACTACCTCGACTCCGGGCGCGAGCGCACCCGCACCGGGGCCGACGGGCGGGTCGAGCGCTACCGCCGTCGGCCCATCACCTTCTCCCGCTTCGCCGACGCCTCCAGCCACCGCACGCCCATCGGCTTCTCCGGGGACACGGTGATCACCTGGGACTCCCTGCGCTTCCAGCCCGAATTCACCGCCACCGCCGCCAATATCGGCTACTACTGGTGGTCCAACGACATCGGCGGGCACATGTTCGGCCGTTGCGACGACGAGATGGCGGCCCGCTGGGTCCAGCTGGGCTGCTTCTCCCCCATCAACCGGCTCCACTCGACGGACTCGGTGTTCAACTCCAAGGAGCCGTGGCGCTTCTCCCGCGACGCCCGGGCCACCATGAACGCCCACCTGCGGCTGCGCCACCGGCTCGTGCCCTACCTGTACACGTGGGCGCGCCGGGCCCGCACCGAGGGCGTCGGCCCCGTCCGACCGCTCTACCACGACTTCCCCACGCAGATGGGCGCCTACGCCCACCGCACCCAGTTCCTCTTCGGCGACCTCGTGATCGTCCCCGTCGTCCACCCCGCGGACCCGGTCAGCACCCTGGCGCGCGAGGACGCGTGGCTGCCCCGGGGCACCTGGTTCGACGTCGTCACCGGCCGCCGCTACGAGTGCCCCGACGCCGCCGGGCGCGACCTGACCCTCTCGCGCCCGCTGGACCGCCTGCCGGTCCTGGCGCGCGCGGGCGCCGTCGTCGTCGGCGCCGAGGACCTGGGCGAGGCGGCCGGGGACAATCCGCGCCGCCTGTCCGTCATCGTCGTGCCGGGGGCCGACGGCGAGTTCGTCCTGGAGGAGGACGACGGCTCGCCCGAGCCGGGCGAGGACGCCGTCGTGCGCACCCGCTTCGCCCTTGCCTGGGACGAGGCGGGCGGGGCCGAAGACGGGGCCGGGGGCCGAGCCGGGGGCACGGCCCGCCTGACCATTGAGCAGACCGGGCCCGACGGCGTCGTCCCCGCCGAGCGGGAGATCACCGTCCACCTGCTGTGCGTGGACGGCGCGTCGCTGCGGGCCGGCCGGGTCGGGGCCGGTGGGCGGGAGCCGGTGGTGACGGCGCGCGCGGCCGACGGCTTCGCGCTGGGCCCCGGCGTCGACATCGCCCTGGGCGCCGTCCGACCGGCCGACGGCGTCGAGCTGACGCTCACCGGCGTGCGCACGCGGCCGCCGTCGTTGAAGGAGGAGGCTCTGCCCATCCTCGAGGCGGCGCAGATCGCCTACAGCGCCAAGGACCGGGCGTGGGGGGTGATCGCCTCCGGGGCCACCGGCGGGGCGCTGCTGGGCGGGTTGCGGGCGGCGGGACTGCCCGACGAGATTCTGGCCGCCTTCGCCGAGATCGGGTGAAACGGCTCCGGTGGGGCGGCGGGGCCGGCTCGGCCGTCGTGCCGGCGCGTCAGCCGCCGTTCGGGCCCACCGGCCCGGACGCCGGGCGGTCGCGAGCCCCGACCCGCCCGACCTGCCGGGCGGTGCCCAGGGACCGGAGTCGGTCACCCGCGGGTCCCGACCCGCCCAAGCCGGCCCCGGCGGACACGTGCGCCCCGGGCCGGCATCACCGCGGAGCCCAACCCGCCCCCATGGGCCACACGCGCCTCACCGGACACGGATTCCCCTCCCGGAAGCGGGGCCTGAAGCGCAAAATGGCGCCCTGGGAGGATCGTTCCGCCCCGCACCCGGCATCGGCTCCACAAAAACCGCGGAATCACGCGGAAGTCGCCGAACGCACCCGACGTGCCAGCGCGAACGATCCTCCCAGGGCGCCAAACCTCCTCCGAAGACGCATCAAGACCATCCCCGCGACCTCCGCCGCGGACAGCGAGCACGGAAAGCGCGTGTCGGAACCTCGGGTCGTCCCCGTGACACCCGCCGCGGGCTGGCGCGGCGCGGGACCGGCGGACCCCGCACGACGTCCCCGGGACTGGCGGGCCCGCACGATATTCCGCGAGATCGTCACTTAACCCGCGAGAACGTCTGCTAGAGGTACGATCTCGCGGGTTA
>ERZ772917.1349-NODE-1349-length-14253-cov-6.621426_pt1 | contig 14253 bp, 12 predicted proteins | sample MGYA00511187_ERZ772917 | MGnify/ENA primary metagenome ERZ772917 (study PRJEB29015, sample SAMEA2737925) | human oral metagenome | biome: human oral; feature: human-associated habitat; material: dental | place: China | collected 2012 ... | reverse complement strand
GGCGGAGCGGGTCTACGCGCTCGTCAACGCGCCCGTCGAGGTGCCCGACGGCGACCGCGAGCTGCTGGCGCGCCCCGCCCACGACGTCATCTGGGAGGACGTCGTCTACACCTACCCGGGGGCGGGGTCGGCGTCGCTGCACGGGGTGAGCCTGCACGCGGCCGAGGGGGAGTGGACCTGCCTGGTGGGCGTGTCCGGCTCGGGCAAGACGACCCTGGCGGGGCTCGCGGTGCGCACCGACGTGCCGCAGTACGGGCGGGTGCTGATCGACGACGTCGACGTGGCCGAGCTGACCGGCGACTCGCTGCGGCGCGAGGTCGCCCTGGTCTCCCAGCGGGCGCACCTGTTCCGGGCCTCGGTTGCCGACAACGTGCGGCTCGCCCGGCCCGAGGCGAGCGACGAGGACGTGGTCGGCGCCTGCCGGGCCGCTTGCGTCCACGACGACATCATGGCGATGGCGTCCGGGTACGACACGCTCATCGGGGAGCGCGGCGCGTCGGTCTCCGGCGGGCAGCGGCAGCGCCTGGCGCTGGCCCGCGCCCTGCTGGCCGGCCCGAGCGTGCTGATCCTCGACGAGTTCACCAGCCACCTGGACCCCGGGCTCGACAACGCCGTGCGCGCCTCGGTGCGCCAGTGGGCGCGCGGGTGCACGATCGTCGAGATCACCCACCGGCTGGCCCATGTGGGGCAGGCCGACCACGTCGTCGTGCTCGACGGCGGGCGGGTGGTCCAGGACGGCGCGCCCGAGGAGCTCATGAGCGAGGAAGGCCCGCTGCGCCGCCTCATGGACCGCGGCTGATCTCGCTTACTACGCTCCTTTGTCCCTTACTACGCTCCTTTCCGCCGTACAGTAAGGGACAAAGGAGCGTAGTAAGCGGTCGCGGCCTGGCGGGCTCAGGTCGGGTACATGAGCGCCCGGGCCTTCCTCCACCGGGCCTCGGTCTGCGGGGTCGGCTCCCACTTGCCGTCGGCGCTCAGCACCCACGGTTCCGGGTCCTCGGGGGTGAGCACCTTGCCGTCCTGCACCGCGACGCCGTGGTTGGTGAAGGCGACGTCGACGCCGACGTCCCGGTAGACGGTGTACCTCTTGCGCCAGGACACAAGGGTCCTGGTGAGGACGAAGGGCGCCTCCCAGTCGGCCGGGGGCGCGACGCCCAGCACGCGGATGAGCTCGCGGCGGTCCATCACCAGCGTGGGGCGCACGACGGTGACGGCCGGGTACTTCGGTGCGAAGTCCGCGTAGACGGCGACGGTCGCCCGATCGGCCGAACGGGCGAACTTCGCGTCCATGTTGCGCTTGAGGGCGATCGCGATAATGTCGAGGACCTCGGGGACACTGCTGGTGAGAACGGTGGTTACCTGCGGCAAGGTTCAGCTCCCTGTGGTGGCCGAGACCGGAGCGCGGTCATGGGAGGTCGGGAGCGGCCAGAGCCGAGTCTGTGCTCGCGTTCTCCAGGACTCGCGCGATGTTGCCTCTGGACTTGTCGAGTGTGCGCAGCATGTCGAGCAGCCCGGTCCAATCGGCTTCCTTATCCATATCGGTGTCCATATCGGTCTTCTGCTCGGCGTCGGTGGAAACGAGAAAGCAGCGGCGGCGCCCACATCCCCTGGTCTCGCCATGGTGCGCTGCTGCGAGCCGATCAGCATCGTCCCTGAGCTTCCGGGTGCCGTCGTGACCGATGAGGACGCCGAGTGGAGTGGGCGGCGTGCGGGAGGTGACCGGGACGGCGACATCCGCCCGCAGGCGCCGACAGGTGACGAGGGCCAGTCGCGGCCCGGTCTCATCGGCGAGTGCTCGCAGCAGGGCCCTGACGGCCTCCGAGCGGGCCTCGGCGGACATTGTCGCCGTATAGACGTACACCTCCACATACTCTTCAAGCCCGAGGCGCGTCGGACTGACGGTCATGGAACCGGCGAGCGTGCCCCGTGAGTCGTGACCGACCAGCGCCAGGTGCGCGACGGGCATGTGCCGGCGGGTGAAGGTGGTGAGCGCCGGGCGGTCCCAGGCGGAGCCGACGGGCTCACAATCGCCCCAGAACAGCGTGGCTCCGGGAAGAAGACGCTCGATGATGAGCTCGACGACTCTGCCGAATGACATGCCGATGCGTACAGGATGATAGATCGAGGCGGCGACGCCGACGGCGGGTATCGTCGGGGAGGGCCTGCTGGTCCCGGTCCGTCCTGAGCGCTGCGGAGACGCTCTTGAACCAGCGGCCGGAACGGAGGTCTCGGAAGCCGGCACCGAGCTCCTGGACGAGAACGATTGCGCCGGCGACGGCGGTGAGGCGATCGAAAGCCGGGGTGACGACTTCCTCCCTCAGGGATGACGATGACATTGCGTCTGCGCTGCCCGGAGTACTTGCGGAGCAGGTCGGACAGCGGTTCGGTGAAGGCCTGCACGTGCTCGCACAGATAGGTGACGACGGCGCCGTTCTCAGTGCTGTCGATCATGGGATGGGACCCGGCGAGACGTGACAGAGACAAGTCGCGATCACCTCTTGAGCTGGACACGAGCGGAGCCGACTGCAGCAGGGCCAGCCTAGCCGGTTGGTTCTGGGACGGGGCGCTCCGATGCGCTTGGAGCTGCGAGTGGGCTGGGCGTTTGGGGCTTGCCTGGAACGGTCGTGTGACGAGCTGCTGTCAACGTTGGGAGCGCGCGTTGCCTGGACTTCCCGCCCCAGCCGGTTGGGCACGCTGCGCTAGGCTCTTGCTGTGAGAGCGGGATGGTTGAGATGGAGAGCGGCGCGAGTCTTGTGCTGCCCGATCTCGCCGTGGTCCCAGTGGTTGCGGGCACTCCTCTTCCAGACCGGCGCGCTTCTCATGGCTGTGGGTGAGTCGCCCAGCGCCGTTGTCACTGCGACGGTCGCGCCCTGGGCGCAGCCAGGCGGCCGGACCTGGCCAGAGAAGCGGACTCGTCGCGTTCACCTGCTGAATGAAATATGATAGCTGTCGCTATGGCGATATTGGAAGGGTGCGAGCGGACGAGTCTGTGCCGCTGCCGGTATCTCGTGATTGTGGGGACCGGTGCGAAGCTTTGCGCAAATGCCTGCATTGATATATGTGCGGGAGCGGCTGGTCGATAAATGATGCAATCTGAAGTTGCTGCGGTCGCCCTTAGGCGCGGAGCGGGGGAATCCTAGTGGGAGGTGTGTGATGAATTCGCGTGATCTGGGTGCGGATGAGGCGTTCGCTCGTGCTGAGGAGATGGTGCGGGTGTGGCTGGCTGAGCAGGGTGGTGAGCGTATTGAGGTTGAGATTAACGGCCTTGGGGAATCCGAAAGCTATGATCTGCGGATGGTCAGGAACGGCAGACGTGAGCGGGTGTATCATCCCGGTGACTTCTTCTCCGCCTTGGGTCGTGTGCGCAAGGCTCAGTTTGTTCGTGGTCGTGGTGCGTGGACGTGGTCGCGTTTGTGGATGGATGTCTCTGATGGTGTGCTGCATCAGGAGTGCGACTGGGTGCGTGTCCCCATGTACAGTTACAACTTGCCTTCGCTGGTGGAGTGCAAGAAGGAGATGGACCTGTTCCCCCGGGACGAGGAGCTCCTGCCCGACTGGTTGCGTGAGGGTGCGGAGCGGTGGCGGACCGAGTTGGTGCCGGTGGCGGCCGATGAGGAGGCTGAGCGTGCTGTTCGTGAGGTTGAGCGTGCTCGGCTGGTGGACGTGTCGCGGCGGCGTGCTGCTGCTGAGGTCGAGGCGGCGTGGGGCCGTGCCGTGGAAGGGCTGCTGGGGGGTGGTGTGCTGAGGCTGCCGTCCGGGACGGTGGACGGCGTGGTGCCTGTGTCCGAGGGCGTGGGGCTGGTGCGGGCGTGGGCCGAGTTGGGGTGGTTGGCGAGCACTGAAGCGGCGTTCGGTCTGTGTGAGCGGCTGAGGTGGGTTCGCAAGGAGCGGTTCGATATCGACCACTACTGGACGGCAGTGGATCAGGACAGGGCGGGCGCCTGGGTGAGAGCGAGCGAGATCACGGGCCTGTTCTACTCGGTCAAGATCGCCCTGTCGGAGTATCTTCTTCGTGTGCGCCGAGGAGATCCGGTGTATAAGGAGTACGTGAAGGCCCTGAGCGATGTGTACGGAGAGCCGGTTGGGCGGGAGACCTGGCAGCTCGACAACGGTGCCAGGGTGGCACTGATGACGGATGCTGCGCAACTGAGTGTTCGTGTGCGGTCGCCGCTGGCGACCGAGTATCTGACCGATGATGTAGAGCTTCGGGAGATCGAGGGCGAAGTGGATATTGATTTTGATGATCCGGCTCTGTATATCCGGGCTCCCTCTGAGGCGCGAAGTGAGGTCGTGCGTGTTGACGGCGACGTCCTGGAGTGGTCGTAGGCTGCGGGGGGGGTGTCGTCGTGCCTCGGGCGCCTCTGGTGGGCTTTGGGCGAGTGTGGGCTCGGGCCGGGTAGGCCCTTACGGGAAGGAGTGTTGTGTACACTGAGGAATCAGGCGGTACGCTGCCGGTGGTCGTCCCGGTGTGGGTCGGGGACTATCTGGAGGACGGTCTGCGGCTTCTTGACGAGGAGGTGCCGGGCTGGCCGCTCATGCGGCTCCCCACCGATCGTGTTTGCTGGCAGGGTGAGGGCCGCGCAGGCCTTGCGGGGCCCCCGCGGGGAGTGCTTCCCATGCCCACATGGTTCATGGTGCCCGATGACCTTCCGTGTCCCAGGTACTTCTACCCCCTGCCTGAGCGGCGGGCGTGGGGCAGGCGTATCAATTGGATCTCGAAAGACGTGCGGGGCTTCCGTGGGCGGGCCACCGCTGTTGTCGACGGCATTGCGGTGGATGTTCAGGAGGCCTGGGGAAGGCGGGCGTGGGTCTGTGACCAGGAGGAGGCGGCCACCGAGGGTGGCAGGGCAGGACGTCCTCGTCTCGCCTGCGCCGTGGACGTCTCGGAGCTCGACGATGTCGTCATGAGTCGGGTCCCGCTCACCCTTTTCAACAACAATGCCGAGCGGCAGGGCCGCAGCTGGAAGGAGCCGGGCTTCCCGGGCGCCCGTCTGGAGGTCGGTGCCGCGCAGACCGGGGCGGCTGAGCGCGCTGGTGCCGAGGACGACGCCTGGGAGCCTGGAGGTGCGGCGGGCGGCGCGGATGGTGCCGGCCTCCCTGTGACCGTGCTGGCGCCTCCGCGCGGACCGCGCCGCCCTTCGCCGTCGGGGCCGGTGCCCGCCGCGGCGGAAGAGGCGCATGCGCGGGCGCAGGAGCATCTGGCCCGGTGGCTCGCCGATCACGGAGGCTCCCGGCTGGAGATCACCCTGGCCGGCCTCGGGACGCTGCTGCAGGCGGAGGTCCGGGTCACGATCGACGGCCGCCAGGGGCTCGTGGCGCTCCACGGGGCGACCGCCGGTGCCGTCGAACGGCTGCGCGAGACCCGGGCCGAGCCCGGTCGCGGCGCGTGGACCAGTGCACGGCTGCGGATGGACGCCGCAGACGGCGTCCTGCACGCTGACTACGACTGGCTCGCCCGCCCCCGTTTTCAGCACCCGGGGGTCGCGCCGGTCGAGTACGCCAACGAGCTCAGACTCTTCCCACGCGACTCCGACAATGTCCCCACCTGGATGGCGGTCGGGGCCAGCGCGTATGAGGACGTCACCCCGCACCCGCCTGCTGAGAGCCCGGAACCACCCTCCCCGCCGGCTGGTCCGGTGGCCGCAGCGGGCCGGCCCGGGCTCGAGGGCCGACTGCCGGGGAGTGCCGCGCCCCTCGTGGACCCCGGACGCATGCTGCGCAAGATCGAGGGCCGGTCCGTTACGGACCTCACCTGGTGGCCCACCGGCATGGTCGTCGATCCCGCCTTCGGCATGCGCGCCGGGGGAGACGGCCTGGGGCTGCACGCGGGGGACTTCTGCGCCGACACCGGCTACCAGGCCGTACCCCGCCCGGACGGGCGCTGGGTGCGAGTGGCGCCCCTGAGCGCTCCCTGCCCGGAGGGCTTCTCCAGGTCACGGGACCTGGACGCCTGGGAGGACCCCGGCCCGGTCACGGCGGGGACCCGGCTGGAGACGACGGGCGTGGTCAACGGCGAGCGCGTGGAGGTGGTCGGCGTCGTCGACGGCACCGCCTGGATCCGCGAAACGAGCAGTGGGCGCCCTGCCCCCGTTCCCGTGACGGACCTGCGGGCGGTGCGCGTGGGAGTGCGCTGCTTCACCTGCGCGCCCGAGGGCGACGGGCACGCGGGCGCCCACCTGGACCTCGGCGGGCGCTGCGCCGTCGTGGCATTCCTCCCGGACGCCACCGGCCCCGGCCCGCGGGCGGTGCTTTCCGGCTGGCCGGACGGGTGGACCGGCCCGCTCATGGCCGGCACGTACGAGTGGGTGGACGGTCTGCTCTGGCAGTCCTACCTCGCTCCGGAGGATCCTCCTAAGGTCTGGGAGGAGGCCCTTATCGGCTTCGCGCCCTTCACCGCCCGGTGTCCCAACGGCTTCGCCCCGGACCGGCCGAACGGCTACGGGCTGCCGGGCCGCTGGGCGGGAGTGCTGCGGAAGGAGGAGGTCGTGTCGACCGACCGGCTGGTGGTGCGGGCGCGCGCCTCCTGGCGCGGCGCGCCCGCGGCGGTGCGGGCGGTGGTCGGTACCGCTGCCCGCCTGTCGATGCGGGCCCCCGGCGGCATGACCGTGCAGACCTGGGCCCCGGTGTGGGAGCTCGAGGACGTCGCCATGCGGCTGACGCCTATCCGCCATGACTCGGGGCGGCCCTGGCCCTTCCTGAAGGTGCTCGGGCTGGACCCCGACCTGCCGGCGGGCCGGTCCGTCCAGGCGGCGCTGCCGGTGGGCACCTGGGTCGAGCCGTCAGAGGGCCTGGTCGTACCCGGCATGGCCGGCGATGAGGCGTGAGCAGGCCCTGGGGTGCGCCTCGCCCCCTTTCGCCGAGATCGGTTCATTTCCGCGTCGAGATCGGTTCCCGGACCGATCTCGAGCCGGAATACGACCGATCTCGACGAAAAAGGGGCGGATGAGGGTCGTGGGCTGATATCCTGCTGCTCCTGATGAAGAAAGATTGACGAGAGGTTTTAGCGATGAGTGAATGGTCCATGGAAGGCCAGATGCAGGCCGCCAATGAGTTCTCCACCGCCTGTATGCAGTGGATGCGTTCGGCCGGGGTCGAGGAGATGTCCATTGAGATCGAGTCGGTCGGCACCCGCGCCACCGCGCACAGCCGTGCTCTGCGGCCCAGCGGCGTGATGCGGCGCCCCCGGTGGGAGGAGAACACTGTCCCGCGGGAAGTCGTCAGCCTCGGGGTCCAGCTGCGCGTCGCAATGGCCCAACCGGGCGGCGGCGCCTGGACCAAGGGCACCTTCAGCATGAAGAAGGACGACTACCGGCTCATTTCGGACTTCGACTACGACCACGAGCCCGACCTCACCCCGCCGTACACCGCGGACGACGTCGCCGAAGAGCTCCGCCTCTTCCCGCGCGACCCCCGCGCCACGCCCGCCTGGATGACGCCCGCCTCCTAACCGGTTCCGGGCCGGCCGTGCCCATTTCGCCGAGATCGGTTCATTTCCGCGTCGAGATCGGTTCCCGGACCGATCTCGAGCCGGAATACGACCGATCTCGACGAAAAAGGGCTCAGACGTCCTCGACGTCCTCGTAGCTCTTAGGGTCCTCAATGGGCTCCAGGTGGGCCGACACCCGCAGGTTCGGGTCCACCGCGACCAGCTCGTCGATCACGCGCTCGGTGAAGTCGTGCCCCTCCTTCACGCTCCACGTGCCCGGCACCAGCACGTGCATGTCCGCGAACCGCCGGTTGCCCGCCTCGCGCACCCTCACCGCGTGGAAGCCGATCCGCCCGTCGTCGTGATACCGCTCCAGCACCGCCTCGATCCGCGCCTGCGCCTCCCGGCTGGGCGCCACGTCCATGAGACCGCCCACCGACTCCTTGATGAGTTTGAACCCGGTCCACATGATGTTCAGGCCCGCCCCCAGGGCGACCACGGCGTCGAGCATGGGCGAGCTGAAGGCCGCCACGAGCCCCACCCCCACCAGGACCGCCACGGAGGTGACGACGTCGGTGGCCAGGTGCTTGGCGTCGGCCACCAGCGTCGCCGAGCGCTCGCGCTTGCCCACCCGGTGCAGCACCCAGGCGGCGGCCCCGTTGACCACCGAGGCCCCCACGGAGATGAGGAGCCCTACGCTCAGCTGCTCGGGCATGACGGGGTCGATGAGCCGCTGAATCGCGGAGATGATAATGAAGGCGGCCGCCACGAATATCATGACGCCCTCGGTGATCGCCGAGAAGTACTCGGCCTTGGAGTGGCCGAACTGGTGGTCGTCGTCGGCCGGCTTGATCGAGATCTTCAGGACGATGAGCGCCACGACGGCCGCCACCAGGTTGACCACCGACTCCGCGGCGTCGGAGAGCAGCCCCACCGAGCCGGTCAGCCAGGCCGCGAAGGCCTTCAGGGCGATGGTCGTCAGCGCCGCCCCGATGGACAGCCAGGCGTAGGCGCTCAGGTCCTTGGGCGGGGCGTAGCGGGGCGAAGACATCCCCCGAGTCTTGCCGATGCAGGCCCGCCGGGTCCAGCCGCGACCGAGAGAGTGATTCCCGGGGCCGCGGGCGTCCCGGACCGATCTCGGTGTGGAACTGAACCGATTTCGACGCGGAACTGAACCGATCTCGGCGCGGAAGTGAACCGATCTCGGCGCGGAACTGAACCGATCTCGGCGCGGAAGTGAACCGATCTCGGTGCGGAACTGAACCGATCTCGGCGAAGGGGACAGGGGGCGGGGGCAGGGGTGCGGGCCCGGGCCGCGTCGCAGGGGCGCCGCTGCCGCGCGGGGCGCGGGGAAATCACAGGGTTGTCGGTAGGGTGGCGGCGTGCTCCCCGCCCAGCTCACGGTCCCGGACACGCTGCCGGAGACCTTCCGCATCCTCGACCTGTCCGGTGTTCTCCTCAACGGCATCCTCGGCGGGCTGATCGCCCGGCGCAAGAACTTCGACCTGGTGGGCTTCGTCGTCCTGGCCATCCTCACCGCGACCGCTGGCGGCATCCTGCGGGACGTCATGATCCAGGCCGGCCCGCCCTTCGCGCTGACCGACCCGTACTACCTCTACACCGCCTGCGCCGGCGCCCTGGTCGCCTGGTGGGTGCCCTTCACCTCCCGCCTCGCCCACCGCTTCCTCGTCGTCGCCGACGCCGTCGTCCTGGGCACCTGGGCGGCCACTGGCGCCGCCAAGGCGCTGGACAACGGGCTGGGCGTCATGCCCGCGCTGCTGCTGGGCTGCCTGACGGCGGTGGGCGGTTCCATGATCCGCGACGTGTCCGTGGGGGAGACCCCGGCCGTGTTCGGCGGCAACAAGCTCTACGCCGTTCCCGCCCTGTGCGCCGCGGGGACGGCGGTCTGCGTCGTCCGCGGCGGATTGCCGGAGGCCTACGCGCTGCTGGCGGCCACGCTGGTCGGCGCCAGCACCTGCCTGATGGCCTACTGGCGCTCGTGGCGCCTGCCGGTGGCCGGGGACCGGGAACGACGCCGGGCCGAGCGGCTGGCGGCCGGCGACCCGACCCTCGCCGCCCGGGCGCGGGGCCTGACGGGCCGCTACGGCGGCACGGTGCGCTCGGGCTGGCGCCGGGCGCTGCTGTCGCGCCGTCAGGTGCCCAGGCCGTTGCGTCGCCGCAAGCCCCTCGACGTCGAGGACCTGTGAGGGCGGAGCCGGGCCGGTGCGGTGCGCAGAACCCGTCCCGTCCAGCGGGGCCCTCAGTCGACGGGGCGGACCTCGGCGTCGTCGACGTGGACGGCGGGAGCCGGGGTGGCGCGCTCCGCCGGGCTGCGGAAGAGGCGGTCCTTGAGGGCGTCGGCGACCTTGTCGGTGACGGCCTCGCCCTGCCTGCGCACGAACTGGCCGGCCCGGGCGGATGCGGCGTCGACCTTGTCCCGCACGAAGGGGCGCTCGGCGATCCGCGACGCGGCGCGGGAGGCGGCGGACTTCATGCGCTCGTACTGGGCGCGGCCGGCCCGCGTTCCCAGCACGTAGCCGGCTCCCAGGCCGATAATGAAGGGCAGCTTGCTGGCCATGGCGATCTCCTCACGCTGGTGGCGGTACCGGGGCAGAGCCTACTGGGCGTGGGATGCCCCGGGCCCGGACTGTGTCGGACCGGACGTCGCTTACTACGCTCCTTTGTTCCTTACTGTACGGCCGTAAGGAGCGTAGTAAGGAACAAAGGAGCGTAGTAAGCGTTCCGGCCAATCATCCAGGCCCTGCTCACGGTCAGATGAGCTCAGATGAGCGTGGTCCACGCGGGCACCGCGGGGCGGGGGCGCTGGTCGCAGCGCCCGGGGTAGCGGAAGCCGACGGCGCGCATGCGGGTGATACCGGCCCTCAGGCCGCCGGGGGCGTGCGGGTCGGGGGCGACCGTCAGGGAGATCTCGACGTCGCTGGGGCGCTCCCGCTCGGTCCACAGCAGGCAGTCGATCCAGTCTCCGCCGGCGTCGAGCGGGGCGGCGAACATGTCCCTGGTGAACTCGTCGGGCACGGCGGTGTAGGGCCGCCAGGCGTAGGTGGTCATGAAGGCGTCGATCTGCGCCCAGTCCAGGCGGTTGCCGCTGGTCAGCTCGCCGGCCCGCTCCCAGTCCCGCAGGGAGACGGCGTCCGCGACCGCCCTCACCCGCTCCACCACCCGGGGCTCCAGGGTGCGCGTGTAGTCGATGATCCCGTCCTGGGCGCGGTTGGCCCGCGAGCGGAAGAACTTCGGCAGCGGGAGGGTGGGTATGGACAAGAAGTTCTCGTAGTGCGCCAGCCGAATCTCGCCGCCCGGCCACACCCCCAGCCGGCGCACCTGGAGGCGCTTGCCCACCGCCGGCCAGTACTTCCGGAAGCGGTCGTCGACGTCATAGGCCGGGAAGTGCTCGTGGACGCGGCGGGCGGACTCGAAGAGCAGGGCCTGCTCGGCCAGGACGCCGATCCGGTTCGATTCCTCCAGGCGCACCAGGACATCTCGGTCGCGGTGCTCGACGACCTGACCCAGCTCGACCGGGCCCAGGCCCACGGGCGGCCCCAGCTCCTTGGTCGGGTACCCGCGGGTGAGACCTCCTATCAGGCTCGCCTTGCCCGTCACACGGATCTCGTCCCTGCCCGGGACGTCGGGAAAACGGCGCACCCGCATGCGCTCGCCCAGGGCGGGCCAGTACTCCTCGTTGCAGCACACCGGGTCATCGGCGAGCTCCGTCAGGACCATGAACGCCTCCTCGCCGCTGTCCTCCAGGCGCAGGAAGAAGCCGGGCGGCCCGAGGTACTTCGTCACCACCGCCCACTCGGCAGGACCCAGCCAGTTCCGCTCAACGCCCATTGTCAACCGCCTCCTGCGACGCCAACGCATTCATGAATGACCATCAATTCTTCGGGTGGCGGACTCGCGTTCGTCTCGTTCTCGGATCTATCGGTCGGAGTCTCCACCCGTATCCAGCTGGATCCTAGTAGGGGGATGCTTAAGCCCGTCGAGCCCAGTCGGGGAGTGGGATCCGTGCGAGATCCTATGCGCTCGTACCGCGGTCTCCAACACTGAAACGAAATAGTGTTGAGGCGCGGACCCCCCGTCGGCGGCAGCCCAGGGGCGGGCTCGGGCGGGGCGGCGGACGCGCGGGTACCGGCCGGCGCGGCCGGAGGCATGGCCGGATGAACGGGATGCGGACCGAGCGTGGCCAAGAGGCGGCAGGCGCGACGCGGGAGGAGCCGCGGTACCTCCCCGGGGTGCGCACCGGGCGGCGGGGCAGGGGCAGCGGTGGAACGGGCCCGGCCGCCCGGCGGCGGGTCCGCTGCCGGGGCGTCGCACGCCATCGCCGCTGGCCGCCGGCTCGGCAACTTCGTGAGAACGTCCGGAGGGGCGGGTGCCCGGGCCGCCGGGCGTCCTGTGAGGACACGTGTGGGATCTCCCGGAGCGGCATACGGCCCGGGCCCCCACGGGCGCCCGGGGCGCGTCCGGCATCGCCATCGCAGGCCTTGCAGTCGGCGCGCCGGACACCGACGGGCGCCCGGGGCGCGTTCCGCTCGCCCCGGAATCGGTCATCCATGGGGCTGGCGCTCGGGGCGCGCGGCGGACCAGGCGGAGGCCGGCGGGAGGACCCGCTGCGGAGGAATACCGGTGAGCGCAGAAGGGTCCTGCGTCGAGCAGCTTTCTTGCCGGAGGGCGCTGATGTCTGCCGCGGGGCGCAGCGAGGTTCTCAGTGAGGCTTGCAGTGAGGTTCTCAGTGAGGTTCTCTGAGCCTGTGCGGAAGAGTCTCATATCAGTCCTGCGCCTCCCACAGGTGATTCGTCGGGGCGCCGTCGTCAATGAGCTCGTGCACGGCGGAGATGGCGGTGGGCGCATCGACAATGTGCCTGCGATCGAAATCTCCGGGCTGCCCTCCCGCGACAAGCTCGGATGAGCCCTCCGCCCGCGGGTCGCCGACCAGATTAAAGAAGCTCCAGCTGTCCCTGGTGAAGTAGGCGATGACGCGCCCCTCGTTTCCTCCGCCAATGCCGACCTGAATGCCGTCGCTCTCAATGACGACGACGGTGCGGGCCACTCCGTCGAGCATGCCGATTCTGTCCGTGGCGAGCGAGGGGGATTCGGTGCGGACGGCCTTCTGCTCTCCGCCGTCGTCCCAGGATACTTCCAGATTCTTGCTCATATTCTGACCATTCTGCTCGGCGGATCGGTGCGTGCGGGGTCGTCTGGGACGAGGCGGGCCCTCTGCGGGGGCCTCGGGGCCGGGGCGCGCGGCGTGGATCAGGGCACGAGGACGCCTTGAAGGTCAAGGTTCCAGGATCCGTCGGGGCGCTGGGCGGCCTCCCACTGGGCCTCCAGGTCGGAGCGCCCCTCCTGGACGGTCCACATGGGGCACTCCAGGAAGTAGCTGCCGTCACGGGTGCGGATGCAGTGCGCGAGGCGGGTGAAGTCCTGCGGCACGGGCAGGTAGGTGCGCCCGTACTCCTCCAGCACCCGGTCGACGTCGCTCCACGCGCTCCGGCTGTCCGGGGCGGCCTCCTCCAGCGCCTCCCAGCTGCGCGCCGCCAGGAGGTCCATGCACCGCCGCAGGGGCTCGACGACGCCGTCCGGGATCCTGTCCTCATCGGACGCGGTCTCCGACGACGGCGCCTGCGGGAGGCCGTGATCGCACCGCGACCGCGCCTGTGCCTCGAGTGAGGCGATCCGCCACAGGCCGTTGGGGTCCTTGGCGGCGGTGCCGGTCAGCTCCAGGTCCAGGGCCCCGGCCCGGCTCCACAGGGGGCAGGCGAACCGACAGCGTCCGTCGTCGTCCGATACCGGGGAGCAGCGCAGGATCAGGGCGAGGTTCTCGGGCAGGGCCAGCAGCTCCCGACTCCGGGCCTGCTCCTCGACCGAGGTCCGCACCTCCTCCCACCGGCACCCCGCCGGGACGATCCCGCGCACGGCGTCCCACCGGCCGGCGGACACAAGATCGACCACCGTCCTGACCGCCGTCGGGAGCCCGGAGGGCCCGGGGAGCCCCGGCGGGGACCAGCCGCCGCTCATGCTGCTCATGCCCGTCCCACCCGCTGATGCCTCCACCGCAGGCCCGGGGCGCGGACGAGCGTCGTCATGGTCAGGCCCAGGTGCCCCATGAAGTAGGCGTCCGCGGCGGCCACGGCCTCGGCCACCTCCGCCTCGCCCAGCCCCGCGGCCCGCAGCGCGTCGGCCGCCACCTGCCGCTCATCGGCGTAGCAGGTGCCCACCGCCGCGCCCTGCACCAGCGCCGCCCGGTACCAGGCGGTCCCCGGCACGTTGGGCGAGCCCTCCAGGTCGATCGCGGGCGCCCGGCCGCGGCAGTAGCCCGCGGTGCCCCGGACCCCGGAGTGCCTGATCACCATATGCATGACAGCATCACCATCTCTCTCATCGTCTCTCATCGTCCTCCCCGCGCGCTCAGCCCATGACCACGCCGATGAGCCGCAGCCGCCAGGCGCCGCCCGGCCCGCGGAGCGCCTCGCCGTGGACCTCCAGGTCCGCCACGCCGTCCTCCACGGTCCACAGGGGGCACGCCAGCCGGATCCCGCCGTCGCCCCGGGGCCAGCACTGGACCACCGAGACGAAGTCGTCGGGCAGCGGCAGACACGTGCGCCCAAAGGCCGCCAGGGCCTCGGCCATGCCCGCCCGCGCCCCCGGGTAGACCTCCGCCACCCGGGCCACACCCTCCCAGTCCGCCGCGGCGACGCGGTCCGCCATCACCCGCACCGGCTCCACGAGCCCGCCCGGAAGACGCCCCCCGCCGGCGGCGCGGCCGCCAGACCCGGGCCCGCCGGCACCACCGCCGTCGTCGGAACCGCCGA
>ERZ772917.1346-NODE-1346-length-14296-cov-31.770732_pt1 | contig 14296 bp, 15 predicted proteins | sample MGYA00511187_ERZ772917 | MGnify/ENA primary metagenome ERZ772917 (study PRJEB29015, sample SAMEA2737925) | human oral metagenome | biome: human oral; feature: human-associated habitat; material: dental | place: China | collected 2012 ... | reverse complement strand
TTAGTAAATACAAAGATAGCAAGGGCGACACCCATATTCCCAACGTTATTAAACATAACGCAGTTTTTTAAGGTTGCAATCTTAGCCATATCATATCCTTGCATCTTACCCACCACATCTGAAAGGATGGAGTTTAATATGAGTACACAGAGCGCACAGAATACAATCTCCAAAGTACCTGAGTTAAGTTTAGCTTCATACATCGCTCGAAATATAAAGGTAGGTAACAATATATAAAAGTTTAGTTTACTCAGCGTATATAGATCGAGTTTAAATTTTCTATCTAATATAAATCCCACGCCTATAAGTACTAAGATAGGGACCATAGAATTCATAAAAATATGGCCTACTAATTCGAATAGATTCATCATCTCACCTAGAGTTTTTCTTTAATATATTAGTTAATATATAAGGCATAGTTTTAGTTTATCGTATAACTATATGTAGTAAATATACAGTTGTTTTATATAAGCTGTAAGTGAATAAGTTTTCTAAAATATTTTTATCCTTTGTAGTATTATCATACCATAGTATCTATTGTTTGGGGCTTAAAAATTTATCGATTATAATTACTTATCATAATCATCAGAAATATCTATGTAGAATGTGATTTTAGTATACGATTTCAACCATCGATTTATAGTATAATATGTATATATCGTATATTTTAGTTTGTTAGTATGCGAAGTGTCTCTAGGTATTACCATGGCTTTTACAGTATGGCGTTTTAAGGGATGCACAGGAGGAATTATGAAACGAATTTTATTAGTATTAATGAGCGTTTTCATGCTTGCCTTTTTAGTGGGTTGTGGTAATGATGCAAGTAAACCAACTGAGTCGGCTAAACCAAGCACATCTGAAAAGATTACTGTACAAGCTGCAGCAAGCCTCAAAGGTGCTCTTACAGAATTGGCTGATGCTTACAAAAAAAGCCATAACTTAGCGGATGATCAAATCGCTATTAATTTTGCAGGCTCTGGTACATTACGTCAACAAATCGAACAAGGTGCACCTGCTAGCTTATTTATCTCTGCTGACGAAAAAAATATGAAAATGTTACAAGAGAAAGATTTAGTAACTGATGTAAAACCATTCGTAACTAATGAGCTCGTTCTTGTAGTTCCAAAAGGCCAACCTAAGGTTGAGCTAAATCAAATCGCTACAGTAAAGCGTATCGTATTGGGCAATCCTGAAACAGTACCAGCTGGTAACTATGGTAAACAAGTATTAACAAAACTAGGCGTTTGGGAACAGGTAGAACCTAATGTAGTATACGCTAAAGATGTAAAAGCTGTAACAGCTTCCATTAGCCAAGGTGCTGGAGATGCTGGTTTCATCTATAAAACTGATGCTATCGCAGCGGGCGATGCAGTTGAAATCTCTGCAGTAACACCGGCTGATTCCCATGATCCGGTTATCTATCCAATCGGTATTATCAAAAAATATGACAACGCATTGGCAAAAGACTTCTACCAATACGTAATGAGTCCAGAAGGCCAAAAAGTATTAGAAAAATACGGTTTCTCTACTTCTAAATAAGAGTAAAGCGCTAGCTTTCAGGGCTAGCGTTTTCTTATGATACAATAGAGATATTATTGATATTACTAATCTTATGATTGCTCACTGTATGCTTTTTTTAACTCATTTGTAGTGATGACTGATTAATAATCTAACATATGATATGATTTTGGGCATATAATTTGTTTGAAAAGTATTTTTGAATTAGTGGATATAGCACATACTTTAGAGTTGTTGTGTATAGAAAGGAGGCGTGACATGAGTCCATTATGGCTGTCGCTATGGGTGGCAAGCATCGCTCTTATTATAGTTATTTTAAGTGGCTTAGCGACTTGTTACTGGATGAACCGTTGTAAGTGGGGTGGTATTGCCATTCTTGATGCACTTATTACCTTGCCACTTGTACTGCCTCCTGTAGTCGTTGGTTTTGCATTACTTATGGTATTTACTCCAGGTTATGCGTTTGGTGCTTGGCTTGAAGCTCATGGTATGAGTGTTGTTTTTGCTGCATCCGGTGCCGTGATAGCCTCCTCTGTAATTGCATTTCCGCTGTTTTATCAAACGGTGCGTTCAGCATTGCAATCCGTCGATCATAATATGGAGGACGTAGCGCGTACATTAGGTGCTTCAGAGTTACGTATCTTCTTTACTATCTCCGTACCACTCGCTTGGAAAGGTATTCTGACGGGCAGTATTTTAGCCTTCTGTCGTGCTATGGGCGAGTTCGGTGCTACCATTTTGATTGCAGGCAATATTCCAAAGGTAACGCGCACCATGCCACTTGCTATTTACTCTTACGTAGAGGCAGGGCAGTACATGGATGCTTTTGAATTAGTTATCTATATTTGTGTGCTTACATTGGCATTGTTGAGTGGGATTCACCTCATCACAAAGGGGTCCTTGTTCCGTCATATTGATAATAATTAGGAGGTCCGATGATTACATTTTCCTTTACCGTAGCTAGACCTTCTGTGACTGTGAAAGCTGATGGGGTACTTCCTTCTGGTATTACCGTTTTGACAGGTCGATCTGGCAGTGGTAAAAGTACTTTCATCAAGTGCATTGCAGGGCTTGTAAAACCAACTACAGGTAGTATTCAATGTGATGAAACGACGTGGATGGATCGAGATAATAAGATTTGGGTTCCCGCTCAAAAACGTCAGGTAGGCTATATGCCACAAGGCAATATCGTGTTCCCGCATTTGTCTGTGGAACATAATATTACCTATAGCAAACGAGGCACACCTGACATGTGCAATAGTCTATTGCAGCGTTTAGGCCTTGAGAAATACCGAAAAACGAAGGCGGGCAGCCTGTCTGGTGGCGAACAGCAACGAGTTGCTTTGGGGCGTGCGCTCTACTCTAAACCGACTATCTTGCTTCTCGATGAGCCTTTATCTGCACTAGACTGGAACTTGAGAAAACAAGTACGTGAAGACTTAGTCTCTATCATCCGCGAATGGAATGTTCCCTGTGTATGGGTTACCCATGATGAAAGCGAAGCCAAAATGGTTGGAGATCGGCACTGGACCTGTGAAGACGGAATTATTACAATTCCTAAATAAGGAGAAGTCTAATAAAAATATAAAACACCTTCATAAACCTTATCATATGATATATGCTATTCAACTTGAATAGGGTCTCATTATGATGACTATTTGTGAAGGTGTTTTTGCTATTACTATAATCTTTATTATTGATTTAGTATATGTACATTACGTTTTAGTTGTTGTTACTGTTTAATTTCTGCAGATGTGTGTGCTGTTTTACTTATAAATCCAATGATAGCTGTAACGACAAATGCCATTGTAAAGGTTGGTAATGTGGCACCTATTGTGCTTTCACTATGTAACATATAGTGGTATAAACCAACAGATACCGCCCAAATAAGACCTCGTACGAGATAAGCCGATAGTGTTTGTACTTGTTGGCGATTGATAAAGTAGTCCGCCAATAAGATGGCAATCATCGGCGCAAATACAGAGCCGATGAGGTATAGGAAGTCTGTAATATCATCCATTGGATATAGAATAGCTGCAATAGTGCCAACGATGGTAACAATAACTGCAATGCCCTTACTAGATGCACCATTATAGATTGTGGTGCTAGAAACACCTGCAGAGTAAGCGTCCATAAAGGTTGTAGTAACAGTAGAGAAGATAATTACGAGGAGCCCTGCTAGGCCAAGACCTGCATTCATCATAATGGTAATAATAGAGTCTCCACCGCCAAAGATGGCCGCACTAAGACCTAAGGTATACATAACGATACTTGTTATAGTGTAGACTGTAGCACTTGTAAGTGATGCGGAGAAAGGATTTTTGCTTTCGCGGGTATAATCACTGATGAGAGGTAGCCAAGATAGTGGCATGGCAATCGATAACTCAAGAGCAGCGATGAAACTCATGTTTCCGCTAGTTAGAAGGCCACTTTCACTAGGCCACTGCAATATCATATGCGTGCCCATGTAGAGGGTGAGGCCTAGCAATAGAATGGATACGATGGCTTGAATATAGCCCGTATTGTGGAGGCCGATGAAAAGCCACAGGATGACAAGCGCTCCGATAGCTATCGTCCAAACCATAGGGGATAGGGGTGCTAACTCTTGTAAGGCTAGCATAGCATCGTAAATCATTATGCTAGTCCAGCCGATAAGTTGAAGCATATTTAAAAAGGCAAAGCCTTTAGCCCCTAGTGGGCCAAAGCTGAAAGCGGTTGTATTCATACTGCCTTGCCGTAAACGTCCACCGATGAGGCCAGCTCCAAAGAGTAATATACCGCCGATGATATGCCCCAGTATGATGGCATATAGACCTTGGGTGAGTCCTAAGGGGGCCAGATAGGTACCGGTCATAATTTCCGCTATGGAAAGAGCGGCGCCAAACCATATCATGGCGAACTGTGGTTGTGTAATGTGTGTATGTTTCATACGTCCTCCTTGCCAGGAAGTCATAGAAAAAGCCGAGTCCCAAAAAGGAACTCGGCTATTAATCCTCTATGTTCCCTACGTTGGCATTATCCAAATCAGGTTATGGGTTAAAGCGTTAGCTTACTCTCAGCCCACTCTTGTGAGCACCCCGTTATGGCTTCATTATACGAGGTGCTACGGGAACCGTCAATTATTTTGTTGCATAGATTGTATAATAATGTTATAACTAGAGTATAAAAATATATTGCCACTAGGGGTGCTTTTGCTGAGATTGACCATTCAAAACCCTAGACCTGATCCAGATAATACTGGCGTAGGGAAGTGGAGTGAAACATAATACTAAACTATTACGAGACCATTCCATTTGGAGTGGTCTCGTTTTTATATGTTTGGAGGTATTATGAAAAAACTGATTATTGCTAGCATATGTGTAGCCTTAGGCGTAGTATTATCTACTACATCAATTCCTGTTGGGCCGGCTCGTATTTTTCCGTTTCAACATATGATTAATGTTATTTTAGCCGTTGTAGTGGGGGCAAGATTTTCCGTAGGTGCTGCCTTTAGTATATCTTGTTTACGGAATGTATTGGCCTTGGGGTCTCCGCTAGCATTCCCTGGCAGTATGATTGGTGCTTGGCTGTCTGCTTTTTTATATAAGAAATATAATGCTATGTGGGCGGCAGCTCTTGGTGAAGTCATTGGTACGGGTTTTATTGGTGCTCTAGTGAGCTATCCAATTGCCAATTTCTTGCTAGGTAAACCATTGGCTCTATTGACCTTGATTACATCCTTCTCTATGAGCTCTGTGGTAGGTGCTTGCATTGGTTTTGTGATATTACAAATCTTATCTCGTCGTAATCTATTACATAAGGAGGCATAATGAAATTACATACTGCATTGACAATTGCCGGTACCGACCCTAGTGGTGGCGCTGGCATTATGGCCGATTTAAAATCCTTCCAAAGTCGAAATGTATACGGCATGGCCGTTGTTACTTCTGTGGTGGCTCAAAATACAACGGGTGTACATCACGTAGAACACCTATCGCTAGAAAGCATAGAAAAACAGTTACACGATGTATATTCAGATATTACACCACAAGCCGTTAAGACGGGCATGATTGCTTTACCAGAGATGATGGATCTCATTTATCCTTATGTGAGTAAGAACATCCCTTATGTGATGGATCCAGTTATGATTGCCACCAGCGGTGATCGACTTGTATCGGATGAGGCTGTCGATTTCTTAAAATCTAAACTCATTCCTACTGCAACTGTTATTACCCCTAATCGCAGTGAAGCTGAGGTCTTAGCTGACATGTTTATTACGTGTGAAAGCGATATAACAACAGCGGCGAATTGTATCTTACAGGACTTAGGACCTCAAGTAGTTATTATAAAAGGTGGTCATATCGGCGAAGATGCAACAGATTATGCTTTCACTAAGGATGGTAGCGTCCGTACTTGGACAAGCCCTAAATATGATACGGTGCATACTCATGGTACGGGCTGTACCTTCTCTGCAGTGATTACGGCGGAGCTTGCAAAGGGCCGTGATGTAATGGATGCAATTGGCATTGCAAAGAACTATATTGCCCTTGCGATTAAGCATAATCCAGCACTTGGAACTGGCTGCGGACCTGTTAATCACATGGCTTATGGTTTATTGGCAAATAGTCCTCAAACGATGGATGAACTCTTGAAAAATGAGTAGAGGAGATGGTTATATGACCTATGAAAATCTATATATAAATAGTACAACTTGGTCCGAACTGAATATATTAGAGACTCTACGCAAAAGAAATCCGCTTGTTATTTGTATTACAAATGATGTAGTACGAACCTTTACGGCTAACGGTTTACTAGCCATCGGAGCATCACCCGTGATGAGTGAGTGTAGCGAAGATTTGAAAGACCTCATCGCCCATGCATCGGCGCTACTCATCAATATTGGCACTCTTACCCCAGACAAGGTTAGTTACTATAAAGATGCCATAGCACTGGCGAAGAAACATGAGGTTCCTATTGTTTTAGATCCAGTGGGCTGTCACGCCGGGGCGTATCGATTATCTGTAGTTTTAGACTTGATTAAAACTGATGCTATTTCGTTGCTACGAGGTAACCAAAGTGAAATCAAAGCAATCTATGATGCTCTTAATACAAATCATAAAGTTGATAGCGCGCTCTCTGGTAAGGGTGTAGATGGGGAACAAGTTGACGATAGCGCAATTATAACGTATCGTCTTGCACGCCAAATTAACTGTCCTGTCGTCGCAACGGGCGAAGAGGACTATGTTTCCGATGGAACTCGTGTGTTTGCGGTTCCTCATGGACATCCGATTATGACAGCGGTAACGGGGACTGGTTGTTTATTAGGTGCTGTGTTAGCTGCATTTTTTAGTTCCTATTGTCCATTCATGTATAACATGCCTATCGGTGAGTTTCTTGCGTATTCACTGGCATATTATGGTCTAGCTGGTGAAAGTGCGATTAAGGCGAGCGGCGTAAAACCTGGTAGTTTTAGTGTGGCATTTCTGGATGCCTTATATGAATTCGATGATACGATGCTTTTATCTGAAAGCCGAATACGGCCCGTAGTTGTGCCCGATCAATTAAAGGTATATTTTATTAGTGGTACACAAGATGTAGGTTTTAATGAAGGCCATTTACTAGGCATTGTTGAAGCTGCTTGTCGAGGTGGTGTGACCTGCTTCCAATTTAGAGAGAAGGGCATAGGAGCATTAGAAGGGCAACAAAAATTAGAATTAGCTCAGCAGTTAAAAGAAATCTGTGCCATGTATAATGTGCTTTATATTATTAACGATGATGTAGACTTAGCAGTGGCTGTTAATGCTGATGGTGTTCACGTAGGACAAGAAGATATGCCTTTAGAAGACGTTCGTAATCTTGTAGGGAATAAGGTCGTTGGTATATCCATTCATTCTGTGGAGGAACTTCATAAGACCGATGTAGTTTATGCGGATTGTGTTGGTGTAGGCCCTATGTATGCTACAAGTAGCAAGCCTGATGCTCAATTGCCGTGCGGACCTGAGCGCATTACTGAGTTACGAGCAGAAGGTTTAACATTACCATGCGTTGGTATCGGGGGTATTACCTTAAATAACGCAAAGCCTGTTTTGCAAGCAGGTGCTAGTGGAGTAGCCGTAATATCTGCTATTGCTCATGCAGATAATCCATATGAAGCAACACAACAATTTAAATGCTTGGTAGATAATATTAAGTGATATGTCTTTATAATTCTAGGATAGTAAATAGCAAGTACTATAAAAAGTAATGGAATAAAAATTATAGTAAATAGAACAAAAAATAGAAAAAAATGCAAACAAAAAGACGATGACTCATGTCATCGTCTTTTTGTTAAGGAAGTTGTCAGTACTTACTGTAAGTTTAAAATGTACTTACATGTATAGTTTCATTAAAATCTGTACTTACAGGTTGTTAGTTTAATTAGTATCGTACTTACAGATTAGATGGATTCAACAAAACGGTGGAAGAAAGCTTGTGGGTGAGCACATACTGGGCAAACTTTTGGAGCTTCTTCACCAACGTGTACATAACCACAGTTAGCACAGATCCATGCTACTGGTTGGTCGTTGTGGAACACTTTGTTACCGGATACTTGAGCTGCTAATGCAAGGTAACGAGCTTCATGACGAGCTTCGATTTTACCAACTTCGCGCATTTGGAAAGCGATTTTAGCAAAGCCTTCTTTTTCTGCTTCGTCAGCGAATTCTTTGTACATTGTAGTGTGTTCGTAGTTTTCACCAGCTGCTGCGTCGCGAAGGTTAGCTTCGATATCAGCGGAAACATCGCCACCATGAAGAGCTTTGAACCACAATTTAGCATGTGCAGATTCGTTGTGAGCAGTTTCTTCGAAATAATCAGCGATTTCGTTCATACCAGCTTTGCGAGCTGCGCTAGCGTAGAATGTATATTTTTGGAATGCTTGAGATTCGCCTGCAAATGCAGCTTGAAGATTTTTTTCAGTGTTTGTACCTTTTAATTCAGCCATTTTAATACTCCTTTGTACTTACAATTTTTTATAGATTATTACTTAACGTATATATTCATAACCACTTGGTTGTGAATGCAATGGAATAGAATACTTATTCTACAATTTCGAGGGCGACTTCGCCTTGGTAAGAAAACTTATTCTTAGATTAAATAGACACTTGCCTAACTCTTAAAATAGTACTTACTCATTTGTTTTTTCGGCACTTGCCGTCTTAACAGTTTTATATACAATGTGTTATCCGTATACTTAACGAATAATCATTGTTGACTATATTGTAACATACTAAATGAGAAATGCAAGTCTTTTTGTAAAATTTATTTCGAAAATTTTCTAAATGATAAATATTATCAATGCAGTAAAGATGCGGACTTATAAAGATTGAATAGTATGGGATTTATAAAAAATATCTATTTTGATATTGAGAATGATAACTAAATGAAAAATCATTATTGTTTAGTTATTGATATTGATTTCTTTCAATGTACTAATATTTTCTCATAAAATGTAATGTATAGTAAAAAATTTTTGTAAATTTTGCTGATTTTAAAGTAATATTTTTTACTATATCTTATAGTCTAGTCGTAACTATAAGATTGGTAGACCTTTTAAATTCGTGCATTATATAACGAGAGCATGTAACGAGAGTGAATACCTATAGTTATATAAGAGACGACTGAACTATAGAGTCAGAATATATTTATAGAACTAACTATTTTATGTATAATAAATATATAAATACTGACTAGAGTTAAAGGAGGCGCTATGGCATTTGTTAGATATTACGTAGGCGATGTAGTGAAGATGAAAAAATCACATCCTTGCGGCAGCGACGAGTGGGAAGTTAAGCGTATTGGCACGGACTTTCTCGTTGTATGTAATGGTTGTGGTCATCAACTCTTGATGCCGCGCCCTAAATTTGAAAAGGCAGTTAAGAAAATCGTATCTCGATTGCCGGAAAATGAGTAAGGAGGGCTTATGGTACGACTTACCGATTATGTGACAAGTGGAGGCTGTGCGTGTAAGATTGGGCCTCATATATTGAACCGTGTGCTAAAAGCTGTAACACCCGTTACTAACGAGCATGTTCTCGCAGATATGACTGGTGCCGATGATGCTGGAGTATATCAAATCTCTGATACCTTTGCATTGGTGCAAACCTTAGATTTCTTTACACCTATGGTTAATGATCCTGTTTTATTTGGTAAAATTGCAGCTGCCAATGCATTAAGCGATGTGTATGCTATGGGTGGCACTCCTTTAACGGCGATGAATATTGTAGGCTTTCCGGTTCCGCTCGTCGAGCAAGGTGTTTTGACGGATGTGTTAAATGGAGCTGGTTTGATTGTAGCTGAGTCTGGTGCAGCTATCGTAGGTGGACATAGCATTGAAAATAAGGAACCTATTTTTGGGATGTCTGTGACAGGACAAGTGAATCCAAATCAGATTTGGAAAAATAAAGGCGCCCAAGTAGGGGATGTGCTAGTATTAACAAAGCGTATCGGTACAGGTATTATGAATAATGCTCTGAAAGCAGGTTTATTCCCTGGAGGCACGGAACAGGCCGTTACTAGTATGAGTACTTTAAACCGTGTAGCGGCTGAGGTTGCACATAATTTTACAGTCCATGCTTGTACAGATGTAACAGGCTTTAGCCTTATGGGGCACTCCGTAGAAATGGCTAGTGCCTCTGATGTGACAATACACATTAAGGCTTACGATATTCCTCTCTTTGATGATGTCATTGAGGCAGCTCAAATGGGCTTAATTCCAGCTGCGTCTTATGGTAACCGCAAGGCTATAATTGATGTACAAGTAGATGAGGCTTTGGACCCTGTATGGACGGATATTCTCTTTGATCCACAAACTTCGGGTGGGTTGCTGTTCTCTGTGCCTGCCAATGAAGGTGAACAACTGGTAGAGGCGTTACATAAGGCTGGTATAGACTGTGCGGCTATAGTGGGTACTGTGGAAAGCTTCAGCGGTCTTGCTGTACGCGTGACAAAATAAAATCATAAAAGTTAAGTAATGTATAGTATAGTATTGATTTAGCTATTTATATAAATATTATTAGTTGATAGCTGATACTTTCATAAAACATATAATGTATATAAAGAGGTGCATAATGAGTAATACAAACGAATTAACTGTAGATGTACGCGGTAGTTTATGTCCAAAACCTGTTATTGAAACTAAGAAGGTAAGTGATGCGAATCCAAGTGCCATTATTACAACTATTGTAGATAATGAAGTGAGTCGCGATAATGTTGAGAAGTTTGGTAAGTCTCGTGGCTATGGTGTGGAAGTTCGCCAAGATGGGAAGGATTTTTATCTCACATTGACACCTAATGCGAATCCGGTAACTGAAGTTAGTTGTGAGCCCTTGAACTATGGTAATCGCGTCGTTTTGATGACAAAGGATTACCTTGGTGAAGGAAGTGAAGAGCTTGGTCGCAATTTGATGAAAACCTTCTGGGTATGCATGCTTGAAGCGGATGTGAAACCTGCTAAAATTTATTTTATTAATAGCGGTGTTAAGATGGTAGTAAATGATTCTATTCATTTGGAAAATATTAAAAAACTAGCTGAACTTGGTGTTGAAATTGCAGCATGTGGCATTTGTCTTGATTTTTATGGGGTAAAAGAAGAGCTTGGCGTAGGTAGTATTACAAATATGTATGCTATTACAGATTCTATTTTAGGCGATAATATTGTTAAGTTATAATTTTTAGTAGTATAGACTTTAACTTGTCGTGATTGATTGAATTCATATTTAAGTTTTATACTTAGTGAATAATAAATCTAAAACTTAGTAGTTATTTAGTAGTTATTAAGGAGGTGAGGCGTTGGACAATAAAAAATTACTTATAGTCTTTACATCCTATTATTTTGGGGATAAGGCAGACAAAGTATTAACAGAATTAGACGTGCCTCATCAATTGATGGCTACACCTCCGGAGCTTTATGATATGTGTGGTTTATCTATAGAAATAGAGCCGAGTATTGTTGATCAAGTTAAGGTCATTTTGAAAGAGCATAAAATTAGTACATCTGGCTTATTTTGGTATGAAAAAGGTGAGCTAGCAGTACCTTATAAAGCCTAGACAATGTCTAGGCTTTTTGGTTTTAGTGTCAATCTTTATATAATTTGAACGGTGAGTGTGGTACTATAGGAATATGATATTTTTTATCAATTATGGAGGTACATATGAGTAAGTATGAAATAGATAATATAAAATTAACAGCCCCTAAATTTGATCGAAAAGATTTAGAGTATGCTATGACCTATCGTTATGCATGTAAGAAATTTGATAGCACTAAAAAGATTTCTGATGAAGATTGGAATGCTATCTTACAGGCAGCGCGTTTGTCTCCAACATCTCTAGGCTTTGAGGCGTATCAGTTATTAGTCGTTCAAAACCCAGAGATTCGTGAAAAGATGAAAGCTCATGGTTGGGGTATTTTAGCTGGTCTAGAAGCAAGTCATTTGGTAGTGTTCTTAACACGTAAAAAGGTAGATTTAGAATTTGATTCTCCTTATGTACGCTATATTCAAGAAGAGGTTAAACAATTGCCTGCTGAAGTAGATGCTATTTATAAAGAAAAATATGCTCAGTTTACTACGGAAGACTATAAAACATTTGAGTCTGAACGTGCTGCTTTTGATTGGTCCTCCAAACAAGCATATATCGTTATGGCGAATATGATGATTATGGCTGCCTATGAAGGTCTTGACTCCTGTGCGTTAGAAGGCTTCAATCAAGATAAGATGACAGCCCTCTTAGGCGATGAATTAGGTCTCTTTGATACGAAGCACTTTGGTGTTGCTGTGATGGCCGCCTTTGGCTATCGCGATGAAGAGCCTCATCGAAATAAAACACGTCGTACAATGGATGAAATTGTTACTGTAGTTTAATCGATTGCGACTGTTATAACTATATCGAATTTCTTCATTTAATCTTTAGAAATGAATGTTATATTATAAATATACAGATTATTTATAATATTTATAAAGCCCGTATATTTTGGTAGGATATTATAAATATATTGATTAAATAGGAAGGAGTGATCGTATGTTATGGTCAATTATCGTTGGTGGTTTTATCGGTTTTCTAGCAGGTGCTATCACTAACAAAGGTGGTGCAATGGGGATCATTGCCAATGTTGTTGCTGGCTTAATTGGTTCGTCGGTAGGTCAAGCAATATTTGGCACATGGGGACCAAGTCTTGCTGGTATGGCATTAATTCCTTCTGTTTTAGGTGCAGTAATTGTTGTTGCTGTTGTTTCGTTTTTCTTTGGAAAAAAATGATAGCAATTTCTTTGTAAAAATATAGGTAAATAGCTAAAAGCATTTTACATGAAAGGATTCATAATAATGGCATTAGAAGATAAATTAAACCAAGCTAAAGGTGCATTAAAAGAGAATGCAGGTAAATTAACTGGTGACAAAAAATTGGAAGCAGAAGGTGCTGTAGAAAATACAGCTGCAAAAGTTAAAGACATTGCACATGATGTTGCTGAAGATTTCAAAAAAACAGCTGAAGATGTTAAAGATGCTGTAGACGGTGCGATTAGTGGCGTTAAAAATGTTCTCCACAAAGATGATAAATAATTTTAAATAACAGGCTATAATTAGCAATAAAAAACCAGTAAATCATAGGATTTACTGGTTTTTGTTATATACATTTGTTTATACATTGAAGCGGAAGTGTGTTACATCGCCGTCTTTCATAACGTACTCTTTACCTTCAAGGCGTACAAGGCCTTTTTCTTTAGCCGCGTTTTGGCTACCGCAAGCCTGTAAGTCATCAAAGGATACGATTTCAGCACGGATAAAGCCTTTTTCGATATCAGAGTGGATTTTACCAGCTGCCTGAGGAGCTTTTGTACCGTTTACGATTGTCCATGCACGAGCTTCCATTTCACCAGCTGTGAAGTAGTTGATGAGGCCTAACAGCGCATAGCTTGCTTTGATAAGTTTAGTTAAGCCAGATTCTTCAAGACCGAGATCTTCGAGGAATGCAGCGGATTCTTCGTCGGATAATTCAGCGATTTCAGACTCGATGCGAGCAGAGACTACAACAATGCCAGCACCTTCATTTTTAGCGTATTCTTCAACGCGTTTTACGTTTTCGTTAGCGGAGTAATCAGCCACTTCGTCTTCAGATACGTTAGCTACAAATAGGGATGGTTTAGCAGTGAGCAAAGTTAATTCTTTGATCATTTCTAATTCGTCTTCGTTAAGACCTTGTGCACGAACTGGTTTAGCTTCGCCAAGACCTTCGATGATGCGCTCTAACAATGGCAATTCCGCACGAGCGTCTTTGTCGCCGGATTTAGCGATTTTCTCGATACGTTGTTTGCGTTTTTCTACAGACTCAAGGTCAGCAAGGCAAAGCTCAGTATTGATGATTTCGATATCTCGAATTGGATCGATGGAACCAGCAACATGAGTGATGTTAGGGTCTTCGAAACAGCGAATAACTTGAGCAATTGCATCTACTTGGCGGATGTGGCTAAGAAATTTATTACCTAAACCTTCACCTTTAGAAGCGCCTTCAACGAGGCCTGCAATATCCACAAAGCGCATAGCAGCAGGGAGAATGCGTTTGGAACCAAACATTTCAGCCAACACGGCTAAACGACTATCTGGAACATCTACGACACCTACATTTGGCTCGATTGTACAGAATGGATAGTTGGCAGCTTCAGCGCCCGCTTTTGTAATGGCGTTGAATAATGTACTTTTACCAACATTTGGAAGGCCTACGATGCCTACTTCTAAATTTGTGCTCATGGTACCACCTTTTATTAAC
>ERZ772917.1345-NODE-1345-length-14299-cov-3.445521_pt1 | contig 14299 bp, 13 predicted proteins | sample MGYA00511187_ERZ772917 | MGnify/ENA primary metagenome ERZ772917 (study PRJEB29015, sample SAMEA2737925) | human oral metagenome | biome: human oral; feature: human-associated habitat; material: dental | place: China | collected 2012 ... | reverse complement strand
TATTGTTATAAAGCTGAGATACGACAGCATTCACAAGGTTCTGATCGGAGACAAAGGCGAGGCTACCTCGAATGGAATACTCCGACAAGGCCCCCAGAGGAGCCTTGGCTAACAGCGCGTAGAAGGCATAGCAGCGATCGATGGCCTTTTTATGCTCAGGCGACCGTTCCTCTTCCCTTGGGGCCCAGCCGTTTTCCGCCTCTAGGGCTTCCCGGAGTTTTAAGGCGGCAAAGGTCCTTGTGCTGTCCCAATCCTGCAAAGCATCCGGCGTATGGTCTTCTGAGCCCAGCCGTTTTATCAGGTCCTCAACCACCTTCTCTTTATCGATGACATCGTTGAAAGTCTTGAAGAATTCGGACTTCTCCCCATACGCCATGTTGTCCTTAAGCCCGTCGAGGAGTTTGTGGTAGAACCCTCCCCTCGGACAGGAATCAATGGTGGATTGATCGACCGTCACGGACATCCTGTCGTCCGGGTTGTGGAGGATAACCCAATAGCCAACATTTTCCCCACGGCAGCGAATCAATTCCGCCTTGGCGCCACTTCCAGAAAGAGACACGCTGAGGGCCTGGCCGACGTTTTTAAAGCGGCAATCGCGGATATCCAGGTCATAGGCAGATAAACTCCGAGTGTATATGCACCAGCCCACCCCCTCAAACGTGCACCCATCAAAGGTCGTTTTAGTGCTGGGACATATTCCCGCAATTTCTCATCCCTTTCCTTCCTTTCCTTTAAAAATTACATTTTTAACGACGACCGGTTTTGACAACGCGTCGGCATAGATGCCGCCGTGATAATTGTCACATTCGACGGTCATATTCTGGAACGTCAGCATATCGGCTGTGGTTTTGGCCATGTACCCATGTATAAGAGCCACAGGAAAAAACACAGCCGTCTCTAAGGTCCTCACGACGTTTTTCTTGGCGGAGCTTTCTGCGTCAAAAACAGGCTTGTCCTTATCCTTGGGACTGAGAATGACATGCGTTCCTGTGCCTGAAAGAGAGGAGACCCACCTGGGGACAATAAAATTGCCGCTGATGGAGGAGGTGATCCTTATGTCCGTTATCCCGTCGTCCAATGCCTGCTGCAGTTCATCAGCGGTTCGGACATCTCTCGTCGTTGCGGAGGCGCAAAAGACGAAAACGAATAAGGTTAAGCAAATTGAAATCAAACAAAGAGCAACGCTCCGAACAACAATCCTGCCAAGCCTTACGAAAATCAATTCCATTCCCTCCTTGATGCTGGACTGTCAATATCAAACACAACGGACAAATTCTTTCTTCGGTTTCTCCCCTCTGCGCACTTGCCGACCTCAGCCGAAAACAACTCGATTTTTGCGCGGACATTGTCGATTATAACAATAATGTAGACACGGAAATCAACTTTAGGACGTTATTCCTCTATCGTCCGTTGGCGAGGTCTACGCTCAGGCCATGACGGCGTCCACGATAAAGCGGGGGACCTCCTCGTTCCTCAGCCCCATGAACACGATGCCCCGTTGCCCCGGGCAGAGCGGGGCCAATCCGGACCGCTCCGCGGCCTCAGGAAACAGAAGGCACTTGCACATCGTCCATCCCCCCATTTTTTGATCGCTTGTCACCAACTCTTCTGGTAATATAGGCACTGGACCGGGAGCTGTCCAGTGCATCTGATCGAGCCTGGCAGCATCAGCGTTTATAGGCGAAAATCCTGGAATGGAGGCGGGGGCCTTGCCGAAGTTCAACCTTACGGACGACATGATGGCGCGGCTGTCCGCAAAATTTTGGGAATTTCAGGCGGAACGGAAGACAGTTCGTGCCCTGATGGGCGACTACGCGGCCGATTACCGCCGTTTTAAGGGATCGGAGCTGGCGCGGCAGGAGTACCTGCGCGAGCGGTACGCGAATCGGGCGCCACAGCTCAGTCACCTGGTCTGGGACGACGAGGACGGCCTGTACTGGGGCCCTGCGGACATCGCCATCCTGCTGAATCGGGACCGGTCGGCGGTGTCGCGGACTCTCGCTAAAATGACGGCGGACGAGGAGTGGCGCGCACGGCTGTCCGTGCTCCGCAGGGATTTTGGGCGAAGCGCGTCCATGCCGCTTTACGCCTACCGGCAGGAGATTTTCGACCTGATCGTCGATTATTACGAGGAAGATTATCTGCAACGCTTCATCAAACCGCGTCGGGGAAGGTCCCGAAACGAGGACACGGCGCGGGAGGTCCGCCGCTACTGGAGCCACCTCAAAAATGCCGCCCGCGTCGCCCCCGAACGTTTTCGGGAGGAAAACGGCCCCGCGGGTCTGCCGGATATCCCGCCGATGGGGCTTAAGGATGCCCTGCGCCTGATCTTCTCCAGGGTCCTGACCCTGCGGACGGGGGCGCTGTTCACCGTGCTGTTCGCCCTCGGCTACGAGCTCTCGCACCGCTGGCCCATCCTGTTCCTCTGGCTGCCCCTCATTGCCCTTCTGGTCTTTTTTCTCTGCATCGCGCTCCTTCGCCGTGGGAAATTCAACCCCGCGCACGTCGCAAGCCTTGGGGCCGGCGCGCTGCTCTTCTGTCTGCTCTGGACCGTGGGGCTGCTCTCCGGGGAAGGCTCGCTCCGCACCCCCGGAGGCATCCTGCAGATGCGGAATGTGGAGCGCAGGGCCAACCTGAAGCTCAACCCCAGGATATGGAACGACGGCATCGTGCGGTTCACCATCGACACGGACGCCGATGTTCGCAATATCCTGCAGTATTCTTACCGAATCAGCCCGGACGCGGAGTACCGGTCCACGGGGTTCATGAGGGAGATCAACCCAACCACCGGGGCACAGTACCCCAACATGGCCATCAACACCGGCCGATCGGAGGGCGTCGTCGAACTGGACGTCCAATACCTTGGGGCCGACGGCGCCGAACGAGGGCCATATCCCTTTAGCTTCGACTTGGACGCGGTGCGCTTCGAGAACGGCAAGGACTGGGCCCTCCACTTCGTAGACGAATGGATATCGGTTTATCGCCTGGAGGACCCGCAACAGGAAGGAGAGGGAACGACCTTCGTCATGGTCGACCCCGGCCTTTTCAGCGACGAAGCCCTTGACGCCGTCCTGGGTATCGTCTACGGCATCAACACCAGAACGCCGGACACGGAGATTACGATGGAAGAGCTCCTGAAGCTCAAGGAGCGAGGCGTCCATGAATTGCTGACGAGTGAGAAGGACGCCATCGCCTGTGTTTCCGCACGGCTGCTCTTCAGGGACGGGACCTCGTCGGACGTGCGGGTGTTCGAGAAGACGGTTCGTTAAACGGGCGCCTTCATGGTCCGACGGACTCCCGTGGCCCTACGGCTTCAACGGCTCGTCCCAGAAGGGGAAGTAGATGCGGAGGTGCGTCACGTTCCGGAGCGCGTCGTCCACACGCCCGGAGACGTCCGGGAGGCGGGTCCATGGGCCGCCGTCCAGGCGGCAGAGGGCCAGGGGCTTGCGTCCGTAGGTGCTCCACAGGTCCTCCAGCCGGTCCTTGAGCTGCGTTCCGGGGACGAAGGCGTTTTTGAAGAGTGGCGGGGTCCCCGCAAGCTCGCGGCCCGGCAGCGGGGCCAGGATCATCCACTGGGTCAACTTCCAGGCGTTGGCCATCTCGTGGGAGGTGAGGGCGTGGATCAGCGGCATGATCTGGATGCCCCCCACCTGGTCCCTGGATGCCGTCGCGATGTCGATGACGCCCGCGTGAGAGGCGCGGATTCGGCCGCGGCCCTGAAACTGCGTCCCGCCGAAGCGCCCGACGCCTCCGATGGGGCGCACGACGCGGGCCTCGACGCGGGGCCCGTCGGCACCCCACACGATGACGCGCCCGCCGGGGCGGTTCTCGATGTCCACCATCCAGTCCCGTGGACGGCGGGGCAGGGGCGAGCGGATCACGAGCGTTTCGCCCTCCTTCGGAGTCCCGTCCAGGGGCCTCTCGCCGTCCTCCCCCAGGATGGTGACGGGGGAGCCAACCAGGGGCGCGAAGCCGCCGAAAGGCCCCGTGCCAGCGGCCGCGTCCAGGGAGAAGAAGGCCCCCGCCGCGGCAGCAGGGGCCACGGTCACCGCAGGAACGAGGCTCAGGATGCGCCCGCGCCCCTCCTCCACGTCCACCAGCAGGTGAATGGCGTTCACGGCCGTGGCACAGACCGTCGCCGGCGCGCACCACTTGCTGGCGGTGTAGGCCGGCCAGTTCGTCTTGACGGGGGTCATCAGGACCCGCCCCAGGGTTGCCTCCGTGCCATCCGGCATGAGGGCCGTCACGTTTTCGCCGGCCTTCATGGGGACGCGCAGCTCAAGCGTTTCCCGCCGGTCGGCCCCCCGCGCGGGGAGTGCAAGCAGGGCCAGAAGCAACAGCGCTGCAAGGGTTTTTTTCACGACGATCGAACCTCCTGAAAATAAGGGGCGTCTACGGGATCGGAGCCCACCAGACGGCCCAGACGTTGCACAGGGCATGGTAGAGGATGGAGGGCAGGACGGAGCCGTGGCGCCAGCGCAGCCACCCCATCACGAGCCCCGGAAAGAACGTCGCCACGCGCAGCCATCCGACGAGGGCCACGAGGTGGATGAGTGCAAAGGCCAGCGTCGCCAGGGGGATGCCCGCCCACGGCCCCCACCGGCGCACCGTCAGCGTCTGGAGCCAACCGCGAAAGAACGTTTCCTCGATGAAGGCCGCCGCCACCCCGCCCCCCAGGCTGTCCAGAGCCTGCCAGGGCGTCAGGCTCCTGGGGCCCGGCCCGCCCCACTCCGCCGGCCAGTGCATGGAGACGAAGGTCAGGGGGACGAGGGTCAGGAGCAGGGCCAGAATCACGTCCCGCCATGCGCCTCGCCCCATGAACCACTTCAGCCCGAAGTCCCGCTCATCCTCCCTCTTGAGGCGGCACCAGGTGTAGGGAAAGTAGAGCATGAAGGCCGCGGCGGCCAGGCCGGCTGCGGCGGTCAATATCCCGCGCGACATGAGGGGCCTAAAGGGACTTCATGGCTTCGGTGAGGAAGCTCGCGGCGTTGTTGATGCCGAGGACGATGTCGATGCGGTGGACGTAGAGCAGGCGCGAAGCCCTCCATAAGAGGACGATGACCGGCACGGCGACGATGAGCGCCCCCAGCTTGTAGAGGACCTTGGAGGGAATCCGTCCCCACCCCTCAAAGAGCGCGTCGACGAGCCAGCCGGCGGTCATGAGGGCAAAGCCCAGAATCCATAAAGACAGCCCCAAAATTACCCTTGTGTCGATCAAGCGCATGAGCTCGTCCTCCTCGGTCCAGTGTGAAGCGCGAGATGGAAGACGGCGCGGCCGTCCTCCGGCATCCCCGCTTGTATTATACAACGGGACGGATACGCAGTTTATCGTCTGTCCTGCAGGGGACTTTGTGTTAGAATTCCTAAACGTGTGCGGTTTTTTGAGATGTCCCGCCTTGCGGGATAAAACAGCAGGGAGGAAGAGAATATGAGTAAGCAGTTCAAGTTGAAGTTCGCAGCGGTCCTCGGCGTGGCGGTCCTCGTGGCGGCCTGCGCAGCCTGGGCAGCGACCGAGGCGCCGAAGCCGGCCGAGGAGAACAAGGTCCTGGCCCGCGTCGAGGGCCGTGAGATCACGGAGGCGGACGTCAACGCGGTCCTTCAGTCCATGGGGCCCCAGGGCATGATGATGTACGGGAACCCCGAGGGGCGCCGGCTCATCCTGGACGAGATCGTTTCCATGTACCTCTTTTCGCTCGAGGCCGAGAAGGAGAAGCTGGACGGGGAGCAGGACTTCATCGACTTCATGGCCCGCGTCCGCACCCAGAGCCTGGCCCAGCGCGCCATGCGGAACGCCGTGAAGGATGTCCAGGCGACGGAGGAGGAAGCGCAGAAGTTCTACGACGAGCACAAGGACCAGTTCACCCAGCCGGAGCGCATCCATGCCCGCCACATCCTGATCAGCGACGACGCCACCAGCGCGGACACCATCGCCAAGGTGCAGGCGGACCTCAAGGCTGGCGCGTCCTTCGACGAGGAGGCGAAGAAGCTCTCGACCTGTCCCTCCGCTCCGCAGGGCGGCGACCTGGGCGAGTTCACGAAGGAGCAGATGGTCCCTGAGTTCGCCGACGCCGCCTTCGCCCTGAAGGAGCCCGGCGACATCTCGGAGCCCGTCAAGTCGCCCTTCGGGTGGCACATCATCCGGCTTGAGGGGCGCACACCGGCTCAGCTCACCCCCTTCGACGAGGTGAAGGGCCAGATCCTTCAGGAGCTCAACGGTCAGAAGCAGCAGGAGCGGATCAAGGCGAAGGTCGAGGAGCTGAAGAAGGCCTATAAGGTCGAGATGCTGGCTCCCGTCTCCGACGACGTTGCTGCCGAAGCGACCTCGGACGACGCGAAGAAATAAGGTCGAAAGCGAAGTCGAGCCCGATCGGCACGGATAGAGCGGAGGGGGAGGGCACCTTCCCCCTCCGCTCTTTGTCCAGCCCGCGGCAGGGGCCGCGCCGACCGATCGTCGGCTCAAGGGCTAGAACTCCATGCGGGAATCGTGGCTGCCGGTGATCTCTCCGGTCTTGAGGTCGATGTGGATGGCGTTGACGTCGCCCATGTAGGGCTTCAGGCTGAGCTTGTAGCCCATGTCCGTGAGGGCCTCCACGTCCGCCGCTGACAGGCCGTTGTCGTGCTCGATGCGGAGCTCGTCAGGAAGCCACTGCATGTGGAAGCGGGGAGCGCTGACGGCCTCGTTGATGGGCATGTCGTAATCGATGACGTTCTGGATCACCTGCAGGGTCGTGGTGATGATGCGGCTGCCTCCGGGGCTGCCCACCACGAGGACCGTCTTGCCGTCCCTGGAGACGATGGAGGGGCTCATGGAGCTCAGGGGACGCTTGTAGGGCTCGATGGCGTTTGCGTCGCCGCCCACCAGGCCGTAGACGTTCGGTACGCCGGGCTTGGCGGAGAAGTCGTCCATTTCGTTGTTCAGCAGGAAGCCCGCGCCCTTCACCGCCGCTCCCGTGCCCCAGGACTCGTTGATGGTGTAGGTGACGGCCACGGCGTTGCCCATCTTGTCCACGACGGAGTAGTGGGTGGTGTTCGTGCCCTCCTTCAGGGCCTCCAGCCCCGGGCGGACCTTGCTGCTGGGAGTGGCGCCCTTTGGGTCGATCCCGTCGTAGATCTTTTTGGCGTAGGCCTTGGAGGTCAGCTCCTCGACGGGGACCTTCACGAAGTCCGGGTCGCCCATGTACTCGCTGCGATCGGCGTAGGCCTGGCGCATGGCCTCGGCCATGACGTGCAGCGCGGCCGGGGTGCGGCAGCCCAGAGCCCTCATGTCGGCGTTCTCCATGACGTTCAGGATCTCGGCCACGATGGCCCCTCCGCTGGAGGGTGGACACATGGAGACGATCTTGTAGCCGCGGTAGTCCGCCGTGCTGGGCTCGCGCCACTTGACCTCGTACTTCTTCAGGTCCTCCTTCGTGATCAGGCCGCCGTTGGCCTTCATGTCCGCCACGATGAGGTCCGCCGTCTCCCCCTCATAGAAGCCCTTTGGCCCCTCGGCGGCAATGCGCTTCAGCGTCGCTGCCAGGTCCGCCTGCTGGAAGAGCTCTCCCGCCTTGTAGGGCGTCCCGTCCCCGTGCAGGAAATAGCCCTGGGAGTGGGGGAACTTCCTGAACTTGTCCGCAAAGTCGGCCATGCTCTTCGCCTGGCGTTCGGAGAGCTCATAACCCTTTTCGGCCATCTCGATGGCGGGGGCGATCAACTGGTCCAGCTTCATCGTCCCGAAACGTTCCAGCATGGCGCTCATGCCAGCCACCGTTCCGGGGATGCCCACGGCCTTGTAGGTGCGGGTGCTCTCCTGAGGGATCACGTTTCCGTCCTTGTCCAGGTACATGTCCCGTGTGGCTGCGCCGGGAGCCATCTCACGGAAGTCGAGGGCGTAGTCCCCGCCATCTGCCGTGTGGATGACGGCGAAGCCGCCACCGCCGACGTTCCCCGCCTGGGGGTGGAGGACCGCCAGCGCGTACCCCACGGCAACGGCGGCGTCGATGGCGTTGCCGCCCCTGTCCAGAACGTCCTGACCGGCCTTGTCCGCCAGGGGCTGGGTCGAGACGGCCATGCCGTTTCCGTTGCTGGTCAGGAGCTCATTTTTCGGCGCGGCCAACGCGCCCGACACGCCAGCGGCCAGGAGCAGCGCCGCCACGGCAATGGTGAACCTCCTGCTGCGCAGAACCTTCATTTCACACAACCTCCTTGCGGCAGATTACCTGCCATGTTTTTGATGAGCGCAGCCCGTGGGCTGCGGAGGGGGTCCCATAATCAACAGAATTTTCAGTAAAATCCTGGGGCAAAAAAAGGAGTGCGGCGCAACCGCACCCGTGTAATCATAATACTCAGTCTTTTGCCCTGCGTCAAGCGGCGAGGGGGAGCCTCGCTCCACGGGCAAAGCTTTTAACGTGGAGGGAGACCGGTTTTATGCGTCTTCCGCCGCACCTGAAGGGGGTAAGTCCAGGATCGGCTTAACCTGTGCCATTGATCCCCGATAAGGCCATCGCAGCCTGTAGGTTGCGGTTGACCGTCCTCGACGACTTAATCACTATTTTCTCAGTCAGGGGCCCTAAGGCGGACCGGGATGCGTGTGCGATGTGGCGCTTGTTTTCAGCTGTAAACTGCAACGGTGTTGGGGATGTCGGATACGTTTTGAAAGCAAGTCTGCGATTTTGAACCGTATTTTTTTCAAAAAACTGTGCTATCCTGAAAAAAGCTGACGGCTGTGGGCTGACTATGGCCGTCAAAATCTTGGGAAGGGAAGCGGAACGGGTTGCAGGAGAGGACAAAGGCGCGCGCGCTCTTGCTGAAGGGCGCCCTGGTCTGGACGGGACGCGGCGATGGGTTTCATGAGCTGGACGTCGCCGTCCGGGGCAGCCGGATCGTGGCGGTGGGGAAGGGGCTCTCGCCCGAGGAGGGCGCGGAGGTGGAGGACCTGAAGGGCTTTCGCGTGACGCCGGGCCTGATCGACGCCCACACGCACATTGGCGTCTGCCCGGAGGGTTTCCCTCAGGCGACGATGGCGGACGACAACGACATGGTGGACCCCGTGACGCCGCATCTGCGGGCCCTGGACGCGCTCTACCCCGACGACGCGGCCTTTGAGGATGCCCTGTCGGGAGGCGTGACCTGCGTCCAGGCGCTGCCGGGAAGCGGCAACGTCATCGGAGGACAGGGCGTCGTGGTCAAGACGCGGCCGGACGTGGTGGAGCGCATGACCGTCGTTCCCTGCTCTGCCATGAAGGCTGCGCTGGGCGAGAACCCCGTGAGCGTCTACAAGCCGAAGGACAAGTTGCCCACGACCCGCATGGGGAACGCGGCCGTCTTGCGTGGCGCGCTGGTGGGCGCTCAGAACTACCTGGCCCGTCAGGAGGCCGCCAGGAGAAAGGACGAGCCGGCGGAGCGCGACCTGGGCATGGAGGCGCTGGCCGCCGTGCTGCGTCGGGAGATGACCCTCAGCGTCCACTGTCATCGGCTGGACGACATCCAGACCGCCGTCCGCATCGCGGAGGAGTTCGGCCTGAAGTACAGCCTCGAACACTGCACGGAGGGGCGACAGATCGCCGCGTGGCTGGGGGCGAAAAAGGCCTTTGCGGCCGTGGGGCCCATGCTGACCTCACGCTCCAAGATCGAGCTGAGAAACCAGTCCTGGCAGAACCCCGTCGACCTGTGGCGGGCCGGCGTACACTTCTGCCTCATCACGGATCACCCCGTGATCCCCATCTCAAACGCCGTCACCTGCGTTGCGCTGGCCGTGCGTGCGGGCCTGCCGCCGGACGAGGCGCTGCGGGGGGTCACGCTCTACGCGGCGGAGCACCTGGGCCTTGAGGGGCGACTGGGCTCCATCGAGCCGGGGAAGGACGCGGACCTGACCGTCTGGGATGGGGACCCCCTGGACGCCCGAACCCACGCGGTGACGACCTACGTCGACGGCGTGGCCGCGTGGAGGCGACCCTGAAGCGCAGGGCCGGTGCGAGACGATGAAGCGGGGAGCCGTCCGGCTCCCCGCTTCCCTCTCAATAGCTCACGTTCCCCTTCGTGTGGGGAGCGGGCTTATGCCTCCGGCTTCGTCCCCATGGGCATGATGCAGAGGACGTCGTCGTCGTCCTTCAGTCTCAGGAGGTCCTCGACAGCGTCCTCCCGGACGGAGCGGATGTAGCGCGTACCGACACCCACGGCTCCGGCGGCCAGGTAGACGTCCTGAGCCATCGCCCCCGCGGCGACGGCCGCGAACTCTTCCTCATCGTCGTCGTCCTTGAACTTCCTGGAGAGGGCTTCGGAATCCGAGACGAGGATCAGGGTGCAGGGAGCCTTTGCGACGAAGTCCTGCTTGCCGATCCGCCCCCGGACGTCCTCACCGGAGACCTCCTTCAGCGCGTGGGCCTTCCAGTCGTACAGGAAGACCCCGTCGGCCCGTGCCACGTAGACTTTGACGTAGGGCTCCATCCCCATGGCCATCGGCACCGTCCAGCCCTTCTCCCCGCGGTTCAGACCCGTCGCCGCCCACAGGATCGTCGAGAGCTTCTCCGGCGATACCTCCCCCATGGAGGCGAAGTCGGCCCCCAGGGCCGAGGCGCGGCCTCCGATGGCGTCAAAGAGACCCGGCCCGCCCGTCCTCTGCGGGGCAGGGAGCGGGACGTCGGCAGACGCCACGCCAGAGGGGAAAAGGACCGCAACAGCCAAAAGGAAGGCGAAAAATTTCTTTAAAGCTACAAACATGATTGACCTCCTCGAAATTGATTTCGTGACCGTTATTATAATTGCCCTTCGAGGAGCTTCGCCTCCGCCGTTCTCTCCTTCTCCATGCGAAAATCCTGACCGACGCCTACTTTAATTTCCGGCCTGACCGTCCCTGGTCGTCTTCATGAAGTAGGCCTTTGGGTGCCCGCAGATGGGACACATCTCGGGCGCCCTCTTGCCCACCACGATGTGCCCGCAGTTGGCGCACTGCCAGATGGCGTCGCCGTCGGAGGAGAAGACCAGCCCCTTCTCGACGTCGTTCAGCAGCCTCTTGTAGCGCTCCTCGTGCGCCTTTTCGATGGCTGCGACGCCCTCGAAAAGACGGGCGATGTCGTCGAAGCCTTCCTCCCGCGCCACCTTTGCGAAGGTGGGGTACATGTCCGTCCACTCGTCGTGCTCGCCGGCCGCAGCGGCCTTCAGGTTCTCCGCCGTGCTGTCGCTGATCCCGCCGAGGATCTGGAACCACATCTTGGCGTGTGCCCTCTCGTTGTTCGCCGTCTCCTCAAAGAGGTCCGCGATCTGGTTGTAGCCCTCGGCGCGGGCTTTGGCCGCGAAGAACGTGTACTTGTTGCGCGCCTGGGACTCCCCCGCAAAGGCCGTGCACAGGTTCTCGCGGGTCCTCTTGCCCTTCAACTCTTCCGCTCTGCTCCTCAACATGTCCGCCATTTCAAAATTCCCCCCATGATAAAATAGCCCCACGCTCCGGCGGGGCCTGCGTGAGCCCTTACTGCGCTCACCTCATTATCTTACCACGGACGAATGGATTGTGGTCCTGTCCCGCCCAAAACGACGGCGCGGAGCTTCACGCTCCGCGCCGTCTGACGCACTATGGATTCTGGCGTTTCGCGATCTCCTCGCGCTGGAGCTGCCTCTGGATGAGGAGGCGGACGACCAGAGTGTCCGACCACTTTCGGCCCATGCTGGCCTCCACGAGGACGGAGGCAAAAGCGATGGCGAGGCATCCGAGCAGCACCGCCGCGACGATCGCGATCTGGCGGCGCAGGTTGGGCTTCCTGTACGAGCTTTGAATCTGAACGTCGCTCTTCACCTCAAGGCCCTGCGCCCGCTGCTTGTCCCGTTCCCACTTTTCCCAAAGACTCACGATGCGTCCCCCCTCGTCATATAGCGAATATGCGCGAATATGCGAACCTCCGTGCGATCAGCGGCCCACGCCTCACCGGATGCGGCGCTCCAGGAACAGTGCGCCGACGAGTGCCGACAGGATGAGGCCCAGGCCTGAGGCCGCGTTGCAGCCTCCGCCCTCCTCCTTCTCCTGGGGCTTGGGCCTGACGTCGTCCGACGAGCGCCCCGACTCCGGATTGGCCCCTGCGGCATCCACGTAAAGGCCCAGGTTCCACACGCCGTCCGCCGCCCCGTCGCCGATCAGGATGTAGGGGATGCCGTCGTCGCGGAACATTTGCAGGTAGGCCGTGTAGCCCTCCCGCGGACTCTTGGCGTCCGCCAGGAGGAGGATGAAGTCCAGGTAGAGCTCGTCGTTGTAGAGGAACGCGCTGATGCACTCCGCAGGGTCCACGCCGCGCTGGGAGATGGCGGTGAACAGGTTCGTGTCCCGCTCGTTCGTCCTGCCGGAGCGCAGCCAGACCGTGCCGAAGCGCATGAACTGCTTCAGCAGGGCCTTACCGTCCGCCGCCGCGTCCAGGTCCTCCCAACGGCCCACCAGCATCTGCTCCCGGCGCGGGATGCGGAGGCGCACCCGCATCGGCTGAACGGCGATGGTCGCCGGCACGTCCCGCGACACCGTCTGGACCACGTCTCCGGAGACGTCCTTCGACACGAGGACGTCCATCGAAACGTCCATGGATACCAGCCCGGCGGGGACGTCGGTCTTGATCTCGAAGGCGTTCAGGGCGCTTGAGCGGACGTAGGCGTCCGAGGCGCTGACGGCGCTGCCCCCCAGGGCGGCGGGCTTGCCCATCAGCTTCTCCAGCTCATAAGTCGTCTGCTCGTCGTTCTGCACCACGTCGGCGAACTGGTCCCAGCGGAAGCCCTGTACGCGCCAGCGTCCGTTGGCCTCGGAGGCGCCTCCCGCCAGGGTCATGCCCCCGACCCGCCGGTAGCTGAGGCGCAGGTCGTGGTGCCGGGCCTCGGAGAAGGGGTAGAGGCGGAAGGACTCGCTCGTGCCGTAGGAGGCGTTCAGGGTGTTGTAACCCGTGCCGACGCGGTTCTTGTAAACCGTGATGAGCCCCGGCGCGATCTGGCTGTGGGCGTCCAACTGGAAGTGGGCCGGCAGGCTGCCGTAGAGGTCCGGGGTCAGGTCGTACTTCCAGTGGTCGGGCCGGATGTCCCGAAAGGCGTAGCGCGCCTTCATGTCCCAGGAGCCGCCACCTACGTCGCCGGAGCCGGTGTTGTCCCTGGGGCCTCCGATCATGTCGTAGCGCTGGAGGCGGTAGCGCGTGCCGGTGCGGTTCGTGATCCGCGTCTCCAGATGGTAGCTGGGCAGGCCGTTGTTCAGGGAGTGGCGCATCATGTAGAGCGCGCCCAGGTTCTGGGTCATCTCGCGGTCCGCGCCCCAGCGAAACTGGATGCGCTTCTCGATGTCCCCCACGGAGACGACGGCGTCGCCACTGAGCGTCCTGTTGAAGATCATCATGTCGAAGTAGAGCTCGTTGCCGGGGTCGGAGGCCGGGCCGTCGTGGACGTTGGCCACCACCACGGGGACGTGGTGGGACTCGCGCCAGCCGACGTAGCCCGTGTCGAAGCTGGCGGACTGACGGAACGCGATGTAGCCCAGCCTGCTGCCGTAGGCCTCCGGGTTCTCGGCCGTCAGGCTGACGTTTGCGGTCATGGATTCACCCGGCATGACGCGCTGAGGCCTGTTGGGCTGCACGGAGACGGTGTACCCCTCCGCGTTCAGGAGCACGTCCTCCATCACGTCGCGGGAGATGACGTCGCCGGACAGGGTGGGCGACGGGTTGATCGGGTTATGGCCGCTCCCGGACTCGCGCCACCAATAGGGGAAGTGGCGCGCGTAGTGGTTGGCCAGGGAGACCTTGAACTGCCCCCGTCCTTCGGGGAGGATCAGGGCGATGGACTCGACGGGGTCCATGCAGGCGTCGCGGTAGCGCGTGTCGGGATAGGCGGGGTAGGGCTGCGGCTCGTCGACGTAGACGGCCTCGAAGTCGTAGAGCAGGTCCGCCGAGGCGGTCAGGGGCACCTCGGGCGTCTCGCCGCCCAGGGTCCGCCGGTAGAGCAGACGCCCGTTGAGGTCCTCGTTGATGTAGCGCCACAGGTAGTTTTCGTAGCAGGTGGCGAACCACTGGGCGCCGGCGAGGGTGTGTCCGTCGCGCGCGCCGCTCACGTCCCGAAGCTGGTAGTTGTAGCCGTAGTCCGTGGTGTGGTCCCCGAACGTGTAGTAGCGGTCCGCGTCGTCGTAGTCGTTGAAGTCGGGGTAGTCGTGGATGGGGTCCGCCACCGCGGCCCAGGCCGCACAGCCGGCAGCCAGCGCGGCGAGGAGGACGAGGGCCCCCGACACCAGGCGCACCGTCTTGCTCATCAATAAAACCTCCCGTGGGGCGTCGCTCGAGGACGCCCTGAAATTTTTTCTGAACGTGGAACGCGG